>ERZ795041.198-NODE-198-length-23925-cov-3.871973_pt1 | contig 23925 bp, 22 predicted proteins | sample MGYA00375125_ERZ795041 | MGnify/ENA primary metagenome ERZ795041 (study PRJEB30170, sample SAMN03074214) | activated sludge metagenome | biome: Common Effluent Treatment Plant; feature: Wastewater; material: Activated sludge; isolation source: activated biomass in...
ATTTCGCGCGTTTCCTGCCCGCCGGCGACGAACGCCGTGACCTGAAGCGCGTCGTGACATGGCGCATGGGCGGCGCGCGCCTGATCGGCTTCGTCACGGAGGAGAACATCAATCCGCGTATGTTCTCCCCGCCCGATCCCGACGCATCCGAGACGACCCGACCAGAGACAATGCGACCGGAGACGAACATCGTCGCCGTCTACTTCCCGATGAGCTACCAGATCGGCGGCTACACGCTCTACCTGCCGAAGAGCGAGCTCGAAGAGACGCAGCTGTCGGTCGAGGAGGCCATGCGTCTGGTCCTGATCGGCGGCGTCACGGCGTCGTCGGCAGCGACGCAGGAATGATTGATCGGCCAGCTGGCCAGTCGCCAGCTGGCCTCTCGTTGTGTGACTCCGCTCTCGACCTGCCAATTTGTGTCACCTCGCGCGTGCGCATGAGTTGGCAATTCCGTGGCAGGGCTCACGCGTGCGTATTCCTTCTACTGCTAGGATTTTTCGGGGTTACCGCGGATTTCAAACATTGATCGTGTCGGAGAGCAGCATCAAGCCCGTGCGCGTTTTGCATCTCGTCAGCTCGGAAGGCGTGACGGGCCCGGCGCAGCAGGCGTTGTTCATGCCGATGCTCACGCGCATGCCGAAAGCGCGCGTCAAGCCGCTCGTCATCTCGCTCTCGCCGAACGTCGTGCCGGGTGCGGTGCTCAGACAGAACGGCGTTCCGGTGTACGACGCCGCGTTGTCGAAGCGCCGGTTCTCGCTGGCCGCTTTCGGTCAGTTGCTCAAGACGGTTCGCGCATTCCGCCCCGACGTCATCCAGGCCTGGGGACACACGGCGCAGATCGCCTCGTCCTGGCTGCGCGGCCGGTGCGATTGGGATGCGAAGCTGATCTGGTCGGTTGCAAACACGATGCCGCTGCCGCGCAAGGCCGGCATGATCGATCGACAGAAGCTCAAGTGCGCAGCGACATTGTCCAGGCGCGTCGATCGTATCGTCTATGCGTCCGAGGCGTCCGCGTCCGCGCATCGGCGCGTCGGCTTCCCGGACGGCGGACACGCCGTCGTTCCGTTGGGCGTCGATCCCACGCGCTTCAAGCCCGATTTTGCGAGCCGCCGCAAGACGCGCGAACAGCTGGGCCTGGCGAACGATGCGTTCGTCATCGGCATGATGGCGCCGTTTCAACCCGAGTACGACTACCCGACGCTGCTGAAAGCGGTGGGCGAGCTGATCAAGACGAATCCGCAGGTGAGCGTGCTGCTCGCCGGTCACGGCGTGCAGAAAGGCAACGGCCCGCTCATGGCGCTGGTCGGCGGCGGAACGCTCGGCACGCGCACGCAATTGCTCGGCGAGTGGTCCGATCTCGCCGCGTTCTTCAATGCCTGCGATATCGCCTGTTCGAGCGCGCTCACCGACAACGCGCGCATGCCGCTCGTGATCGCCATGCTCTGTGGCGTGCCATGCGTCGCGACGGGCATGGGCGCGCAAGGCGAAGTGATCGGCCAGCATGGCGTTGCCGTCGAGCCGGGCAGCCCGGCCGCCTTGATTCGCGGCATCACACGCATCATGCAGCTGCCGCAGGATAAGCGCGTGTCCATGGCCCATGGCGCGCGCAAACACGCGCTCACGCAATTCGCGTCGATTCGTTCGCTACAGAAATATCTGCAGCTGTACTACGACCTGGTCGGCCGCGAGCTCGAAGCTGCGAGCTCGGTGCCGGCGCCGAAGATCGACGCGGCGATTCCGGCTCCGAGACCTGAGGATCTGGAACCGTCGCAGCCGGCCGCGAAACCGAAGACGAATCGCACGGTGGACATGTACGACCTGGCCGATCCGGATTCTCTCGAAGCGCGCGATACGCCCTCGACTCACGCGCCGACGTTGAAGCCGAACGATGCCGACGTGCTGCACCTGTTCGAAACGTCGATGGCGAAGCAGGCGAACGCGCATGCTTCGCCGATGTCCGAGCGGGCGCGCGGCGTGCCCGAAGATCACGAAGACTTGCTCGCACCGGAGGTATTGCAAGCCAGTGTGAGTGAACCGGAGCCGATGTCATCGCCGGTGATGGTCGAGGCCGCCGCGAGCTCGCCCGCAACGTTGCCCACGACGCTGGCCGCTGAGCCGGCCACTGAGCCTGTGATCGCTCCGAAAGCGCCGCCGCTCGTGGACACGACGATCACGGTCTCCATGAAGGTGAGCCTCGATGCAACCGGCACGCTCGAAATCCCGCCGGAGATGATTTTCGCGCCGGCCCCGGTGGCCAAGTCGCCGACGATGGCCGTCGATGGGCCGCTCAATCAAAAGGACGCCGCGGCCGCGGCGTCGGATTCGAAACAGAGCGAGGCGCAGCAGCTCGACTTGTTGGGCGATTCAGCGCCGAAAATCGCTGCGGGCTAGGGAAGCGGCGTCGCGTGCGAGCGCTTCGATCGCTTGCCAATCGCCCGCACGAATCCGCTCGCTCGGCGCGACCCAGGACCCGCCCACGCAGGCGACGTTCGGCAAGGCGAGGAACTCGGGCGCCGTCGCGCGTGAAATCCCGCCCGTCGGACAGAAAACGACATCCGGAAACGGACCGTGCAGCGCCTTCAACATGCCGACGCCACCGGCTGGTTGCGCAGGAAACAACTTGAAGGCCGTGAAGCCCCATTCGAGTCCCGCGATCAGCTCGGACGGCGTCATGATCCCCGGCAGCAGCGGGAAGCCGGCATCACGGGCGGCTTGGGCGAGCGCCGGCGTCAGGCCGGGGCTCACGCCGAATTTCGCGCCCGCGTTCGCCGACTGCACGAAATCGCCAGGCTTCGCCAGCGTACCGACGCCGACGACGGCCTCCGGCACCGCTTTGCCGATCGCCTCGATCGCGGGCAGTCCAGCGCTGGTGCGCAACGTCACTTCCAGGACGCGCAAGCCGCCGGCGCACAACGCGCGCGCGAGCGGCACGGCATGCTCGAGCTTCTCGATCGTGAGCACGGGAATGACGGGAGCGAGCGTCAGGAAGGTTCGGATCGACATGGGCTGACTCACGATCTGTGCATGCACGACATCGCGCCGGTTTCCGCATCGCTTGCGACCGCGCGAAAGGTCGCGAACAGCTCGCGGCCGACGCCGGTGTCGTGGCGCGAGCGATTCGGCTCGGCGGCAGTGCGTTTCGCGAGCGTCTTGGCCGCGACGTGCGCTTCCAGTACGCCTGCGTAGCTGTCCAGCCGGATGACGTCGCCGTCGACCAGCTTCGCGAGCGGACTGCCGGCCAGCGCTTCGGGCGTCACGTGGATCGCGGCGGGCACGGCGCCGGAAGCGCCCGACATGCGACCGTCGGTGACGAGCGCGACACGAAAGCCCTTGCCCTGCAATGAAGTGAGCACGGGCGTGAGCTGATGAAGCACAGGCATGCCGTTCGCACGCGGACCTTGAAAGCGCACGATGACGACGCAGTCGCGATCCAGATCGCCGTTGCGAAACGCCGCCATCACCTCTTCCTGATCGTCGAACACGCGCGCGGGCGCCTCGACGATACGATGCTGCGCTTGAACCGCGGAGGTCTTGATGACCGCGCGGCCGAGATTGCCGCGCAACAGCTTGAGCCCGCCATCGGCGCTGAATGGATTGCCGATCGGCCGCAGCACGCTTTCATCGCCGCTGGTCGCCGGCGCGGCACGCCACGCCAGTCCGTTCGGCGACAGCCACGGCTCTTCGGTGTACGCCGCGAGCCCGCGTCCGGCCACCGTCGTCGTGTCGGCGTGCAACAGCCCGACGGACAGCAGCTCACGGATCAGAAATCCCATGCCGCCCGCGGCATGGAAATGATTCATGTCCGCCGGGCCGTTCGGATAGATGCGCGCGAGCAAGGGAACGATTTCGGACAGATCGCTGAAGTCGTCCCAGTTCACGACGATGCCTGCCGCCGCCGCCATCGCAACGACGTGCATGGTGTGATTGGTCGAGCCGCCGGTCGCATGCAGGCCGACGATGGCATTGACGATGGCGCGCTCGTCGAGCGTGCGTGCCATCGGCAGGTATTCGTTCCCGATCGCAGTGATGCGTGCGACCCGCCGCGCTGCCGCGCTCGTCAGCGCATCGCGCAGGGGCGTATTCGGGTTCACGAATGCGGCGCCCGGCAGGTGCAGCCCCATCATCTCCATCATCATCTGATTGCTGTTCGCCGTGCCGTAGAACGTGCACGTACCGGCGCCGTGGTAGCTCGCAGCCTCGGATTCGAGCAACGCGTCGCGACCGACCTTGCCCTCGGCGAACAACTGTCGAATGCGCGCCTTTTCCTTGTTCGGCATACCGGAAGTCATCGGGCCCGCAGGCACGAAGATCGTCGGCAGATGCCCGAACTTCAGCGCGCCCATGACCAGACCGGGAACGATCTTGTCGCACACGCCCAGGCACAGCGCTGCGTCGAACATGTCGTGCGATAGCGCGATAGCAGTGCTCATCGCGATGACATCGCGGCTGAACAGCGACAGTTCCATGCCCGCCTGGCCTTGCGTGACGCCGTCGCACATCGCCGGGACACCGCCGGCGAATTGCGCGGTCGCGCCGGCTTCGCGCGCCGCGAGCTTGATGAGCTGGGGATAGCGTTCCAGCGGCTGATGCGCAGAGAGCATGTCGTTGTAGGCCGAGACGATCGCGATGTTCGGCCAGCGCAGCGCTTTCAGCTTCTCCTTGTCCGCCGGCTCCGCGGCGGCGAATGCGTGCGCGAGATTGGTACAGGAGAGCGCGGTGCGCGCTGCACCGTTGCTGAATTGCTCTTCGATGGTGGCGAGATATGCCGCGCGGGAATGGCGGCTGCGTTCGCGAATGCGCTCGGTCACTTCGCGAACACGAGCGTGCAAGGGTGCAGCGGCGGCGGCGTTCACGTGGGGCAATCCTCGGGCGATGAGCGGGCCATGAATGGATCATGGGCGGACCCTGAGTGGGCGATCGATTGTAGAGCGTCGCGCGCGTGCTCGCAGGACCGATGCAAATGGATGCGTTTGCCGCAGCCCCGCGCGCGCGGTAACGTTGTTTCCGAATCTACCCCCGCGAGCTCCACATGCAATCGCTTCCCGATTTCGATCTCGTCCTGTTCGGCGGCACAGGCGATCTTGCGATGCGCAAGCTCCTGCCGGCGCTCTATCGGCGTGTCGCAGCGAACCAGGTCTCGAAGGGCTCGCGCATCATTGGCGCCGCGCGCAGCGGGCTCACGCGCGATGAGTATTTGTCGCAGGTCGAGGAAAGCTGTCGCAAGCACATCGGCAAGGATTTCGACCGCGAGCAATGGGAGCAATTCGCGCGCTCGGTCGAGTACGTGAAAATCGACGCACAGGCCGAGCGGGATTTCATGGCTTTGAAAAAATTGCTCGCCGGGCGCGAGGAGTGCGTACGGGTGTTCTTTCTATCGACGGCGCCCGATTTGTTCGCCGGCATTTGCGAAGGGCTCGCGAAGGCCGATGTCGTTACCCCGGCGTCGCGCGTGGTTCTGGAGAAACCGCTCGGCCAGGATCTGCAAAGCTCCGTGCAGATCAACGAGCGCGTCGGTGCGATGTTCAGCGAGCCGCAGATCTTTCGTATCGATCACTATCTGGGCAAGGAGGCCGTACAGAATCTCCTGGCGTTGCGCTTCGGCAATATGCTTTTCGAGCCGCTGTGGCGTCGTGGCCGGGTGCAGCACGTACAGATCACGGTTGCCGAAGACCTCGGCGTCGAGCGCCGTGCGCAGTTCTACGATCAAACCGGCGCGTTGCGCGACATGGTGCAGAACCATCTGCTGCAGTTGCTGTGCATCATCGCCATGGAGCCGCCCGCCACGGGCGATCCGGATGCGATGCGTGACGAAAAACTGAAAGTACTGCGCGCCTTGCGACCCTTGCGAGGCCACGACGTGCAGACGAAAACCGTGCGCGGGCAATACAAGGCCGGCGCGGCGAACGGCGCGCCCGTCGTCGGCTATCTCGACGAGAAAGACGTGCCAAGAGACAGCACGACCGAAACGTTCGTCGCGCTCAAGGTGGAGATCGATTCGTGGCGCTGGGCCGGCGTGCCGTTCTATCTGCGCACCGGCAAGCGGCTGCAGGAACGGCAATCCGAGATCGTCATCACCTTCGAGGACGTTCCGCATTCGATCTATGAGCGTCCCGACGACGCGCACGCGTGGAACCGGCTCGTCATTCAATTGCAGCCGGTCGAAAGCATTACGCTCAGCGTGCTTGCCAAAAGCCCCGGTCACGGCATGCGCCTGAAACCGGTCGAATTGAGTCTCGACTTTCGGGAGACCTTCAAGGATCGGCCGCTGGATGCGTACGAGCGCCTGCTCACCGACGTCATCAAAGGAACCTTGACGCTGTTCATGCGGCGCGATGAGCTCGATGCCGCATGGGCTTGGATCGATCCGATTCGCGAAGCGTGGCAGCACTACGAGGAGCGGCCCAAGGCATACACGGCCGGTACCTGGGGGCCGGCCGCGGCCAGCGCGCTGGTCAGTCGCGATGGGTTCTCATGGCGCAATGAACTGTAGAAAGATCCCGACTTCCGTCGGGATGATGGGTAAATCAGAGCTTCCCTAACCGCCAACCGCTGGTCTTGCTGTGCACAAATGGGTTCATGAGCATCGCTTCCCTGACGCCGTCACGCTGTCGCACGCGTTGTCGGGCGAAATCAAAGTCGACCTCGAAGAGGCGATCCAGGTTCGCGGCGTCGCGAGTCTCATCGTCTCGGGCGGCCGCACCCCCGTGCGGTTGTTCGAGCAATTGCACACCGAAAAGCTCGATTGGCCGCGCGTATGGATCTCGCTTGCCGACGAACGCTGGGTCGAAACGACCAATCCCGCAAGCAACGAGCGCCTCGTGCGCGAGCACCTATTGCTCGGCGAGGCAGCCGGCGCGCGTTTCGTCGGCCTCAAGAATCCGGCGCCCACACCCGAGGCGGGAGCCGATTGGGCGTGGCGAGCGTTATCCCGGGTGCCGCATCCCTACGACGTGATCGTTCTTGGTATAGGAGACGATGGCCATACGGCGTCGTTGTTTCCCAATTCGCTGGCCTTGGCGCGCGCGCTCGATGCGAGCGCGGCGCCTGCGTGCGTCGCAGTGAATGCGCTGGCCGCACCTCATGCGCGGGTGAGCCTGAATCTTGCGGCGCTACTCGATGCGCGGCGGATCATCCTGCATATCGAAGGCATGGCGAAATGGCAGGTCTATCAGAAGGCGCGCACGCCGGGCTCGGCCCAGGAGCTGCCGGTGCGTGCGGTGTTGCATCAGCAAGAGGTACCGGTGGATGTCTATTGGTCGCCGTGATCCGGATCGTCCTGCTTCGAGCCGTTATGGCTCGAATCATCCGGGCGCGCCGAAGCTGATCGCCGATATCGGCGGTACGAACGCACGCTTCGCCCTGCTCGAAGGCGATGATGTGAACGAAGAGCGAGTGTTGCGCTGCGCGCAGTTCCCTACGCTCGTCGCGGCGGTCGAGCACTATCTCGATGAGATCGGCGCAAGCGCTGGAGCGCGGCGTCCGACGCAGGCGGCGATGGCGATCGCAGGGCCGATCACCGGCGATCACATTCGCATGACGAATCATGTGTGGGCCTTCTCCGCTGCCGCGACGCGACGCGAGCTGAAGCTGGCGAGCCTCATCTTCCTCAACGATTTCACCGCACTGGCGATGGCGATTCGCCATCTGCCATCGAGCGAGCTGCAGCAGATCGGCGGTGGTCGCGCGGTGCCGGGCGCTGCGATCGCATTGCTTGGTCCGGGTACCGGCCTCGGCGTTTCCGGTCTGGTTCCGGCGGGCGAGCAATGGATTGCGCTGCAGGGCGAGGGCGGGCACGTCACGTTGGCTGTCATGAGCGAGCGCGAGATGGCGGTGTTCGCGCAACTGCGGCAGCGGTTCTCACATGTATCGGCGGAACGCGTGCTGTCGGGCCCCGGGCTCGTGAATCTGTACGACGCATTGTGTGCCCTCGAAGGCGTGCGACCCGATGTACTGGAGCCGCCCGAGATCACGGCACGCGCGCTGGCGGGAACGTGTCGTCTGAGCATGGAAGCCGTTTCGATGTTCTGTGCGTTGCTCGGCACCATGGCCGCCAATCTGGTGCTGACGCTCGGCGCGGTCGGCGGCCTATACATCGGCGGCGGCATCGTTCCGCAACTCGGCAAGTTTTTCGCGAAGTCCTCGTTCCGCGATCGATTCGAAGACAAAGGCCGCTACGCCGACTATCTCGCCGACGTCCCGATCTACGTCATCCACACCGAGCTTCCTGCCTTCATCGGCCTCACCCGCGCGTTCATCGACCCGGGGCCGAGGTGGGAGGCGGAATGAGAAGGAGGCCAGCTGGGGCGCTGGCCAGCTGGCCGGCTGGCCAGATCAAGAGTGGTTCGTATGAAAGTTGGGAATCGATAGTAGGCAGCTGAAGTAGGCAGCTGAGAGTTGATGGACGGCGGGGCTTGCAAAAGCGTCCCCTCCCCCGCTCGCGGGGGAGGGTCAGGGAGGGGGCGCGAAGCGCTTTTTCTGGCCAGCCGACCAGCTGGCCAGCGCCCCAGCTGGCCCACTGGACTCCTACTCCAGCATCGTCGCGACCCATTGTGAAATGCCGCCGCCGATGAGCGCGCCGATACTCGCGATCAATAAGAGATGGAGCAGGTCGGCATGCGCGCCGAGGCCCTGTGCAGCATCGAGCATTTTGTCCGGAATGCCGGCGGCATTCGCCCAAGCGGTGAACGCGAAAGCGAGCGCGAGGGCAGCCACGGCGCCGCCGATCAAGGAGGCGAGACCACGATGCCAGCCGCGGGTGAGTGCCTGGAGATTGTCGTGGAACTCGTGTTCCGCTCGACGCCGAGCGCGCTCGCGTGCGCTCTCATCGAGGGCGTCGATGCGCGCAAGGACTTGACGATCGAACGATCCATCCAGGCCCATCAAGACCGGGCCCGTCGAGACCGGGTCCATCGAGCCTAGGCCCATCGAGCCCAGGGTCGCCGAACTCAGCTTCAGCGACAGCTTCGCATCCAGGCGCTTGAGTTGTGCATAGTGCGCACGACATCGCGCGCAGGCGGCGAGATGAGCCTCGATGTGATCGCGCTCGAGTGAGGCGAGATCGCCGTCGAGCAAATCCTGCAGGCGGTCGTTCCAGGTCGAGTCGTGTCGTTCGATCAGATTCATCGTTGTGGGTTCATCGTTCAGGCGGCCTCGTGCGCGAGCTCGATCAGCTTCTTGCGTGCGCGATGCAACAGCGCTTTCACCGTGCCCAGGGGCATGCCGAGGCTCGCCGCGGTCTGTTCGTACGATTTATCTTCCATATAAAAAAGCGTCACCGCCTGTCGATACCGCTGCGGCAGCTGATCCAGCATCTGCGACACGCTCACCGTGGCCGAATCGTCGGCGTCCGCGATGGCAAGCGCCGCGATTTCGGAATGGTGGCTCTCTTCCTCATCGTCGATCGAAACGGCCGGCCGGCGTTTGCGCAGCTCCGACAGGCAGGCATTGCGCGAGATCGCATAAATCCACGTCGACAACGACGACTGGCCTGCAAACCCCGGCAAGGCGCGCCAGATCCGCAGGAAAACGTCCTGGCTCACGTCCTCCGCCCACGCGCGATGCTGCAGCATGCTGAAACAAAGCCGAAAAACTCTGTCTCGATAGTGCGGCAGCAGCAGTGCAAACGCCTCGCGGTATTGCCGGGCGTGCAAACGCTCGCGAACGGCGATGTCCGCATCAGCGCCGACCGCTTGCATCATTGCGACTTGAGACACGGGAGCCTCGAACAAGGTTGCGACGAGGGTGACACTTTATTGAGATACGCCGCGGCGTAGTCGGCAGGGGGCCGGAGTCCATCGGTCGTTCGCCGCCATTCGCCGGCTGCAACCTTGGAAGGGGTTTCACGCGTCACAAGTGCAACGCATTTTCGGGGCGTTCCGCATGGGTGAACTGGTCGCAATCGTTGCAATCCTCGCAAGCCTCGGTTTGCCATTCGGGATAGTGCTCACGTACATCGTGTTGAATTACCGCAAGCGACGCCGATTGATGGAGCTGCATCACGCCGAACGCCTGGCCGCGATCGAGCGCGGCATGGAGCTGCCGCCGCTGTCGATGGAACTGTTGGAAGGACCGCGGCGCCGCCGCACCTCCCTGCTGCCGGGCTTGGTATGGTTTTTCGTCGGCATCGCCGTGATGGTCGCGATGCGCGCCACCGGCGAGAGCGAAGGAATGATCGGCCTCGTTCCTGCAGGCGTCGGTCTCGCCTATCTCATCTATTACTTCGCCGAAGGCCGCAAGATCGAAGCGCGCGTGCTGGAGCACGAGCTGACCTGAGAATGCGGCAGAGTCACGTCAAGCTTGCAGAAGTGAAGAGAATCGGATTTTCGATTCTTGGCAGCAGTGCTACAGTCAATCTCATGAAACCCATTCGCCTATCTGACGTGCTTGAACTTCCCGTAGCAGAACGGTTGAAGCTCATAGAAGCGATATGGGACAGCATCGCGGAAGCCCCGCAAGCCCTAGAACTAACAGAAGCTCAACGCGCCGAGTTGGATCGTCGCTTGGACGAGTACGAAAGAAACCCGGAAGCCGGCTCACCTTGGTCTGAGGTAAGGCAACGGATTCTCAAGAGGAGCTGAGTTTGCGTCTTATCGTCCGCCCGGATGCGGAAGCCGACATTGCTGCTGCCTATGACTGGTACGAAGAACAGCGTGAAGGTCTTGGAAGGGAATTCCTTGAAGAGGTTTCCGTAGCCATTGACGCCGTGCAAGCAGAACCATTGCGCTTCCCAGCCATATTCCGAACTCTACGGCGCGCGCTCGTTCATCGCTTCCCGTACGGCATCTTCTTTGTCGCTCGCACAGAGGCAATCATCGTCGTTGCGGCGATGCATCTTGCCCGCAACCCTCGGCGCATTCATCGCCGGGCGAAATCAGAGCTTCCCTAACGGACATTCGGCAACAGGTCTGCGCCGCAATGTCCTGATTCCATCGCGATGGCAACGGTGCGCGGTTATCCGCCCGTTTCCCTCACTGCCTGACCGGAATCACCCCGAAGCGTCCGCTTTGGAAATCGCGAAACGCCTGTTCGATCTCCTCGCGCGTGTTCATGACGAACGGGCCGTGGCGTGCGACGGGTTCGTGCAACGGCTTGCCCGATAGCAACAGCACTGCCGCGGGCGCGGTCGCATCGGCTGCCACGCCGAGCGTCACGAAGTCGCCCGCGGCGAGCAGCGCCGCCTGGCCTGTGTTCACGGACCGATCGCCGATCCGTGCAGCTCCGCCGAATACGTACACGATGCCGTTGTGGTCCGCAGGCACGGTTTGCTCGACGGTTGCGCCAGGGGCGAGCGTGTAATGCAGCATCTGGATCGGTACCCGAGTATCGATGCGGGCGGAGACGCCGAGCGCCTCGCCCGCGATGACACGGACGCGGGTCAATCCATTCGCGGACTGCGCTTGCGGAATCTGCGGCGCGCGCAAGGTCTGATAGCGCGGCTGCATCATCTTGTCCTTCGCGGGCAGGTTCACCCAGATCTGAAAGCCGTGCTGCCGGCCGCCGCGTTGCTTGAATGCCGGCGTCGGCAATTCCGAATGGATCACGCCGCCGCCCGCGGTCATCCACTGCACATCGCCAGGGCCGAGCACATCGGCGTTGCCGAAGGAATCGCGATGCTCGTTCTCGCCTTCCAGGACATAGGACACGGTCTCGAAGCCGCGATGCGGATGATCGGGTGCGCCGATCGCTGCGCCGGCCGGCCAATCGACCGGACCCAGATGATCGATCAGCAGGAAGGGATCGAAATGGCTGAATCCCGGAATCGGAAATGGACGCCGCACGGGAAAGCCGCCGCCTTCCAGCGTGCTGAGCGCGTCGATGACGCGCGCGACGTGTCGCGGCCGAGGGGTGGTTTGAGTCTGCGGGGTGTTGGTGTTCATGGGCGAAGCCTCGCATGAATTCCCTGCGAAGATCAGCTGGGTCAGGAGAATGAGACTCATGCCGAGAATGAAGAGAAGCGTGATGTACGTGAAGCACGCACAGCCGGCCGGGTGGGCGTCGACCCACCCGGTGCGGGCCCTGAGTGCGACAGCTGCGCAGCTCGTGCGTCCGCGTTAATCTCACGCCTCGCATTCTCGTGAGGCACGCATGACTGTACGGATGCTCGTGAACATCGACGTCGACGACGTCGCGAAGGGCGCGGAGTTTTATACGCAGGCGCTCGGTTTGGAAATCGGTCGCAAGTTCGGCAGCGACGCGATCGAATTGCTGGGCGGCAATGCGCCCATCTATCTGCTGGCGAAACCCAACGGCACGGCGGCCTCGCCGACGAGCCGGCATCTGCGTTCATATGCGCGGCATTGGACGCCGGTGCATCTGGATTTCGTCGTCGACGAGATCGAAGGCGCCGTCGATCGCGCTCGCAACGCTGGCGCCCGGCTCGAAGGCCAGATACGCACGAATCACTGGGGCCGCATCGCGATGCTTGCCGACCCGTTCGGTCACGGCATTTGCCTCATTCAATTCCTCGGGCGCGGCTACGACGAGATTGCGACGTAGCGGCCCATGTCCCTGGTTTGCTGGAAATGCGGTGCATCGCTGGCGGAATTGAGTCTGCCGCTGCGGCGGCTGGATGAATGCAAGCGATGCAATGCCGAGCTGCACGTCTGCAAGCTCTGCGAGTTCTACAGCATTGCCGTCGCCAAACATTGCCGCGAGCCGATCGCGGAGGAAGTGAAGGACAAGGAGCGCGCGAACTTCTGCGATTACTTCAAGCCGTGGCCGGGAGCCTATTCGGCCGCCGGCCAGGATGCGGCGGCGAAAGCGAAGGCGCAGCTCGACGCGCTCTTCGGCGGCGCGCCAGCGGCGGGCGATGCGCCGTCCGCGGCGGAAAAAGCCCAGGCAGAGCTCGAGGCCTTGTTCAAGAAGAAGTGATCGGTTCGTGTCATGTGTGATTTCGTGTCTACGGCTTCAACCGTTCGCGATGGATCACGTACAGACCGCTGGCGATGATGATGCCTGCTCCGACGAGCATTCGCGCACTCGGCGCCGTCGCCCAGATGATCCAGTCGAACGACATGCCCCAGGCGAGCGCCGTGTATTCCAGCGGCGCGATGACGGGCGGCGGCGCGCGCCGGAAGGCTTCGGTGATGAAGTACTGCCCCAGTGCGCCCGTGAGCCCCAAGCCCGCGATCCACGGCCAGGCATCCGCGGTGATGGGCACCCAATTGCGCACGGACCAGACGCCGCTGATCACGGTCATGATCGACAAGGCCCAGACCACCGTGGCGGCGCTGGTATCGGTGCGCGACAGGATGCGAATCGTGATACCGCTCAGCGCATAGCCGAGTGCCGAGACCAGCGCGGCGATCCCGCCGATCGTGATCAGATTCGTGCCCGAGGGCTTCAATACGAGCACGACGCCGCACAGACCGACGAGCACGGCCACCCAACGACGCGGCCCGATGCGCTCGCCCAGCAGCGGCATCGACAACGCCGTGATCAGCAAGGGTGCGGACATGAAAATCGTATAGGCGTCCGCGAGCGACAACGTGCTGACCGAGTAGATGAACGCCCACAGCGTCAACACGCTGAGCAGTCCGCGCAGCAGGTGCAGGCCCCAGCGGTTCGGGCGCAGATCGCGCCATGTCGCGAAGATACCCACGGCGCCCAGCACCATCGGCAGCGAGGCGATGCCACGCAGGAACGTCACCTGCATCGCCGGGTAGGTCGCGACGAGATGCTTCATCGTGACGTCCATCATCGAGAACGTCGCGACGGCGGCGAGCATCGACAGGATTCCGCGCAAGTGAGGCATCGTGAGAGAGAAGCGAAGCAGGGGGAGGGGACTGTGCAGTGTGCGCAAGTTAGAATCCACCCCTGCCGGCAAGCATGGCTTTTCCTAGCCTGTAGCCTGTAGCCGGTAGCGCGTCGTCCGTCGCCGTTCCCCATTCCATCCTGCGAGCCTTCATCCATGCGCCAAGTATTCATTTGCGATGCGATCCGTACTCCCATCGGCCGTTACGGCGGTTCGCTCGCGCCGGTCCGCACCGACGATCTGGGTGCGATTCCCCTCAAGTCCCTCATGCAGCGAAACGGCGGCGTCGATTGGAGCGCAGTGGACGAGGTTTATTTCGGGTGTGTCAATCAGGCCGGCGAGGACAACCGCAATGTCGCGCGCATGGCCTCGCTGCTGGCGGGTCTCCCCGATTGCGTGCCGGGCGCAACGGTCAATCGCCTGTGCGGCTCGGGGCTCGATGCGGTGAATATCGCCGCTCGTTCGATTCGCACGGGCGAGATCGAGCTCGCCATTGCCGGCGGCGTCGAGAGCATGTCGCGCGCGCCGTTCGTGATGGGTAAGGCGGAGAGCGCATTCTCACGCACCGCGAAAATCGAAGACACGACGATCGGCTGGCGTTTCATCAATCCCTTGATGAAGGCACGATACGGCGTCGACTCAATGCCGGAGACCGCCGAGAACGTCGCGAAAGACTTCGGCGTGAGCCGCGCCGATCAGGATGCATTCGCATTGCGCAGTCAGCAGCGCTACGCGGCTGCATTTGCGAGCAAGTTCTTTGCCGGCGAGATCACGCCCGTCAGCATTCCTCAGAAAAAGGGCGATCCAGTCGAAGTCGTTGCCGACGAGCATCCGCGCGAAACCTCGCTCGAAGCGCTTGCGAAGCTCAAGGGCGTGGTGAGGCCCGATGGTACCGTGACCGCCGGCAACGCCTCGGGCGTCAACGACGGCGCTTGCGCATTGCTGCTCGCCAGCGAAGCGGCTGCCGCCAAGCATGGCTTGAACGTGCGCGCTCGCGTCATCGCGACCGCGACGGCCGGAGTTGCGCCGCGCATCATGGGTATCGGCCCCGTGCCGGCGACGCGCAAGGTGCTCGCACTGGCGAAGCTTGATATCGGCCAGATCGATCTCATTGAGCTGAACGAGGCGTTTGCGGCCCAGGCGCTCGCGGTGACACGCCAGCTCGGCTTGCCGGACGATGCGCAGCACGTGAATCCGAACGGCGGCGCGATCGCGCTCGGTCATCCGCTGGGCGCAAGCGGCGCGCGCCTTGTGACGACGGCATTGAATCAGCTCGAGAAAACCAAGGGCCGCTTCGCGTTGTGCACGATGTGCATCGGCGTCGGCCAGGGCATCGCGATGGTGATCGAGCGGGTGTGAGAGCCTCTGCTGGCAGCAGGTTCGTCTGACAGCATGCATGGCGCCGACCGGTTACACTCGATCCGTAAGCCACTGGTCCGCAATCTACGAGAAGCCGCGAGTCAGACGCTCATGAGCCAGAATTCCGAAGAGAGCGCGCCCGATCGGGTCGTTCCTTTGCCGACGAGCGCGCAGGTCGTGCCGTTCGAACGCCCACCATCGGAGCTGCAAAAGGCCATTCAGCAGCGGGCGCAGGAATCGCTCGATCGCGAGCGCGAACGCACGCTGCTGCACCGCGCGCCGCCGTGGCGGCGCGCATTGGTGCTCGCGCTCGCCGTGATTCCGGTCTTTCTCACCTTCGGCGCGGCAATCGGTTTCGTCGGCGCGTTGCGTCAATTCAATTCCGCCATCTTCGATTCCGCGGTGGCAGGCAGCTCGACCGATTCGCAAGCGACGACACCGGCGCCGCCGTCGACGGGCGATCAGCCCGAGGTGGTTCTCATTCAACCCTACGCGATTCCAGCGCCGCCCGCCGACACGGCGGTACCGCAGAAGCGCTGATTTACTCGTCATCCCGACGTTCCACGGGGATTCCCGTCGGTCAGAAGTCGGGATCTACAAGCTCGCCCGCATGAACAGCGTCGGCCCGGAGATCTGCATGTCGACGAATCCGGGCGTACTTTCGTTCTGTGAATCGATGTCGATCGAGAACCGTCGATAACCAAGCCCAAAGACCAGATGGGGGTTTGCGCGCCAGGCGATCGCCACGCGTGCATCCATGATCGAGCCGTCCACGTCGTCGATGTCCGCCGCCAGGTATTGGATCCGCGCTTCCGCCGACCAGCGCGGCGTGAAATCGAAGCGGCCTTCCAGACCGAGCAGCGGCAGCGGAGCCACGCCGCTTTCCGGATCGCGCACCATGCGACTGCGCACGACGGCGTTCGCCTCGACTTCCGCCACTTGAATGCCAAGCGTCGCCGTGAGCTCGGCGCGATCGTTGGTGATGAATCGAAAGCCGTAGGTGAGTCCGAACAGCGTGAGGTTGAGCTCGCTGTTGATGCGCTCGCCGACGAAATACACTTCGTCATCGAACTCGATCACGCGCTCGAGAATGGTTTCCGCCGAGCGCCGGGTGCTCAAGCCGCTCAATCGCACCAGATGCCGCTCGCCCGGCAGCAGAGTGATTTCGCCGAGGATCAGGAATTGCGATTCATCCAGAGCGAGGTCGCGTTCGGCGTCGACCTGCGTACCCTGCAGCGTGAGCGAAGGATCGATACGCAGTTGGGTGTCGAAGGCGGCGCCGAGGAACGAGACTTCGGCTCGAAAGCGATCTTCCGCAACGTTCGGCCGCGGTTTCGGCGCCCAATCGGGAAGGTTCGGGTTCTCCGCGGCGTGCGCGCCTGCGCCCCAGAATCCAGCGAATGCGATGAGGCACGCTGCGAGCGCGCGGGTCATCGAGGGTGTGCGAATGATCGCCAGGAAGAAGTGCGGCATGCGCTGATTTCGACTCGGATGTTGCGGTCTCGACGTTCAACTTGCGGCAATGACGGTCCAATGATCATCCCACCGAATCGGCGATTCCCGGTCAACCGTCACAAAGCGCGAACGCGAGCGTCCATCGGTCAGCGTATAAAGCGTGCCGTCGCGCTGTGAAGCGATGAGCGAACCGTCGGCGAGTCGCGACATTCCATAGGTTTCCGCGGCCGGAATGAAACCTTCGAATGCGCCGCTCGACAGCGCCCAGCACGCGACGCCTTTGCCGTAGGGACACGCGGCGGCAATCACATCGTGCATGCTGCTGGATGCGATGCTCGCCACGTAGCCGCGCGATTGCACGCGCGCATCAGCGCTCAATTCCAGCGGACGCAGGCCGACGCCCGGCTCATACGATGCGGCGATCGCGGGTGCGTGCGTGGGATCGCCCTCGTACTGCAAGCCGACCGCCACGCGGCCGTCGTCGGCGACGGCGAGATGTCGAATGCTCAAGAGATGATCGGGCAATCGCCACTGCTCGATGCGCTCGCCGCTGCGCGCATCGAGAGTGCTCAGCGATGGATCCATGGTCGCGATGTTCAGCTTGCGGCGATAAGAGCGCGGATGCGTGAGAATGCCGCCGTTCGCAACGATGAGCCGCGAGCGATCCGGCGACCAGGCAATTTCGTGCGGATCGATGCCGCCGGTATCGAGCTCCGCCACGATGGCCAGCGTACGCGCATCGCGCACGGCAACGATGCCGCGAACGTTCTCGAAGTCATGCTCCGGCGTGAACAGCCAGTCGCCATTCGCCGAGAACACCCCGTGGCCGGCGAAGTGTCGTTGGTCCGGTGTCTGGCATACGGTGCGCACGGTATTCGATGCGCGATCGAATTCGAAAGCCTGGGTGCCTGGGCGGCGGGCGAAAAACAGCACGCGCAACGGATCGCGCGGATCGATCGCACAGCCATGTGCGCGCATCGGCACGCGCGCGCCGAATACCTGTCGTGCTTCAAGATGCAATCCGCCGACGTATTGATCGCCGCGGACATCCTCGAAGGCGGAGAGCAGCGTGCCGGCGTGAGCCTCCCTGGATAGGAATGCGGTCAACGCGCCGCCGAATGCGAGTGTGGAGGCAGAGCCGAAAATGAAGTGGCGGCGGTTCATGGAGGGGCAATCATGAATTTCACAACGACTCCAAAAATCTCAGCAGCGCTTCGCGTTCGATCTTTGACATGCTCTTGTACGCCTCGCGCGCTCTCTGCGCTTCGCCGCCATGCCACAGGATGGCCTCGCTCGCATCGCGCGCGCGGCCGTCGTGCAGGAAGCGCGTGTGCCCATTCACGGCCTGTTGCAATCCCATGCCCCACAACGGTGGAGTACGCCATTCGGTGCCGCTCGCCTCGAAATCCGCGCGGCCGTCCGCAAGATCGGGGCCCATGTCGTGCAGCAGCATGTCGGTGAAGGGATGAATCGTCTGTCTGCTGAGCCAGGGAGCGTTCGGCACTTCGCCGGTCGTGAATGTCGGACGATGACAGGCCGCGCATCCGGCCGACACGAACAGCCGCGCTCCTTGCTTCACCTTGGGATCATCGAGGTTGCGGCGCGCCGGGACGGCGAGCATGCGCTGATAGTCGACGATGCGAGTGAAGATCTCGTCGCTGATTTCGGGGCTGCCACCGTCGGGCGCTTCGAGACAGGCGATCTGGATGTTGGTGCAGTTCGGCTCGGGACGCAGCGTCGTCGTCATGCCGATTTCCTGCGAGAACGCGCCGGCGGTCTGATGCGCGATGTCCGGCTGATTCGCCTTCCAGCCCAGGCGGCCGAGCACGACTTGCTTTCTCAGGTAATCCCACACCCGATTCGGGCGGCCGGAGATGCCGTCGCCGTCTGCATCGTCCGCATCGGCCCAAGCGAGAATCTGCTCCTCGGGAATCGCTTCGAGCAGCCCCATGCCGAATACCGACGAGGCGATGCGCGGTGAAAAGCGCGTTTCGGGCGAGAGCGGCCCGTATGCGAGCTCTTCGAAAATGTAGATCGGTGCGAGCAATGTGTAGGTCTCGCCATCGGCAAAGACGCCGGCGATCTCGCGATGCTCGATGCGCACGGTGCCCTCGGCGGGAATATCGCCGATCGCGAACGGATTGAAATTGCTGCCGTAGTGAGGATCGGCGCCGGGCTCGTTGTTCGAGCCGGGCGTCGGCGTTGCGAACTGAAGCACGAGCGCGACGGGTCGCGCACCCGGTTTCATCGGCGGGGCGCCTCGCCCGTCGTTGTTGTGGCATTGATCGCAGCTGCGCGCATTGAACAACGGCCCCAGTCCGTCGCGCGCGCCGGCCGTCGCGGGCGCAACGATCCAGGCGCTGTTGAAGAACGCATTGCCGACGAAGAATTCCCCGCGTCGCTCGACGTCGAGATTCGCGGCCGGCCGCGAGAATGCCTTGCGATTCACTTCGAAAATCGTCGTCGCGCCGCCGGAATTCACTGCAAGCAGCTCGGTCGTGTCGATCGACGACTGTGAGCAGGCCGACAGCAGCAGTACGGTGGACAGCAGCATGGCCGGGCGAGGGGGGGGGGGGGGGGGGGGGGGGGGGGGGGGGGGGGGGGGGGGGGGGAGGGAATCGCACGTGCAGCCCGCAATCCATTCGCGGCACGCCTCAGATGCTCAATCGCCATCGGTCTCGATCGGTGACAGGAAAATCTGCAACGCCGTCGCGGCGCGCATGAGGGATTGCGTTTGCGCATGCAGCGAATCGACAGCCGCCTGCACGCGCGCTCGCCCGGCCTCGTTGTCGGGCTGGATCTCGCGATCGAACGGGTTGTTGATGGCGGCAAGCGTTTCGCGTGTGCGCACGATACGCGCTTCGACCTCGTCGGCGATGCGCGGATCGGCGGCTCGCACGGCCTCTGCGAGGCTGGGGCCTTTGATCGTTCGGCCGTCCAATGCTTCGTAGGTGCCGAAATACACGCTGTCGATGCCGGCAGCATTGGCGCGAAGATCCTCGATCGACGTGTCGCTGAAACAGTTCTGCTCTTCTTCCTGGTCGCCGGACAACAGCGGCACGTTCAGACGCTCGCTGGCCATCTCGACTTCGCCCAGCGTGATGATGCCGGTGAGCATGCGCTTCAGTCCCGTGTACACGTCGCCGCCCACGAACGAGGTGCGATAGTTCTGCGTTCCCGCGGGCGCAACGCGCCACTCCTGGGCGACGCTCTCGAGATCGCGAAGCAACAAGGTCGTCGCTGCTTTCAAATACGTCCCGCGCCGCGCCGCGATGCTGTTCGAATCGCCGTTCGTCACGAAATCCTCGAACGAGCGCTGGCCTGCGGATTCGGGCGGATCGTTGAGATCCTGACCCCACAGCAGGAACTCGATGGCGTGATAGCCGCTGGCGATGTTTTTCTCGCCGCCGGCTTCGTTCTGGTCGGCGATGAGCTCCGGCGTGATCTGCGGAAACTCTTCCCGGTTGCCGATGATGTCGATGCCGGGCGCCGCGCCGTATTTTTCGACGATGACGGCGTCGATGTGATTTTCGTCGAGCGGCCAGCCGTTGATCTGGCCTTCCGGTCCGCCTTCGCGATCGATCGGTCCGGCGTAGTAGCGAAACGCCTCGGAGCGGCTGTAGGGCGCGCGGGATTCGATCCAGCGCTGCCGGGCTGCGGCGAGCGTGGTTTCGCTCGGATCGGCGAGCAGTGCATCGACGGCCGCGTCGAGCGCGCCCACCGTCGTGAGCGAGTCCTCGTAGATCGCGAGCACGATGTTCGCGTAATTCTCGACGATGGGGCGCCGCGCATCGTCCGCAGGCGTGCGCGCACATCCCAACAAGGTGAACGACGCGGCGATGGCCACGATGCCGGCCAAGCGAATGGATGGACGCATGATGTCCCGCTTTATGAAGAATGTAGGGAGCCGCGTCTGAGCGACGGCTAAGGCGTACGAGTGGATGTCAAAACGGGGCCGATTCTATGCGGAATTGAGAATGAGTCGCAATTGGCTCCCCCAATATCGCAGGTTGGGTCGATGACCGGATGCTGAGACGCGGTCAGCAGTTTTCGCGATGAAGTGGCCGCAACGAACATGCGATGCGGCGTCGGAGGGGCTATATTCGGCCCGTTCTGCGGTTGAGGGGTCTACGTTCGATCATCGACTGTCAGAACGATCGGTGGGGGGGCTGCGGGACGTCACGGAGCCGAAAGAGAAAGGCATCGGGCGTACCAGGAGGATGTGACATGAGAAGGTCGATATCGATCGTCTCGACTGCGCTGATAACTGTAGTTCTGAGCATCGGCGTGATGAGCCAGGCGGCGGAAGAAGAAGCTGGACCCGATACCTTCGTGTCTTTGAAATTCGAAGGTGCCTGCGACGCTCAGAACAATCGCCTGTGGTTGGAAAACACGCATACATTCAAGACCGTCGTCGCGAAGGTGCGCTGGCGCGCCGCCGGCGGCAGAGATCTGACGGAAGATTTCTATCCTGCACCGGACTCCCTGCGTGAGATCGGTTGCGCCGCCGAAGCGGAAATCCTCGAAGCAAAGTTCGCCGAGTTTTGAGAAGCAAGAGCGTACGTAGCGCCGCGTTCCTCTTTCTGGCCCATCGCCAGCCGACCAGCTTGCCAGCTGGCCAATCCTCATAGCTCTCTCAGCCCTGTCGCGATCGGCAGTCTTGCTGCGCGCAGACTCGGAAGCAGGCCGCCAAGGAGGCCGAGGAGCAAAGCGTAGAGAAGCGCTTGCAGAATGAGCGATGACGTGACTGTGAACGCGAAACTGACTTGACTGAAGGTGTCGAAGTTCATCGTCGAGGCGCGCACGCCGTTGAAGGCGAAGTACGCGACGGTGGCACCGACCGCGCCGCCGAACAGGCCGAGCAGCACGCCTTCGGTGAGCACCGAGGTAACGACAGGGACTGCGCCAAAACCCAGCGCGCGCAGGGTCGCGATTTCGCGCGAGCGCGCTGATACTGCGGAATACATCGTATTCAATGCCGCGAAGACGGCACCGAGACCCATGAGCACCGCAATGACCGCGCCTACGGTGCTCACGAGCGCAACGAGTGTTTGCGATTTCTCTTCGTAGTACTGACGTTCCGTGAAGACCCGAACGTTCAGGCGCGGATCGGCAGTGAGTGCGTCCTTGAAGGGCTGCACAGCCGCGGCGCTGGTCAACTTCACGCGCAGCGACTGATAGCTCGGGCCGCGGTTGTAAGCGCCTTGCAGAGCGGTGTCGTTCGTCCAGATCTCGGATTCCGCGATACTGCCGGCGTCCTCGAAGATGCCGGTGATGGTCCATTCCGTGGTGCCCCACTTGAGTGTGTTGCCGACGGTGAGCCCCTCAAATTGCAGGCTGGCACCCCGGCCGACGACGACCTCGAACATGCCGGGGCGGAACATGCGGCCTGCGACGATCTTGAAGTTCTGACGCAACTTCGGCCCCTGCGGCCCGACGCCGCGCAGCGGCACGTTCGCGGCCGTGCCCGTGCTCTTCATGGGCACGTCGACGACTACATACAGCTCGGGTGAGGCGACGATGCCTTCGGCATCCCGGGCGATGAGGATGTTGTCGGCGATGATGCGAGTCTGCGCGAGCGTCAGATTGCTGCCGAGCTCGTCGGTTGCGCCGTTGCGCAGCACGATTGCGACATCGCGTGCGCCGCTGTCATCGAGCACGGCGCGAAAGCCTTCACCGATCGACAGCACGCCCACGAGCACGGCCACGACGCCGGCAATGCCGACGAGCGCGACGATCGACGAGGCGGCGCGCGCCGACATGTTGCGAATGTTCATTGCCGTGACGGTGGCAACTTGTGCCAGGGCATTGTTCGACATGACGAAGTCCTTGCCTCAAGCCTTACGCAGTGCGTCGACGATCTTGAGCCTGAACGCCTGCGCGCACGGCAGGATCGCCGCGAGCCCGCCGAGCATGACGATCAGCACTGCGCCGCTCGTCCAGGCATGCGCCGGCATGCCCAGTGTCGGGAAAAATTGCTGTACGACATTGGCGAGCGCGCCCGCCAGCAGCGAGGCGAGCATGAGTCCGAGAAAGCCGCCGAGCGCCGTGATCAGCATCGCCTCGCCGAGCACCAGCGCCGTGACGGTCGGGTTCGAGAATCCGAGCGTCTTCATCACGCCGATTTCGTTGATGCGCTCTCGAATCGACTGTCCCATGGTATTGGCGGTGACGAGCAGCATCGTGAAGAACACCGCGCTCGCAACCCACGCGATCAGCGCGCCGATGTTGCCGAGCTGATTCGCGAAGCCCTGGATGAATGCCTTTTCGGTCGAGGTCTTCGTTTCCGCGGAGGAGTTGGCGAACAAGGCGTCGATTTTCGCGGCGATCTCGGCCGCACGGTCGGGATCGTCGATGCGGACGACAGCGTAGCCGATGTTGTCTTCGCCGAAGGTGCGTGCTTCGTTGAAGTACTTGTAGTGGAAGTAGACGCTGTTCGAGTCGCCGTTCGTCGCCGCGTAGATGCCGCAGATGTTGAAGTCCCAGGCCGTCGTGCCGTCCTTGTTGGAGTAGATGTTCGAACGCAACGAGATTCTGTCGCCGACCTTCCAGCCGAAGCGTTGTGCGACCGACTGGCCGACGATGATGCCCTGGCGGTCGGCGATCCAGGCGGCCTTGCGGTCCTCGGGCAGCGAGTATTCGGGATACATTTCGAAGAACAGCTCGGGCTCGACGGCGAACGAGGCCACCTGATTGCGATCGTCCTGATAGATGCCGCCGAACCAGTCCTGCGAGGTGGCGAGCTTCACGCCCTCGACACTGCGGATGCGGTTGAGATAGCTCGATGGCAGCGGTTGGATCAGTGAAATCTTATGGATGGTCATGAGGCGGTCGACGCCTGCGAGCTCGGCGCCGCCGGTGAGCGCGGCGTTCATGGTCTGCAGCAAGCCGTACAACAGGAACGCGATCACGACGGAGGCGAGCGTCAACGCCGTCCGAATGCGCTTGCGGCCGAGGTTCGCCCAGAGCAGTGGCAAGTACTTCAGCATTGGAGCTCACGGCATGATGGGCAATGGGCAATTGACGGTTGATGACGCAATAAGCCTGCCATGCATTTTTTCTCGTTGTCCATCGTCGATTGCCCGCTATCGCTGTGCGCACGAGCGCGTCGTCATGCTGCTTCTTGACCCAGCTGTCCCTTGTTCAAATGCAGCGTGTGCTTGGCGCGCGCTGCGGCGTGCGGATCGTGCGTGACCATGATGATGGTCTTGCCCTGCTGCTCGTTCAGCGCCTGCAACAGATCGAGGATCTCATCGCCGGCTTTGCGATCGAGATCGCCGGTCGGCTCGTCGCAGAGCAGCAGATCCGGGTCGGAGACGATGGCACGGGCGATGCCGACACGCTGTTCCTGGCCGCCT
>ERZ795041.200-NODE-200-length-23878-cov-5.342526_pt1 | contig 23878 bp, 25 predicted proteins | sample MGYA00375125_ERZ795041 | MGnify/ENA primary metagenome ERZ795041 (study PRJEB30170, sample SAMN03074214) | activated sludge metagenome | biome: Common Effluent Treatment Plant; feature: Wastewater; material: Activated sludge; isolation source: activated biomass in...
TAGGCAGTAGGCAGTAGGCAGTAGGCAGTAGGCAGTAGGCAGTAGGCAGTAGGCAAGGAAGTCGTTGATTGGGCATGGCCCGTCAATGCTTCAAAGCATGGGTGCCGCCATATCGGCCGCTTCGGAGTTTCCCCCCGGATCACGTTCGGGGTTTAGGGAAATGATGGAAGGAGCCGGATATCGTTTTGCACCCGTACCAATATCCGGCCTGTCGCATTTGCCGCGACGCGCCGCCGGGGAGAAGATCGGCGGGCTTTCGCGGCAAATGGATCCGATCAGATCTTGGCGTAACGCCCGGCCGGGCGGCAGGACCACTTCTTGGCGAACCATTTCGGATGGCCCTCGGTCCACTTGGCGATTTCCACCGGGCTCACCATCATGCACTGCATCGGCGTCGTGCTCTCGGCCATGTAGGTCAAGCTCACGTCCTTGCAACGCGAATGATCTTCCAGGAGGCAAACAGAGACGACCAGCTCCAGCATGTGCAGTCCCCAATCTTCGAGCTATCCGCTTTCGGCGGTCGATAACCCTTCGGGGCGCGTGCCATCCCTTTTTTCTTTTTTTTCTTGATCACGAAGTTGGCGGCGAATCACACACTTCACAAGACGCAATTCTGTGCAATGCATTGCAAACATCTTAGGCTGCGGCGTTTCGGCACCTCAGGAATGAACGCGCCGAAATTTTCAACAAGCTTGAAAACCAATATTTTCCACCTGCTTCATGGCTGGAAATCACGGGAGTCCGGTCCGCCTATTTCTTGCGCATGGGGCGCGTTGTCTCATCCGGCGGACGCGCCGTCCTCTCGCTGGACAGGGTTCCGAGGAACGCCACGAGAGCGGCTTTTTCCTCTTTCGTCAGCTTGAGATCGCGCACGATCGTGGGGGCGAGGGAGGGGCGCGGCGTGAGGCTGCCGGCGTAGTGGTCGACCACGTCCGCCAGCGTCGCCAGCGATCCATCGTGCATATAGGGCGCCGTATGCGCCACCTCGCGCAGCGAGGGCGTCTTGAACTCGGGAAGGCCGCCCGATACCAGGGCGCCGCGGCCGGGGTCGTTACCCGGCAGGCCGATGTCGTGGAACGCGTCGTCGGTGAAGCGCCATCCGCCGTGGCAGGATACGCAGCCGCCCTTGCCGACGAAGATGTCGAACCCGCGTTGCTCCTCTCCGGTCAAGGCGGAGACGTCGCCGGCGATCCATCGGTCGAAACGCGTCTCCGGCGACACAAGGGAACGCTCGTAGGCGGCAAGCGCCTCGAGCACGGCCGTCTCCGTCACGCTCGGCGTTCCGGGAAAGGCCGCGGCAAATCGGGCCGCCATGCCAGGGTCGCTGGCAAGCCTTTGCGCAATCGTCCCAAGATCGCCGGCAAGCTCGTCGGGCGCGAGGATCGGCACCTTGGCCTGCTCGGTGAGGCTCACGGCGCGGCCGTCCCAGAAAAAGGAGGTCGCCCAGGCCAGGTCGTAGAGGGCCGGTGCGTTGCGCGGGAGCGGGGCCCCGCCGGGGCCGACCGCGGTCTTCCGCCCGTCGGTGAAGGCGCGCGCAGGATCATGGCAACTCACGCAGGAGGCGCGGCCGGATCCCGAGAGGCGGACATCGCGGAAGAGGTCGTGGCCGAGCGCGACTTTCTCCGCCTCGTCCGGAGCGACCGGGCTTTGTGCCGGGCGCGCGAAGATCGCGCGCCAGACGCCCTCGCGCGTGACGCCGGAGGGCGCGGCGGCGACGTCGCCGGCCGCGCTGCGGCCTGTGGAAAAAAGCATCCACGACATCATCACGGCCAGCACGGCGCGGGCGACGAGGGACCATGCCGGGATCTGGCGCAAACGACATTGCATGGCCGAGTTATAGCGCGCCGGCCGGGCTGGGAGAGGGGTCACATTCGCGCTCCCCGCGCCGGCCCGAGTCCCACCGTGGCCGCCATGGCACGCCCGGCCGGCTGAACGTGGAAACCCGTCAATCGTCGCTTGATTCTCGACCCAACCTCTTTCATCCAATAGTCCATTAACTTTGACTGACAACTGCGCAGCGGCCTTGTCGCCGCTGGTCTAAGAGGTGCCAAGCGATCCGCGTTGGCGTTCTCAAGGTCGCTTTTCAGAGGGAATTTCATGGCAATCGGTGTCGAGGAAGCCCCGCCGGCGCAGGGTCCGTTCGTGCAGCCCGTGACGCTCGGATGGTTCCTAAAGCGCATGCTGGTCGGCGTCGCCATCCTCCTGATCGCCATGGGCGGCCTGGCCTGGCTGACCTACGCCTCGATCGACCCCGATGCGGATAGCGACGCGGCGCCGCGATCCGCCCGGGCGGCGCCTGAGGCGCCGGCGGCCCGCCTCGCTCCGATCAATCTCTGATCGCGGCCGTTGCGCCACCCCGGCCGCGTGACATAGCATTCCGGCTGTTTGAGCCTACTCGCCTCTGATAAAATCAAAAGCAAGGCTCTACGTTTTTGGTTTGACGCGTTTTCTTCACGCGAAGTGGACCCCGCTTCGCCTGGAAACGCTTTAACCCTGGCTTCTCCGGGGCGATCAGGATCGTGCAGATGTCCGCCACCGATCTCATTTTCCTCATCCTCGTCGCGGGAGGCGCGTTCTACGCCGGATATCAGGCCGGGCGTTTCAAGGCGCTCGCCGAGCTTGGCGCGGCCCGCCGCCAGCCGGCCGACGGATCCCCGCTGCCGGGGCCGCTCGACCGGCCGTACCCGGAGCCCTCCGCCGCGCCGTCCCATCCGCGGGCCGCACCGCCACCGGCCTCGGCAGGCAACAACGGGGCTTGGCCGGATGCCGGCGCCTCTCCGTCCGGGCGGGCACCGCCGCAGCGCTCGACCAAGCCTCCGCCTGCGGCCGCCGGCCTCATGGGCACGGGAGAGGCGGGAACGACCGGCGGCAAACCGAAATAAGACCCAACCAGCGGCCAGCGTGCCGGCGCTCGTCCACGCGTGCCAAATGCCTCACGTGCCATAGGCTCCCTCATGCGGCTCGCCATGCTGGCCCGGAACCCGGGTCTCTACTCGCACAAGCGCCTCGTCGAAGCCGCGCTTGATCGCGGACACACGCTCGACGTGATCAACACGCTGCACGTGCACATGAACATCACGTCGAACAAACCCGTGCTGCGCTACGGCGGCAAGACGCTGCCGCTCTACGACGCGGTCATCCCGCGCATCGGCGCGTCGGTCACGCACTACGGGCTCGCGGTGCTGCGCCAGTTCGAGATGCAGGGCGTGTTCCCGCTCAACGAGAGCGTCGCCATCGGCCGCTCGCGCGACAAGCTGCGCGCGCTGCAGCTCCTCGCGCGGGCCGGCATCGGGCTTCCCGTCACAGCCTTCGCCCACGGGCCGCGCAAGGCCGAGGACGTCATCCGAGAAATCGGCGGGGTGCCGGCCGTCATCAAGCTGCTCGAGGGCACGCAGGGCATGGGCGTGATCCTGGCGGAAACAGAAGCCTCGGCGAAGTCGATCATCGAGGCGTTCAGCGCCGCCAACGTCAACATCCTCGTGCAGGAGTACATCAAAGAGGCCGAGGGCAGCGATGTGCGCGCACTCGTCGTCGGCGGGCGCGTGGTGGGCGCGATGCGGCGCGTCGGCAAGACCGGCGAGTTCCGCTCGAACCTGCATCGGGGCGGCACCGCGGAGGATGCGCATATCAGCCCCGAGGAGGAGAGCACGGCCGTGCGCGCCGCTGCCGTGCTCGGCCTCAACGTGGCGGGCGTCGATATGCTGCGCTCGCAGCGCGGGCCGATGGTGATCGAGGTCAACTCGTCACCCGGCCTCAAGGGGATCGAGCGCGCGACCAACGCGGACCTTGCCGGCGAGATCATCGGCTTCATCGAAACGGCCGCAGCCCACGGCCAGACCGCCACCAAAGGCGCGAACGGATAGCCGTCCACACGGAAAAGAACATAAAAATCGCAGGCTTGCGCCGATCGCCCCGGAGCGGGCGCTTGATCGGCCACGGCGACTGCGACTATCCTCGTTTTCGGGCGTTAGGCTAAAGTCACAGGCTTGGCCCTGCACGCGGCCGCACCTTTGCCTTGATGTCCGCGATCCTCGGCCCCGGAGCATGGACTCCGATCACGAGGCGCTCGAGCCCGGCGGCGAGAATGGTTCACGGATGACGGAACAGCAGAAGCACTTTCCCGAGTTCTACGTCACCACGCCACAGCCCTGCCCCTACCTGCCGGGCAGGCTCGAACGCAAGCTGTTCACGCACCTCACGCACGACAAGCCGCTGACGCTGATCGACAACCTGCTCAAGGGCGGCTTCCGGCGCAGCCAGAACATCGCCTACATGCCCTACTGCGAGGGCTGCCATGCCTGCGTCTCGGTGCGCATCCTCGTCGACGAGTTCCAGCCGAGGCGCACCATGCGCCGCACGCTCGAGCGCAACCGGGATATTTCAGCGCGGCGTGTCTCGGCCATTCCCACCTCGGAGCAGTACGATCTCTTCCGCAGCTACATCGACGCGCGCCATTCCGACGGCGGCATGGCGGACATGAGCGTGCTCGATTATGCGACGATGATCGAGGACAGCGTGGTGCGCACGTTCCTCACCGAGTACCGCGCGCGGCCCGAGAACCCGCTCGAGGAGCATTTCGAGACGTGGCCGCTGGCGGGCGTCGCCCTCTGCGACCGGCTCTCCGACGGCATCTCGATGGTCTACAGCTTCTACGAGCCGCTGGCGGAGGACCGCAGCCTCGGCACCTACATGATCCTCGAGCACATCGATTATGCGCGCCGGCTCGGGCTGCCGTACCTCTATCTCGGGTATTGGATCGAGGGCTCGCGCAAGATGAGCTACAAGACGCGCTATCAGCCGCAGGAGCACCTCGGCCCCGACGGCTGGGTGCGCGTGGAACAAAAGCTGTAGCGCAAGCGGCGACGCCTATTGCCTTTGATCGACGACGTTTGTCCGGGCCTAACCGTGACGGTGCGGGCGGGTGACTGGGCCGCTTAACCGGCTACTTCGCGAGCTCGCCGTTGAGCTTCTCGAACATATGGGCCCATTTCGCGGTCTGGGTCTCGATCAGGACCCGCATCTTGGCGCGCAACTCGCCCAGCATGGCGCAGTTGGGCTCGGGCGCATTGGCGCCTTCCTGGCCGAGCATCGAGATCGACATCAGAAGCTCGTTGGTGCGGGCATCGAACACGCCGATCTCCTCGTCCTTCACGAACGGCTCGGCCTCCTTCAGAAACTGGCTGTCGTTCCAGCCGCGTTTCTCCTTCAACTGACGCAGCTTGCCCTGAAACGCCGGCCGGTTCTTGTTGTTGAGGTCGCGCAACGCCTCGGCGGCGCTATCGACCGCACTCTCGAACTCAACCCTGGTGCAGGTCGCGGGCTCGGCCGCCGGCGCCTCCTGGGCGGCCGCGGGGGTGACGAGCGCGCCGATCGCGAGCCAAACGGCCACGGCGGCCAACCCCAGACCGCGCCCCCCTGCCGCCCTTAGCGATGATCTCATCTTCCGCCCCATGTTGCTGTCCTACCGGGGCATCCGGCCCGAGGCAAGCGACACCCCCGGCCTCCGTGCGCGGCGTTCCGAGTTTTTCCTCGCGGCGTGGCTTTCAGCGGAAGGACGGGCCGAACTTGTTCGAGCGCGGGAAGCCCTTGGGGGCGAGGTGGCCGGCCTGGGCGCGGCTCCCGACCCACTCGCGCAACTCCGACCACTCGAGGGTGAAGGTGCGGTTCGCGGCGTCGAGCCAGGTCAGGCCCTCCTTTTTGTAGAAGACCCGGGCATCGGCGAGCGCGCCGTCCTTGAAACGCTGCAGGATGGTGCCCTTGCCGCGGGTCATCTCGTTGACCTCATCCAGCTTGAACACCAGCATCTTGCGGTTCTCGCCGACGGTGGCGACGTGGTCGCCGTCCACCGGCACGCAGATGCGGGCCTCCTCGTCGGCGGCGATGTTCAGGATCTGCTTGCCCTTGCGGGTCGCGGCGATCACCTCCTCCTCGGGCACGACGAAACCGTAGCCGCCGGTGCTCGCGACCAGGAGCTTGCGGCCCGGCTGGTGGACGAAGCATTCGGTGAAGTCGTGGTTCTCCTCGAGATCGACCATGAGGCGCACCGGCTCGCCATGGCCGCGACCGCCGGGAAGCTGGCTCGCGTCCAGGGTGAAGAAACGGCCGTTGGTGGCGAACAGCACCAGCTTGTCGGTGGTCTGCGCCTTCACCGCACGCTTCAGGCTGTCGCCCTGCTTGAAATCGAGCTTGGACAGGTCGTCCTGGTGGCCCTTCAACGCCCGGATCCAGCCCTTGTCGGAGAGGATGACGGTGATCGGCTCCTTCTCGACGAGGGCGGCATCGAGATCGACGTCGATCTCGGGCGCGTCGGCGAACGCCGTGCGGCGGCGGCCGAGCTGCGTTTTCTTCGAATAGCGCTCGCGGGTGGCGCGCACCTCGTCCGAGATGCGCTCCCACTGCAAGTCGTCCGATTTGAGGAGCTGTTTCAGCTCGCGGCGTTCCTTCGAGAGCTTGTCGTGCTCGGCCTTGATCTCGACCTCCTCGAGCTTCGACAAACTCTTGAGGCGCAGGTTCAGGATGGCGTCGGACTGGACCTCGGAGAGCGCGAAGCGGGCGATCAGCGTGGCCTTGGGATCGTCCTCGAAGCGGACGATGCGGATCACCTCGTCGATATTGAGGTAGGCGATCAGGTAGCCGTCGAGCACCTCCAGGCGGTGCTCGATCTTCTTCAGGCGGTACTCGGAGCGGCGTACCAGCACCTCCAAGCGGTGCTCCAGCCATTGCTTCAGCACGTCGCGCAGCGAGAGCACGTTCGGGATCTGGCCCGCCGAGAGCACGTTCATGTTGAGGCCGAAACGGACCTCGAGCTCGGTCAGGCGGAACAGGCTTTCCATCAGCAGCACGGGGTCGACCGTGCGGCTCTTGGGCTCAAGGATGAGGCGCACGGCGTCGGCGGATTCGTCGCGCACGTCGCCGAGCAGCGGCAGCTTCTTCTCGGTCAGCAACTCGGCGATCTTCTCGACGAGCTTGGCCTTCTGAACCTGGTAGGGGATCTCGGTGACGACGATCTGATAGCCGCCGCGGCCGGTCTCCTCGCGCTCCCATCTGGCGCGCAGGCGGAAGCCGCCGCGGCCGGTCCTGTAGGCTTCGAGGATGCTGTCGCGCGGCTCGACCAGCACGCCGCCGGTCGGGAAGTCCGGGCCCGGGATCAGCTCGGCCAGCTTCTCGATGGTCGCGCTCGGATGCTTGATGAGGTGCAGGAGCGCGGCGCAGAGCTCGTCGACGTTGTGCGGGGGGATGTTGGTCGCCATGCCGACGGCGATGCCGGCCGCGCCGTTGGCGAGCAGGTTCGGGAAGGCCGCCGGCAGCACCGAGGGCTCCTGCTCGCGCCCGTCGTAGTTCGGGCGGAAGGCGACGGTGTCCTCGTCGATGCCCTCCAGGAGATCGGCCGCGACGGGCGTGAGGCGCGCCTCCGTGTAGCGGTCGGCGGCCGGGTTGTCGCCGTCGATGTTGCCGAAGTTGCCCTGGCCGTCGACGAGCGGGTAGCGCACGGCGAAGTCCTGCGCGAGGCGCGCCAGCGCGTCATAGATCGCCTGGTTGCCGTGCGGGTGATAGTTGCCCATCGTCTCGCCGACGATCTTGGCGCACTTGCGGTAGCCCTTGTCGGGATCGAGGCCGAGCTCGCGCATGGCGTAGAGGATGCGCCGATGCACGGGCTTCAGCCCGTCGCGCACGTCCGGCAGCGCGCGGTGCATGATGGTCGAGAGGGCATAGGCGAGGTAGCGCTCCTCGAGCGCGTCCTTCAGCATGACCGGCTCGATGGGTCCGGGTCCCGGCAGAATCGGTTTTTCTCTCATGGCGTCTCGATACTGCCGCGAAGGGCCCCCCTCAAGTGCGGCAAGGTCACTCGTGCGTTGGCAATCGTCTCGTGTTCCTTCGATTCCGAAGCCCGCTCCCGCGCGTCGTCCATAGCACAGGCGACCCTCGGAATCGGACCACGAGTTGCAGCATCCACAATTGGTTGGGCTTTATGCCTTGAAACGGCCTCCGTGCAAGGCTCCGCCGCCTTGTCTTTGCCGCCGTCGACGGCGATTTTTCCCGCGCACGCCCTTGCAAGCTCCGGATGCCATGCCCGTCGTCCTTCCCGATACCCCCGCTGTCGAAACCGCGATCATCGCCTTCACCAACGCCTATCGCGAGCGCCAGAACCTCGGCACGCTCACGGCCAATCCCGCCCTCACCAAGGCCGCGCGCGCCTACGCCGCCTATCTCGCCAAGAGCGGGCAGTTCTCGCACACGGCGGACGGCCGCCAGGCGGGCGACCGCATCACGTCGGCCGGCTATGCGTGGTGCCAGGTCGGGGAGAACCTCGCCATGCACCTCGACAGCCGCGGCTTCGAGGCCCGCGCGCTGGCCGGCAAGTCGGTCGAAGGCTGGATCAACTCGCCGCCCCATCGGGCCAACCTCGTGGCGCCCGCCATGACGGAGATCGGCGTCGGGGTCGCGCGGGCGCCCGGCAAGGATCCCAAGTTCATCTCCGTGCAGCTCTTTGCGCGCCCCCAATCGCTCAAGGTCGAATTCCAGATCTCGAACACGACGCGCGAACCGGTCGCCTATTCGTTCGGCGGCAAAGCGCACGAGATCAAGCCGCGCTTTGCGATCACGCACACCTCCTGCGCGCCGGGCGAGATCTCCTTCGACAGCTTCGGCGGCGGGCTCTGGCCGAAGGCGCTCGCCATGCGCTACGAGGCGCAGGACGGGCTCGTCTACAAGCTCGAGCCGGATGCGGCAGGCGGCGTGCACGTCGCCGTCTCGCCGCGCGAGCGGCTGAGGTGAGTGTCAGAGTCATACGTGTCTGGATGCCGGCCTGCGCCGGCATGACGGAAATTTGAGCAGTCGGCCCTCACGACCAACGTCACCCCGGCGGAGGCCGGGGTCCAGCTACGTATCGATTTGTGGAGAGGGATGCTTCACGGCGCGTGGCTGGTCTCGTCAAAGCGCGTCAGGAGCGTGAGCAGGCGCCCGCGCGCCTCGGGCATCTCCTCGCCGCGTGGGCGGAAGACGCGCGCTTCCAGAAAATGACCGGTGAGCGCGAAGGCGCTCCCCAAGTCACCCGGCGCGAGGGGCGCCTTGCGTCCGGGCAGCAGGAACGGCGGCAGCGCGAGGAGCCGGTCGCGGTAGGGCTCGCCGGCGGACGCGGAGACGGCACGGCCGGTTCGCGGCGAGACATAGATCAGGTCGTCGTTGACGCCGGTCGCGGCACATTGCGTGAGATCGAGGCCGACGCCCAGCTCGTCAAGCAAGGCCAGCTCCCACCGCGCCAGCAGCGCCGGCCAGACGCTGGCGTCGTCGAGGTAAGCGAGGACGAACAGGGTCACCTCGTAGAGATTGGGATGGGGGTCGCGCTCGGGCAGCAGGCGGGCGAGTGCTGCAAGCGACGTGAGGCCCGCGAGCGCAGCCGGATCGTCCATGGCGCCAGCCGCGTAGCCGCGGATCAGCTCGACCGACATGTGGCCGAGATGGTCGGCCAGGCGGGCCTTCCACGACACGTCAACGTGATTGCCGGTCTGTAGAACGGGGCGCGCCTTACGCGAGCGCCCGCCGTGCACGAGGCCGAGGTGGCGGCCGTGCGAGCGGGTCAGGATCTCGACCACCGCGGCCGTCTCGCCGTGCGGGCGGACGGACAGGATGACGCCTTCGTCGGACCAGTTCATGGGGCGAGCTTAGACGAAGTGCAGCGCGCGGAAAGGGGCTGGAGCGAGAGACGATGGCATGTTGGAGGTCTGCTGGGGTCAGTTTCAGACATTCCCGCCGAGGACCGGCGGCGCATCGTTGTCGGCATCCCATGATAGAAGCTTCAGCGGACATCCGAGGACAACCGCTGTGGGTGATCATGGGCGCGCTGCACTCCGTCAGCGCAATGCAGCTCCGATGAGAGCGGTCATTCGAGAATTAGTATGATCCCTTACGGTCTGTCCACGTCTACGTTGAGCAAGGACGTTGCGCACCGCGATGCCGGCGACCATCATGGCTCAGGCAAAGCGGTCAGGACTGAAGCCGCTCCGTTCACGACGGTAGCAACATCGCTGGAGCGCTCAGACAACGAAAGAAACAATACTGACGAGATAAAAAGCGTCAGAAAACATATCTGACATGAAACGGTTTTATGAATTGGGGGAGTCGCGCAGTGTGTCACCTTCTGGGAATTGATCGGATACGTATCTTTATCAGCCGGGTTCTCGGTATTTCTACGTTCTTGATTGTAGCCCTGTCCGGGGGAGCGAATGCCCAGCAGGGCGCCGGACCGTTTGTCTTGCACCCCGGAAAAATTATCACGACGATGTTCACCAATGAGTTCGGCAGAGACGCTGATGGACGGACGGAGATCATGACCGTCAGTCCTGAGGCCGTCAGTCTTCAGTACAGCAGTACGCGCGGGCTGTTCTCCCGCCGCGACATCCTCATCAGCGACCGCCAGTCGGCACGGAGCTACGTACTCGGCTTTTCCGCGAGAATGCCGACAGTGATCCCGGGATCGACGTCTCTTGGCATTTCCTCTGCCGTGCTTCAGGAACTGAGATCGAACGGGAGAGCGGCTCTCACACTGATCTATTCTGAAAACCTCGACAGAATTGATTGTATTCTAACGAGGACTGCCGTCGACGTGAGGGTTCCGGTTATCATCGAGGATCGAATTGCCGAAATTCCAACCGTTCAGGCGCGCGTCAATTGCGCCTCGGGCAACCGCACCGGCGCCGGACAGTTTGTCGTCGCCAACGACGTAAACAATCCAGTTCTGATTGAATCGACGCTCAACTTCAGCTGGGAACAGAGGGCCAGAACAAACCGGATAACGCGGGTTATCGCCGGTCTCGGTTTGCAAGCCGAGATGAGGCACGCGCTTGAAACGCTGGGGACCTACGACGTGTATGGTCTCCTGTTCGACTTCGATAGCGCTCAACTCCGCCCCGAGACGGCGCAGCTTGTGCGAGAAATAGCCGTGATGCTTCAGCAGAATCCGAATTGGACAATCCTGATCGCCGGCCATACGGACTCGACAGGTGGAGTCGAACACAACTTGCGGCTTTCCGAGCGGCGCGCCGATTCCGTGAAGCAGGCTCTGATCAGCAATGGCGTTGCTGCCAATCGGTTGCAGTCCGTTGGCCATGGCATGTCCAAGCCCAAAGCTGACAATTCAACTCTGGCCGGGCGCGCCATCAACCGTCGCGTCGAATTCCGCCGATTGGATCGATAAGGATGATTTCTCGTGTAGCCGGGTCGGGCCGTCAGTCCTCCGGGAACTCGAGGCCCATCTGCCGGTAGCGCTCGGGATCGCGGTCCCAGCCTTCGCGCACCTTGACGAACAGGAACAGATGCACGGGCTGGCCGGCAATCTCGGTGAGCTCGGTGCGGGAGGCCTGCGAGATGCGCTTGATGGTCTGGCCGCCCTTGCCGAGCACGATGGCCTTCTGGCTGTCGCGCTCGACGTAGATCGTCTGCTCGACGCGCACGGACCTGTTGCGCAACTCCTTCCAGGAGTCCGTCTCGACGGTGATCCGATACGGCAGCTCGTCGTGCAGGAGATCGTAGATCTTCTCGCGCGTCACCTCTGCGGCGAGCTGGCGGACGGGGATGTCGGAAAGCTCGTCCTCCGGATAGAGCCAGGGGCCCTCCGGAACGCGCTCGGCCAGGAAGCGCTTCAGCTCGGCGACGCCGTCGCCGGAGAGGGCGGCGATCATGAACACGCGCTCGAAGGCGAGACGGGACGAGAGATCCTGCACAAGCGCGAGGAGGCGGCCCTTATCCTCGACGCGATCGACCTTATTGAGGACGAGGACCGGATTTTTCGCGGCCGCCCCGGCGAGCCCCGCAAACAGCCGCTCCACATCCTCGTCGAGGCCCTTCGCCGCGTCGACCAGCACCAGGACCCGATCAGCGTCGGCCGCGCCGGCCCAGGCGCTCGCAACCATCGCCTTGTCCAGGCGACGCTTGGGCGCGAAGATCCCCGGCGTGTCGATCAGGACGAGCTGGCTCGCCCCCTCCATGGCAATGCCGCGGATCTGGATGCGGGTCGTCTGCACCTTGCGGGAGATGATCGTCACCTTGGCGCCGACCAGCGCGTTGACGAGGGTCGACTTGCCGGCGTTCGGCGCGCCGATGATGGCGATCACACCGCAGCGGCGGGGGCGGGCCGCGTTCTCGGGTGCAGCGGATTTGGGTGCGTCAGCCAACGGGGCGCTTCTCCGTCACACCTTCGCGCTCGAGCATGGCGGAGGCGGCAGCCTGCTCGGCGGCACGTTTCGAGGTGCCCTGCCCGCGCGCCGGCGCCTTGCCCTTGATGCGCACCTCGGTCGTGAACGACGGGGCGTGATCGGGGCCGGTGCGCTCGACCTCGACATAGCTCGGCAGCGCGAGGCCCTGGGCCTGGGCCCACTCCTGCAGCGCGGACTTGGGATCGGCGGCGGCGTGGCCGAACGAGGCCTCCTCGGCCTCCCAGAGCCGGTGCACGACGTCGCGCGCCTTGTTGTAGCCGGCATCGAGGAAGATGGCGCCGAGCACGGCCTCCACGGCATCGGCGAGGATGGTGGCCTTGAGACGGCCGCCGCTGCCGGCCTCGCTCTCCGAGAGCATCAGGAACTCACCGAGCCCCAGCGACCGGCCGACCGCGGCGCACGTCTCGCCCCTGACGAGGCGATTGAGGTGGCGCGCCAGCTCGCCTTCGGTGGCGGCGGGACAGGTCTCCTCGAGCCGCTCGACGATAGCGAGCCCCAGCACGCGGTCGCCCAGGAACTCGAGGCGCTCGTTGTCCTCAAGGACCTTCTTCGATCCGCGCAGGCTCGCGTGCGTCAAGGCGCGGGCGAGCAGCGCCTCGTTCTTGAAACGGTAGCCGAGCCTTTTCTCGAGGGCCTTGTACTTGCGCGCCTTGAACATGGGAGCAGGTTCCGAGCTCAATCTCTTCGGAGCAGGCACAAAGTATCCTAGCGGACGAGATTGAAGAAGCGGCTCCAGCGGATGTCGAAAGGCCAGGTCCAGGGCGAGAACCACCGCATGGCCTCCGGTTCGTCGATGGCCGCGGAGAAGAAGATGATCTCGGCGCGGCCGATCAGGTTCTCGAACGGAACGAAGCCGACGGTCGCGCGGCTGTCGGAGGAGTTGTCGCGGTTGTCGCCCATCATGAAGAAGTGACCCGGCGGAACCTTGAACACCTCGGTGTTGTCGAACTCCCCTTCCGGCTCGAGGTCGAGCACCGTGTACGTCACGCCTTCCGGCAGCGTCTCCTCGTAGCGCCGGTAGACGACGCGGCGGCAGTGGCGGAAATAGGGGTCGCACTCGATGTTCGAGAAATCGTCCTTGTACACTTTCGGCACGGCCTGGCCGTTGATGTAGAGCACGCCGCCCCGCATCTGCACCTCGTCGCCCGGCAGACCGATCACGCGCTTGATGTAATCGAGCGACTCATCGTTCGGCAGGCGGAAGACCGCCACGTCGCCGCGCTTCGGCTCGGCGGCGAAGATGCGGCCCGAGAACAGGTTGGGGCTGAAGGGGAACGAGAAACGGCTGTAGCCGTAAGCCAGCTTCGAGACGAACAGGTAGTCGCCGATCAGAAGCGTCGACTTCATCGAGCCCGAGGGAATGTTGAAGGGCTGAAAGAAAAACACGCGCACGACCATCGCGATGGCGAGGGCCTGCACGATGATTTTTGCGGTTTCCCCCCAACCGGACCCCGCTTTGGCCTTGGAGTTCGTGTCCAGGCTCATTCTCCCGCTCCCTGGCCCGCCGGGCGTCCGGGGGCAACCTCAACCCTCACCCGCTATACTGGCTCGGCGCGCGCGGTGCAAACAGCCGTGCAACCGGGGGTGCGGCGTGGCGCCGCTGTCCGCGCCCCGTGCCGCAGCCTGGCCCTCACCCGCCCTCGAGGGCGGAAATGATGACAACGGCCTCCGCGAGCGGAAAATCGTCAGTCAATGCAAGGTCGATACGCGCGACGCGTCCCGGAGGGGTGATGCGGGCCAGTTGCAGCGCCGCTCCCCCCGTCAGCGCCAGCGTCGGACGCCCGGACGGCAGATTGATGACGCCCATGTCGCGCCAGTAGACCCCGTCGCGGAGCCCGGTGCCGAGCGCCTTGGCGCAGGCCTCCTTGGCGGCGAAACGCTTGGCATAGGAGGCGGCACGCGCGGCGCGGCCATCGGATTTCGCCTGCTCGACATCGGTGAAGACGCGGTCGATGAAACGGCCGCCGAAGCGCGCGAGGGTGGCCTCGATGCGGCGGATATCGACGATGTCGTTGCCGATGCCGATGATCACGCGATGACCCGGCCCTGGGCCTTGAAACGCGCCTCGTCCATCAAAGCGCGCATGCGCCGGACGGCGGCGTGCAGTCCGCCGAAGATGGCTTCGCCGATGAGGAAGTGGCCGATGTTGAGCTCGACCACCTCGGGCATCCGCGCCAGCGGGGCGACGGTGTTGAAGGTGAGGCCGTGCCCGGCGTGGACCTCGAGGCCACGGGCGTCGGCTGCGGCGGCAGCCCCGGCGAGCCGCGCGAGCTCGGCTGCGGTGCGGCCCGCATCGTCGGCCGCGGCGTATTCGCAATAGGCCCCGGTGTGCAGCTCGACGATATCGGCGCCGAGCTCAGCCGCCGCCTCGATGGCACGCATGTCCGGCTCGATGAATAGAGACACGCGGATGCCCGCCGCCTTGAGATCGGCGACGACCGGGGCCAGCGACGGTTTCTGCCCGACCACGTCGAGGCCGCCTTCCGTGGTGCGCTCCTCGCGCCGCTCGGGGACGAGGCAGCAGGCGTTCGGCACATGGCGCAGCGCAATGGCGAGCATCTCGGGCGTTGCAGCCATCTCGAGGTTCAGAGGACGCGTCAGCTCCGTCTTCAGGCGCGCGATGTCCGAATCCGAAATATGGCGGCGGTCCTCGCGCAGGTGGGCCGTGATGCCGTCGGCACCGGCCTCGACCGCGAGATGGGCGGCGCGAAGGGGATCGGGATGACGCCCGCCGCGCGCGTTGCGGATGGTGGCGACATGATCGATGTTCACGCCGAGGCGGAGGTGGGAAAGAGCTCTCGTCATCGTCCTTTCACCCTGATGGCCGGACACCCGCCGTAACGGGGCCCTCGCGCCCGTCATTCAAACACACGTTCGACCTTGCTGACCACGGCCTTCGCCTTGAGGCCGTTAATGATCTCGTTCAAGTGCGCCAGGTTCCAGACCTCGAGGCCGATCTTGAGCTCGGTGAAATCCGAGGCGCGGCGCAGCATCTTGAGATTGTCGATGTTGCCGCCGGCCTGGCCGATGACGTCGGCGATCTCGGCGAGCGCGCCCGGACGGTTAGGCGCCGTGACACTGATCAGAGCGGGAAAGCGCTCAGGGTTCTCCGGGTCGACGTCCCAGGCGACGTCGATCCAGCGCTCGTGCTCGTACTCCTGAAGGCGGGGGGAGTGTATCTGGAACACGCGGATGCCCTCGCCCGGCGCCAGCACGCCCACGATGCGGTCGCCGGGCACGGCGCCGCCGGCCTCGAACAGCACCGGCATGTCGTTCTTCACGCCACGGATCGGGATGCGGCCGGCAGGCGGTCCTCCGGCGGCCGTCTCGCCCTCGGACGCGCCGCCGAGGTGCAGCTTGCTGGCGGCGGCGCGGGTGAGCCGCAACCAGCCCTTGGCCTTGCCCGGCTCCTCGGGCCGCTGCGCCGCGCGGGCCGTGGCGGCCAGCTCCGGCGCGACCGCTCGCAGCACGTCCTCCGTCTTCACCTCGTTGCGCGCGATCGCAGCCAGGAGATCGTCGAGGCTCTTGTGGGAGAGGCGCGGAAGCACCTTCCTGATGCGCTCGTCGGAATAGCTTTCGCCGATCCGCTCGAAGGCGGAGATCAGAAGGCGGCGGCCGAGCTCGGCGTACTGGCGGCGGATGGCGTCGCGCGCGGCGCGACGGATCGCGGAGCGCGCGCGCCCGGTGACGGCAAGGCTCTCCCATGCGGCCGGCGGCGTGTGCGTCTTGGAGGTCTTGATCTCCACCTCGTCGCCGTTCCTCAACCGCGTATCGATCGGTACGTGGCGGCCGTTGACGTAGGCCGAGACCGCGGCATTGCCGATGTCGGTGTGGACGGCGTAGGCGAAGTCGAGCGGCGTCGCGCCGCGGGGCAGCGCGATCAGACGGCCCTTGGGCGAGAAACAGAAGACCTGGTCCTGGAACAACTCGAGCTTCGTGTGCTCGAGGAACTCCTCCGGATTGGAGCCCTCGAGCAGCGTCTCGACGAGGCGGCGCAGCCACTGGTAGGGCCCGCTTTCCTTGTCGCTGAAGACGAGGTTCTTCGCGGATGCGCCGTTGGCGCCGCCGTTCATCTTCTGCGTATCCTTGTAGAGCGAATGCGCGGCGACGCCGTACTCGGCGACCGAGTGCATGGCGCGCGTGCGGATCTGCAGCTCCACGCGCTGGTGGCGGGGCCCGACGACGGTGGTATGGATCGACTGGTAGTTGTTCTGCTTCGGCGTCGAGATGTAGTCCTTGAAGCGGCCGGGCACCGTGCGCCAGGTCTGGTGCGCGACGCCGAGCACGCGATAGCAGTCGTCGATGGTGTCGACGATGACGCGGAACGCGTAGATGTCCGACAGCTGCTCCATGCTGATCTGCTTGTTGGCCATCTTGCTCCAGACGGAGTAGGGCTTCTTCTCGCGCCCCGACACCTCCGCCGCGAGGCCGACGTTGGCCAGCATCCTGTGCAGCGAGGCCTCGATCTCCTCGACGAGCCCTTCGTTGCGCTCGCGCAGCTCGCGGAGCTTCTCCGTCACCGTCAAGTAGGCTTCCGGATTGAGCCAGCGGAAGGCGTGCTCCTCGAGCTCGTCGCGCAGCGCCTGCATGCCCATGCGGCCGGCGAGCGGCGCGTAGATCTCGAGCGTCTCCTCCGAGACGCGCTTGCGGCTCTCGGGCTTCATGTGCTCGAGCGTGCGCATGTTGTGCAGGCGGTCGGCGAGCTTGACGAGCAGCACGCGGATGTCGCTCGAGATGGCGATCAGAAGCTTGCGGAAGTTCTCGGCCTGCTCGGCCTTCTTGGACACGAGGTCGAGACGCTTGATCTTCGTCAGGCCGTCGACGAGCGCACCGATCTCGGAGCCGAAGAGCTGGTCGATCTCGGCGCGCGTCGCATCCGTGTCCTCGATGACGTCGTGCAGCAACGCGGTGACGATGGTCGCGTCGTCGAGCTTGAGCTCGGTCAGGATGGCGGCGACTTCGAGGGGGTGGGAGAAGTACGGCGCGCCGGATGCGCGCTTCTGATTGCCGTGCGCGCGCATCGCATAGACATAGGCGCGGTTGAGCAGCGCCTCATCCGCCGTCGGATCGTATTTCTGTACTCGCTCGACGAGCTCGTACTGGCGCATCATTGCCCGCTTGCACTCCCGGCACCGAACGTCACGCACGGCCGCTCAAGCGGCTCCCGGAGCGGAGCGAGAGCCGGTCGAGATGCCCGGCGCATCAGCCGCAGAGGATCAGCGCCCGCGCTCGCGCGGGCCGCCGCTGCCGCCGGTCGACGAGGGCTCGGACGGGGTCATGCTCTCCAAGCCGCGGAGAAGCTGCTCCTCGGTAAGCACATCGACCTGGGTGTCGGACGCCTGGTCGTCGCGGCCGAGAATGGGAGCGCGCCGCTCCTGCGGGAGCACCGGCGCTGCGGCCGCTTCGGGCTCGTCGACCTCGACGTTTTTCTGGATCGAGTGAATGAGGGCTTCGCGCATATCCTCCGGCGGGATGGTGCGCTCGGCGATCTCGCGCAGCGCGACCACCGGGTTCTTGTCGTTGTCCGGGTCGATGGTGATTGCGCTGCCGTTGGCGATCGACCGGGCCCGGTGCGCCGCGAGCAGCACGAGCTCAAAGCGGTTCGGGACCTTGTCGACGCAATCCTCGACTGTGACGCGTGCCATTCGCTAGCACCCCTCTCTCGTCTCGCAGATGATGCGGAGTAAACCCATTGCTGCCGTAGCGCCTCGTCGGCGCCCAGCGAGCCTCAAGGGCGATTAAGTGGCATAAAACGGGCGTTCGGGCAAGCCGCAGGCCGCGCCGGCAGCTTGCCCGCCTGGAGGGCTAATATGTCGCAGCAATCAAATATGGCGTCCCGGCGTTGCAAATGTCCGGGAAAAGCCCATCTCCGGTCTAACGACGGCGCCTTCGGCTCGCGCGTCCCGGTCAAATAGGCCCGAAGCGGGCAAACGTAGCCCGCGAGGACGTCACCGCAAGGGCGTGGAAATTCTCCTTGTGGCCGGATTTCATTCGCCAGAGATTGGGCTTAAGCTCGACCCGAAGGGAATGGCGCATCGCCACGGCCGGATAGCCCGATTTTACGGCGCACCAATTTCGCGCGCCCATACACTCAAGGACCATCGATTATGCATTTCTATCAAGGGGAACGGATTGCGTTGTTTATTGACGGCGCCAACCTCTATGCCACCTCGAAGGCACTGGGGTTTGACGTCGATTACAAGCGCCTGCTCGCCCTTTTCCGGCAAAAAGCCCATCTTGTCAGGGCCTTGTATTATACGGCGCTGTCGGAAGACCAGGAATACTCCTCCATCCGCCCGCTGATCGACTGGCTCGACTACAACGGCTTCACCATGGTCACCAAGCCGACCAAGGAGTTCACCGACGCCTCGGGCCGGCGCAAGGTCAAGGGCAACATGGACATCGAGCTTGCCGTCGACGCCATGCGGCTCGCCGATACGCTCGACCATATCGTGCTGTTCTCGGGCGACGGCGATTTCCGCGGCCTTGTCGCGGCCCTGCAGCAGAAGGGGCGGCGGGTCAGCGTCGTCTCCACGCTGCAGACGCAGCCGGCCATGGTCGCCGATGAGTTGCGCCGCCAGGCCGACCAGTTCATCGACCTTGCCGACCTCGAGCAACTGATCGGCCGCGATGCCTCGGCGCGCGGCGCGCGCTCGTCATCCGGCGGACGCGGCGGCCATCGCGACAACCCCTACGCGGACGGCGTCTCACAGGAAGAGGTCTGATCGACTGCTGTGTCCGTCGGTGCCGAGGCGGCGGCGGGGAGCTTCCCCGATTGCCGCTTGCTTCGGCTCGCCGGTCGCGCTTCCCTCGCTCATGGCCACCATGACCTCTCCCCCGCCATGACCTCGCCGCTGCCATGATCTCTCCGGCACGTCCTCCGTTTGCACCCGAGGCACCGCGCGACTGTCCGCTGTGTCCGCGGCTCGTCGCCTTTCGCGCGGCGTCGGCCGAAGCCAAGCCCGCGTGGTTCAACGGCGCCGTTCCGTCGTTCGGGACGCCCTCGGCACGCCTGCTGATCGTGGGCCTGGCGCCCGGCCTCAGCGGGGCCAACAGGACCGGGCGCCCGTTCACCGGCGATCATGCGGGCGTGCTCCTCTATACGACGCTCATCGCCTTCGGCTTTGCGAGGGGCACCTATCGGGCCGACCCGGCGGACGGGCTCGAGCTCGTCGACTGCATGATCACCAATGCCGTGCGCTGCGTGCCGCCGGGGAACAAGCCGCTCCCCGCCGAGATCGCGACCTGCCGCGGCTTCTTTTCGGCGCGCCTTGCCGCGCTTCCCGACCTCAGGGCCCTCGTCGTGCTCGGACGCGTGGCGCATGAACAGACGCTCGCGGCGCTCTCTCTCCGGAAATCGCAATTCCCCTTCCGCCACGGCGCACGCCACGACGCGGGATCGCTCGCCCTGTTCGACAGCCTGCATTGCTCGCGCCTCAACACCAACACCGGGCGGCTGACGACCGAGATGTTCCATGCGGTCTTCCGGGACGTCCGCGCCTTCCTCGACGGCCTTCCCCGCTGACGGGCGGCCGAATTGGCGCGGTTGCCCTCTTCAAGGCCGCCGGGTTGACGCCTATCATTTCGTCCGCACCGGGCCGGCGCTATTTCATTTGCCGTGCCTGCAACGTTGCCGCCGGAGGGTTCCATGGCTGCCAAGCCCGTGCTCGAGATCGCGCCTGAGAAGGTCGCTCATGTCATCATCAAGGCGCGCGAGTTCGGCGCCAAGGTCGGCGCCTGGGACGCATCGCCCGAGGATGGGGATGCGGACGAGGATCCGAGCGCCATTCTCGAGGATTTCTCCAACGATCCGACGGCAGCGGAGATCGCGGGCTTCGTCGACGCGCTGAACGACGACGAGCAGGCCCATCTCGTGGCGCTGGCGTGGGTCGGCCGCGGCACCTACGAAGCCGAGGAGTTCGACGAGGCCGTCGAGACGGCCCGCAACGAGCAGAACAACGCGACGGCGAGCTATCTTCTGGGATTGCCTCTGCTCGCCGATTACCTCGAAGAAGGGCTCGAGAAGCTCGGGTATTCGGCGAACGATATCGAGAGTGATGTGCTTTAGGCAGCGGGCAACGGGCAGGAAATAGGCAGTAGGCAGTAGGCAGTAGGCAGTAGGCAGTAGGCAGTAGGCAGTAGGCAGGCTGGTGCCGCTTGGCCTTGGCTGTCAAGGCTTCACCTCACTGCCTCACTGCCTCACTGCCTCACTGCCTTCCCAGCTCGGCAAACAGATCCTTGGCGTGAGTGTGCGGAGGATGCACGGGGTAGACGATGCGCGCGATCGCGCCGTCGCGCAGGATGAGCGTCAGACGCTTGAGATAGGTCACGCCGCCGGTCTCGAAGGCGGGGAGACGGAGGGCCGCCCGCAGACGGCCTCCGGCATCCGACAGCAGCGCAAACGGCAGCCTCATGCGCGCTGCGAACTCCTGCTGGTCGGCCGTGTCCTGCCCGCTCATGCCGAGCACGCCAAAGCCGGCGGCGCAAAAGGCGTCGTAGGCGTCGCGGAAGCCTTCGGCCTCGGGTGTGGAGCCGTGGGCGCCGGCGATGTCGTCCCAGTGCGGAGGATTGGCCAGGCCCGGCTTGCCGGTCCAGGGGTAGATGAAGATGATCCAGTCTCCGGCGAGCCGCGAGAGAGAGACGCTCTGTCCGTCGGTAGCGGCAAGAGCGAGATCCGGCAGCGCGAGGCCCCGCACCAGATGGCGCGCGCCGCCGTCGTCCTCGGGCGCCGCATACGGCCACGCAGCGATCATCGTGGATGGGCCTCGAGCCACGCGAGCACGTCGCCCGCGTTCCGGTCGGGCGGGAACACCGGGTAGAATGCGTGCGCGATGAGGCCGTCGTCGAGGACGAGCGCAAGGCGCTTGATCATCGTCTTGCCCTCGACCGCCATCGTTGGAAGCGCCATCGCGGTCGCGAGGCGCAGGGCGGCATCCGACAACAGCGGGAACGGCAGATGCAGGCGCTCGACCGTTGCCTGCTGTTCGGCGAGCGTCTGGGTGGAAAGGCCGAAGACGTGAGCGGCGCCGGCGGCCGTGAGGTCAGCATGGAGATCGCGAAAGGCGCAGGCGTGGGGCGTGCACCCACGCGCGCCAGGAATGGCATCCCAACCGACGGGCAAGGCGACGCCCGGCGTGCCGGTCATCGGATAGACGAACAGCACCGTGCGGCCGGAGAGTCTCGCAAATGAGACCTCGTCACCCGCAGTCGACGGCAAGGCAACGTCCGCAACGGCTGCGCCCGCGAGATGGCGCGCGCCGCCGTCGTCCTCCGGCACCGGCAGCTTGGACCAGTCGACTTGCACGAAATTCTGGTCCGCCGCCATCAACCCTTCTCGCGCATGATGCGCGCTTTCTGCCGGTTCCAGTCGCGCTTGGCGGCGGTCTCGCGCTTGTCGTGCAACTTCTTGCCCTCGGCAAGCGCGAGCTTGAGCTTGGCGCGGCCCTTCGTGTTGAAATAGAGCTCGAGCGGCACGATGGTCATGCCCTTGCGCTCGACCGCCTGGAAAAGCTTGGCCAGCTCGCTCTTGTGCAGCAAGAGGCGGCGCTTCCGGCGCGGCTCGTGCTGGAAGAAACGTCCGGCGTCCTGATACTCGGGGATGTAGGCGTTGATCAGGCAGAAGCTGCCGTCGTCCTCGAAGGAGGCGTAGCTCTCGGCAATGTTGGCCTGGCCCGAGCGCAGGCTCTTCACCTCCGTGCCCTTGAGCTCGATGCCGGCTTCCCAGGAATCGGTGATGAAATACTCGTGGCGGGCCTTCCGGTTCTCGGCCACGAGCCGGCGGCCGTCGTCCTTCCTGGCCGACATGGATGCTTCTTTCTATTCCGCGGCGGCGGCCTGCAGGAGGCCGGCCTTGGCGAGGGCCGCGTCCACGACCTTCTTCGCCGCATCCGAGATCGGCGTCATGGGCAGGCGCATCTCCGCCGAGCAGAGGCCGAGCCGGGAGGCCGCATATTTCACGGGGCCCGGGTTGGTCTCGACGAAGAGGGCATCGAACAGCGGCAGCAGGCGATCCTGCATTTTCAGGGCGGCTGCGAAATCGCCCTTCATCAGCATGGTCTCGAACTCCGCGCAAAGACGCGGGGCGACGTTGGAGGCCACCGAGATGCAGCCGTGCCCGCCGTGCGCCATGAACCCGAGCGCGGTCGCATCCTCGCCGGAAAGCTGGATGAACTCCGGGCCCATGGCCGCACGCTGCTGGGAGACGCGGGCGAGATTGGCCGTCGCATCCTTGACGCCGACGACGTTCTTCAGCTCGAAGACGCGCGCCATGGTGGCGACCGACATATCGACGTTGGTGCGGCCCGGAATGTTGTAGATGACGATCGGAATGCCGACCGCATCGTTGATGGCCTTGAAATGGGCGTAGAGGCCGTCCTGGGTCGGCTTGTTGTAGTAGGGATTGACGATCAGCAGGCCGTCGGCGCCGGATTTCTCCGCGTGCCTCGACAGATCGATGGCCTCGTCGGTCGCATTCGAGCCCGTACCTGCGATCACGGGCACGCGGCCGCGCGCCGCCTCGATGGTGATGTCGATTACCTGCTTATGCTCATCGAAATTCAAAGTCGGGCTTTCACCGGTGGTTCCGGTCGGAACCAGGCCGTGGGTGCCCTCGGCGATCTGCCATTCGACAAGGCGGCGCAGCGCGTCCTCGTCGAGGAGGCCGTTCTTGAACGGAGTGATCAGCGCCGTGATGGAGCCCTTGAACATTCGCTCTCTCGGTGTCCCTGTGTTGCCGAGTCCCTGTGTTGCCGACGGCCGCAATGGCGGCCGCCGTTGACGCGCCGCCCGGCCTGCCGGACGCAGGCGCGGGGCGCCTCGAACGCACCTACGCAAGTTTGCAGCCCCGTCGCCGTATTCGCCCGTCTCGGACGCGGCCTTAAATACGGCGGGATGATGAACATTATGCGCTCGGGCGTCAGCCCGCAAGCCGACGTGGCGTTTCATATCGCGTACCGCTAATTTCCCGATAATGACCGGCCAAAATGCGGCGGCGGCTTACCGTACCTTCATAAATCGACGGCCGAGAGGCGCGCCGCGACGAGGATGACCGTGACCGAGCAGACCCCGACATCGATTGCCGGCCGCGGCCCCGGACGCAGGCTCGGAGCCCTATGGCGCGGGCTTCACGCCCTCTTGGCGCTCGCCCTTCTCCTCTTCGTGCCGGTCCCCCCGGCCGCGGCGCAAGGCATGCTTCCCAAGCCGGCCAATCCGTCCAAGGCCGAACGCGATTTCATGGCGCAACTCGACAAGGCGCTCGCGCCGCTCCGCACCTATTCGCTCTCCGCCGGAGACGCACAGCGCCTGCGCGCGGCCGTCAAGGCGCTCTCGGGCGCCAAGGTCGATATCGAGCAGGCGAACGCCCTCAAGCGCGAGATCGAGGACGCGGCCGCACGCAAGCTCGTCGACTGGTATCGCCTGCGCAAGGGCTTCGGCACGCCGGCCGAGTACCGCGCCTTCCTCGAGGCCAATCCGGCCTGGGGCGACCGCAGCACGCTGACGCAAAAGCTGGAAGAAGCGCTCTTCACGCAAGGCGGCAGCTCGGCCGAGATCAAATCCCATTTCGCGCGGCGCGCGCCGGACAGCGGCGTGGGACTGGCCGCGCTCGCCTCGGCCTACCTCGCCGAGGGCAATACGGACGAGGCGCGCCGGCTCGCGGCCAAAGCCTG
>ERZ795041.202-NODE-202-length-23606-cov-5.791814_pt1 | contig 23606 bp, 21 predicted proteins | sample MGYA00375125_ERZ795041 | MGnify/ENA primary metagenome ERZ795041 (study PRJEB30170, sample SAMN03074214) | activated sludge metagenome | biome: Common Effluent Treatment Plant; feature: Wastewater; material: Activated sludge; isolation source: activated biomass in...
GAGCAGATGAAGAGCATGGGCGCCGAGGAGCAGAAGAAGGATTAGGCGGCCTCATCCCGTCGTGAGGGCGTCTATCAGGCCGTGGTCGGCTTATATTGGTCTCTCTGCCCATCATGGCTATTGGGCTCTCCGCCCAATGACTATCAGGCTCCGTACAATGACTGTCGGGCTCCCGGCGCTGGTGTACCCGTGCGCGGAATGCTATGCCGCAAAAAAATGCGCCAGCTTGGGAAGCACGGATGTCCAGTCAACTTGCCTTGATCATTGCCATTCTGTCGGAAGTTACCGCGACCTCTGCGTTGAAGGCGGCCGACGGGTTCCGGAACCTCTGGCCCTCGGTCGTCGTCGTGATCGGGTATGGCGCCGCCTTCTATTTTCTCTCGATCGCGCTCAGAACCATTCCGATGGGCGTGGCGTATGCCATCTGGTCCGGTATCGGCATCGTGCTGATCTCGATCGCGGGACTGATGATCTACGGACAGAAACTCGATTTTGCGGCGCTCCTTGGCATCGCTCTCATCATCGCGGGCGTGTTCGTGCTGCAGGTGCTGTCTCAGACGGCGGGTTGATTGTCCCGCGACCTCGGGACGCCGCCGGTCCATCGTTTCGCCGCCGTCGGCTTCATCGGCCGACATCGTCGTTCTCGCCGGAGCTTCCCATGGGATCCATCGCCACGCGCTCGCCGTTCGTACCCGAGACCCTCGTCCGCCTCGCTCCCGTCGACGGCGTGAGGTTTGCCACGGCCGAAGCGGGCATCCGGTATCGGGGGCGAACGGACCTGATGGTCGCGATGCTTGCGGACGGCACGACGGTGGCGGGCGTGCTCACGCAGTCCAAGACCGCGTCGGCGCCTGTGCTCGCCTGCCGCAAGCACCTCAAGAAAGGCACGGCGCGGCTTTTGATCGTCAACTCCGGCAACGCGAATGCGTTCACCGGCAAACGTGGCCGCGAAGCCGTCGATCTCACGGTCGAGGCCGGAGCCAAGGCTGCCGATTGCACCCGCCACGACGTTTTCGTCGCGTCGACCGGGGTGATCGGTGAGCCGCTCGAAGCGGAGAAATTCACGCATCTCATCGATGGGCTGGTCAAGAGCGCCCAGCCCGATGCCTTCGAGGCGGCGGCGCGCGCCATCATGACCACGGACACCTATCCCAAGCTCGCGACGCGCAAGGCGCTCATCGGCGACGTCGAGGTAACGATCAACGGCTTCTGCAAGGGCGCCGGGATGATCGCGCCCGACATGGCGACGATGCTCTGCTTCATCTTCACGGACGCCGCGATCGCCGCCGAGCCGCTGCAGGCGCTGCTCGACGAGCATGTCGAGACGACGTTCAACGCGATGACGGTGGACGGCGACACCTCGACCAGCGACACGTGCCTCGTGTTCGCGACGGGAGCGGCTCGGGCGCGCGGGCAAGAGCCCGTGACAAAGGTCGGGTCGAAGAAGCTCAGGGCCTTTTCGGCGGCGCTGCACGATCTGATGCAGGATCTCGCCATCCAGGTGGCGAAGGACGGCGAGGGGCTGTCGAAGTTCGTCACCTTCGTCGTCGAGGGGGCGGAGAGCGCCGCGGCGGCGCGCAGGATCGCGCTTTCGTGTGCCAACTCGCCGATCCTCAAGACGGCGATCGCGGGCGAGGATCCCAATTGGGGCCGCGTCGTGATGGCGGTCGGGAAATCGGGGGAGGCGGCGGACCGCGATGCGCTCTCGATCTGGTTCGGCGATCATTGCGTGGCGCGGGACGGCGAGCGGGCCGCCGACTATAGCGAGCCGGCGGTCGCGGCCTATATGAAGAACCGCGAGATCGTGATCCGCATCAACGTCGGCGTGGGCGAAGCGTCGGGACACGTGTGGACGTGCGACCTCACGCACGACTACGTGTCGATCAACGCGGACTATCGCAGCTAGAAAATAGGAGGCGGCCCGTGACCCCCGACTTCTGGATCGAGCGCTGGCAAAACGGCGAGATCGGATTTCATCAGGCGTCCGGCAACGATCTCCTGCCTGCGCACTGGCCGGCGCTCGGCTTCGCGCCGGAGGGCGCGGTGCTCGTGCCGCTCTGCGGGAAGAGCCTCGACATGGCTTGGCTTGCCGCTTTGGGCTACCGGGTGGTCGGTGTCGAGCTGTCGCCGCTCGCGGTCGACGATTTTTTCCGCGAGCAAGGCGTCGCGGCGGACACGCGCCCGGTCGGGCCGTTCACGGTGCGCACGGCCGGGCCGATCACTATCTGGTGCGGCGATATCTTCGCACTGCCTGCCGAGGCGGTGGCGGGTGTGACGGCCGTCTACGACCGTGCGGCGCTGGTGGCGTTCCCGCCGAGCCTGCAGGCGCGCTATGTGCAAACGCTCCGCCGCCTCGTGCCGGCCGCGCCGATGCTGCTGATCTCCCTCTCGTACCCCGACGGGCAGATCGCAGGCCCGCCCTTCTCCACGTCGCTCGCGCAGGTGACGGAGCTCTTCGGCCGCGATTACGACATCGGCATCTGCGAGACGCGCGACGGTCTCGCGCAGAGCCCCAACCTCACCCGGCGCGGCGTCACCGCGCTCGATGAGGCGGCCTACGTGCTGCGGCCCAAAGGCGGATGATCTGCCGCAACGGCTGGATGCACAGCTTTCGGCGTCGTGAGCGCTGAAGCTTGCGTGGATCCCGGCCGTCCCTGCGGAGCATGGCTCCGCCCGTCCCTGCGCAGCATGGCTCCGCCCGTCCCTGCGCAGCATGGCTCCGCCATGACGCTGGGATGACGTCGTCATTGTGGAATGCAGCAGCCCAACCTCACCGTCACTCCGGCGAAGGCCGGAGCCCAGACACGCTTCCGCGGGTCGAGGCGCTGTTTCTACCTGAAACGGAAGCGCTCTAAGCGCGTTCCGCAATGAACCGTTTCATGCAAGCTTATCAGGGGCGGAGCGGATGGCGTCGTAGACGAGATGCAGGTCGTCGGCGGTCGTGCAGTAGGGCGGCATCACGTAGATCGTATTGCCGAGCGGGCGCAGCAGCACACCGCGATCGAGAAAGTGCGCGCGTAGCGCGGGGCCGGCCGCGGCGAGATAACCGCCGTCGGGGACCTTTACGTCCACCGCGGCGATGGTGCCGAGCCGGCGCGGGTTCACAAACCGTGGATCGTCCGCCAATGCGGCGAGGCTCTCTTCCTGAAGGCGCTCGAGCGTGGCGATGCGCTCGAGGACGGGCTCCGTCTCCCAGACCGTGAGGTTGGCAAGCGCCGCGGCGCAGCACACGGGATTGGCCGTATAGCTCGACGAATGAAAGAACGTGCGCGACCGGTCCTCAGAATAGTGCGCTTCGAAGATGCGGGGCGTGGCAAGGGTCGCGGCGAGGGGCAGCGATCCGCCGGTGAGGCCCTTGGCGAGGCAGAGGATGTCGGGCGCGACCCCGGCCTGCTCGCAGGCGAACAGCGTGCCGGTGCGGCCCCATCCGGTCATCACCTCGTCGGCGATGAAGAGCGCGCCGTGACGCTCGCAGATGCGCTTCATCTCGGCCAGCGTCCCGGCGCCGTAGATCAGCATGCCGCCGGCACCCGCAATCAAGGGCTCGGCGATGAAGGCGGCGAGTGGGGCCTCGCGGGCGGCGGCCTCGAGGGCGTCGAGCGTCTCCTGCTCGCGGCCCGCATGCGGGAACGGAATGCGCACCACGTCGAACAGCAGCGGCTCGTAGGCGGCGTTGAAGACGCCGCGGCTGCCGGCCGACATGGTGCCGACGGTGTCGCCGTGATAGCCGTGCTCGAGGGCGGCGATACGCGTTCTGGGCTCGCCGATGTTGCGCCAGTAACCGAGCGCCATCTTGAGCGCCACCTCGACCGCCGTCGAGCCGCTGTCGGAAAAGAAGACGTGGGCCAGGCCGCGCGGCGCCCGGCCGATGAGCTTGCTCGCTACCTTCTCGGCGGGATCGTGGGTGAAGCCCGCAAAGATCACCTGGTCGAGCCTGTCGATCTGCTCGTGGATGGCGGCGACGATCGGCGCGTAGCGATGGCCGTGCGTCACGACCCACCACGACGAGATCGCGTCCAGGATGCGGCGACGGTCGCGGGTCTCGAGCCAGGCGCCTTCGCCGCGGACGATCGGGATTGGATCGGGCTCGACGGCGTGCTGCGTGAAGGGGTGCCAGAGGGCTGTGCGCGCCATCAGCGGAAGTCCTCGACACGGAAGCCTGCCGCGAAGGCGGCTGCCAGCTTGGCCGGCGTCAGCGTGTCGAGCAGCGGCAGGCGGCCCAGGCGTCGGACGTTGCCCATCTCGGTGATGGTGCGCTCGGTGTCGGCGATCTCCTCGCCGACGAAGGCGATGCCGAGGATCGGGATGTTGCGGCCGTTCAGCGCCTCGATGGAGAGCAGGCTGTGGTTGATGGTGCCGAGCGTGGTGCGGGCGACGAGCACGACGGGGAGGCGCCACCAGGCGAAGAGGTCGATCATCAGCGCCTGCCGATTGAGAGGCACCATGAGGCCGCCCGCGCCTTCGACGACGAGGGGGCCGCTGACCTCGGGAAGGCCGAGCCTGGAGAGGCTGATCTCGATCTCTTCGGCTTCCGCAGCGCGGTGGGGCGAGGCCGGCATCGCGAGGCGGTAGGCTTCGGGCAGGATGCGATCGGGTGCGAGGCCGGCGAGCTCCTGCACGCGGGTGCTGTCGCCGCCGTCGGCGAGGCCGCACTGGATCGGCTTCCAGTAGGTCGCCTGAAGCGCGCCCGCGAGTGCGGCCGCGAAGACGGTCTTGCCGACGCCGGTGTCCGTTCCCGTAACGATGAGGCCCTGCGTCATGGTTCCCCTCCCCCTTGTGGGGAGGGGTTATGGGTGGGGGGAATCGCAACGGATGCCGTTCTGGGATCCCCCCCTCCCGGCCTCCCCCACAAGGGGGGAGGAGAAGTGAAGGTCGGCGGAAGGGCGATGGGCGCTGTCATGCCGGAACCCGCTGGAGGATAGCTGCAAGTGTGTCGAGCATGCGGGCGGGGGCGTCCTCGCCGGCGTTGAGCGTCAGGGAGATGCGCAGGCGCGCGGTGCCTTCGGGCACGGTCGGCGGGCGCACGGCGCGGACGTCGAAGCCTTCGGCGACAAGGGCGCTCGCGACGGAGATGGCGCGCTCGTCGGTGCCCAGGATCACGGGCTGGATGTGGGAGCCCGAGGGCGTGATCCCGCAGCGGCGCTCGAGCGCGCGGCCGGCGAAGGCGACGAGGTTTGCCAGGCGCTCGCGGCGGCCGGGGTCGTCGTGCACGATGCGGAGTGCCGCGCGCACGGTGGCGGCCATCAGCGGCGACGGGGCGGTGGCATAGATGAAGGCGCGCGCGCGGTTGACGAGGTAATCGCGGACGAGGCGCGGAGCGAGCAGCAGCGCGCCGCTGGCGCCGAGCGCCTTGCCGCAGGTGTGGAGCGAGATGACGTCGGGCGCGCCTTCGAGCGCATGGGCGAGGCCGCGACCGTCCGGTCCCAACACGCCCGTTGCGTGGGCCTCGTCGACGACGAGCATGCCGTCGTGGCGCCGGGCAATGGCGATGAGGTCCGCGAGCGGCGCGCGGTCGCCGTCCATGGAATAGAGGCTTTCGACAGCGATCCAGGGGCGACCCGTGCCGCCTTCGGACCGCCAGCGCCCAATGGCGTCGTCGAAACCCTGGGCGTCGTTGTGTGCGGCCGCGACCGTGGCGGCCTTGCCGGCGCGCATGCCGTCGATGACGCTGGCGTGGATCAGCGCGTCGTGCACGACGAGGTCGTTTCGCGCGGGCAGCGTCGAGAAGAGCGCGTAGTTGGCGAGGAAGCCGCCGCCGAAGTAAAGGCAGCTCTCCGCGCCGAAGAACGCCTGTGCCTCGGCCTCCAAGGCCTCGTGCTCGGGGTCGTTGCCGCGCAGAAGCCGCGAGCCGCCGGCGCCCACGGCAACGCCGCGGTCGAGCGCGCGGGCGACGGCTTCGGCCAACTCGCGCGAGGCGGCGAGGCCGAGATAGTCGTTGGACGAGAAATCGACGCCGCTGCGGGGGCTCAAGGCCCGCAGGCGTCCCCGCCGCTCGAGCGCCTTCAGCGCCCGCTCGTGGCTGTCTGACATGATGTGGTTCCGGAGCAGCCGCAGCCGGCATGCTCCGTGTCTGCTTCGGTCTCCGGCGTGGCGCCGGCCTCGGTCTCGAGCGGCATGGGCTCGAGGCCGAGCTTGCGGAACAGCGCCTGATCCTTGTCCTCGCCGGGGTTGTCGGCCGTCAACAGCGTGTCGCCGCAGAAGATCGAGTTGGCGCCGGCGAAGAAGCAGAGGGCCTGGGTCTCCTCGCTCATCTCGGTGCGCCCCGCGGAGAGACGCACGAACGAAGCCGGCATCATGATGCGGGCGAGCGCGATGATGCGCACGAAGGCGATGGGATCCACCTTCTCGCGATCCTCGAGCGGCGTGCCCGGGATCGGGATCAGCATGTTGATCGGCACGCTCTCGGGGTGCTCGTCGAGGTTGGCGAGCGTCACCAGCATGTCGATGCGATCCTCGACGGTCTCGCCGAGGCCGACGATGCCGCCCGAGCAGACCTTGATGCCCGCTTCGCGCACGCGGGCCAGCGTGTCGAGCCGGTCGGCGAACGTGCGCGTCTTGACGATCTCGGAATAGTAGCGCTCGGAGGTGTCGATGTTGTGATTGTAGTAGTCGAGGCCGGCATCCTTGAGCTTCACGACGTCGTCGTCGGAGAGCATGCCGAGCGTCATGCAGGTCTCCATGCCGAGCGCGCTTACGCCTTCGACCATGGCGACGACGGTGTCCATGTCGCGGCTCTTGGGCGAGCGCCAGGCCGCACCCATGCAGTAGCGGGTCGCGCCCTGGGCCTTGGCTTTCCGCGCCTCGTCGAGGACGCGCTCGACCTCCATGAGCTTCGACGCCTTGAGGCCGGTGCCCGCTGCGTGGTGGGCGGACTGGCTGCAATAGCCGCAGTCCTCGGCGCAGCCGCCGGTTTTAATGGAGAGCAGGCGCGCGAGCTGGACCTTGTTGGGGTCGAAGTGGCGCCGCTGGACGGTTGCGGCCCGGAACAGGAGATCGTTGAAAGGCAGGTCGTGGATCGCCTGCGCTTCGGCCCGGGTCCAGTCGTGGCGGACCGGCTCGGAGGCGCTGGCAGGCATCTGGACGACGTGAACATTCATCGAGGGCTCTCTCCGGCTGGCGATCCTCGATGTTTGCACTGCGAAGGGACGGGACGGCAAGGCCCATTTGCGGACCAGCTACGACTCCGGCGCCGCAACACCGGAGAATTTTAAGGATGGATTGTCAACCATAACAGAGCAATGGCGGCTTGCGCTCGTGCGAGAGCGGTGGAAGGCTCCGTTCCGGCTCGTTTGCGATTCTGGCCGATCGACGGTGGAGACGCTGAGCCAAAGGGGAGACGACCATGGATCTGACACAACTGCTCATCCAAGCCGCAAGCGGCGCGATCGGCGGCAACGCCGCGGCCGCCGTTACCAAGAACGATTCTCTCGGGACGCTCGGCAATACCATCGCCGGCGCGCTGGGCGGCGGGATCGTCGGCCAGCTGCTGGGTTCGCTGCTCGGCCTCGGCGGCGCGGCCGCGACCTCGGGCCTCGATGTCAACGCCGTCGTCAACGGCTTTGCCACGGGCGGCGTCGGCGGTGCGGTCACCGCGCTTGTGCTCGGTATCATCAAGCTCAAGCTCGTCGGCTGATCCTCAGCTCACTCCCGGCACACCCCGCGCGGGGTGTGCCGGCCGCGCTCTTCCCTGCGATCGGGTTTCCCTGCGGCCCGGCTGGCGCCTTTACGGGCGATGATGGCGGCAGCCGCGGTGTGCGTCCGCCTTGAAATCGGCCGGCGCGCGACTGCAGCGCTATGCCCGGCGGACCAGGGACGCCGGCGTCCGAGTCTCAGCCACCGGGTTCGTTTCGAGGGGCGGCATGCTGCCGAGGGTGGCGTGCGTTTCGCGGGCGGCCCGATGGCGCGCGTGGGAAGCGAGCGGCGCGCGGGCAGCGGCCTTACCGGTCACTCGGCGGCCGCGTGCCGCCAAGCGCCTCTCTCGCGACGGAGGCCGCGGCGACACGTCGCATCAGGCCGTCGCGACAGCCTCGTGGCGCTTGGCGTTGAACGGTGCGGGTTGGTTTCGAGCCTTCGCAACGATCTCCGAAGCACGATTCTGCATCCCTTTAGCGCGCTTGGATCATCCACTTACGGCGCTTGATGCTGCAACCCTTGGAAATCATCGCTGTATCCGAGAAGGCGGCTCGAAGCGTCAATACTTATCAACATTTCGTTATTGTCCTCCTCTTATAGAATTGATTCTGATCATTTGCATTCGGGGCAAGCCGTGCCTACGCTTGGTCCAGCAATCATGAGATCAGGGCCAAGTCCCCTGGTCCGCGTATTAAGGGAGTAGATGCGATGGCGATGGGGCACCCCACGGATTTCGATCCGAACATATTCGGACCCTTCGGACCGATGGTCCAGAGCTGCGTCACGGCCTTCGAGAGCATGGGTCTGCTGCAGGCCGATGCCAACGGAGCGGTGCCGCAACGGTTGAGCGCTCCGGTCAAAGCCGCGGCGCGCTGCCAACTAGAGGTCTGCGGGCTCGCGAACCGGCGGACGCAAGCCTACCTGCAAATTCCGGCACGCCTTGCGCAATGCCGCTCTCCGCAAGACCTCATGAACGAGCAGATGGCCTTCTGGCGCACGGCCGCCGAGCAGTATGGCGAGACCTACCGCAAGATCTTCGACACGTGGGCGGGCACCGACGTCTGGATCTACTCGAACGGACGGCCGGGCGTTGCAGAGCGCGACTACATCACTTTCAACGGCGCCAAGGACAGCGCGCCTCAGCGGAGCGAGCCGACGGTCGGCAAGCCGCAGCGCCGCGTCGCCTAGTCGCGCGCTTTACATCGCGACACTCATCAAGCGCCCGGTGCCTGTAGGCTCCGGGCGTTTCCGTGTGCGGAGGTCTGCAGCCGATGCGGAGCGAAAGAGCGTCCCTTCGCTCCCGTCGTTGCGCGGCATGATCTCTCCTCAAGCACGCTGCCTTAACCCCTGCGCGGCGCGATCCTTTGCGCCGCCGGTTGCGGCCGCGCGACCATCCCCGCGTCAATGCCCATTCCTACGCCGCAACCTAGTTGAGCGCGCTCAACCCGTCGCCGAAGCCCGCGAGAGAGATCGGGATGCCGATGCCGGCCTCCTCGGTCTGGAAGATGATGAAGATCGCCGTCTTGCCGGTCTTCAGCCGGTCGATGAGCTTGTCGTCGACCGTCACCTGGGCATAGCAGGCGAAGGTGTGACAGCGCAGGAACGGTGCGTGGCCGATGTCGGCGCCGTCGACTTTGAGGCCGATGCCCGGCGGCAGCAGCACGCCGACCGGCGCAAACACGCGCAGCACCTTCGTGCCGTTCGAGAACTTCTGGAAATAGATGGTCAGGCCGACGTTCTTGCGGTCCTCGGCCGTCACGCTCTGGACCAGCGCGCAGACCTCGTTCTTGGCGCCCGCCGGGGGCGGCTTGCAGACGTACTGCCAGTCGCCGTACTGGCCTTTCACCTCGCCCTCGAACTGCTGCTGCAACGCGGCCTGTTTTGCATCCTGAGCCATGCCCGCCGCGGGAAGCACCGCCAGCACCGCGCCTAGCGCAGCACACAAGATGCCGAGCCTGTTGCGCCGGGCGTTGCTCGCGAGCCGTACCGGACTGCCGTCAGAGAATGCCATGAGAATCGAAATGCCCTCGATGAGCCGCGATCGCACGGCGCCTAACGACTGCAAACCACCGGTGCGTCCTGACCGCGCTCCGTTCGTCTCGGTGAGAAAAAGGGCTAAAGTGCGACTCTCTTACGAGGCCCGCGTACGTCTCTTTTTGCGTCTGAAACGGCTCTTTTTGGCTGATGTGTATCAGTATTTAGAGCAGGCGCATGGTGCAATGCAAAACCCTTGTGTGCGTCTTCCGTGATGACAACGCGTGGTTATGACGCAGAAAACTTGACTTGAGACAAGATTGACGATTGTGCTGTGTGTCGGTGTGGGGGACTCCGACGTTGCCGCGCGCGCTCCAGATGGCGAGTGCAGCGAAACGCGGCTTTCGGATCGTCCTCGCCGAATCGGCGGCACGCCGGGCAGGAACGGTCGGCAGGTCGAACGACCGACATCAGGGAGATATCCGGCAGCTGTTGCCGGGATACGGATCGGGGAGCGGATGATGCTGAAATGGATTTTCAAGTGCATGCCTCAGACGGCGCTGGCCGGGCTCATGGCCTTGCTTCTGGCGCCGGGGGCGGCCATGGCCAACGCCGGGTTGGGGCATGCCCTGCCGGGCCAGATGGGCCTGCAGGAAGCCGCTTCGCCGATCGCGCATGAGCTGCACAGCTTCTACAATCTGACCAACACCATCATCATCGCCATCGCCATCTTCGTCCTGATCCTGCTCCTCTATGTGATGTTCCGCTTCAACGAGCGGCGCAATTCGACGCCGAGCACGACCACGCATCACACGCTGCTTGAGGTCGCCTGGACCGTGATCCCCATCCTGATCCTGGTGGTGATCGCCATTCCCTCGTTCAAGCTCCTGATGAACCAGTTCACCTATCCGAAGCCCGATCTCACCATCAAGGCGATCGGCAACGCCTGGTTCTGGGAGCACGAATATCCCGATTACGGCAACTTCACGATCACCTCGAACATGCTGACCGACGAGGAGGTGGCCGAGCGCGAGCAGAAGGGCATTCCTTCGCCGCGGCTGCTCTCGGTCGACAACGAGATCGTCGTGCCGGTCAACAAGGTCGTGCACGTGCTCGTGACCTCGAACGACGTCATCCACAACTGGACCATCCCGTCGTTCGCGTCGAAGACGGATGCCGTGCCCGGCCGGATCACCGCGACGTGGTTCGAGGCCGAGAGGGAAGGCATGTTCTACGGCCAGTGCTCGGAGCTGTGCGGACTGAACCACGCGTTCATGCCGATTGCGGTGCGCGTCGTCTCCGAGAGCGTGTTCAACGAGTGGGCCGGCGCCATGCAGGCCAAGGACAAGAAGAAAGCGCGCGAAATCCTCGACAAGGTCGCCCTCGAGCAGGCCGGTCACAAGACCGTCGCCGACAGCTCCTCGTCGCAAGCGCGCTAGGCAGCGGGCGTCGCCCCCCGGAGGGCGCGACGGCCAACTGGAACTGAGAATGGAAACACCCAGGTCAACAAGGGTTTCGAACAATGGGTAGCACCGCACACGCCGGCCACGACGCTCACGATCACGCCCCAACCGGGCTGCGTCGCTGGCTGTTCTCCACGAACCACAAAGACATCGGCACGATGTACCTGATCTTCGCCATGATCACGGGGCTGATCGGCGGAGGGTTGTCGGTGGTGATGCGTCTCGAGCTCGCCGAGCCGGGCATGCAGTACTTCTCCAACCCGCACATGTTCAACGTGTTCGTGACCAGCCATGGTCTCATCATGGTGTTCTTCATGGTCATGCCGGCGACGATGGGCGGGTTCGGCAACTGGTTCGTGCCGCTCATGATCGGCGCGCCGGACATGGCGTTCCCGCGCATGAACAACATCTCGTTCTGGCTGCTACCGGTCGCCTTCACGCTGCTCCTCATCTCGATGTTCGTCGAGGGGCCGAGCGGCATGCACGGCCTCGGCTCGGGCTGGACGCTCTATGCGCCGCTCTCGACGGCGGGCCATCCGGGACCAGCGGTAGACTTTGCGATTCTCTCGCTTCACGTGGCGGGTGCCTCGTCGATCCTGGGCGCCATCAACTTCATCACCACCATCTTCAACATGCGCGCGCCGGGCATGACGCTGCACAAGATGCCGCTGTTCGCCTGGTCGGTGCTGATCACCGCGTTCCTGCTGCTTCTCTCGCTGCCGGTGTTCGCGGGCGCCATCACCATGCTGCTCACGGACCGTAACTTCGGCACGACGTTCTTCGCGCCGGCCGGCGGCGGCGATCCGGTGCTCTACCAGCATCTGTTCTGGTTCTTCGGCCACCCCGAGGTCTACATCCTGATCCTGCCGGGCTTCGGCATGATCAGCCACATCGTGTCGACCTTCTCGAAGAAGCCGGTGTTCGGCTATCTCGGCATGGCCTACGCCATGGTCGCCATCGGCCTCGTCGGCTTCATCGTGTGGGCGCACCACATGTATACGGCCGGCATTTCGGTCAACACGCAGGCCTACTTCGTGTTCGCGACGATGGTCATCGCCGTTCCGACGGGCGTGAAGATCTTCTCGTGGATCGCGACCATGTGGGGCGGGTCGATCCAGTTCAAGCTGCCCATGATCTGGGCCTTGGGCTTCATCATCCTGTTCACGGTCGGCGGCGTGACCGGCGTCATGCTGGCGAACGCCGGCGTCGATCGCGCGCTCCACGACACCTACTACGTCGTCGCGCACTTCCATTACGTGCTGTCGCTCGGCGCGGTGTTCTCGATCTTCGCGGGCTACTATTACTGGTTCCCGAAGATGACCGGCTACATGTACTCGGACTTCTGGGGCAAGCTGCACTTCTGGATCACCTTCATCGGTGCCAACGTGCTGTTCTTCCCGCAGCACTTCCTGGGCCTTGCCGGCATGCCGCGCCGCTACGTCGACTATCCGGATGCCTACGCGTTCTGGAACCACGTCTCGTCGATCGGCTCGTATATGACGGCCGTCGGCACGCTCTGCTTCTTCATCGGCGTGTTCGTTGCGCTGGCCCGCAAGGTGCCGGCCGGCAACAATCCGTGGGGCGCGGGCGCGACGACGCTCGAGTGGACGCTGCCGTCTCCGCCGGCGTTCCATTCGTTCGAGACGTTGCCGCGTATCTCGGGCAGCTCGCACCACTAGGCGAGCCCCGCGAGACGGCGTAGGGATGCCCCATCGTCCGGCTATAGAATCCCGCGGCGGGTGCACCGCACCCGCCGCGCCTTCAGGGCCGCAACGCAGAATTGCGCGCCTCAAACGAGCGGGGGCAACCCGCGGCGGGAGGATGGGAGACGATGAAGGAACTGACAGCCGAAGGCGCACTCACGGACGCCGTCACCAGCACCGAGCCCTCGGTCGGGGATTTTATCGAGCTCATGAAGCCGCGGGTGATGTCGCTCGTGGTGTTCACCTCGCTCGCGGGCCTGTTCGCCGCGCCGGGCACGCTGCATCCGGTTCTCGCCGTGATCGCGATCCTTTGCATCGCGGTCGGTGCGGGCGCGTCGGGTGCACTGAATATGTGGTATGATGCGGACATCGACGCGCGCATGGCGCGCACGGCCGCACGCCCCATTCCGCGCGGGCGCGTCACCGCCGAGGAGGCGCTGGCGTTCGGCTCGGTGCTCTCCGTCATGTCGGTCGTGACGCTCGGCGTGCTCGTCAACTGGGTGGCCGGCGTGCTGCTGGCGTTGACGATCGCCTATTACGTCTTCTTCTACACCATGTGGCTCAAGCGGCGGACGCCGCAGAACATCGTCATCGGCGGCGCCGCGGGCTCGTTCCCGCCGATGATCGGGTGGGCGGCCGCGACGGGAACGGTGACGATCGAAAGCGTGCTCCTGTTCCTCATCATCTTCATGTGGACGCCGCCGCATTTCTGGGCGCTGGCGCTCTATCGCTGCCGCGACTACGAGCGGGTCGGCGTGCCGATGCTGCCCGTGGTCGCCGGGGGTGACGAGACGCGGCGGCAGATCCTCCTCTATTCGCTGGTGCTCGTGCCGCTGGCGGTCGCGCCCTATTTCATTGGGCTTGGGGGCGTCGTCTACCTGGTCACCTCGGTCGTGCTCGGGCTCGTGTTCCTGTATCTCGCCTCCAAGGTGTGGCGGATCCGGGAAGGGCGCGAAGCCGATCATGCGGCCAAGCAACTGTTCGGGTTCTCGATCCTCTATCTCTTCCTCCTGTTCGCAGTGATCCTCGGCGAGCATCTCGCAACAAAGATCGTAGGCGCATGAGGACGATCGACATCGAAAGGGACGAGGTGGCAGCGGTGAACGGCCCCGACGAGGAAGCCAGGCGCATCCGGCGGCAGCGTTTGCGGTCGACGGCGATTGCGTTCGGGCTCGCGTTCCTCGTGCTTCTGTTCTACGCGGCGACGATCGTGCGCATGGGCGGGCAACCGACGGCGGTCGGCGGGTTCGGGCCAGGCGCACAAAGCGGCGAGGCCACGCGCAACGCTGAGCCCCAGGGCGGTCCGCCATGAACCGGGGGCGCAACGGAACGGTCGTGCTCTGGTGCGTCGGCGCCCTCGTCATGATGGGTGCCGCAACCTGGGCCGCGGTGCCGCTCTACCGCATCTTCTGCCAGGTCACGGGCTACGGCGGCACGCCCATGCGGGCGGAAAAAGCCCCCGACGCCGTTTCCGACCGCACCATGGTCGTCCGCTTCGACGCCAACGTGACGCCCGGCATGCCGTGGGACTTCCAGCCGGTGCAGCGCACGATGGTGGTCAGGCTCGGCGAGACGGCGCTCGCCGTCTACAAGGCGCACAATACCTCGCAGGAGACGATCAAGGGCACGGCGAGCTTCAATGTCTCGCCGGACGCCGCCGGCGCTTTCTTCGCCAAGATCGCGTGCTTCTGCTTCACCGAGCAGACGCTGGCGCCGGGCGAGAGCGTCGACATGCCTGTCTCGTTCTTCGTCGATCCGTCGATCGCCGAGGACCGCGATGCGCATGTGATCAGGGAGATCACGCTGTCCTATACGTTCTATCCCGTGGCGAGCGGCGCCAAAGCCGAAGCGCCGGCCGCCGAGACGGGGAGCGAGGGCGCGCGGCAGGGAGGCTGACGGGTTTCCGGCGCGACCGAGAGGCGGGCCGGCGGAGTTTTGTTACGAAGGACGATCCAGGCACCGTCTCGGGTTCGAGCCGGATGTCTCGGGGTAAACGAACGGGGATTTACGGAGACGAACATGGCCCAAGCGCACGGCAAGCAACACGACTATCATCTGCTCGATCCCAGCCCTTGGCCGATCGTGGCTTCGGTGTCCGCTCTGGTGACGGCGATCGGTGCCATCGTCTGGATGCGCTCTCTCGGCGAAGGCGCGACGGGCCTGTTCGGCCTCTCCGGCCCGTGGCTATTCCTGATCGGCTTCCTCGGCCTCGTCCTCACCGCCGCGTCGTGGTGGCGCGACGTCATCATCGAAGCCAACGAGGGCTACCACACGCCGGTCGTGCAGCTCCACCTACGCTATGGCATCATCCTCTTCATCGCTTCGGAGGTGATGTTCTTCGTGGCCTGGTTCTGGGCTTACTTCGATTTCGCCCTGTTCCCCGGCGACGTGCATACGTTCGACAACATGACCACGGCCGTCGGCATGGTCCAGCGGAACGAGCTGTTCGGCGGGCAGTGGCCGCCGGTTCCGGTCGATTCTACGGAAGCCGTGATCCCGGCGACCGGCGCGCCGGTCATGGGTTACTTCAAGGGCACGTTCGACCCTTGGGGCATTCCGCTGGTCAACACGCTGATCCTGCTGTCATCGGGCGTCACGGTGACGTGGGCGCATCACGCGCTTCTCAAGAACGACCGTCGCGGTCTCGTGCTCGGCCTCGTGGCGACCGTCGTGCTCGGTATGATCTTCACGATGCTGCAGTTCTACGAGTACCAGCACGCCAACTTCACCTTCGGTGGCCACGCCTACGGCTCGGCCTTCTTCATGGCGACCGGCTTCCACGGCGCGCACGTGATCATCGGCACCATCTTCCTGCTCGTGTGCCTCATCCGCGCGATCCGGGGCGCCTTCACGCCGAAGCAGCACTTCGGCTTCGAGGCGGCAGCCTGGTACTGGCACTTCGTCGACGTGGTCTGGCTGTTCCTGTTCGCGGCCATCTACGTCTGGGGCGCCGGCGCCAACCCGGGTGCCGGGCACTAAGACAGCCGGGCGCTAAGACACAGGGGGCCTTGCGCCCGTTGGATGTAAGCTTCGGGGGTCGGGACGAATGAGCCCGGCCCCTGTCATTTTTCGAGGAGGTGCCATGGGCGCAAGCGGCAGTCACGACGGGCCGGATCGCGGCATCAATCCGGTGCGGGCCGGTGTGATGGCGCGTTGCCCCCGCTGCGGGCGCGGCCCGCTGTTCCATAACGGGCTGATGCTCCGCTCCGCGTGCAGCGGGTGCGGCCTCGATTACAAGTTCATCGACACGGGCGACGGTCCGGCGGTGTTCGCGATCCTGATCCTCGGCTTCGTCGTGCTCGGCGCGGCGCTGTTCGTCGAGTTCCGCTTCGAGCCGCCGGTGTGGGTGCACGTGGTGCTGTGGGGCGTGCTGACGCCGGTGCTCGCGTTCGTGCTGCTCCGGTTCCTGAAGGCGATCCTCATCGCCCTGCAGTGGACCCACAAGGCCGAGGAAGGCCGGTTGGCCAAGGATTGACGGCAGGCGCATGCGATGACGGGCGAGGACACGGCGACACGGCGGACGGGATTGCGCAGCTTGCTCTGGCCGGCCGCGCTGACGCTCGCGATGCTGCCCCTGCTCGTCGGGCTCGGTGTCTGGCAATTGCAGAGGCTCGCCTGGAAGGAAGGGTTGATCGCCGCCATCACCGCTGAGACCGGCAAGCCTCCGGCGCCGCTCGAAGAGCCGCCCGAAGCGTGGAAGGCGCTCGGCCAACAGGAGTATCGGCCGGTTTCGGTCGCCGGTCGTTTCCGGCATGCGGACGAGCGGCGGCTGTTCGCCACCGAAGGCGGCGAGGCGGGCTGGCATATCTACACGCCGCTCGAGACGGAGGGCGGCAACATCCTGTTCGTCAACCGCGGGTTCGTTCCGGAAGCGCTCAAGGAGCCGGCAAGCCGTGCGGCGGGCGAGGTCGAGGGACGGGTGGCGGTGCAGGGGCTCGTGCGCAAGCCTGCCGTCAGAGGCTGGTTCGATCCTGACCCCGATACGGCCCGCAACGTCTGGTATTGGCGCGATCTTGAGGCCATGGCGCGCTCGCTGCCGGAGGCGGACCGGGCGCGCGTGCTGCCGTTCTTCGTCGATGCGACGGCCGAGCCCGCCAATCCGGGGGGCTGGCCAAAAGGCGGCGTCACGCGCCTCGACATTCCGAACCGGCATCTCGAATACGCGCTGACCTGGTTCGGGCTCGCGGGCACGCTCCTCGCGGTGTTCGCGGCGTTCGCCTGGACGCGGCTGCGGGCGGCACACGCTTAATCCGCGTGCGTTCGCTTGATCCCGCGCGAGCGGGCCTTTACAGCGTTGAGGATCGGAAGCCGCAGGCGCCCGGCGGCCCTGCAACCCAGGACAGCGATCCCGTGACGTACATCTCCACCCGTGGCGAAGCGGCCGATCTGACGTTCGAGGACGTGCTTCTCGCCGGGCTCGCGCGCGACGGCGGGCTCTACGTTCCCGAGACCTGGCCGACGCTTTCGCCGGAGACCATCGCCGCCTTCGCGGGCAAGCCGTTCGCGGATGTCGCGACGGAGGTGATGGCGCCGTTCGTCGGCGCGTCCATCGATGCGGCGGCGTTGCACGCCATGGCGCGCGAGGCCTATGGCCGCTTCGATCATCCCGCGGTGACGCCGCTCGTGCAGATCGACCGCAACCGCTGGGTGCTCGAGCTGTTCCACGGGCCGACGCTCGCGTTCAAGGACGTGGCAATGCAACTCTTGGCCCGTCTCATGGACCATGCGCTTGCCCGGCGCGGACGGCGGGCGACGATCGTCGGGGCGACCTCGGGCGATACCGGCGGGGCGGCCATCGAGGCGTTCCGCTCCTCGAAGCGCGTCGACGTGGTCATCCTGTTCCCGGACGGGCGCGTCTCGGACGTGCAGCGGCGCATGATGACGACGCCCACCGAAGCGAACGTGCACGCGGTCGCGGTCAAGGGGACGTTCGACGACTGCCAGGCGCTCGTCAAGGCGATGTTCAACGACCACGCGTTCCGCGACAGGATGAGCCTCTCGGGCGTGAACTCGATCAACTGGGCGCGCATCGTGGCGCAGGTGACGTACTATTTCGTCGCCGCGGCGGCGCTCGGCGCGCCGCACCGGCCCATGACCTTCGCGGTGCCGACCGGGAATTTCGGCGACATCCTCGCCGGGTGGGTCGCCAAGCGCATGGGGCTTCCCATCCGCCGGCTCGTCATCGCCTCGAACGAGAACGACATCCTGCCGCGAGCGCATGCCACCGGCGTCTACGAGATGCGGGGCGTGGTCGAGACCAGTTCGCCGTCGATGGACATCCAGATCTCGTCGAACTTCGAGCGCTATCTGTTCGAATCCTCGGGGCGCGATGCGAGCTACGTCCGCGGCGCCATGGGTGCGCTGGCGCAGGGGGGGCGCTTCGAGCTCGGCGCGTGCGCCTCCCGCTTCGGGGACGAGTTCGCCGCCTTCTCCGCAAGCGAAGCGGAGGTGGCGGATGCGATCCGGCGGACCAAAGCCGCGAGCGGCTATCTCCTCGATCCGCATACGGCCTGCGGGCTCGTCGCGCTTGAGCGGGCGGCGGCGCAATCGGCGGTGCCGGGCATCGTGCTCTCGACGGCGCATCCTGCGAAGTTCCCGGACGCCATGGAACGGATCACCGGCGCGCGCCCGGCCCTGCCGCCGCGACTGGCCTCGCTGCTCACGGATCCCGAGCGCTTTCCCGTGATCGAGAACGACGTCGCGGCCGTGAAACGTCTCGTCGAGGCTCGGGTGCGTCCGGCTTCGGCGGGCGTGTCATGACGGAAGAGATCTCACGCCTCGCGAACGGCCTCACGGTCATCACCCACACCATGGAGCATCTCGAGACGACGTCGCTCGGGATCTGGGTCGGCGTCGGCTCGCGGCACGAGGCGCCGGCCGAGAACGGCATCTCGCATTTCCTCGAGCATATGTCGTTCAAGGGCACGGCCTCGCGCTCGGCGCAGGCCATCGCCGAGGAGATCGAGGCGGTGGGCGGGGAGCTCAATGCCGCCACGGGCCTCGAGACGACCGCCTATTTCGCCCGAGTCCTGAAGGGGGACGAAGGGGTCGCGCTGGAGTTGCTGGCCGATATTCTGCTCAATTCGAGGTTTTCTGCGGACGAACTCGAGCGCGAGCGGGAGGTGATCCTGCAGGAGATCGCCTCGACGCGCGACAGCCCCGAGGACATCGCCTTCGAGCTGGTGAACGAGGCCGCCTATCCCGAACAGGCGCTGGGGCGCACGATCCTCGGGCCGGCCACGAACGTCCGGCGCTTCTCGCCGGGCGACCTCACGCGCTTTCTCAACACCCACTATCGCCCGCAGCGGATGGTGCTTTCGGCGGCGGGGGCAATCCGGCATGCGCCACTGGTTCGCCACGTTGAAGCCCTATTCGGGGGGCTCACTCCAGAGGGCGGAAAGGGGGAGGAGCGGGCCCGATATCAGGGCGGAGTCCGCTGGCATCAAAAGCGTTTCGAGCAGAGCCATCTCGCGCTCGCGTTCGAAAGCCCCTCCTATCGTGACAACGCGTATTTCACGGCCCAGGTTTTCTCGGGGCTTTTCGGCGGGGGCATGTCGTCCCGTCTGTTCCAGGGGGCCCGGGAGAAGCGCGGTCTGTGTTATTCGATCTACTCATCCGCCTGGGGGCTCGGCGATACCGGCCTCCTCGCGGTGCACGCGGCGACGGGTACGGAGCTGATGGCCAGCCTCATCGATGTCACGGGCGGCGAACTCGAGGACGTGGCGGCCCGCGGCCCGTCCGCGGCCGAGCTCCACCGGGCGAAAGCCCAGCTCAAGGCCGGACTGCTCATCAGCCTCGAATCATCGTCGGCCCGCGCCGAGCAGATGGCGCGGCATATGTTGGCGCACGGACGGGTCATCGGAAGCGACGAGCTCATCCGCAAGGTGGATCAGGTCGGCGCGGAGGACGTTGCCGCTTTCGCCGGCGAGCTTCTGGCGCAGAAGCCCGCGGTCGCGGTGGTCGGGGCCGGCAAAGCATCCGAACGGCTCGCGTCGGAGACGGCGGAACGCATCGGGCGCGCAACGATCGGCCGCGTGGCGAGGACAGCCCGATGGCGTTCCTGAGAGCCGGAAGTCCATCCGAGTGGGCGGCGATCCAGGGCCGCGGCGTGTGGCTGCGTCCACCTCAGCTCAGCGACTATGCCGCATGGGCGGAGCTTCGCACCGAGAGCCGGGCGCATCTCGTGCCGTGGGAGCCGGCGTGGCCGCGCGACGATCTCACCAAGAGCGCCTACCGGCGCCGGCTCAAGCACTACCAGCGCGAGGCGTGCGACGACCTCGGCTATGCCTTCCTTGCCTTTGAGACGGAGGGCGACCGGCTGATCGGTGGCCTCACGCTCTCCAACGTTCGGCGCGGCGTCACGCAATCGGCGATGCTCGGCTACTGGCTCGGCGGTGCCTTCGTCGGGCGCGGCTACATGACGGCGGCCGTGCGCGCGGCGCTGCCGTATGCCTTCGAGACGCTCCGGCTGCACCGGGTCGAAGCGGCCGTGCAACCCGTCAACGCGCGGTCGGCCGGCGTGCTCATGCGCGTGGGCTTCACCGAGGAGGGGCTCGCGCGGCGCTATCTCAAGATCAACGGGCAGTGGCAGGACCATCGCCTGTTTGCCATCCTGGCCGAGGACTGGATGACGCGGGAGGCCGGGCCGTGAGGGGGACTTCGACGTGCGCGCTGGCAAGGCTGCGGCCGGCGCTCGATGCGCTCCGGCTTTCGCTTCTCGTCCTCGCGGGGCTTCTGGCGCTGGTGGCGCAGTCGGGCGAAGCCTTCGCGCTCAAGGCGATCGAGATCGGAACGGACCAGGGACGCGTCGAGATCACGACGCTCGGAGACCTCTACGAGCAGCGCGGCGACAGCCTGCAGGTCGAGACGGCGGCGGGCGCCGACGGGCTCGCCGGGCGCATGTCGGTGCAGGCGACGACGCCGGGAACCAATCCCAACTGGATCGTGTTCGCGCTCTCCAATCCGACCGACAAGCCCGTCGAGCGCTGGCTGACGGCGGACCGCTACAGCGTCATCGGGTCCGGCATCGTCTGGCCCGATCTCGATGCGCGGCGCGTCGAGGCGGTGACGCCGTCAATCGGCTTCGTGCCGGAACGCATCAAGAGCGACCGGGCGGACGTGTTCCGCATCACGCTCGAACCGGGGCAGACGATCACGTACGTGGTGGAGCTCTCGTCCGAGCGCTTCACGCGGCTCTATCTCTGGAACCCGCTCGACTATGAGATGAAGGTGTCCGACCGCCATCTCTTCCATGGCGTCATGCTGGGCCTCACGGGCCTGCTCGCTATCTTCCTCACGGCCATCTTCGCCGCCAACCACAAGCTGGTGTTTCCGGCCGCGGCGCTGGTCGCCTGGAGCACGCTCGCCTACCTCTGCGTCGACTTCGGCTTCTTCCACAAACTGTTTCTCCTGAAACCGGAGGCGAATGCCGTCTATCGTGCGGCGACGGAGGCGGCGCTGGCGGCGAGCCTCGTCGTGTTCCTGCACGTGTTCCTGAGGCTCGCGCTGTGGCACGGCCTGATCCGGATGCTGATCACGGTCTGGCTCTTAGCGCAGTTCTCGCTCATCGCGGTGGCGATCATCGACCCGAGGCTCGCTGCGACCTTCGCGCGCCTCTCGTTCGTCTTCATCGGGCTCACGGGCACCGGCCTCATCGCGTTCCTTGCGCTACGCGGCCAGGACCGCGCGTTGTCGCTGGTTCCGACCTGGATCCTGTTCCTCGTCTGGCTGTTCAGCGCCGGCGTGATCCTGACGGGGAAGCTCTCGGGCGAGGTCGTGGTGTTCGGGCTCGTCTCGGGGCTGGTCCTGATCGTGCTCTCGATCGGCTTCACGGTCACGCAGTACGCCTTCCGTGCGGCCGAGCCAATGTACGGTGCAGCGCCCTCCGAGCTGCAGGCGCGCTCGATTGCGCTCGATGCCTCGGGGGCCGGCGTGTGGGAGTGGAATGCGCGCCGCGACGAGGTCAAGGTCAGCCCGGCGGTGGAGCTCGTCCTCGGGCTCTCGCCGGGAGATCTCTCGTCGCAGACCAACGAGTTCCTGCGCCACGTGCACCCCTCCGACCGCGAGCGCTTCCGTCTCGCGCTGTTCACCGTCCAGGAGCGCCGCGACGGCAAGATCTGCTGTGATTTCCGGCTGAAGCAGGCCGACAATAACTACCGCTGGTTCGAGCTCGAGGCCGCGGGCGTTCCGGGCTCCGATCCCCGTTCCTTCAAGTGCGTCGGCCTCATCCGCGACGTCACCGACACCAAGCGCGCGCACGAGCGGCTGCTGCACGACGCGGTCTACGACAGCCTGACCGGGCTGCCCAACCGGGAGCTTCTGCTCGACCGCCTGCAGGTGGCGATGGGGCGCGCCAAGACCGAGCCGCAGATCCGGCCGACCGTGCTCATCATCGACATCGACAAGTTCACCAACCTCAACTCCTCGCTGGGGCTCGTTCTCGGCGACAGCCTGCTGCTCACCATTGCGCGCCGCCTGCAGCGCCACCTCGGGCCGAACGATACGCTCGGACGCATCTCGGGTGACCGCTTTTCCATCCTCATGCTCCAGGATCAGCCCGTGGCCGAGCTTGCGCAGCATGCCGAGCGGATCCGCCGCTCGCTGCGCTCGCCGATCAAGATCGCCGGGCAGGAGATCGTGCTCACCGGATCGATCGGCATCGCGGTCGCCGACGGGGAGGAGACGAACCACGCGGATCTCCTCAAGAAGGCCGAGATCGCCATGTTCCGCGCCAAACGCGCAGGCGCGGACCGGATCGAGGTGTTCTCCCCGGACATGCGGGGCGACCAGGACGACCGGCGCGCGCTCGAGACGGAGCTTCGTCATGCGCTCGAGAAGAGCCAGATCCGCGTCGTCTATCTTCCCGTCATCTACCTGCCGACGGAGGAGCTGGCGGGCTTTGAGGCTGTCGCGCAGTGGGACCACCCGAAGCTCGGCGCCGTCGATCCGTCGGCCTTGATGCCGTTCGCCGACGACAGCGACCTCGCCGCCAAGCTCGGCCTCTATCTTCTCCAGCGCACGTCGCGCAACATCATCGGCTGGCAGAAGGAGTTCCCGCGCAGCGAGGCGCCGCTGTTCGTCAGCATCAACATCGCGAGCCGGCATCTCTTCCGCCAGGACGTGGTGCAGGAGGTCCGCCACATCCTCGGGCGCACGGTCGTTCCCCAGGGCTCGATCCGGATCGGGGTGACGGAGCAGGTGGCGCTCGAGAACCCGGAGCAGTCGACCGAGATCCTCGCGTGGCTCAGAGGCGCGGGCGCCGAGATCGTGCTCGACGAGTTCGGCATCGGCTACTCGTCGCTCTCCTACCTCGAGAGGCTGCCGTTCGATACGATCAAGATCGATCAGGCGTTCATGCAGGCGGGAGCGGTCAAGGGCGGCAACGACAGCGTGCTCGTGCGCTCGATGGTGACGCTCGCCCATGAGCTCGGCAAGAAGATCGTCGCCAAGGGCGTGGAGACCGCCAACGAGGTGAGCTTCCTGCGCTCGATCGATTGCGAGTACGCGCAAGGTCCCTATTGCGGCAACGCCATCGCGGAAGCCGAGGTGGCCCAGGTGCTGGCCGCGGTGAGGGCGAGCGAAAGCAAGCACAAGCCCGTCGGCGTGTTCCGGCCGAAGCCCAAGAAGAAACCGCTGCGAGCGAAGGGGACGGAGGGCAAGCCGGCGGATCGCGCCGCAACGGCGCCGCCGGCTGCCGTCAACGGCGCTGCGGCGGCGCGCGCGAACGGGGCCGATGCCGCGCCACGCCCCCCGGCGCAAGTCGAGGCCGGAGCGCAACCCTCTCAGCACCGGCGCACGCGGTTGGGGCGCCTGCGCCAGGAGGCTGCCGGCAGCG
>ERZ795041.203-NODE-203-length-23575-cov-8.656378_pt1 | contig 23575 bp, 27 predicted proteins | sample MGYA00375125_ERZ795041 | MGnify/ENA primary metagenome ERZ795041 (study PRJEB30170, sample SAMN03074214) | activated sludge metagenome | biome: Common Effluent Treatment Plant; feature: Wastewater; material: Activated sludge; isolation source: activated biomass in...
TGCGGCTTCCATTCCCTTCACCAAACTCCGGCAGCTGTCTCCCGCAGGCCTTGCGGCAACCACACCATGAACAGATAATGGGAAGCAAATACGCATGGACCGGAGTGGTGCTCGCAGGCGGCAAGAGCACGCGCATGGGGCAGGACAAGGCGGTGATGGAGGTGGAGGGCAAGCCGCTGCTGCTGCACGCCATCGATCGGCTGAAGCCCCACGTACGCGAAGTTATCGTGGTGGGCGACCCGCGGAAATACGGGCACCTCTGGCCGGAAGTGCTGCCGGACGAGATCCCTGGCATGGGGCCGCTGGGCGGCATCGTCACCGCCATGGGCGCCGCCCGCTTCGAGCGCCTGTTGGTGCTGGCCGTGGATGTGCCCGGCGTGAACCCGCGGCTGCTGGAACGCCTCACGCGCGAAATGCCGGAAGAGGCCGATGCGCTGGTGCCGCGCCACGGCGACGAGCTGGAACCCTTGGTGGCTGCCTTCCACCGCCGCTGTCTGCCCGCGTTCATGGGCCGCATGATGAAAAGCCAGCTCTCCATGCACAGCGCGCTGGAAGAGGTGCGCACGGCCTACTTAGACATTAACCCCGGCGAGGACGGCTGGCCGGAAGACCTCTTTCGCAACCTCAACAGTCCTGCCGACCTTTGATCTCCACAATGCTCCCGCAGGGGACCCTGCGGCTACCACACCCGCCACACTCCCATGGAAGTAAAACTCTCTCATTCTCACTCCCGCAGGGTCTCCGCCTCGGGGCCCGGCGGCACCCTCATCATGAACTGAACCCATGGAAGTCAAACTCTTCGGCATGATCGCGGAGAAGGCCGGCGCCGAAACCATCGCCGTGGCCGCCGCTACCGTGCGCGAACTGCGCCTGGCCGCAGAAGCCCGCATCGACGGGCTCGCCGCCATGAGCTACGCCATCGCCGTGGACCGGCGCATCGCCGATGACGCATTGAAGCTGGACGGAAACGAAGAGGTGGCCTTGCTGCCGCCGTTTGCAGGAGGATGAGCACCGACAAGCCACACAAAAAGCGGGACATTTTCATCTATGGCCCCATCGATCCCGCCTTCGTCGCGGAGAGCATCGCCAAACACGCCTCCCGCACCGACATCGGGGGGCACGAGATTTTCCTCGGCCAAGTGCGGGCCGATGAACTGGCGGCTGCGCAAGGATCTGCGACAAGCGCCCTGACAACCGGCAACCAACAACTGGCAACTGTCCAAGCCATCGACTACACCGCCTACCGCGACATGGCCAACGAACAGATGATGCCCATCCGCGAGGAAGCTTTCGCGCGCTGGCCCATCACCTGCCTGCACGTGTACCACAGCCAGGGCGTCATCAAGGCCGGCGAGCTCTGCTTTTTCGTCTTCGCCTCGGCAGCACACCGCCAGGCCGCCCGCGAGGCCGTGGCCTACGTCACCGATGAAGTGAAGAGGCGGCTGCCCATCTTCGGCAAGGAGATCGTCGCAGACGGCAGCCACCAGTGGAAGAATAATTCGTGAGCATCCCCCTCGCTCCTCCCGGCCGCATTTGACCGCGTTCATTCCATCCGGCAAAGAACCTGCACCAACCGAGTGCTACATTTACACCATGGAGGTCAAACTCGAGATTCCTTTCGAGCAATTGCTGCGGATGTTGCGCCAATTGACACCTGCCCAACGAGAGGTGGCACGGTCCGTGCTGAAGCCCGTCAAGGAAAGCAAGGGTGCGCGCATCATGGCCCTTGCCGGTGCATTCGCCGACATGGATGAACATGAATATGCGGACTTGGCCCAATACCTCAAGGACACCCGGACCGGGCTGTTCGATCGCACCATGGCAGGCCGATGAAGCCCGTGCTGTTGGATACCGATATCCTTTCAGCATTCTTGCGTGGAGACGCCAGGGTTGTTGCGAGAGCCAAAGCCTACGTGGAGGAACACGGTTCGCTTAGCTTGAGCGTGATCACCTATTACGAAATGTGCAATGGCCTGCTATACAAGGACGCGCGAAAACAGATGGAACGATTTGAATCGTTCATCGATCTCAACCAGGTGTTGCCATTGACCTTGGAGGCCGCGAAGCGTGCCGCAAGTATTCAAGCCGATCTGCGGAAGAAGGGCGCCGTTATCGGGCACACGGACACGTTGATCGCCGGTATCGCTCTGACCAACGGGCTCCATCTCGCCACAAACAATACAGCCCATTTCAAGCGCATCAAGGGTTTGGAACTGGACAACTGGCTGATGAGGTGATCCGATCATTACCTGGATAGGGGACCCGGTGCCAGCCGAAGGGGCCGGAGCCTTCATCCCAGTCCATTCAGATCTACTTCCCATGATCGACATCACCCGCAAATCCACCACCCTCCGCGAAGCCATCGCCGAGGCCACGGTGCTCGTCAGCTCGGCGGAGACCATCGCCGCCGTGAAGGAACGCCGCGTGCCCAAGGGCGACGTGCTGGAAGCCGCGCGCATCGCGGGGCTGTTCGGCATCAAACGCACCGCCGACATGATCCCCGACTGCCATCCGCTGCCGGTGGAGCACGCCGAGGTGAGCAGCGAAGTGCATGAACTGGCCATCGTGGTCACGGTGAAGGTGCGCACCATCTACCGCACCGGCGTGGAGGTGGAGGCCATGCACGGCGCCAGCGTGGCCGCGCTCACCATCTACGACATGCTCAAGCCCATCGACAAGGGCATCAGCATCGAGCGCATCCGGCTGGTGGCGAAAAAGGGCGGAAAGAGCGACTGGAAGGATGCCTTCGAGCGGCCGTTGAAAGCCGCTGTGCTGGTGATCAGCGACAGTGTGGCCGCAGGTAAAAAGGAAGACAAGGCCGGAGCGGCCATCGCCGAGCGTTTAGCGGCCATCGGCGTGGAAACCGCCGCGCAGGGCCTGGTGCCGGACGAGCCGGAGCAGATCGCCGCACAGGTGAACGCTTGGGCCGCACAGGGCCTAGACCTCATCCTCACCACCGGCGGCACGGGCCTTTCCCCGCGCGACCGCACCCCCGAAGCCATCGCACCGCTGCTGGACCGCACCGTGCCCGGCATCATGGAAGCCGCGCGCAGCTATGGCCAGGAACGCATCCCGCTGGCCATCATGAGCCGCGGCATCGCCGGCATGATCGGCCGCACCTTAGTGATCACCCTGCCGGGATCAACGCGCGGCTCCATGGAGACGATGGACGCGCTTTTTCCATTCGTGCTGCATGTGGCCAAGGTGCAGGAGCATGCGTTCAGGCATGGGATGTGAGCATCAGAACCGTGTCGGCATTTTCGGTTCCAAACCGAACACCAGCGACCAGTAGTTCAGCGATTTCCGGTTCCATTCCCCAGGCCGTGGGTGGGCCGCTACCTCGCCGATGTCCTGCCGGGGATAGGCCTTGAATAGCCAGAGCAACGCCTCGTGCGCGCCGAGGTTCGGCACGTTGGTGATGATGGGCACCTTGTGCAATTCAAGGTCCAGTTACTCCGTGTCGTACGACCAAAGCACGGCTTTCACGGGCGCTGTAAGGTGCGTGGCCATGGCACCCGAAAGATGAGGAGGCTTCAGCCGTGGTAGCACAGCGCGTGAACATTCCCAGCCGCCGGTTGTACCGCTTTTTGACCTTGATACCTTCACCCCATGCCAGTAAACACGACGACACCTCCATGGACCATATCTGCGGAAGCCTTGAACCTGCCGGAGGATGCGGCCTTTCCACGATCCAACTACATCAATGGCCGCAAACGGACGGACGGCAACGGGCGCTTCAACACGGTGACGGACAAGTACCATGGCACCGCCTTGGCCCATGTGCCATTGGCCACTGCCGCACAGATGGACGAGGCAATTGCAGCAGCGGTAGCGGCACGTTCGGCCTTGCGCCGGATGAGCGCCGGGGAGCGGAGCAGAAACCTGGCCCACCTGGCCCACGCCATCGAGGAGAATGCGGATGTCTTCGCCCGCACCATCATGCAGGAAGCCGGAAAGCCCATTGGCTATGCCGAGGCCGAGGTGGCACGCGCGCTGGTGACCGTGCGCACGGCTGCTGCGGAGGCCCTTCGGCTCACCGGGGAGCAGGTGGCCATGGACTTTGGCAAAGGCATTGGCCGTACCGCCATTACCAAGCGCATCCCGATCGGGGTGGTGGCGGCGATCACCCCGTTCAATTTCCCGCTGAACTTGGTGCTGCACAAGGTGGCACCCGCCTTGGCCTCAGGCTGCCCGGTGGTGCTGAAACCTGCCCCGCAAACCCCGCTCACCTCACTGCTGCTGGCGGAACTGATCGATGGTGTCGGTTGGCCCGCAGGTGCGTTCAATGTGCTGGTGGCCACCAACGAAGTGGCCGAGGTCCTGGTGCGGGATGAGCGCGTGGCCATGCTTAGTTTCACGGGAAGTGATGCCGTGGGCTGGCGTCTGAAGGAAATGTGCGGCAAGAAGAAAGTGGCATTGGAGCTCGGCGGCAATGCGGCCGTAGTGATCGATGAGGGAACGGACCTGGCCGCAGCCGCCCGGAACGTGGCCATGGGCGCCAATCTTTACGCTGGGCAAACCTGCATCAGCACGCAGCGCATCTTCGTGGTGAAGTCCGTGTTCGATCCCTTCCGCGACCTGCTGGTAAAGGAATTCCATGCACTGAGGGCCGGCGATCCTGCCGACCGCGACGTGGCCGTGGGGCCCCTCATCGACCGCAAACACTTCCGGCGCATTGCCGACTGGCTGGACGAAGCCATCAAAGGCGGGGCCCGCCTGTTGGCCGGTGGCAAGCCCGTGGACACGGAGCACAACGTCTTCGCCGCCACGCTGCTCACCGGCACCAAGCTGGACATGAAGGTTTTCAGTGAAGAGATGTTCGGTCCGATCACGTTGGTGGAGCCCGTGCGGGATTTCAGTGAAGCGATCGCGCAAGTGAACAACAGCCGCTACGGACTACAGGCGGCTGTGTACACGAACAACCTGGCGCACATGAAGCAGGCGCATGCTGAACTGGAGGTCGGGACCGTGGTCATCAACGACATCCCCGGCTTCCGCATTGACAGCATGCCTTACGGCGGCGTGAAGGACAGTGGCCTGGGCCGCGAGGGCCTGCGCTACGCCATGGAAGAGATGACCGAGCCAAGGTTGATGGTGTATTGAGCCGTTGTTGGATCGGTCGATCGAAAAATCAGAGAATCAGACAACTATGGTGCATCCGCATTCCATCGTCTGATCGTCTGATTTTCTGATCACCCTCCCTTCTCCACGTTGAGTAACAGGTTGGCTTTGTAACTTCGTGCTACCTCTAGCCGAGCAAAGCCATGGCCGCCCAAGACCTCTTTGTAAAGATCAACTCCCTCCCGGAGGACATCAGGAAGGAGCTGGAGGAGTATGTGGACAAGCTCCTGAAACGCCTGAAGAAGGAGCCTAAAGCGAAGCGGCCCATTGGGTTGATGAAGGGGAAGATCTGGATTGCCGACGATTTCGATGAACCCTTGGAAGATTTCAAGGATTACATGTAGCAATGGTGATCCTGCTGGACACCCATTTCGTGATCTGGGCCTTGGCAGGAGACGGTCGCATTTCCAAAGCCCACCTCAAGCTCCTTGAAGACCCGGGGCAATTGGTCCGGGTGAGCTTGGCCTCGATCTGGGAAATAACCATCAAACTGTCCATCGGTAAGCTTAAACTTCAAGCAAGTCTTCCTGAAACCATGCACAACATTCGGGCTTTGGGGTTCGGTCTATTGCCCATGGAGGAACAGCACTTCTTCGCATTGTCCGCTCTCCCCCACCACCACCGCGATCCCTTCGACCGCATGCTCATTGCCCAGGCCAAGCACGAAGGCATGCACATCCTCACAGCGGACAAGCACTTCAAGACCTATGATGTGAAGCTGGTGGGCGGTTGATCGTGTATTGAATTGGGGGAAAAGTTCGTAGGGAGTGGTTCGTAGGACGGAGAGCTCATGGAAGCCATGCCCCACGAACTACGAGCGTTCAATCTCCCCGTTCCAGCTTCTCCAACCTTCCCACGATCTTCTCCAAATTCCGGAAGTGGATGTAGCTCTTGCGGTACTTGCTGGCCTCCCACGCCGGGCTGCCCATGTAGCTCTCGCCCGCCTTGGTGTCCTTGCTGATGCCGCTCTGCGCGGCGATGATGGTGCCATCGGCGATCTTCAGGTGGCCGATGATGCCCACCTGCCCGCTGAACATGCAGTTCTTGCCGATCTTGGTGCTGCCGGCCACCACGCCGCCCGCCGCGTAGTAGGTGTTCTCGCCCACCTCCACATTGTGCGCAATGTGGATCAGGTTGTCGAATTTCACGCCCTTGCACAGGATGGTGCTGCCCAGCGTGGCCCGGTCAATGGCGCAGTTGGCGCCGATCTCCACGTTGTCCTCGATCACCACGTTGCCGATCTGCGGGATCTTGGCCCCTCCGTCCGGACCCGTGGCAAAGCGGAACCCATCGCTGCCGATCACCGTGCCACTGTGGATGATGCAATCCTTGCCCACCACGCAGTCCGAGTAGATCTTCACCCCGGCATAGAGGGTGGTGTTGTCGCCGATGGTGACGTTGTCGCCCACATAGGCCTGCGGGTAGATCTTCACGTTGTTGCCCAGCTTGGCATTTTCGCCGATGAACGCCAAAGCGCCGATGTAGCAATCGCTACCATGCACGGCCCCTTCGGAAAGCACCGCCTGGGGTGAAATGCCCTTCTTGTTCCGCTTGATCTGGTCGTAGAGCTCAAGCACTTTGGCGAAGGCGCCTTGCGCATCGGCCACGCGCACCAAGGTGGTCTTCACCGGATGGGTGAGCGCATGGTCCTTGCCGATGATCACCACCGAGGCTGTGGTGCCATACACGTACTGCGTGTATGCCGGATTGGCTAAGAAGGAAAGTGATCCTTCACCACCCTCCTCGATCTTGGACAGGCGCGTTACGGTGGCATTGCCGTCCCCTTCCACGGTGCCGTGGAGAAGTTCGGCGATCTGGGTTGCCGTGAATTGCATGGGACCAAGGTAGGTTTGGCACCGCAACGGGTTGTTCCTTTCAGTAGCGCTGGTGGGCCTGCGGGGTGCCGAGGTTGGGGGTTTTTCCTTTCCCCAGGCATCTATTAGGGGTTCAATGCGCGTCTTGCAACCATCCACGGCTCGTATCCAACACGGATCTATTCCCAGTTTCAGTACTTTTCACTTTCCCCGTCCGACATTCACAGCATCATTTCCCCCATATGCGCAACCTGGTCCTTTCCTGGCTCCTGATCATTTCGGCTTTGTTCTCCAGACAACCGGCGGCGGCGCAGAACGGTGTCATCCCCACCATGGGAACCGAGTTTTGGGTGGGATTCATGGAGAATTACGCCGGGGGCAATGAACAGATCCGCCTGTTCATTTCCAGCTACCACAACACCTCGGGCACCGTCTCCATGCCGCTCACCGGCTATTCGCAGAACTTCACGGTCATGGCCAACACGGTCACCACCGTATCCCTGCCGGGAACGGCGGTCACCTATGGCTCGGAAACCGTGGGCGACCGGTCCATCCTGGTGCAGGCGGCCGATACCATCGCCGTCTTTGCCCTCAATTTCGCCAATGCCACCGCCGACGCCGCCGCGATCTTTCCCATCAAGACCCTCGGCACGGAATACCGTGTGCACTGTTATAAAGGTTTGGACAGCGACAACGCGTCGGAATTCATGATCGTATCCACCAAGGACGGCACCGAGGTGGAGATCACCCCCACGGCTCTCACGGCAGGGGGGCGTCCAGCGGGCGTGCCCTTCATCGTGAATTTGGACAGTGCGGAGACCTACCAAGTGAAGGCGGCCAGTGGGAACGGCGACCTCACGGGAAGCCTGGTTCGCGGCACGGACGTCAGCGGAAGCTGCCGCCCCTTTGCGGTGTTCAGCGGTGCGAAGTGCACCAACATCCCCACGGGATGCACGGCCTGTGACCATTTGTATGAACAGGCCTTGCCGGTTCCGGGTTGGGGCAAGCGGTACTTCACCGTGCCCTGGTCCGGGCCGAACAGTTACACCTATCGCGTCATGGCCAATACCAATGGCACGGTATACACTGTGGACGGCGTGGCACAGGCCATGCTCAACGCAGGGCAGTTCGCCGAGGTGAACTACGCCACCGGTGCCAAGGTCATTGAAAGCAGCGTGCCGATCAGTGTGGCCCAATTCATCCAAGGCCAAACCTGCTCGGGGAACGTTGGGGACCCGGCCCTGTTGGTGCTAAACTCGATCGATCAACGCATCTCCAACATCAGCTTCGCCACCGTGGTATCCAGCAACATCTCCTCGCAATTCATCGCCGTGGTAGTGGAAACGGCGAGTACCGCGCAGGTGGTTTTGGACGGCGTAACCATGCCGGCATCCAGCTTCACCGCCTACACATCAGACCCCTCGTTCAGCCATGCCACTTTCCCGGTGAACCAGGGCAGCCACAACATCAGTTGCCCAACGGGGTTGACAGGCTATGTGTACGGCGTGGGCTCCAATTATGAAACCTATGCATACAGTGCCGGATCGTTTTCACAGCTTCCGCCCATCGTAGTGGATTCCGTGTTCTGCGGGGTGGACAGCACCGGAACGCTCACCTTGGTGGCGGAGGGCGGCATGAACAACCCGTGGTGGGCGTTGGTGTCCGCTCCGGAAGACACCTTGCACACCGGCCAATCGTACACGTTCGCCCCGCAGGGTAGCGATGTGTACGTGGTTTCGGGCACCGAATTCCTGAGTGCCTGCACACAGCAATATTTCTACAGCGTGGAAGTGGAAACACCTCCGGTGCTGAACGTGACCGCCAGCGCCACCAACGTCTGCGCCTATGAGGAAATACAGCTCGGCGTAACCGTGTCGCCCGCCGGCACCTACCTGTACAACTGGTGGCCCGATCCGCCCCTGAGCTCGGGGTCCATCGCCAACCCCGTTGCCACCCCGGCACAGAGCGGTTGGTTCCATGTCAGTGTCAGTTCCCTTTCCGGCTGCTCGGTGGCCGCCGACAGCATCTACATCGCTGTCACCCCGGGCAGTGTACTGCGCTATGATGCCGGGGTGGACGATGCACAGATCTGCGTGGGCGATACCGTGCAACTCGGGGTGGTGGTGTACCGCACCATTGCCATGGACACCTTGGACGCGGCCCCGGACCCTGCGATCTGGGGCACCATTACGGGCGGAACCATCAGCAACGCCTGCGGATCCGTCGGCGGAAATGCACTTTATTTCAATGGGCCTGCGCCCCTGCGCCAGGCCCAAACAACGGACATGGACGTTTCCGCAGGAGGGATCATTCGCTTCAACATCAAGTTGGGCAGCGGCACCGCCCCCTGCGACAACGTGGATGCGGGAGAGGACATCTTGGTGCAGTACAGCACCAATGGCGGAGTGTCGTGGATCACGTTCAGCACGTGCTTCTCGTATCAATACGCCAACTGGACCCAATTGGAGCTCGCCATTCCCGCTGCCGCCCAAACGGCTAGCACCCGCTTCCGGTGGGCCCAGCCCATATTCAGCGGCGCTGGCGAGGACAACTGGTCGATGGACAACGTGGCCATCGCCGTGGAGGAAACCACGGGCTTGGATTTTACCTGGTCGCCCTCCACGTTCCTCGCCGACCCCTCGGCAGCCAACACGGCGGCATGGCCCGCAACCTCCGGGTGGTACCACGTGGGCAGTACGGACAATACCTCGGGGTGTACCTATGCGGACAGCTTGTTCATTACCGTGGGCCAGGCCTTTACCTTGGCCTTAACCCCCGACACCTCCATCTGTGACGTGGCCGGCATCCAATTGCAAGCCGTGCCCAGCAGCGGCACCAACGTGTCCTTCCAGTGGTCACCGAACACCAACATCTCCAGCGTGGTAGCTGCTGCACCAGTGGTAACGCCCACCACCACCACCACCTACAGCGTGGTCGCCACCAGTGCGGAAGGGTGCGAGGCCACCGGGGATGTGCAGATCACCGTGGCCTCCCTGCTCAACCTGGATGCCACCACCACGGACAATGACATTTGCGCGGGGGACCTGGTCACTCTGAATGCCGCGGTGGGCGCGGCCACCAACATGGCCTACCTGTGGACGCCCGCCAACAGCCTGGACAATGCCACGGCCCAGAACCCGGGTGCCCAGCCATTGCAGGACACTTGGTACGTGGTACAGGCCACCGATACGGCCAGCGGGTGCGTGCTGCGCGACAGTGTGTTCGTCGCCGTTACGAACCCGGGTGGTGTGAGTGCGGGCAACGACACCACCGTGTGTTCCGCACTGGGCCTGCAACTGCACGTGGCACACAACATCTCCGCGCCGCAGATCCAATGGCAGCCGGCGGTGCATCTTACCGGGGCCAACACCGCCAACCCGATCATCCAGTTCGACAGCACCATGACGTACATCGTTTCCGTGGGTGACGGTGCGGGCTGCAGTGCATTGGACACGATCGTGGTCACTGTTTCATTTCCACAGTTGACGCTGCAAACCGACAGCTCACTCTGCGCCGGCGACATGGCCGTACTTGACCCCGGCTTTCCAGGTGCCCCGCGCTTGTGGAACACCGGGGCCACCACGCCAACCATCACCGTGGGCACGGCAGGCACGTACACCTGCACGCTGTCGGATGCGGGCGCCCAGTGTTCCGTGGATGCTGTTTTCCAGATCACGGTGGACCCCCTGCCCGTGGTAGAGCTTGGGCCGGACACCTCCCTGTGCATCGGCGAAAGCTGGACCCTGCAGGCCAACAATCCCGGCAATGCCGTGATGTGGAGCACCGGGGCTACCAGCCAAGCCATAACGATCACTGATGACGGCCTCTACCACGTGGCCGTTACGGACCAGCAAACATGCGTGGGCCGGGACAGCATCTTGGTGACCTTCGCCCCCCTGCCGGTGGTCTCCTTGGCCAATGCCACCGTGTGCGTCAGCGAAACGATCACCTTGGATGCCGGCAACCCGGGGAGCAGCTACCTATGGTCACCCAACGGCGAAACCACCCAGGCCATCCAGGTACAGGGTAGCAGCGGCACCTATTCCGTGACGGTGACCACGCCCACCATTTGCACCAGCAGCGCCCAGGCCGTGCTGCAGTTCATGCCGTACCCGCCCTTGGAACTCGGGGCGGACACGGCCCTCTGCCACTTGGAAAGCCTTACGCTGGATGCCGGTTGCGACACGTGCAGCATCGTATGGAGCACGGGGGCTACCACCCGGGAGATCACCCTCTTCGCCAGCCACCATGCGGTGGTGCAGGTGTACAACGGCTACTGCACCTCAACGGACAGCATCAACGTGGTCTTCAACCCGTTGCCCAACGAGCTGTCCGTGCACGAGATCACCACCTGCTTCGATTACCCGCCCGGCGAATTGGTGCTGGATGGTGAGAACCCGGGCAACACCTACTTATGGCATCCCGGCGGCCAATCCACCAGGACGATCACCGTGCAGAGCTATGGGCTGTACACCGTGGACCTCACCACACCGGAGAACTGTTCCATTTCGCAGGACATCCGGGTGAACGAATTCTGCATGAGCACTTTGTACATGCCCAACTCCTTCACCCCGGACAATGACGGGCACAACGATGTGTTCAAACCGAACGGGACCAATCTGGCGACCGTGGAGCTGTACATCTTCGACCGCTGGGGCGGTTTGATCCGCCACGGGACCGGTGCGGATGCGTATTGGAACGGCGAAGCGAAGGGAGGTCCGTGCGAACTGGGGGTTTACACTTGGAAACTGGTGTACCGCTTCTATACCGATACCACGCGCACCACCATGGGCGAGGAACGGGAAGCCATCGGGCACGTCACCCTGCTGCGCTGAGCCGGCCCACGTGCGGGTTGCGCGGGAAGGGCTACGCTACGGTCTACTTCACCTCGGCCAGCTTGCCCTTGAGCATGTTGATCACCCCGATCTCGGTGGCGTCAACGCCCTTCTTTTCCGCCAAGTACCAGCTGGCCCAGTCGCCAAGGTGGATCAGAAAGAGCTGCCTGCCCAGGAGGTCATCCCCTTGGCTCCACACCTCATGGATGTGCGGGGTGTACTTGGCAAAGACGTCCTTGTTGATGGCCAAGCGGATCTGGCTCCGCTCGTGGTCGTCCTTGTGGCGGAAGATCACCACGGAAAGGCGGTCGCTGCCTCCGGCCCAACCCACCAGTTCGTTGTGGTTCATCTCCGGGATGGCATGGTGCCAGCACAGTTCCTTGCTGTTCTCATTGAGCTGCTGGCGGAAGCGGATGCACACCGCCTCGGTGGATGCCTCGCTATAGATCACCGGCCGTTTGCCGTGGAGCTTTTCCGCCAGCTCCTTGCCAGCGGCCTCGATGGCCTTCTGACCGCCCTTCAATTGTGCGGCCGCCTTGCCGATGGAAGCTTCAAAATCACTTTGAATGATGCCGAAGTGCTTCAGCACGAAGAATTGCTGGGTGAGCGAGTAGGCCAGCATGGTGCGCGGCGGGTTGCCGCCGGGGATCACAATGTGGTCCAGCCCTTTGGCTTTGGCGGTCTCCAGCATGGTGCCTCCGCTGGTAATGCAGACTACGCGCGCACCCTTGCCCAGCGCTTCGTTCATGGCAGCGAGCGTTTCCTCGGTGTTCCCGCTGTAGCTGCACGCGATCACTAAGGTGCCCTTGCCCACGTAGGCCGGCAGGTAGTAGTTGCTGTACACTTCAATGGGGCAGGTGGCCTCCTGCGCCACGGCCTGCGCTGCAATGCGGCCGCCGATGCCGCTGCCGCCCAGGCCGGTGACCACCACGTTGGCATACGGACCGCCCGGTGCGGACAGTTGGGCGTTGCGGCCGATGGCCAATGCTTCTTTCAGGTGGTCGGGGAAATCCCGGATCAGATCGTACATGGTCGGGTGTTGGGGCTTGTGCGCGAAAATAGGCACCCTCCTACGGTGAAATCCGTTGGTGGGTTTAGCGGCGCGGTGGTCCGGGACAATGGATGCACCAAGCCCCGAATGGATCAAGGTTGCTGCTCCAGGTCACAGGTTTCGGCCGGCGTTACGTCCTTCAGTTCCTTCATCTTCAGGAACACGTTGTTGACCTGCTGCGTGATGCTGGTGCCGGCATTAAGGGCGCTTACCTTCAAGAACCAGCACTTGGCCTTGGCGCGGTCCACACCGCTTTGGTTGTACAGGTAGTATAGGCCCATGTAGTTGTACGCTTCCTCCAGGTCGGCCTTTTGGGTTTCCTTCTCTTCAGGTTTCATCTTGCGGATCACCTCCTCATAGAAGGGCTTGGCCGTCCAGCTCTTCGCTTCGGCGGTATCCATGCCGGCCTGCGAGCGTGCCCGGTACAGGTATCCTTGGTAGATGTTGGGCTGCTTGGTGGTATACATGGCCCAAGCGCTGTCGGCCGTTTGGTACATTTTGGCCCGATTGGCCATGGCGCCGAGGTAGTACCAGTCGTTCACCTCCGGCTTGGGGCCCTTCACCTTGGCCCGCATGGCCGACACGGCTTTGCCATAGGCTTTGGCGTCGGTATAGGCCTTGGCAGCCTCCACGTAGAGGTAATCCTTCGAGGGGTCCATCCCCGCTGCGGCCATGTACTGCTCACCGGCCAGGGAGTCGTACCGGGCAGATGTGGCCATACCCGCATCGGGGGCTGCGGCCAGTTCCTTGGCCAAGCCTTGCAGGATCTTGCCTTGGTACTCGTGGTCCACGCTGATCACCTTGGCCTTGGGCTGCTCGGCGAAGTAGAGCTGCAGGGCGGAATCGGCGGCTTGGAACTCCCCTTTCTCAGCCAGGTCGAAGGCCTTGAGGCGCTTCAGGGTCATGTTCTTCACCCCTTCCTGCTCCAAGGCTTGGATCTCCTTGAGGCTTTCATCGTACTGGCCCACCAGAAAGAGGAACTGTGCATTGCGCACCCGCGCACTGATGTTGCCCGCGTTCAGTTCCAAATATTTCTTCATGTCGGCTGTGGCCTTATCGAAGTTGCGGTCCTTGAACCAAGCTTCGGCACGGCCCCGATAGGCCGGTGCATAGCCGGGGTCCAGCGCGATGGCATTGGTATACTCCTCCACGGAGACCGGGAAGTTCTTGGCCCGGTAGTACATGAACGCCTTGCGGGCCACCGGCCTGGCGCTCAGCGGTTCCAGCTCCATGGCCTTCTTGTAGTTCTCCAGCGGGGCCGATCCATCGCGCGGATTGCGGTCGAACAAGGCATCGCCCTTGAGGATATAGGCCTCGGCATCCTTGGGATACAGGTCGATGGCCTTCTGCAGCAGGGCCAGGGCTGCGTCATGGTCCGGGTGGTCGCCCGCCAACAGGCCTTCGGCCACTTCGCGGTAGGCGGCCGCGATCTGCTGCTTGCTGAACTTGTTGGTCTTCAACAAGGCTGTTTCGGTGGCCTTGTCGAACTGGGCCTGGGCGTCGGCATCCTTGCCTTCGTCGCGCAGCACCTTGCCCCATCCGGCGTAGTTGAGCGGATAGCTGGGGTTCACCTCGATGCCCTTGCGGAAGGCCAGGGCGGCACTGTCCGGGCGGTCGTTGGCAAAATAGTTCTCGCCCATGTAGAACCATGCCTCGCCGCTGTTGGGCGCGGCTTGCACGATGGCCTTGAATGCAGAGGCGGCTTTTTCGAACTGCTCACGTTCGGTGAGCTTGATGGCCTCGGGCAGCTGGGCAAAAGAGCCCAAGGCGGCACAGGAGAGGCCAATGGTCATAAGGGTCTTCATCGAATGGTTGGCTAGTAGGGAACGAGCTGGATGTTCCGTTCGGGCATCTTTACGGGCACCAAGCCCTGCTTGAGGATGATCCGTTGTCCTTTGATGTTTGCGACAAAGGAAACAAAACCGGTGCCAAGACCGCTCTTCCCTTCCGTGAGCACCATGTTCACCGTGCGCATCAGCGGGTAGGTGCCGTCCCCCAAGGTGGACTGGTTCAGGGCCACCGGAAGGCTGGCCGCATCCTTGGCGATGGGCACCAGGCGCACCTGTTCACGCAGGGCCCGCACGGCCGGGTCATCCAGGTCACTGATGGCCTCGAACGGAAGAAAGCCGACCACCCTTGTGCTGCGCGAAACCTGCTCCACCACCGCCGCCACGTCGGGCAGGGCTTGGGCCTTGAGCTGCCCTATGCGGAGCGAATCACGCAATTGCCGGGCCACCCCACTGCCCGCATCGGCGAAGAGCGCCCTGAGGCTATCCAGGAACCGGTTGTCCTCCGCATCGGTGGTTACCTGTACCCCATCGGTTTTGCCCAGCAAGGCGGCCACCTGGCCCAAGTTGAGGTACTTCACCGGACTGTCCCGGTGTACCACCACGGCAATGCCTGCACGGTAGATGGGCACCACCGGGGTACTGATGTTGCGCTTGCGGTAATGGGCCTGCTGCGCGCCGGTGGGCACCAGGGTGGTCACTACGCAACGGACGCTGTCGTTGAGCATGGCGGGCAGCAGGTCGGCTTCGTCCAAATAGCGCACCTGGATCTCCGCCTTGGGGTAAAGTGCGCTGAACACCGAGAGTTCCTTGTCCACCACCGCCCGGCAATCCCGGTCGGCCAGGATCAGGATATGGCCTGAAGTGGGCGTGTCGTCCTTGGCCGGATCGGGACCCTTGAAGCGGCAGCCCGCCAGTAGCGCCAAGCCCAGCAGGAGCGGAATATGTCTGCGGTCAATCACTTTGCCTGCGGCTTAGTGCATCCTTGCGCTGCCACATGAATGCCCGGAGCGCACCGTAGCCCAGCAACACCACCCCCAGCGGCACCCGGAAGCGGGTGATCTGGGGCAGGAACGACGCGTTGAACAGGATCATGGCTCCGACCACGGCATAGGCCACGCTCATCATCAAGGCAAAATATCGCATGCGGCAAAGCTACCGGGTCTCGTACCGGATCGGCAAGGTAAGCCGGCAGCGCACGGCATGGCCATTCATGCGCCCGGGGGCCCAGCGCGGCATGCGCTTCACGGCGCGCTCGGCCGCATCCTTCACGGCGCTGTTTCCACCCTTCACGGCCCGCACATCGCGCAGTGAACCGTCGCGCATCACCGTGAACTGCATGAAGACCATCCCACGCCCGGCAGGACCCGCCGGCAAGTCCAGGTGGTCTTGCATCCACGCCTGCAGCGCCGCATCACCCCCTGGGAAGGCGGGCATCTCCTGCACCTCCAACGGGTTCCAAACGGTATCGATGTCCGTGGCGTGGCCACTGCCGCCCGCAGCAGCACCCGCTCCACCGGCCGGGCCGGCGCTGGCCACATGGCCAGTTCCACTACCTCCTGCTGCCCGGTTAAGCTCCGCGGTGTCCTTCGGAACCGGTCGTGCAGCCACAATGCTGTCCACCACCTCCACAGGCCGTTCTTCGGTGGTGGTGCTGCGCGGGGTGGTAGGGGCCATGGCTACGGCCGGCTTCGGCTTTGGGGCGGGTGGCGTGTAGGTGCGTTCCAAGTCCACCTCCACCACGGTATCCACGGGGGGTGGTGGCGCGGCCGGCGCACCAGTGGCCAGCAGTTTGGAAAAACCCACCACCAAGGCCAACAACCCGAAGGTGGCTACGATGGCGAGCAACAGGCGTTGGTGGTAGTTTCGGCGCAAGCGGTAGGCGCCATATTCCTGGTTGCGGCCTTGGAAGACCAAGGCATTGCGCTCCACCAGCGTTTCGTCGCTCCATGAACGCTGCGCTCCCATGGCGATGCAGACCAAGGCGAAGAGGGTCAACAAGGTGGCGGTGATCATGTGTTCGGGGTGTTTGGTTGGACAGGTGTGCCGAACTACTGTACAACCGGGAAGGAGCCCGGTTCATTGTACCGGTGCCTGGCCGGACTGCACCGTTTCCCGTGCTTTACTGCACGGCATACACCCGCATCCGCCCCGAGTAGCCGAACGGTTGCCGATGCGCATTATGGATGCGTGCCACCAAGCTGGTGGTGCCGGGGGGAACCGGGGGGATCAGGCGCACGGTGACCAGGCTGTCGTGAAGGGCCGGATTGCGCAGAAAGGGGATTGCCGTTTCGTCATGGTGCGTGATGGCCGTTCCTGCCTTGGTCTCCACCACCAAGCTGCCCGTCATGGTGCCTTGGCCCGGGGGCAACGCCAGCTCCAGTTCCAGCAAATAGCTGCCGCCCTTCAAGGGCAGTACGTCCGGGTTCCAAAGGTCCGTTGACCCCCTTGTGCCGGGTGCTGAGGACACCAGCGTGTCCAGCAACAAGGTTGCGAAGCGGGCCGGATCACGGGCATACAGCACCAGCCGGCCGCCGGGGGCTGCTTCCACCGGGCGGTAGCCCTGTGGCGGCACAACTTGTGCCGGGTCCAGCAACACCAAGTCGTGGCCCCCATCGGGGTATCCCGCCGCGCTGGCGGTGTTCAGGCGCAAGCCATATTGGCGCAGCCCGAAGGCCCACACCGCCTGCTCCATGCGGTAACAACCGATGGTCAACAAACGCGGGGCGTGTTGTTGGATCGCCTCCACGGTGCCGAAGAAGGAGCGGGGGATCGCCTGCTCCGGCCAATAGGATGTGAAGGAGAGGTTGGCCGTGGCCATGGTGCGCAGCGGGAATGCAAGCAGGAGCAAGGCCATCCAGCGGGCCTTCGGCTGCCGTTCGGACCACCGGTCCAGGGCGAACACGGCCATCAGCAGGAAGGGCAGCACCCATTGCAGGGCGGTGCGGTCCTCCGGGAACAAGGTGTCCCTCCAGGCAAAGAGCAGTTCGCGGCCCAGCACGTCGGCCCACAGCAGGCCAGCGGAAAGCACCAGGGCCCAAGCCCGGAAACCCGCCGGTTTTTCCCGCACTGCCCGCCATGCGGCCCACGTGCCTGCCAGCATGGCCAGCAGCACCAACCAGCGCGCCGAGATCCCCACCCCGCCGAACATGGCCTTGAGCAAGGAGGGCACTGTGCCGCCGAAGACGCCGGTCCGCAACCCATAGTAGAGGCTCCCGTGGGCGGAAAGTTCCTGAAGCCAAGCGGTGGCCCATACGAAGGGCAACAGCCCGAGGACAGCCCAAAGAACGATCCATTTCCTGCGCTGGTTGCGTGCAACGGACCGGCCCCACAGAGTGCCCATCAGCACCGCCAGCACCGCCGCCCACAGCGTCAGCAGGCTCAATCCGCTGAAGGTGGCACATGCGGAAGCCGCAAGCACCCGGACCAAGGCGCCGGTGCTGCGCCGTTCCAGCCAGGCAACCAACTCATACAGGGCCATGGACCAACAGGCGATGGACAAGCCGTAGCCCCGGAAGAGGGAGAAGAAATCGAGCAGGAAAGGCATGCCCAACAAGGCGGCCCACAGGCACCGGCGCAACAGGGGTGTGCGGAGCTGCCGACCCCAGCGCCACGCATAGGCGGCGTATAGCACGAAGGCAAGCAACGAGGGCAGGCGCAACGCCCACAAATGGAACCCGAACACCTTCCACGCCACCCAGCCCAGCCCGGTGACGAGCACGTGGTTGCCTGCATCCCAACCACCACGGAACGGAAGGAAGTCCCGGGTCTCCACAAAAAGCAGGAAGGTGATGGCCTCGTCGTGCACCACCGGCACCAGAAAGGCCCGCAGCGCCACATAGGCAAAGACAACCCATGCGGCCAACAGGAACGCAATACGTTCCGCGCGGGATATGGTCCCCGCAGGCATGCCGCTCAGGCGCGTTGGCGCACCGTGCGCTGCTCGATGCGCTTCTCGTACTCCGCCCCTTGGAAGATGCGGTGCACGAAAATGCCCGGGGTGTGGACCTGGTCAGGGTCCAGCTCACCGGGCTGCACCAAGTGCTCCACCTCGGCGATGGTGACCTTGCCCGCCATGGCCATCATGGGGTTGAAGTTGCGCGCCGTGTGGCGGTACACCAAGTTGCCGTTGGTGTCGCCCTTCCAGGCCTTCACCAAGCTGAAGTCGGCACGCAGCCAGCGCTCCATCACGTACATCTTGCCGTCGAACTCCCGCGTCTCCTTGCCCTCGGCCGCCTCGGTGCCGAAACCGGTGGGCGTGAAGAAGGCCGGAATGCCCGCCCCGCCCGCGCGGCAGCGCTCGGCCAAGGTGCCCTGCGGGGTCAATTCCACATCCAATTCGCCCGCCAGTAGCTGGCGTTCGAATTCCGCGTTCTCGCCCACGTAGCTGGCGATCATCTTTTTGATCTGGCGCTGCTTCAGCAAGAGGCCCAGTCCGAAATCGTCCACCCCGGCATTGTTGCTGATGCACGTGAGGCCCTTCACGCCACTGCGCACCAAGGCCGCGATCAGGTTCTCCGGTATGCCGCACAGGCCGAAGCCGCCCACCATCAGGGTCATGCCGTCCCGGAGGCCTTCCAGGGCTACATCGGCATTTTCAACTTGCTTCTTCATGCTGGCGAAGATAGCGGAAGGAAAGCGGGACCGTTGGAGGAATGCAGGCCCGGATGCAGGCCTCGGCCTCACACCAACCAGCCCGGCCAAAGGCCAAAGGCCAGCACCCCGATGGTGCACAGGGTGATCACCACCCAATTGAGGCGTGACACCACGAACGCACCGGACCCCTCAGCGGGCAAGAACGCCTCGCGAGCCACCATGATGTAGTAGTAGATGCCCAGCAGGGCCATCAGTACACCGAAGCCCATCACCTTCAACCAGCCCGCGCCGATGGCCAGCAGGAACACTTGGTACTTGGCGATGAAGCCCGCCGTGAGCGGGATGCCCGCCAAGGAGAGCAGCATGGCCAACAGGCGTATGTCCCCTCCACCTTGGCGTGTGCTACTTCACCGGCATGAACCTCTCCAACAGCGCGATCAACCGTTCGTTCATGGACTCGTAGCGCGCCATCAGGCGGTCCATTATACCATCTTGAATTACAAATCAGGCCAAAAGATGCGCGGCTATTTTTTCGCAGGACGATCCGGGGGGCCTGTGGCGTAGCCATCGCTACGGCACTGGGCACCCGGAGAAGTAATGCGGAAAAAGAGCAAGCAGATTGGACTAATTTGTGGTTCAAGATGGTATTACCTCCTTGGGCATGCCGGGCTGGTATGCTTCACTAAAGGTCGCAGGGTATTGTCGGACGATCAGGAAGGCTAATCGTCCAGACCTCGCGGAAGGCCAAATCACTTATCCCCGTAATGCCCCTTGCAACTCACCACTTCAATGGACCCTTCGCCCTTAACACGGTACACCAACCGGTGCTTCTCATCGATCCGCCGGGACCAACAGCCCTTAAGCGCTCCCTTCAAGGGCTCCGGCTTGCCCATTCCCTTGAACGGATCCCGAAGGCTTGCTTTGATCAGGTCCCGGATCTTGATGTAGCGGGCTTTGTCATAGATGCCCCAATCACAGAAGTCATCATACGCCCCCTGCTCAAATAAGATGTGCTTCATGCCTTGAGGCGCTCGATCACCAAGGCATCCAAGTCCGCCTCGGAGAGCTTGACGGACCTGCCGTTCTCAAGGTTTGCGATCGCCTTTTCAAGCCGCTGCAGATAAGCCTTCTTGCTTTCCGGGCGCGTCAATTCAAAATCCGTGCTGGAACGGATGGTCAAGGTCAGTTCCCGGTCCTTGCCGAACAAGCGTTTAATCTTGTTCAACAGGTCCATGTCCAACTCCGATACCTTGATGCGCACGCTGGTTTCCATGAGGGTTTCTGCTTGCGAAGATACGGGAAGCTGGATGCAGCGGCGAAAAGACCTACTTCCCCGGTATAAACCTCTCCAACAGCGCGATCAACCGCTCGTTCATCGTCTCGTAGCGCGCCATCAGCCGATCCATCAGCTGTGCTGCTGCTCCACATAAGCTACGGTCCAAACTTCCGTTGAGATCTCCGCCTGGTGTGCCGCACTTGGTAAACGATCACACTTTGGTCCTGTACCTCGTAGATCAGGCGGTAGGGAAACTTGCGGAGCTTCAGGTAACGGTACGGTGCTTGGCGCACTTGGAAGTACGGAGTCTTCCGGAGCATCGAATAGCCCTCCTCCAGCGCGGCGATGAACCGTTCCCCAAGTCCCGGAATCCTGTGTTCATAATAGGTATATACCCGTGCAGCCTGGCGGATAGCCACCTCCTTCACCTCCAGATCGAAGGTCATTCCTTGAAGCCGTCCCGAATCATGCGGATAGACTCCTCCGCCGTATAGGACCTGCTTTTCCCGCTCAGGTGGTCCGCACGTTGCGCGTCCAATTCCGCAAGCTCTTCCACGGTGAAGTCATCATCCGCATCCGATTCCTCCCGGCGCAGCAGCATACGGATCGCCTCCAAAATGCTGGTGTTGCGTTCTTCGCGCAGCAGTTGGATGATTTCGGTCCGTAGGTCAATGGCCGTCATGATGTTGTCTTGCGTTGCGTAAAGTTAAGGCTACATTCATTTAGCCGGGGTATGTGGATGCCCGAATGGGGCCGGAACTGTAGCGTCAGCTACTTCCCCGGCATAAACTTCTCCAACAGCGCGATCAACCGCTCGTTCATCGTCTCATAGCGAGCCATCAGCCGGTCCATCACTTCCTTAGGGATGCTGTGCTGCTGCTCCACGTAGCCGTTGCTCGCCTGATCGTTCATGGTGATGCTCACCGGCCCGCGCAGGTTGTAGAAGTAGCTCAAGTCCTTCTTGTAAAACTCCGCTGCCTTTACCACCACCACAGCGGGCACTTGCACAACACCGCGTTCATAGTCGCTGTATGTGCTGGTGGCCACGCCTATGTCAATGGCAACACCTTCCTGTGTATACTTGTGGTCTTCGCGTAATTGTTTCAGCTTCTTGCCGATCATGAATACATCTTCCATGGTGGTGGGGTTTGGGGTTGGCCAAACCTATCCGGAATTTCTGGAAAAGTTCCGGAATCTCCGGAAGGGTTTTCCACAAGATGTACACAGGTTTGCGGTGTCTTCCAATGAAGGGGGGCATAAAAACCAAAACCTAAGATGAAGAAGTTGCTACTTACTTGTTTGTTGATTGGAGCTTCATTTGGAAGCTTCGCAATCCAGCCCGTTTCGGGTCCATTTACTACTTCCAGCACTACCTCAAGTTTAATGCCGGAAGCATTCTTTCTATTTCGGCTTTGGTTTCGGGTCCACACGGTCAGGGGTGGCGGAGGTGAACCCTGTGCTCCGGGAAAAGGCATTTGCAGTAGGACAATTGAAGGTGGTGGTCAAGGGATGACTACTGCACCGACTGATCCGGGAATGTATGCAGCTGTCACAAAGGATGGCGAATTCTGCATTTATACGCCAGATGCAACTGGAAATGCGGATTTCAGAGGTGATGCCTTCATTCAATCGGGCGATTCCAAGCTTGAACCCGAATTGGCGAAAGCCCTTGGAATTAGACCATTTGTGATCAAGGCAGGTAAGTACTTGATCACACATGAGGGCAAGGTTGCCTACATCAATTTCTCACAACCGCTGAGGTAGGGAATTGTCGGTACGAAAAGGGGCCTACAAGACCGTAGGCCCCTTTTTCAAGAATGGATCCAATGAAAAAACATTTACCCCTGCTAACCCTAATCGCAGCCTCTACTATGTTTTCGTGTAGAAGCACTGCATTTATTCAGAAACATGGTTCTGAGCCAGTCCCGTGCAGGACAAGGGACAATGCCTTTTTGAAGTGCCATAGTTGCAAGGGTGACGCATATAAGGAAGATATCGTGCCGGTAACAGTTCCTCAGTTGATTGCTCAGCGTGACACCACGAAGTCCAATTTCTTCATGTTCTTCGACTCAGACTGCCACGGCTTTCCCAAAACCATGCCACCTTATTTGGGGGAAGTCCAAAGAATGGACACTATCGCTCCGGCGCTGGTTTTCGTTGATGATTACTCCAACCTACCGTTGGTCCGTAAGCGCGTCACCGCTTGGGGATGGGAGGGGCCAGTGCATGTCTTGGATCAGGATCATTATGGTTGCTACAGGTTTTTCCCTAGTACGCGAGACAGCCTGGTACTTATTGAGTTCAACATTCAAGAAAGTAATTGTTACCACTGTACGGTGTCCTTGGAGATAATGACAGACAAGCACGGCCGTGTTACAGGGTACTCCAACTGGAACGACCTCCCTGGCGAACTGCGCGGCAAGAACATCCCGAAGGCTCCTTCGGAATGAACCATGGCGCAGTGGCGGGGATGGTTAGCATTTCTTCCTGCCATTTTTGTAGCGCATTGCCTGTCGGCAAGCGATACGTGCCTGAGCCAGCCTTCCTTGGTTGATCCATTGCATGGTGATGTCCAGGACACCTCAAAGAGATCGTTGACCATTGAGGACACCATTCCTGTGACCATCACCACCTCCCTCTACTCCTCCCTTTCCACCAGCTACGCCACCAGCAGCAACTGGAACGGCCAAGACCTGCGCAACTTCGCCCTGCAGGGCAATGTGCTGTACAGCCACAACCTCTTCGCCGCCACGCACAGCCATGCCCACCAGCTTATGGCCGACCTGGCCTACCTGAAGTACGTGGACAGCACCTGGGAGAAGAGCCTGGACCGCCTGCAGGTGAACCTGCTATGGAACAACACAGGCAAGAAGTTCAATAGCTCCTATACCATTGCCTTCGGCACCCAGTTCCTGCCCGCCAGCTTTCCGGAGTACGACGTTGAGCAGGACAAATTGGTGAACCGCTCCGTGGGCGGTTTTCTCAATCCCTTCAACCTGCAGCTCGGCTACGGCGGGGTGTTCACTTTCTGGGAAAAGAGGGGTTAATGGACAAAACGAATGGTCCATCCTTCGGAAAGCTTAGCCTAGCATAGG
>ERZ795041.204-NODE-204-length-23571-cov-4.940849_pt1 | contig 23571 bp, 16 predicted proteins | sample MGYA00375125_ERZ795041 | MGnify/ENA primary metagenome ERZ795041 (study PRJEB30170, sample SAMN03074214) | activated sludge metagenome | biome: Common Effluent Treatment Plant; feature: Wastewater; material: Activated sludge; isolation source: activated biomass in...
GAATTAGTCGATGAATTACAAGCTTTATTCTCAAAAAAATATTCTATTAAACCGGTCGACTCATGCAGTACAATCTGAAAAGTATTTGCAGGGGTAGGACAACCATTACCAAATACTCCAATATGATAAAAACTAATTATATATTTTCGGCAAGGTGCAGTACCTTTTACAAACCACATTATTTTTCTATCTCCGGGACTGGCACTCAATCTGGGATCCAAATCAGAATAAGCTGGCATTATAGAAGCTCTTGGATAATAAGTTGCAAACTGAGAGCATTGACCGCCTCCACCTGTACCGGGTATAGCAGGATTTGTTGCAGGTATCACATAAGCATTGCTACAATTTGCATTGGAAACATCAAATGTTATTAGTCCATTTGAGCCAACTGTAAAGCTGGAATAAGTTGTTCCGTAATAACAAAATGGAAATGGCAATGTAACGACATCGCCGTAAGTATCATCATTATAGATATTTGCAGATTCCTGTCCCGAAGGATCTAAATATGGGAATGGATTATAAGGAGTAGTTGCTAAAGTGTACTCATCCGTACTCTTCAAATGCGGTACCTGAAAAACCATTGTTGTACAAGTCTGATTACAAAGCAGATTTATAGTAGTACCATTAATGTTGGTGGGTACACAGCTTTGTGCATTTAAAAAACTAGTAAAAAACAAAACACAGCTAATGGCTGCAAAAATTTTCTGCGGTTTCAGTTTCATAAAAATTTACACGGTTGATTGCAGGACAAAGGCTAACGGAACAGGGCGAAAAGTTAAAGATATTTAACTAAAAACGGATAGAAAGGGAGAAAAATGCAAAAAAAGACTTTTAAGAAAAGATGAGAAACGAATAAAAATTGAATCTAACTGTTTTTCTAAACACATTTTTTTCCTGAGTTGTAAATATGGGCAGGCTACTAGCCAAATTTACGTAAAATTGGACAGTTTAGTAGCCAATTTTTCATTTTAGCACTTCGCGGCTGATTACCAGTTTCTGTATTTCGGATGTGCCTTCGCCTATCGTGCAAAGCTTGGAATCGCGGTAATGTTTCTCAACCGGAAAATCTTTGGTGTAGCCATAACCACCAAATATCTGCACCGCATCATTAGCTGTTTTTACAGCCACTTCACTTGCATAATATTTAGCCATAGCAGCTTCCTTGGTCATAGGTTGTTTGCGTTCTTTTAAATCGCAGGCTTGCAGTATCAATAATTCGGAAGCCATAATTTCGGTTGCCATATCCGCCAGTTTAAACGAAATTCCCTGAAAATTTGAAATGGGTTGATCAAACTGATAACGCTCCTGCGAGTATTGCAATGCTGCTTCATAAGCTCCTTTGGCTATGCCCAAAGCGAGTGAGGCAATAGAGATTCTGCCGCCATCCAAAATTTTCATAGCCTGCTTGAAACCATCACCCACTTCACCTAAACGATTGCTATCGGGTATGCGGCAGTTGTCAAATATCATTTCGGCAGTTTCACTTGCACGCATGCCCAGTTTATTTTCTTTTTTGCCTGCGCTAAAACCTTTGGTTCCTCTTTCTACTACAAAAGCGGTTGAATTATTTTTTGTACGTGGTTCACCGGTGCGGCAAATTACAACAGCTATATCGCCGCTTTTTCCATGTGTTATCCAGTTTTTGGTACCATTGATCACCCATTCATCTCCATCTTTTACAGCGGTGCATTTCATATTACCCGCATCGCTTCCGGTATTGGCTTCGGTAAGTCCCCAGGCGCCTATCCATTCGGCCGTAGCCAGCTTGGGTAGCCATTTCCTTTTTTGTGCTTCGGTACCAAATGAAAGTATATGACCGGTACAAAGTGAATTGTGTGCGGCCACACTTAAACCCACCGACCCACAAACTTTTGAAATCTCTTCTATAATCGCTTTGTATTCGAAATAAGAAAGTCCGGCGCCGCCATATTCTTCGGGCACCAGCACGCCCATCATACCCAGTTTGCCCAATTCTTTAAATACTGGCACCGGAAATTCCTGACTTTCATCCCACTCCATCAAGTGTGGTTTTATATGTTGCAGTGCAAAATCACGGGCAGATAATGCCACTTGTTGGGTAAGTTCTGTGGATTGAAAATTCATAGTTCCATTTTTGAAAAACAACTATGCCACTCCCTCAAGAATGGCATAGTGTTATGTTGACAAACAATCGCAGTTAGTATTGGCCGGGTATTCATTCCACCCGACTTAGCTTTTGAAAAGCGGTGCAATATAGAGGAAATTTTTAAAACACTAACAACTGTTAGGCTGAAAATTTTTTATCCCACAAAATTCAATTCCAATCCATCAAATGCAAGGTGCATTCCGTTGGGTAGCTCGGCATCTATTTGGCTATGCAGCCCCAGCTGGTGTGATATGTGTGTAAACCAGGCATTCGGAATATTCAATTCCTGCACAAGCGCCACGGCTTCATCTAAGGTAAAATGGGAAATATGCTTGTGTTTTCTAAGCGCATTTAAAACAACAGTGTGGCTTCCTTTTATTTTTTCTTTCTCAGCTTCATCAATCCGGTTTGCATCGGTTATGTAAGTAAAATTGCCAAAACGAAAACCCAGCACGGGCATTTTTAGATGCCTTACCAAAATGGGCGTTACGGGAATGTCGCCAATTACAAATGGCTCCAGTGCGATGGGGTTTAAGTTCAACTCCGGTATGCCGGGATATTTTGTATCGGTAAATGCATAATAAAAATCACGGCGAACGGCTTCTTCAGTAAGCGCATCGGCATACACTTCAATTGGCTTTTTCATAAAATAATTAAATGCCCTGATGTCATCAAGCCCTGCCAGATGATCTTTGTGAGGATGTGTAAATAAAACGGCATCCAGTTTTTTTATGTTTTGACGCAGCATTTGGTACCGAAAATCGGGGCCTGTATCTACCACCAAAGTGGTAGTGGGTGATTGTACCAGTATGCTGGAGCGAAGGCGATTATCTTTCTTATCAGATGACAGACATACTTCACAATCGCAACCTATCATGGGTACGCCACTGCTGGTGCCTGTGCCCAAAAAAACAATATGAAGTGGTGGACAGCTCAAGGTCTAAAGTTAGCAGGTAAAAGTGAAACAAGCTGCCGTCATAAATTAAAATAATGCTGAATGTTGACAGCTTGCTGCTGTGCGGAATTTTAAAACGTACTTTAGAATAGCAGCAAACCGCATGTTGTACGTTCCCCTTTCTATCTTACACGACTAGTCTCCAAAATAATCATTGTCAATTTTTTTCAAGTCATAAGTTGTAAAGGTTGAAACACCAAGTCCATAGTCAATCATATAATTTGTCAATTGTTCACCGTCAATTAAAATGACTTTTTTAGTGATTGTCTTTACATACTCCAATGCTGTGTCAGCAAATTTTGATGTCGTGATAAAAACGCCTTTTGTTGCTCTTTGCCCGTCTAATGCACCAACGAAAGATTGAATGTCGGGTCTGCCAACCGATTGATTGTCCCATCGTTTTGCTTGAATATAAATAAAATCAAGCCCCAGTTTATCTTCTTTTATTATGCCGTCAATTCCACCGTCATTTGTCAAACGGGTTGCTTTACCTGCCTCTTTAATTGTTCCACCATAGCCCATTTTTACTAAGAGTTCAACCACTAAATTTTCAAAGAATATAGGTGTGCAAGTTTTTACTTTTGATAATAATTCTAATGCAAGATTTTTCCGAATTTTTAAAAAATTGTTAGCTAAAATTTCTTCTGGAGTTTCTTTAATTTCTAAGTCAACGACAGGTTCAACTGTCTTTTCGCCTTCTTTTGTTCTTCCTGCATTTTCAAGATAACCAGGAAATTGTTTTAAATATTTTAAGTTTATTTCTTTCGGGTTTTTGTTTAACGCGTCTTTTCCTAATTGGGTAATTTTAAAATGTCCTCGTTTAATGTTCTCAATAAGTCCTGCCATTTTTAAATGTGCCTTAGCCCAAAACACCCTGTTATAAAAAATTTTTTGAGTACCACTTGGCAAATACTGGTTGGCTTCTTCATCTGTCAAATTAAATTGACTAGCTAAGCGGTCGTTGATTTCTGTCGTAGTATGCTCTTGTCCGTCAGCAATACATTGCATAAATGGAAGCATTATTGTCTGAAAGTCTGGAATCATTTTAATCTATGTGGAATTTCGTTTAAAGTGACGTACAATTATTTTGCCTCCGTTTCCAGTTTGGAGATGATTTCGTGATAAAGCTTTGCAGTATCTGCTTCCAATGTTTCGGTATTGATTTCCAATTGAGGAATCAAATCAATCAATGTATTGATGCGACCTTCTGTTTGTAGAAATTTATTAAGCACCACCACTTTCTTGGATTCCAGAATACAATATCCGCTTTGGAAAGTACCTCTTTCATAACGCAACACATAACCTGAGGATTCGGGAATAGCTTCCAAATTTTTTAGGGTAGTCTGATTATATTTCATATCTGAAACAACTATTTTGAATGTTTAGCAAATTTAATTCTCATCTATTGCAATTTTGAGAATCTATATTTGTTCTTATCCACAGACATTCACCATTCAATTATTTACTTTCCATCTTTATTACGGGCACTATCATTTCTTCCAGGCTTACACCACCATGTTGAAAAGTATTGCGGTAATAATTGACATAGTAATTATAATTATTGGGATAACACAAAAACCCATCTTCCCGGGCAAAAATAAATGACGAGTTTACGGTGGGTACCGGCAATCCGGCCACTCTTGGGTCACGAAAAGCCAATACTTCTTTTGCTTCATATTGCAAATTGCGGCCATGTTTATATCGCAGATTGGTAGTTGTTTGCTTATCGCCAATTACTTTGTATGGCGTTTTTACTCTGGTGCTGCCATGGTCGGTTGCCAAAACAATTTTTATATTTTTCTCGGCAATTTTTTTCAATGCCTGATGCAGGGGCGAATGTTCGAACCAACTGGTAGTAATGCTGCGATAACTCATTTCATCGCCGGCCAGCTCCTTCAGCACTTCCATTTCGGTGCGGGCATGGCTCAGCATATCTACAAAATTGTACACAATTACATTTAGGTCGTTGGTAAGCAGGTTGTGAATATTATTTACCAACTCAAGTCCCGCCTGATTGTTCACCACTTTTGTATAAGAAACTTTTAAACTTTCTTTTCCTAATCTTTTTAACTGTGCCCTGAAAAATTCTTCTTCATGTAAATTTTTTCCCCCTTCTTCATCATCATTTTTCCATTGTGCAGGAAAATTTTTTTCAATATCGACCGGCAGCAATCCACTAAATATGGCATTCCGTGCATATTGAGTAGCTGTAGGCAAAATGCTATAAAAGGTTTCTTCTTCCAGTATTCTAAAGCTATCGGCAAAAATGGGCTGTATCGCTTTCCACTGGTCAAATCGGAGATTATCAATCAATATAAAAAACAAGGGTGTTCCTTTTTCAACATGAGGAAGCACTTTTAGCGACACCAGGTTATGACTCATAATCGGCCCTTCGGTACTTTTTGGTGCTACCCAGGATGCGTAATTTTTTGAAACAAACTTAAAAAACTCTGTATTGGCTTCACCTTTCTGGCTTTGCAGCACTTCCTGCATCTCGGGGCTATCACTTTTTTGCATCTCCAATTCCCAATACACTAATTTTTTATAAATATCCATCCACTCATTATAATCGGGATTGCTGTTGAGTGCCATAAAAAGGTTGCGAAACTGTTGTTGATAAGCGGTTGTTGTTTTTTCGGCAACCAATCTTTTGTTATCAATTATTTTCTTAAGGCTGAGCCACACCTGATTGGGATTTACAGGCTTTATCAAATAGTCGCTTATTTGTGAGCCGATGGCTTCATCCATCAAGTTTTCAGTTTCATTCTTGGTTATCAAAACAACCGGAAGCGTCTGTTTTATTTCTTTTATTTTGGCCAGGGTTTCCAGTCCGGTTATACCGGGCATACTTTCATCTATCAGTACCACATCCACCGGATTGTCTTTTACATAACCTTTATTTTCCAGAAACATTTTTTGTGACTGCAAACTTTCAATTTCATCATCCACCCAAATTATTTTAGCAATTGTCATTAAAGATTATTTATGATTAAAATTACAGATTAGCGAATTTAGCATATTATGGCGGGCTATTATAGCTTTGCGCAATCCTCTTTAACAAAAAAGCAACAATGAATTCCATTCGCAAAATCATCAACGACCCGGTTTATGGGTTTATTACCATAGATCATCCATTGATTTTAGAAATTATATCTCATCCCGTTTATCAGCGATTGCGCAATATTCATCAAATGGCCTTTGCACATTTGGTGTACCCGGGGGCAGTTCATTCCCGCTTGCATCATTCGCTGGGTGCGTATCATTTGATGTGTATTGCATTGAACGAACTGAAAAGTAAGGGCATAACTATATCAGAAGATGAAGCACTAGGTGCCAAAATTGCCATACTGCTACACGATATTGGCCATGGGCCTTTTTCTCATGCACTGGAAGAAGAATTGATACAGGATGTAAGTCATGAAGAGATTTCATTGCTATTGATGAATCAAATCAATCATGAAATGCAGGGAGAATTGACTACGGCAATAGAAATTTTTACAGATAAACATCCTAAAAAATTTTTACACCAGTTGGTCTCCGGCCAGTTGGATGTGGACCGTATGGACTACCTGAACCGCGACAGTTTTTTTACCGGCGTAGCAGAAGGTGTAATTGGCTACGATCGTATTTTAAAAATGCTGACCGTAAAAGATGATAATCTGATGGTAGAAGAAAAAGCCATTTATTCCATTGAAAAATTTTTGGTGAGCCGCAGGTTGATGTACTGGCAGGTGTACCTGCACAAAACCGTTTTGTGTGCCGAAAAAATGTTGCAAAAGATTTTGCAAAGAGCCAAAGAAATAAACGCAAAAGCGCCTTCCCCTTTTCTGAACATCTTTTTAGAAGGAGGCGAAAAAATAAAAGGCGGTGTGCAGCAATGGTTATTTGAGTTTTGTCAATTAGACGACCACGATGTGATGAGTGCCATTAAATACTGGCAAATGCACGAGGACAAAATATTATCAATGCTTTGCCGTTTATTAGTGGAACGAAAATTGCTGAAAGTAAAACTACAGGCGGAGCCGGTTGCGGCAGACCTGATCGCTCAAACCAGAGAGCAGGTAGCAGCACAATTAGCAATTGAGGAAGCGGATGCATCGTATTTTGTTTTTACAGGTGAAGCCGGTATTACCACATATAATATCAAAGATGAACGTATCAATATCTTGTTCAAGGATGGAACCATCAAAGACATATCGCAGGTGGACAACGCATTGATACAACAGAATCTGAAAGACACTGTAAAAAAATATTATTTTTGCACATTGAAAAGTTGAAGTGAATCCATAACTACTTGCATCATTCATTTTTACTTTTCTAAAAAAACTCAGTCCAAAAAAAATATATGACATTTCCCGCATCACAAATAGCACTGCTGATAAATGGTAAAGTAGCAGGCAATCCCGATGTTGCCGTTTCTGCTTTTGGAAAAATAGAAGAAGCACAGGAAGGGCAACTCACTTTTTTTGCCAATCCTAAATATGAAGATTATTTATACAGTACAAAAGCCTCCGTCATCATCATCAATGAGGCTTATGATTTGAAACAAAAAGTAAACGCTACATTAATAAAAGTGCCCGATGCTTATACTGCATTTGCCACCTTGCTGGGCAAGTATCAGGAAATTATGCAACAACAATTGACCGGCATACAAGAACCATCTTATATTTCCCGAACCGCAAAATATGGCCAACAGGTTTTTATTGGCGCCTTTGCTTTTTTGGGCGAAAACGTAACAGTAGGCAACAACACAAAAATTTTTCCAAATGTGTATCTCGGCGACCAGGTAACCGTGGGCGACAATACCATCATTCATCCGGGCGTAAAAATTTATCATGGATGTAAGATTGGAAGCAATGTGATTATTCATGCAGGTACAGTTATTGGCAGCGATGGATTTGGCTTTGCCCCACAGGCTGATGGCAGCTTGCAAAAAGTACCACAGATAGGAAATGTTGTAGTAGAAGATAATGTAGAAATAGGTGCAAATGCTACCATTGACCGGGCAACGATGGGCTCTACAATAATCAAAAGCGGAGCCAAGCTCGACAATTTGATACAAATTGCCCATAATGTAGAGGTAGGACACAGTACCGTTATTGCGGCTCAGGCGGGCATTAGCGGCAGTACCAAAATTGGCAATGGCGTAATGATAGGTGGACAAGCCGGACTGGCCGGGCATTTACACGTAGGCGATGGTGCCAAGATAAACGCACAGGCAGGTTTAGGAAAATCTTTAAAACCCGGCGCAGCCGTTACTTCATCGCCGGCTTATGATTACGGGCAAGCTATACGCAGCCAGGCAGTAGCCCGCACACTTCCGGAAATGGAGAAAAGAATAAAAGAGCTTGAAATATTGGTAAAACAATTAATTAGTGAAAAAATCACCTCGTAGCTCTTCCATTTCAACTTTACCGTTTGCTTTCCACCTTCTCCCTTTCCCACTCATTAACTATCTTTGTTTTTATGATTTCACAAGCAGAAACCAAAAATGCCAATGGTAGTATAATGGCAGCAACCTTCAACGCCAATAAACAGCATACGCTAAAAACTGCCGCTTCTATTTCCGGAACCGGATTGCATACAGGTGTGATGGCCCATTTAACATTGAAACCGGCCACTCCGGGGTTTGGTTTTCAATTTCAAAGAGTGGATTTGCCCGATCAACCCATTATAAAAGCCGACTGCGACCTGGTAACAGATGTAAGTCGTGGTACTACACTGGAAAGCAATGGAGCCAAAGTAAGCACGGTGGAGCATGTATTAGCAGCATTGGTTGGAATGGGAGTTGATAATTGCTTGCTGGAAATAAACGGACCCGAAATGCCCATCATGGATGGCAGCTCACAACCCTTTGTTGAGCTCATAGAAAAAGCTGGCGTTGTAGAACAGGATGCAGCAAAAATCTGGTACAGTATTGATGAAAATATTTACTACTACGACGAAAAAAAGAATGTAGAAATGGTGGCCATGCCATCCATGAATTATGAAATAACCACCTTAATTGACTTCAACTCTCCGGTACTGGGCACACAGCATGCGGGGCTGAAACAAATCAGTGATTTTAAAAATGAAATTGCGCCTTGTCGTACTTTTTGTTTTTTACATGAACTGGAAATGCTGCTGGACAATAACCTCATCAAAGGCGGCGACCTCAACAATGCCATTGTAGTTGTAGATAAACCAGTGGGTGATGCAGAAATGAAAAGACTGAAAAAGATTTTTGAGAAAGAACATATTGAAGTGAAGAGCGAAGGCTATCTCAATAATCTGGATTTGCGTTTTCCCAATGAGCCGGCCCGTCACAAACTGTTGGACGTTGTGGGAGATCTGGCGCTGATTGGTTATCCCATAAAAGGACGCATTATTGCCAATCGCCCCGGGCATAGCACCAATGTAGAGTTTGCAAAAAAGATAAAGCAATACATCAAAAAAAATAAACATACCCGAGGTATTCCGGTTTACAACCCCGCACAGCCCCCGGTTTACGAGCATCAATACATTGAAAAAATTCTGCCTCACCGTTTTCCATTTGCGTTGGTAGATAAAATCATTGAACTGAGCGATACGCATATTGTGGGTATTAAAAACGTAACGTTTAACGAGTGGTTTTTTCAGGGACATTTTCCGGGCAATCCGGTAATGCCCGGCGTATTGCAAATAGAAGCGTTGGCACAATGTGGTGGCATACTGGCTATCAACCTCAGCGATGAAGGACAGTATGATACTTATTTTTTGAAAATTGACAATTGCAAGTTTAAAAACATGGTAAAGCCGGGCGATACATTAATCTTGAAAATGGAACTATCGGCCCCCATACGCCGTGGTATTTGCGAAATGAAGGGCACCACCTATGTAGGCAATAAAGTTTGCGCCGAAGCCGATATGGTGGCGCAGATAGTGAAGCGATAAACACAATTTTTTCAACTAATATTTAGGCCCCGCTGAAGCCCTTTTCAGCGGGATTTTTTATCCTTAATTTGAAGAAAAATCTGCCCAAAAAACAAGGAGAGAATATCTCCATCTCCCACCTTATTTCAGTACATTTGTGAGTTCATTTTTAGCCTTACATTTTAGCGATTTTTATACCATTTTATGAGTACTGAAACAGTAGAAAAAAAACCCACAGGCGCAGCGAGCTATGGAGCCGATAGCATTCAAGTATTAGAAGGATTGGAAGCCGTTCGCAAACGGCCGGCCATGTACATTGGCGATATAGGTGTGAAAGGATTGCACCACCTGGTTTACGAAGTAGTGGACAATTCTATTGACGAAGCTCTGGCAGGTTTTTGTAAAAACATATCAGTAACGATACACGAAGACAACTCCATTTCGGTAGCAGATGATGGTCGGGGTATTCCTACCGCAATGCACTCCAAAGAAAAACGTTCGGCCCTTGAAGTGGTAATGACGGTGCTGCACGCCGGAGGAAAATTTGACAAAGGCTCCTATAAAGTATCGGGCGGATTGCACGGTGTAGGTGTAAGTTGTGTAAACGCATTAAGTTCTAAACTGCTCGTAACTGTAAACAGAGAGGGAAAAGTTTTTGAACAGGAATATGCCATAGGTGTACCGCAATATGCTGTAAGAGAAATTGGCACTACTGAAAAAAGAGGTACCCAGGTTCATTTTTGGCCCGATGCTTCTATATTCATCACCACTACTTACAATAAAGATATTCTCGAAAGCAGACTGCGTGAGTTAGCTTATCTCAATCTTGTCATACGCATCACCCTTCTCGACCTGAGAGATTATGATGTTACGGGTAATGCTTACAACAATAGTTTTTACAGCGAAGGCGGCATCAGCGAATTTGTAGAAATGCTGGATAGCAATGCCGGGCGCAATGCACTTATTCCCAAAGTACTTTATTTCGAAGGCAGAGATGAACAAACCAATGTTGCGGTAGAAGTAGCACTTACTTACAACGACAGTTATAATGAGCATCTTTATTCTTATGTAAACAACATCAACACCATTGAAGGTGGTACACATGTTGCCGGTTTTAGACGTGCATTGACAAGAGTATTTAAAGCCTATGGCGATCAGCAGGGCCTTTTTGAAAAAGCCAAAGTAGAGATAGAAGGTGAAGATTTTCGTGAAGGACTCAGCACCATCATATCTGTAAAAGTACCCGAGCCGCAATTTGAAGGACAAACAAAAACCAAACTGGGTAATAATGAAGTGATGGGCGTGGTGGACAGTACTGTTTCTAAAACACTTGCTGCCTACTTAGAAGAAAATCCAAAGGAGGCTAAGAATATTGTAAGCAAAGTAATTCTTTCGGCACAGGCAAGAATAGCGGCTCGCAAAGCAAGAGAAAGTGTACAAAGAAAAACGGTGTTAACAGGTGGAGGTCTCCCCGGCAAACTGGCTGACTGCTCCGACCGGGACCCTGAGCGTTGTGAATTGTACCTGGTAGAGGGAGACTCTGCCGGTGGTACAGCCAAGCAGGGCCGCGACAGAAGTTTTCAGGCCATTCTACCATTGCGCGGTAAAATATTGAACGTAGAAAAAGCAATGGAACACCGCATTTATGACAATGAGGAGATCCGAAATATGTTCACAGCATTGGGCGTTAGAATTGGAACTCCCGATGATCCAAAAGCATTGGACATAACGAGACTTCGCTATCACAAGCTCATCATCATGACGGATGCCGATGTGGACGGCTCACATATTGCTACCCTGATATTAACTTTTATATATCGATATATGAAAGCGTTGGTAGAGCAGGGATATGTTTATATAGCCCAACCTCCTTTATACTTAGTAAAAAAAGGAAAAGAACAATCTTATGCATGGAATGAGGAGCAAAGAAAAATGTGGATAGAAAAACTGGGCGGAGGCAAAGACGATAGCGTAAACGTACAACGATATAAAGGTTTGGGCGAGATGAATGCCAACCAGCTTTGGGATACTACTATGAACCCCGAAACGAGAACACTGAAAAAAGTTACAATTGAAAGTGCAGCAGAGGCTGACCGTGTATTCAGTATGTTGATGGGCGATGAAGTAGCCCCTCGCAGAGAATTTATTGAAAGCCACGCTAAATACGCAAAGCTGGATATTTAATTAGTGTGCAGATAATTTTTTGTTGCAATGGTGCGTGGTGACACGCAGCATTTCGTTTGAGTATGTAAGCTGTGTGAAAAGTAGTATATCAATTTATACTCAGTATTCTTTGCCGGTAATACTAATATCAATCTTCTTTCCATTCAGTATGACCTTTGCAACCTTGTTTCTGAAGCCTGATATGACTCCGTCATACTTAAATGCAATTACTTCTTTTCCTTCTTTATTGATAAAACCATATTTACCGTTCTTTTTTACTGCAGCTAATCCTCCAGAAAATTCTTTTGCATTTTCAAATTCAAAGGGTATGATTTCTTTTCCCGTTTTGTCAATAAATCCATATGCAAAATTTCTACCATTCATTTTTTTTGAAACTGGCGCCAATCCTTCAGAGAAATATCCGGCGCTGTTATAAATCATTGGAATTGTCAGGCTTCCAGTACTGTCAATGTATCCGTTTTTAGAATCTACAGCGGGTACCATATTCATAGTTACATTTGCAAAGCCCTCTCTGAAAAGCCCTGTAAAATCATATTTCAACGGTACTACTTCATTCCCTGTTGTATCAATAAATCCACTTTTATTATTCAGTCTTACACTCGATAAGTACCCCGTTCTCTCCCACTCAGTAAAATCCCATGCATTATCATACTTCAATGCGATTGCTTCCTCCCCCTTTGTATTGATAAATCCATATTTGTTATTTGCTTTTACCAGTAATAAACCGAATGCTGTATGTCCTACACTTTCGTAGTTGAGCTGTGTTTCTTTTCCGGATTTAGCCACTGCAAAATACTTATCATCTCTTTGGGCTATTATACCGTTTTTATGTGACAGCACTTTATCGTATTTTATGGGTATTACCACCTTCCCTGTATTATTAACGAACCCCCATTTACTTTCTCCTTTATCTTTGTTATAAAGCTCAACGCCGGCCAAGCCGTCTGAAAAGGCCCAGATACTATTATATATTAAAGACGTAAGTTTTTTGCCGGCTTTATCAATAAAGCCGTACTTATAATTCGACATTACTACAACAACTCCAGCATCAATATAAATGTAATCATATATAAGTGGAATCACTTCTTTCCCTGTTTTATTTATCAAACCAAAGTTATAGTCAGTCCATGTAATTTTTTTCCCAACAACGGCAACATTATCTTCAAATGCTTTCACTGTGTCATATTTTGGAGCTACAATAATTTTTCCTGTTGCATCTTTAAATCCATATTTTTTTGAAATCGGATCATTGTAGCTTTCAGACTTTTGTGCGTAAAAAGTAAAACTTAGTATGACAAACAGGGTTAAAAAGAATGTCTTGAGCATATAAAGAATTTAAATACTAAAGATCAGCACTATACTCCTGTATTCCTAGATTTATTCAAAATTTTTCTAAATCACTTATAATACTTTGACAATCAATTAGTGTATTTTTTATTTGGGTGACCCAGCTAATTTTGTTGGGTATGTTTGTACGCAAAAAGAGGAACCGTAGTGGAGTTGTCAGTATTCAAGTCATTGAAAAGCGCAATGGCAAATCTTCCTAGTAATGGTGCGTGTCTCCACGCACCATTGCTTTGGCACTAAACCGCACCATTGCGTTTAGTAAATGTCAAATACATTATTCCAATTAATAAAAACTATTACAACAGTTCAATTAATAATCAGAATACAAATCTGAAACTTCCAAATATTCCAAATGTTTTATCTCCAACTTTGGGCAAAGTAGCAGGCAATACACGCCAAATAAAATCCAGACGGAATACATGAAAAATATTGTCGATTCCGGTGCCCAGTTCCAAATAAGTTTTACCATCCAGCGACTGAAAAGAATGACCTTGTTTAAAATTTATGGCTTTATTTTCCGCCGACAGACTTCCCCACAATGCTTTTGCTGTCCAAAACTGTCGCCAGCGCAATTTGGGAAATAACCTGAATAAACCATTGCCTACATTGTGTTCAAAATTGATACCTGCAAAACGGTCGTGTACAAACTCCCATCGGTTCATCATATTATAAGCAAAAGAATTATAATAATACAATTCATTGCCGGGTGCAATGTCCAAAATGGTATAAGGAAGTTTACCAAAAGTACGGCCTGCAAAAACCCTCCAGTTGAGCGTACCTAATGGCGGTATTTTCATATAATCAGAAATGCTTGCTGCAATTTTTGTATATCGATAACTGCTTTTAAAAACACGTGGAAAGCCCTGCGAAACCGTAAGCTCGCCAATGGGATAAGGACTTCCCAGGCTAGTCCTGTAAAAATGATTTTCCAAAAAATTTTCAAGATATGCAAACCGCAATTTTAATGACACTTCAAATGTCTTTAAAGGATCTCCAACAATTGTAGCAAATGAATCTATAGGCACCAAATTGCGCAAGGGTAATGTTTGTTTATGATTTAAGGTTAATCGAGCCGACATCCAAGGGGCAATCTCTTTGAAAAATTCAAGCTTCTTTTCTTCTACTTTTATATTTTTTACGGGCACTCCTTTTTTTCGTACTGCAAGTGTGAAAATATTATCCTGCGATACATCGCCATAGTAGCTTTGTCCCCAGTCCAGGTCGTTGGTATATGAAACATAGATATACTCCCGCGGGTCTTTGCGTGGCAAAAAGAAAACATCGGCCATACCTTTTAATTTCTGATCTTTAAAACCATAGGCGATATATGTGTGAAGTACAAATTTTTTATTGAAATGACGGTTGGTACTCAGGTCAAATCGCAGCCTTAATCCTTCCCATCCGTTGGAGCTTATCCAGTTCATCCAGGGACCGATACGGTAATTGCCTACATTCAAATAACCGGTGCCAATAAAATTGGCTGTATTGGTAAATTTTTTAAACACAGGTGCCTGTGTCAAAGTATCTATCATTTTGATTATGCCGGCTTCGGTTTTTGTCAAAGGTTCATGCCTTGCCTGTGTCCAATATTCGTTTTGTTTCTTGGCAGCATCCGGTAGCGTAATCACTTCTTCCAGTATTTTATTTTTCGCCAGCTCTTTTACAACGGAGCTGTCATTGACGATGATGTTTTGATAAGTTGCTGTTTTGCGGCCAATAAATCCCGGTCTGTTTTTACCTGCCGGAGAAAGGTCTGCTACAAATTTATCTTTGGCAAGAAACCATACAGAATCGTTTATCAGTTTGTATTCCTGAATCATACTCAGGTTTTCCAGAAAATTAACGTTAGCATCTTTTCCCAATCGCAGGTTCATTTTTTGAATGGCAAAACTACCGGCCTGTACCCAGCAATCGCCTTCAAAAGTATCACCACCGGTTCTGCGTGGTGTAAATACAAGGTGGAAGTATCGGCTGTTGCCAATTGCCTGTGTATCCACTACCCGATAGTTATAATAATAATCACCATTATCGCTAATGGGGCTTACAAACTCTTTATCAAAAACCGGAATAAAGTTATTATACACATTCACTACCTGGGCCATGCCTCCCAGCAATTTGGTTACACTTTCATTGCTGGCGGTACCTGTTTTTACGGCTTTGATGATTTCGCGACGCTTTTTGGGATTGCGCTGATAATAATAATCAGAGACCGTTTCAGTTAGAAAGGCCGGCAGGTATTTTAAACCTTCCGTGCTATCAATATTACTATTGATAATACCTGCAATGGGACGAAACGGTTTAAATTTTCCAATTTTATTAAAGTCAATGTTTTTAATATCCAGCTCCAGCTTGTTATAGATTTCGTAGGAGAAATTTTCAAACTTGTACCGGTTATTCTCCGGCTTATGTTGTACTATTTTCTTCCATAGAAACAAACCTTTATTGACTTTCGTTTTTACAGAAACGCCTTCATTAAAAGTTCCTCTTTCCATTTTAATAAAAGCAGATATGGTGTCTTTTTGCTGATCAATAAAATAATAATAGGTCTGATAACCTACACAGGTTATTTCAAGCGTATCGGAAGGCCAGTGTGAAAGTGAGAAAGAGAATTTACCCGATGAGTCGGATAGTTTGCCCGTTGATGTGCCTTTGAACAAAACGGAGGCAAACACAACTGCTTCGTCGCTGTGTGCATCCTGCAACTGGCCTTCAAATGTTTTTTGTTGTGCAAACGAAGTAAGCCTCAATGAGGTCAATAATACAATCAAAAATAAGGTTGCCTGTTTCTGTAAAACTTTCACCGGATAAAATTAATAAACTGCAGGCACGCTGCAGTTTATGAGTTCCATTTTTCAAAAAAAAAACAATGAACCTGTTTTAATTATAGGCGGGTAATCATATTTAAAAATCCAGACCCATTGCAAAATAAAACTTAGGCTTCCCTCTGAAAACGCCTTTCATTTCCCAGCCGGCATCAAAGCGAAGGAAATAACCCAGCAAGGTACTGCGTGCACCAAAGCCATAGCCTCCTGCAAAGGGTCCAACGCCACCTGCTTTCACTTTTATTTGTACCGGTGTAGTACCATAGGAAACATTGGGCCTTTCAATTTTATTATATGAGCCATTCCATGCTGTGCCCAAATCTATAAATTGTACAATCTGAAAATTTCTGAGAAAAGCATTATTGATGGGCTTATTAATAAATGATGAAAACACTGGAACTCTTATTTCACTGTTTATTACCAAAGCATTATTGCCATTGGCTACGTTTTGCAAAAAGCCCCGCATGTTTACTGCCAGCGACTGATATGCATAGTTTGTATTTGGATCCGGTATATTCGCCGGGTTGAAATAACGATAAGTGCCATTTGTTTTTTGATTATCGCCAAACATCAGCCAGTTGTCCACACCACCCAAATAATAAATCATTTTCTGTTTGCCCCATGAAAAATCTCCGGCTGCACGAGTAGCCCAGATGATATTGCGATAAATGGGCAGATAGTGTCTTGCATCAAATCCCACATTCATGGTAAATGGATGGTCGCCGCTTTTCATATTACCTTGTTTGGAGAGTACTCTGGAATTTACATCCGCAAACACTTTAAACCGCAGCCCGTTCCAGATGTTAGTAGCCGGAGCGATCACATCATCATGCACATACTCGAGGTGCGTTAACACTTATCCGTCTTTGATGTTGTGCTCGGACAGTGAAATAGAATCATGCGCCTGAAATACATATTTATCACTTCTATATCCCAGATTCAACCGCAAGCTTTGAATTTTATTAAACGGATACGCTATGGTAGCCTGATAAAGGTTTGAAAATAGTTTTACATTCCCGATATTGCTGCCATACAGCTGATTGCTGCGGTAATATGTCAAACCATAATCTATTCGCTTCTTCAGGTACTGGGTTGTAAATACATATTCATTATTATCCAGATTGGGACTGATGCGAAAACCACCTGCCAGTTTCCAGTCTTCAAATAAATCGGAAGTACCTACCCGTATCATTCCATTAAAAGGATCATTGTTGCTCAACTGAATGGGTCCCGATCCTCCGGTGAAAGGCTGATAACGGGTAACCAATACATTATTATTAAACCCGCTTACCAGGTAGTCGTTGAAAAATTTGGGCGGGCGGTACTCATATACTTTTGCATTTTTTAAAACAGGCTCTTTACCACTGGCAAGTTTACCGGGTACGATAGCTCCCATTTTACTGGTGGTATCTGCTTTCTCATCATCAAAACCACTGTTAAAGAAATTATCTGCTGCTTTTTTGGCTGAGTCAGAATTGGCTGGTATTTGAGCCATCACCCGGGCCGCATTTTTTTCTTCTTCAATCACTTTCTTTATGTATTCGGTGGGCCTTGCCGTTATATTTCTATTGCGAAGTACATTCTCGTTTACTTTCAAGCGATACAGTAGTTTAGTATCGCCAAGCCTTACTACTTCACTCACTTGTTGATTATCACCTGCGGTGCGGGTTTCCAGTAAGCTGCTTTGATAATTGGTAAGCGGAAATACATAGGCCGAATCATTAGTAACAGAAAAGAAACCAACCGAGTCAATATCATTTTTGCCCCAATCTTTTAAAACACTATCCACTTCGGCCTGTGGCGGATTGCGCAACACTTCATCGCCTATAAACACCAGCGTATCCACTCCTGCTCTTTCGGTAGTAAAGAAACCGGCATATCGGTTATTCACTCCGTTTTCGTCGCTTACAAAAGTAAAATGAGATTGATTATACTGCGATGGGTAACGGGCATCACCATGCTTCAAATCACTCAGCTTTGATATTTGTTTAAATTCCGATTTATTCCAGTTGTCGATCAGGTAAATATTAAAATGTTTACCCGGCAGCGAATCATCACTATTGACAGCTTGCGCTGATGGCCGGTTGCTTGAAAACAAAATTCCGGTACGATTGGGAAAAGCTACAAATGAAGGATCCAAATCATCATACACATCATTGGTAATTTGCTCAAATTTTTGTGTGTCTATTTTATAAACATAAATATCGGATTGACCGCTGCGCACTGCACTTAGCACCAGTGTATTATTGTCGAGCATATACTTCATATCCTGCACCTGGTCAAATTTTTCAAGCACATGTCCCCATAGCTTATTTCGGTTTACCAAATCATAAACAAAGAATTTGGTTTTCCCTTTTTCATAATAAATAACTGCAAGCCGGGTTCCTTTACCATCCCAGGCCAGCAGTGGATAGTTGGGATGAATGATTTCATCGCGGGAGCGAACACCCTGTTTCAATAATACTTTGCGATTGGAAAAATTTTCCATCAGCACTACCTGATATTTTCCCTGTTTAAATTCTACCAATGCATAGGTATAGCTTTTGGCATTGGGATTGGCATTAAACCGGATATAATCGGTTTTGCCCACATCTTCACTTACGGCCAACTGTCCTTTTGGTGAGTTTTTTCTGCCACGAATGTCTTTAAAATAAATCTGTGGCACTTCGGTCATAAAATTTTCAAGCAGCTTTTTAAATTTCATTTTTGCAATCTTATTGGATGCATTGTTAAGATTGCGATAGATGCGTGCCAGATATAAGAAATAGGTGGTTTTGCTTTTGCCGTATTTATCGGCTATGTATTTCCAAAAAGCGTGACCTGCAAGCAACGGTTTTTTGAAAGCAAAATCATAAAAATTATTATAGTCGCCGCTAAGCATAGCACCCCGTAGTTCATCATCCATTGAGGTACTCCAGTCTTCCGCAGCATAAGCTATGTAGCCATCAGTAAGCCATTTGGGCAAGTCGAGCAGTGCCTGATTGGCTGCAAACTCTCCCAAATCGTCTCCAAATAAAATATTATCAACTAAAATTTTGGCAATGCCTTGTCTTATTTGGCGGCGCAGGTTTTCATGATTGCCATCAAAGTAAACCACCATTTTATTATTCACCAGCTTGGTTACGCCACCTGTGTTTTGCCAGTCAATACCCAAACCAATATTGGACTGCTGCATTTCATCAAAATTGTTGTAGATAACAATATTGGCACGGCGTTGCAAACCATATTCAACAAATTCTTCAATGGAAGGAAGTTCAGCCTCGGCTACCTGTGCTACATATTTGCCCAGGCCCAGCCCATCCTGACTAAAATAGCTGTTGAAGTTTTCTGTTTGATAATATTTCCATTTAAATTTTTGATACTGAATCCGGTTTTTACCAAATTCAACTGTGTTTACCTGTGCATTCGTTTTCATACAGGCAAAGACGCAAATACAGGATAGCAGTGCAAGTTTTTTCTTCATATTCGCAATTAACGTTCTTAATTTTCTTTTCGTTGCTCTTTTTAAAATTAATATACGAAACGGGTACTCATCATGATTCCTCAAAAATACTCTTTCGTACATTAGCCTTTTCAAACAATCTTCCCACCCTTTGTTTTACAAAAAAACAGGGTTGAGGAGGTTTATAAAATTACGGAAATACATTCATGTTAACTATTCAGTCATATACTTTTAACCCCGTACAGGAGAATACCTATGTATTGTATAACGAGCAGGGGCAGTGTTGCATTATAGACCCCGGCTGTTATTTTGCAGCAGAAAGGGAAGAATTAAAAACGGGCATAGAAAAGACAGGGCTCACCCCCATTTTGCTGCTTAATACCCACTGCCATCTCGACCATGTTTTCGGCAATAAATTCGTGCATGAAACCTGGAATCTGCCTTTACATATTCACCCCAATGAAAAACAGGTTTTGGATTTTGCGCCACAATCCGGTCAGATGTGGCAACTTCCTTTTGAAAATTACAGTGGTCCTGTAAATTATTTAAAAGAAGGCGAAAAAATTAAATTGGGTGATGATGTCCTGCATATTTTATTCGTTCCGGGACATTCACCGGGCAGTGTAGCTTTTTACAATGAGCCTGGCAGTTTTGTTATCAGTGGTGATGCATTATTCAATCTTAGTATCGGACGTACCGATTTGCCTGGGGCAGACTATGATACATTAATAGACAGCATAAAAACTCAGCTTTATACTTTACCCGATGATACAAAGGTATATTCGGGCCACGGGCCGGCAACTACAGTAGGATATGAGAAAAGGAATAACCCCTTTGTGAAAATGTATTAAATAAAATCACATTGAGCATTACTCAAAATTTGACAAATAATGTTGAAATATAGGTAAGCATGACTACGGTGAAAAGATTTATCAAATAACAATAACCTTTAAACCAATCACGACTTTAAAAGAAAGCCATATTCCGGATTCTTACATGAATAAATCATATAGCATAACTAAAAGAAATACAAATCCCCAAAACAGAAATAATAAACCGAAATAATAACTCCCTTTCTGGTATTTAAGATAAATACGCATTTCATATTTATACATTGCATCATTTTCTTTATCGGGCGCTATATCTCCGGTAAAATTGGCATCCATCTTTTTAATTTTCTGCTTATAAAACCAGCTCAATCGCATTAATATGATCCCCAGAAAAAATAATATCCCGGAGAAAATGAATAATTCCATGGCTGCACTATTTTATAAACCTGCCTATCAGCGGCATTTTCATCAATTCTTTTCTTTCCACTTTTACAATCAGCCATGCAAATAAAAATAACAATAGTGTGGCCGTTGCCAAATTGAACCAACGATTGGCCCACAAATAAATTAAACCTTCGTGCAGGCCATAAATGAGTACGACAATGACCAGATAAGCAATTAGTTTTTTTCGGGCATAAGGCACCGGATAATATTTTTGACCCAGCTTATAACTCACGATCATCATAAACAAATAACAACAAAAAGTAGCGATGGCGGCTCCCAGATAATGCAGTTTGGGAATCAGTAATATATTCAGCACAATTGTAATGACAGCACCGGAAAGTGTAATCATGGCGCCCGTCATATTTTTATGCTTGAGCTTGTACCAGATACTCAGATTATAATAAATACCCAAAAAGATATTTCCAAGAGCCAGGAGCGGTACTATCTGCAATCCTTCTACCCAGGCAGCTTTTTTGATGGCAATAAAAAACCAGGCAAACACATCAATATAAAGGCTGATAAACAAAAACATAAAGCAGCAGGCGATCACAAAAAACTTCATAATGCGTGCATAAATCTTTTGTGCATTTTCTTCTTTACTCCGGTTAAAGAAAAATGGCTCGGCAGCCATACGAAATGCCTGAATCATAATCGTAATCAATACCGCAAGCCTAAAAATATTTCCAAAAATACCCAGCTCATGCTTTGCCTGATGTTCGGGCAGATCAACCACATGCTGATATATCAAACGGCTCAACATATCGTTGACCATACCGCCAAGTCCTACAATTACTAATGGATAGGCATAATGCATTACTTTCTTCCATATTGCACTGTCAAACTGAAAACTAATTTGACGAAACTCTTTGTTTAAAATCAAAAAAGTGAGTACGCTACCGGCTATATTTCCTATCAGATAATAACCTATTCCAATTTGTTTGTTATAAAATGTTCCCCAAAATCCATCAGGATTTGCATGTGCCAATTTTGGAATAACTCCTAAGAAAAATATGACCACAAAAACATTTAATGCCACACCCGAAACCCGTGCAAAGGCATAACGCTTTGGCCGGTTCTCCTGCCGCAGTTTTGCAAATGCCAATGTGCTGATGGCGTCAAAAAAAATAATGATGGCCATCCAGTTTACATATTCGGGATGTGCCTCAAGACTTGCCCATGCTGCTATTTTATCTTTAAACAAAAAAAGCAAGCCTGTAAAAAGTATAGTGGAGCAAAAAAGTGAAACGGATAAGGTGCTATACAGTTTCTGACGATCACAATCTTGCGAAAAACGAAAATAGGCAGTCTCTAATCCGTAGGTAAAAAGTACATTTAAGAATGGGATGATGGCGTAAATCTGAGTCAAATCGGCCGTAGAAGCCGGCTGTGCAAAGATGAGCGGCAGCGATAAATTCATCAGGTATCCCAAAAACCTGCTGGCAATGGTGGGTACACCATACCACAATGTTTGACCTGCCAGTTTTTTTATTTCACTCAAAGGATTGGAGATTTCCTGTCAAAAGTAATTCTAAAGCCCTGATTTTGCTAAACGAAACGAAAGTAAAGGAATATATTTAAGGTTATTGCAACGATTTTTGGTCATGCTGTATCTTTACAGCATAAAAAATAGTTTATGAAGAAAATATTATTGCTGTTGATTTCCGGTTTTTATGTTACCCTTTTCGCTCAGGCTCAGGCCTATGAAGGCACCACCACTTTTGGCAAGAAAAAACAACAGGCTGTACTGATTGATTATAATTATTCACCAGAAGCTGTTCAAAATGCTTTTACTGCAAAACTTGCGGCATTGGGCTATAAACCAAAAGAAGAAAAAGGACTCTTTAACCGCGATAAAGGATTTCTGGTTTTTAAAAACACATTGATAAATGAAATAACCGGCGACCGGCTCGATTATATTGTAAACGTGATAAAGCAAAGCCGCAAGGCCAAAGATGAAGCTACGCTCTATCTTATTTTACAACAAGACGGCGACAATGTTTTTTCAAAAGGAGACAATACCGTGATAGACAATGCAAAGAATTTTTTGAACAATATGATACCCGATATTGAAGCCGCCGATTTGGAACTGCAAATAAAAGCTCAGGAAGCGCTTGTTACAAAATCTGAAAAGAAATTTGCTGATTTGAAATCAGAACAAACCAGCCTTGAAAAGAAACTTCTTCAAAATAAAGCCGATCAGGAAAACACACAGAAAGAAATTGCCAATCAGAAACAAGCATTAGGCGTTTTGGTAGGCAAGCGCAAAACGCTTTAACCCCATCAAGGTTTTTTATATCGGGTATCCGTCAAAAAACTGGAATCGGTCAATGCTTTTAAAAACTGAAACAAGTTATTAGCATCTGTATTGGTCATGGATATGCCTCCGGCAAGTGAGGGGTCCAATGTTGCACTTGGCTGCACTCCGGTTCTATAATGATTGATAACTTGACCCAGTGTTCCAAATCTGCCATCGTGCATATAGTTGGAAGAAACATTTGAATTGCGCAATGTGGGCACTTTAAATTTCAATG
>ERZ795041.205-NODE-205-length-23563-cov-5.873703_pt1 | contig 23563 bp, 21 predicted proteins | sample MGYA00375125_ERZ795041 | MGnify/ENA primary metagenome ERZ795041 (study PRJEB30170, sample SAMN03074214) | activated sludge metagenome | biome: Common Effluent Treatment Plant; feature: Wastewater; material: Activated sludge; isolation source: activated biomass in...
GGCTCCCCGCTCCGCGGTCGGTGGCGGAGATCGAGGCGCTGCTCAAGGCGCGCAATGTGTTTCCCGAAATCGACACCATCGGCTTTCTCAGCGAGGGCAACGACTTCCTCGATCACCGCTATAGCATGCTGGCGAGGGAGAAGGCGCCGGGGCTAGCGGTGTTTCTGGTTCGCGATTTCGGCCTGGGACCGGCGCTGGTCGCGACGGTGCGCGCAGAGATCGCGGAATCGGGCTTCGAGATTCTCGAAGAGCGCTCCGTCGATCCGGCGCGCGAGCCGGGCGTTGTTGAGAAGATCCGCGGCGGCAACTGGTCGGATGCAGCGGCGCCCGGCGGCACAGCGCTGCCGATCCACGCTTTCGTCTGCCACGATCCCACACCGGTCCGGCCGTCGGCCTCGGTGCGCAAGCGCTATCCGCGACTCGACAACGAGCGCACGCTGCTCAAGGCGCGCGTGCGGACAGCTGTGGCACAGGAGCAGGGCTTGCGAAAGCTCAACGTGGTGCATGCCAGCGACAACACCACGGAGGCCGAGTTCTACATTCGTGCACTCGGCATCGAGCGCTACGCTGAATTGTGATAGTCGGCTGGCTCCCGCGGGGCTGTCCGTTAGAGCCGTCCGCTGTGACCCTTTCAGGGCTCCCGCCCTATGAGCAAGCTGTAATCAAGGCTTCGCGTCGTGGCAGGCGACCGAATCCGGGGCGGCGATTGGAAGATCGACAACTACATGAGCTCTCTCCGGCGTGGCGATGCGATTTCCGAAAAAGTGGCGTTCGTCCTGCAACGCACGAGCTCGGTTCCCATATAGGCAAAGTGGTTGTGTTTCGTGCCGCAGGTGAGCGATGCTATTCCAGCGTAACAAGACCGAGATGCCGACGGTGGAGACTGCGCTTCCGGGCCGCGTGACGGCGCTGCCGACTGCGGCCGAGCACGTCCTCTTCGGCCGTGCGCTCGAGGGGCCGTATCCGGCAGGGTTCGAGAGCGCCATGTTCGGCATGGGCTGCTTCTGGGGCGCGGAGCGCAAGTTCTGGCAGCTCGGCGCGGGCATCTGGGTCACCGCGGTCGGCTATGCCGGTGGATTTACGCCCAATGCCACCTACGGGGAGGTTTGCACGGGGCGCACCGGGCATGCCGAGGTCGTGTTCGTCGTGTTCGATCCCCGGACAATATCCTACGGGACGCTGCTCAAGGCGTTCTGGGAAAGCCACGACCCGACGCAGGGGATGCGGCAGGGCAATGATGTCGGCACGCAGTACAGGTCCGGCATCTATGTCTTTTCCGATGCGCAGCGGCAGGCGGCCGAGGCGTCCAGGGCGTCCTATCAGGAGCGGCTCACGGCGGCCGGATATGGCCCCATCACGACCGAGATCGTGCCGGCGCCGGCGTTCTATTTCGCCGAGGAGGACCATCAGCAGTACCTGGCCAAGGTCCCGCATGGCTATTGCGGCCTCGGGGGAACGGGCATCGCCTGTGCATTGCCGACCGGCGTGACGGCTACGGGTTGAGGCTCCTCTAGCGTTTGTCCCGTGATGCCTGCGTCATATTCTCCTGGCGCGAGCTTTTTCATCTGCCCGGCACCGGCCTTTGCGCCGGCTGTGGCCCATCGATCCCACGGGGCGCCGCGGCCGGCCGCCCGAGGATCGGAAAATTCCTCCCTTTCCCAACGGCTTGTGGGACGGGCTGGACCGGTGCGCCAAATATGTCTCCCGCCATCAAGCCTGCTGTTGCCGAGGTGGCACTTATTTCCGCATTTAACCTTTTCCCCCAATTGGTTATCGCGATGCACAATGCAGCCGTTATCGTGCGGTGAAAGGGGCCGTAGATCCGTGTGAAGACGGGGGATGAAAATGCGTGCAAAGCGATCCATGCTGGCCTGTGCGGGGCTTTTGGCAGCCGGCGCGGCCGGGGCCGAGGACTTCAAGCTTCCGCCCGAGGTCACGCCGTCTCTCAGAGCGGCCTGCGAGACCGATGTCCGGCGCCTCTGCATCGGGCAGAACCCGACCGTCGCGAAGGTCAAGCGCTGCGTGATGGTCAACTATTTCCAGCTCGGCAGGAAGTGCCAGGTCGAGCTGGCGTCCCTCGGCTTCGGGCGCTGAGCGCCGCAAGCGCGCCCTTCTCCGGCGCATTCGTCCGTCACGGGACGCGGTCCGACGCCGTCCGCGCGAAGGTGGCCCGAGGACGATGCGGAGTCTTTTCCCAGCTGTACGGTGTCGATACGAGCTGAAACAGGGCCCTGTAGGCGGCGAGCGAGATCAGGAGCCAGTAGGCCGGTATCATCCACGCCGATGCGGCGAGGCGCAGGCGTCGACGTCCGGCGACCGCCACGCACCCGAGCGCCACGCCCGTGACGTAGCCGAGCACGTGGTTGGTGATGGCTAACACCCTGACGAGATCCGACAGGGGTCCGGTGGGCATCTTGAGGATCGGGCCGAATGTGAGCTCGGCTGCGGCGGCGATGTAGAACCAGGGATGGACCAGGGCGGAGAGGATGATGCCGCCCATGATGACCTGCAGGCCGAGAAACCGGAACCAGCCGAGATCGCGGATTGCCGCGCGGGGCAAGCGCATGTGCACGAGATAGGTCTGGATCCATCCCTTGAGCCAGCGCGTGCGCTGCTTCAGCCAGGCGCTGAAGGTTGCCGGCGCTTCCTCCCAGGTCGTCGAGGCCAGGACCTTCACGCCCCAGCCGCCGCGCGCGAGCCGGATGCCGAGATCGGCGTCCTCGGTGACGTTGAACGGATCCCAGCCACCGACCTCCTCGAGGGCGGCCCGCGAGAAATGATTGGAGGTGCCGCCGAGCGGCACCGGCAGGCCGAGGCGGTCGAGCATCGGGAGCAGGCAGTCGAAAAGCACCGTATACTCGATCGCGAACTGGCGTGTGAGCCAGGTCTCCCTATCGTTCAGCACGTTGAGCTGCGCCTGGACGCAGCCGAGCCTGGGATCGGTCGCGAGACATGTGGCGGCACGGCGCAACTGGTCGGGATCGGGGACGTCCTCGGCGTCGTAGATGACGATCAGGTCTCCCGTCGCGCGGCGGAGCGCGAAGTTGAGTGCGCGCGGCTTGGTGCGCGGAACTCCGTCCGGGACGATGACGGCGCTCATGTATGGCGGCAGCGGGATCGCTGCGACAGCTTCGCGCGTCTCGGTGTCGGCGCGCTCCAGAACGAGCAGGATCTGCAGGCGGTCGGGCGGGTAGTCGATGGCGCTCAAGGCGGCAACCAGATCGGGCACGATGGCGGCCTCGTCGTAGACGGGAACGAGGACGGAGTAGCGCGGGAGTGGTGTGGGATCGACTATGGTCGCCTGCGAGATCGGTGGGGCCGAGGGAGGTACGGCGGTGCTCCACAGGGCGGCGGTCCGCAGCACAACGACGCAGGAGAACGGTACGATCAGAACGGCGGCGAGACCGAAGATGGCGAGCTTCGAATCGAGGAGCGCTGCAACGGCGAAAGCGGCCGGCGCCAGGAGAAGGATCCATTTCTGCCAGGCCCAGACGGGCTCGCCCGCCGACAGATCCGGCCGCGCTCGACGCAGGGCGTTGACGGCGAGGTCCAGATCCTGGGCGTCGCCGGGCTCCGACGTATTCGAAGCATCGGGACCAGCCGGCCGTGCGTGCGTGTCAGACGGCGAATGCAATTGGACCCGCGGCGCAAGCAGCGCGCGGCCGTCACGTCGTTTCTGCACCCGTCGATCGCTCCCCGAAGAACGCCGGTTTTTTGGGAGCGGGCGTTCACGCTGCTCGCCCCGCCGGCAATCTTGCCATATTGCTTTCGATGTTGAATAGGATTCTGCGCCATGCTCATCGCGAGGCCTGCCGCATCATGACAGCCAAGACCGTCGTTCGCGCGCGCGGGTGCCGAGCGCGCGCCTCTGGACGCCCGATCCATGGGCGATTGCTCCGTGAGCGATCGCTCGCCGGCGTCCTTCTGGCTGCTGCGTTCTTCTGCGTGGCGGTCGCGGCCGGCATGGCGGGTGCTGTCTACGCCCAGGAGGCGGGTCTCGCCGCCGGGAGTGCGGAAACCGATGCGGTGCCCACCGAGCCGAGGCGGTTCGTGATCCGCTTTCTCACGGAAGGCGAGTTTCCGCCGTTCAACTATTATGATGACGAAGGCGTTCTCTCCGGTTTCAACGTCGATCTTGCGCGGGCTATCTGTCTCGAGGCGAGCGCGGCGTGCGACATCAAGGTGAAGCCGTGGGAGGACTTGCTGGTCGCGCTTCGGCGCGGGGATGCGGATGCAGTGATCGCGGCTCACCGGGTTACCGCGGGCGCGCTGGCGGAGGTTGATTTTTCCGATCGCTACTTCTATACGCCCGGCCGTTTCGCGGCCCGCAAGGGAGACGCCCCGGAGGACGTGAGCCCCAACGGGCTCGACGGCGTCATGATCGGCGTCGCCAAAGGCACGGCACACGAGGCGTTCGTCAAGGCGTTCTATCGCGACAGCCGTGTCGTGCTGTTCGAGAATCCGGAGCTGGCGCGGGAAGCGCTGCAGCAGGGCAAGGTGGAACTCGTGTTCGACGATGCCATCAGCCTCGCGTTCTGGCTCAACGGGTCGTTGTCGCGACAGTGCTGCGAGTTCAAGGGCGAGGCCTTTCTCGAGCCCAAGTATTTCGGCGACGGCCTGGCGGTGGCGCTTCCGCGCAACGATCCGCAGATCAAGATGCTGATCAACAATGCGTTGAAGCGGGTGCGCCAGAGCGGCCGGTTTCAGGAGCTGGTCGAGCGTTATTTTCCGGTTCGCATTTACTGATGGGCGACGCGCCACGATGCGGTCTGCGCGGTGCGCGCCGGCTCGCCATTCTCGGCGCCCCAGGCCATGACCTGACGCCCGTGCTCCACTTCGTGCGCTCACTGTCACCCGGCGGAGCGCAACCGCCTTACGGGAAACGTAAGGTGCGGGTCCGAATTTGCTCTGGCTCCCCCTTTTGAATTGGCTATTGTCACACGCTTCCGAGACAAGTTTGCCTCAAGGCGCGCACGCGCACGCGGACGAGGGGGCCGAGGTGCGTTCTTTCGGCGGCGGGGGACAGATTTTGTGATGGCGTTGTTCTCGAGGTTCGGCCGCTCTCTGGCGATCGCCGTCGCATGCTGCATCGCGCCTTACGCAGCCGATGCGAAGTGCCGGATCAAAAATCCTGACATTTCAATTGCCGGTATTCTGCTCACCGACAGTGTCAGCGCGGCGAGGGTCGTCGGCGCGGGGGCGAAGCTCGAAGAGAGCGAGGACGATCTTCCGCATGCACGCTTCGTGTCGAGCAACGGGGCGCAGGAAATGGTGCTGTTCGCCCACTACGGGGCGGACGACGACGAATATGCCGAGGTGGAAGTGCGCGTGGCCGGTCTCGAGGCGATCGCGCTCAACGACCTGCCCATCGAGAGCTTCAAGACCGGGAGAGGCGTGGAGCTCGGCGTGAGCGCCGCCGAGGTGCAGGCGCTGTTCGGCACCTGCTTCACGTCGCGACATAAAAACGGCGACGTCCTGTTCTTCGAATACGTGCTCGAGAACGCCGACCGCGAAGAGGACCTCAAGAACTTCGGGTTTCCCGTCTATTACGCAGAGTACGAGTTTAAACGCGATAAGCTCGTGCGGTTCCGCTTCGGGTTCGCGTTTCCGTAGCCGGCCGTCAGCGCGGACGGCGCGGGCCGCCGCCGGGGCCGACGGACGAAGGTGGCGGGCCGGAGCGCGCGTCCTTGTGCCGGAAATTGATGCGGCCCTTGGTGAGATCGTAGGGTGTCATCTCGACGGTGACCTTGTCGCCGGCGAGAATGCGGATGCGGTTCTTCTTCATGCGCCCGGACGTGTAGGCGATGACCTCATGTCCATTGTCGAGCTTCACGCGGCAGCGGGCGTCGGGAAGCACCTCTTCCACCACACCTTCGAACTCGAGCATCTCTTCTTTCGCCATTCACACTCCCGGGCGATCCCGTTCGCCGTACGATCAAATTAGAGGTCGTAGAAAAGCAACGGGGAGCAGGCATCGCCGCTCCCCGTGCCCATCCGTTTCCCGCGACTTAGAGCGGACGCAGGTTCACGGCAGCGATCTTGCCGTTACGTCCACGCTCAGTCTCGTAAGAAATCTTCTGTCCCTCGCGGAGAGTCTGCAGCCCGGCGCGCTCGACGGCCGAGATGTGCACGAAAACATCAGCCCCACCTTCCTCGGGCTGAATGAAGCCGTACCCTTTTTGACCGTTGAACCACTTTACGGTGCCGTTCGCCATTATAGTGCCTCCAAAGCAGGTCGTCATATCTCCGGACCCGATGACCGGAGATCATCAAATCGCGCGATGGAGACTTCAGTTTCAGCGTGGCGCGCTGTCGAGAGTGAACCAAGGCGTGTTCGATGGCCTTATATGAACCGGCTTTTCTGCAAAGGCAAGGTGTTGTAGGGGGCTCCGACGGTCATGTTCTCTAGACCTCGTCCCGGTTCTTCAAATTGAACGGCATGAGTAAATAACTTAAATAATTATAGTCTGCAGCAAGTCTCGAACCGAGACGGGAGGGAGCAGTCCAATGCTGCACCTGTCGCACTTCTTTTAAAATAGAGCCAAGACGGGCCACAATGATTGTCTAGTCAACTTGTGTAAAGCTCCCCGCCGTCTCAAGAATTTTGCCGCCTCAGGGATTTTCAAGTCGAGCGGAGCCGGGCCCGCTCCGGGGTGCGGGTCTCCTGCCGGCGGAGGGCGCACGGAACTCCATGTTGCAAATGGGAAAGCGCGCCCGTATAAGTCGCGGCTGAGCCGCCCGGCGGGGCATGCCGTGGCGGCTTTTATGCTTTTACAATCCGCGGTCTCCGCAAAAGCAGCCCGTTCTCTCGCTCCAAGGGCGAAGTGCAGGGTCCGTCCGCCGGTCTCTCGGCTGGGCGCGGGGCCGTCTCGAATGCAAGGAGAGCAAAATGCCCAAGATGAAGACCAAGAGCGGCGCAAAAAAGCGCTTCAAGATGACCGGCACCGGCAAAGTGAAGGCGGCGGCCCAGGGCAAACGGCATGGCATGATCAAGCGGCACGCGAAGTTCATTCGCGATGCGCGCGGCACGATGGTGCTCAACGACAGCGATGCCAAGATCGTCAAGAAATACATGCCCTACGCCCGCTGAGCTCGTGTTTCGAGATCGGCTCCCCTCACTTTTTTCCGACCCGTCATAAGGAAGCAGACCCATGGCTCGCGTCAAACGCGGCGTCACCGCCCACGCCAAGCACAAGAAGGTTCTGAAGGCCGCCAAAGGCTATTACGGCCGGCGCAAGAGCACCATCCGCGTCGCCAAGCAGGCCGTCGAGAAGGCCCAGCAGTACACGTATCGCGACCGCAAGCGCAAGAAGCGCACGTTCCGCGCGCTCTGGATCCAGCGCATCAATGCGGCCACCCGCGAGCACGGCCTCACGTACGGCCGCTTCATCTTCGGGCTTTCCAAGGCCGGGATCGAGATCGACCGCAAGGTGCTGGCCGATCTCGCCGTTCACGATGCGGCCGCCTTCAAGGCGCTCGTCGACCAGGCTCAGTCCGCCGCCAAGGCCGCGGCTTGAGCCTGCGTTCCGCATCGTCCCAGGCCACGAGTTGCGGCGGGGATCGCCTTTCCGCCGCAGGCGCTGAAGCGCGGTTATTTCCTGTTTCGAACCGGACCCGCGCTCCGATCTTTTGACGAGACCTACGCGTGAGGCTTCGGACGGACAGGGCCCGAAGCGGTCACGGTCCAGGGCAGGGGCGCTCATGTCTGGCACATCCCAATCCGGCACATCCGAGCTCGAAACGCTCAAGGCCGAACTCATGGCGGACATCGCCGCGGCGACGGATCTCGCGGCGATCGAGGCCGTGCGCGTTGCGGCGCTCGGCAAAAAGGGGCGCATCGCCGGAGAGATGGCGAAGCTCGGCACGCTGCCGCCCGAAGAGCGCAAGACGTTCGGCGCCGCCACGAACGCGCTCAAGGACGCGGTGAGCCAGTCGCTCGAGGCGCGGCGCGCGGCGCTCGAGGGGGCGCTCCTCGACGCGCGGCTCGCGAGCGAGCGGGCGGACGTGACATTGCCCGTGCGGCCGGGACCCGAGGCGCTGGGGCGCATCCATCCCGTGAGCCAGGTACTCGAGGAGTGCATCGAGATCTTCGCCGATCTTGGTTTCGACGTCGCCGAGGGGCCGGACATCGAGACCGACGAGATGAACTTCGGCAAGCTCAACATCCCGCCCGAGCATCCGGCGCGGCAGGAGCACGACACCTTCTACTTCCCGCCGAAGGCCGACGGCTCGCGGCTGCTTCTGCGCACGCACACGAGCCCGGTGCAGATCCGCACCATGGAGGCGCGCAAGCCCCCGATCCGCATCATCGCGCCGGGGCGTGTCTACCGCTGCGACAGCGACCAGACGCACACGCCGATGTTCCATCAGATTGAGGGGCTCGTCATCGACGAGACGACCCACATGGGGCATCTCAAGTGGGTGCTCCAAGAGTTCTGCAAGGCGTTCTTCGAGGTGTCGGACGTGAAGATGCGCTTTCGCGCCTCGCACTTCCCCTTCACGGAGCCGTCGATGGAGGTCGACATCGGTGCCGAGGCGATCGGCAAGCCGGGACAGTGGCTCGAGATCCTCGGCTGCGGCATGGTGCATCCGAACGTGCTCAGGAACTGCGGGCTCGACCCCGAGGTCTATCAAGGCTTCGCGTTCGGCATGGGCCTCGACCGCATGACGATGCTGAAATACGGCGAGCCGGATCTGCGCGCGTTCTTCTCCGCAGATCTGCGCTGGCTGCGAAACTACGGCTAATCAGTGCTCGACGTGCCGACGCTGGCCGGCGGCTTGTCGAGCTGATTGAAGGCTTCAGGTGCACTGCGTTCGACAGTCCCAGAACCTTACCTCCGCCCTTAACCCCTCCCCGGGAGGGGGATACGTCGCGGCTTGTCTGAGGATGCGCCCATGAAGTTCACGCTCTCCTGGCTCAAGGATCATCTCAAGACCAAGGCGACGGTCGAGGAGATCGCGACGAAGCTGTCGGCCATCGGGCTCGAGGTGGAGAGCGTCGAGGATCCGGCCGAGAAGCTCGGTGCGTTCCGCGTGGCGCGCATCGTGGAAGCGAAGCGGCACCCGAACGCCGACAAGCTGCAGGTCGTCATGGTTGAGACAGAGAAGGGCCAGCCCCTGCTCGAGGTCGTGTGCGGGGCGCCCAACGCGCGGGCGGGGCTCGTCGGCGTGTTCGCGCCGCTCGGCGCCTACATCCCGGGCTCGAAGATCACGCTCGAGAAGAAGCCGGTGCGCGGCGTCGTCTCGAACGGCATGATGTGCTCAGCGGCGGAGCTCGAGCTCTCCGAGGAGAGCGAGGGCATCATCGAGCTGCCGGTGGAGATGGCCTCTCAGGTCGGCGTTCCCTACATCGATGCGGCGGGTCTCAACGATCCCGTGTTCGAGGTGAAGCTGACGCCGAACCGGCCCGACTGCACGGGCGTGCGCGGGATCGCGCGCGATCTGGCGGCGGCCGGCCTCGGCACGCTGAAGCCCGAGAAGGCGATCGCCGGCGTCGAGGGCGGCTTCGATACGCCGATCGAGATCCGGCTCGCGTTCCCGGATGGTGCCGAGGACGCGTGCCCCGTGTTCGCCGGCCGCCTCATCAAGGGCGTGACCAACGGGCCCTCGCCCGACTGGCTGCAGGCGCGGCTCAAGGCGGTGGGGCTGAGGCCGATCAATGCGCTGGTCGACGTCACCAACTACATCAGCCAGGATCGCGGGCGGCCGCTGCATGTCTACGACGCCGACAAGCTCAAGGGCGCGGTCGTCGCCCGGCTCGGCAGGCCCGGCGAGACGTTCCGCGCCCTCGATGGCAAGGACTACGCCGTCGACGAGACCATGTGCGTGATCGCCGACGACAGCGGGCCGCTGGGCCTCGGTGGCGTCATCGGCGGGGAAGCGTCCGGCTCGACGGAGACGACGAGAAACGTGCTCGTCGAAAGCGCGTATTTCGATCCGCTGCGGACGGCGGCCACGGGACGCAAGACGGGCCTCGTCACGGACGCGCGCTACCGCTTCGAGCGTGGCGTCGACCCCGAGAGCGTGCTGCCGGGGCTCGATCTCGCCACGCAGATGATCCTCAAGCTCTGCGGCGGAAAGCCCGCGAAAGCGACGGTTGCCGGCAAGGTCCCCGATCCGCGCCGCGCCATCGTGTTCGATCTCGGGCGCGTCGAGAAGCTGTCGGGGCTCTCGCTGCCGGTGGACGAGATCACGAGGATCCTCGAGGCGCTGGGATGCGTGCTGGTCGGCGAGGGGAGCGTACGCGAGGTCACACCGCCCTCGTGGCGGCCCGATATCCACGGCGGGGCCGATCTCGTCGAGGAGGTCGTGCGCATCGCGGGGATCGACCGCATTCCGGCGACGGCGCTACCGCGGACGAGCGGAGTCGCGCGTCCGGTGCTGACGGAGACGCAGAGGCGCGCGCGCCGGGCACGCCGCGTGCTGGCGGCGCGCGGCCTGGTCGAAGCCGTGACGTGGTCGTTCCTGCCGAAGGCGCAGGCGGAAGTGTTCGGCGCCGGCGCGACGCTGGTCGAGCTCGCCAATCCGATCTCGGTCGAGCTCGCCGTCATGCGGCCGAGCCTGCTCGCGGGTCTCGTGACGGCCGTCGAGCGCAACCGGAACCGCGGTTTCGCCGACGCGGCGCTGTTCGAGCTCGGCCAGGCGTATCGCGGGGAAGCGCCAAAAGACCAGTACCTGTCCGCTGCCGGCGTGCGTGCCGGGACGGCCGGCGTCTCGGGCGGCGGGCGGCACTGGGATGGGAAGGCGCAGGACGTGTCCGTGTTCGACGCCAAGGCGGATGCGGTCGGCGTGCTGGCGGCGCTCGGCATCGATGTCGCGAAAGCGCAGATCACCCGCGATGCGCCGGCTTGGTATCATCCGGGGCGCTCGGGCACGCTGCGGCTCGGCCCCAAGACGGTGCTGGCGTATTTCGGAGAGATCAATCCGCGGACGCTCGGCGCGCTCGACGTGGCGGGGCCTGTGGTCGGGTTCGAGGTGTTCCTCGACGCGTTGCCGCCGGAGAAGCGCAAGTCGCTCGCCAAGGCACCGCTGGCCCAGTCCGATCTGCTCCCAGTCCGGCGCGACTTCGCGTTCGTGCTCGACGGACGCGTCAACGCCGGCGACGTGGTCAAGGCCGCGCTGGGAGCGGACAAGGCGCTGATCGCGGCGGTATCCGTGTTCGACGTCTTCGAGGGTGGGGCGCTCGCGGCCGAGGGCAAGAAGTCGGTGGCGATCGAGGTCACGCTGCAGCCGGTCTCGGGGACGCTCACCGACAAGGACATCGAGGCGATCTCGCAGGCGGTCATCGCCAATGTGAAAAAGGCGACCGGCGGCGAGATCCGGAGCTGAGCCGAAGCCCGGTCTGCTCACCCGCCCCGAAACATGGCTTGGCCCTGACGGTGAAGGGTCGGGCTCACCTCCGCGCGCCCCGAAGGGTTACTCCATCGATAGTCTGTCAATGCTCCGGGGGTTCCTGCTACTCTCGAGGCTTCTGCTCGGGCGCGGTGATGTTCGAGCGGATTGGAGCCGTGCTCTAAGTTTTTGGTTGACGCGTTTTCTTAACGCGAAGTGGTGTCCACTTCGCTTGAAAACGCTTTAAAGTTTTTGATGAAACCGATGCGTGACGATCGGGGCCGATCGGGTCTGGGAGCGTCATGGTCCAAGAAACTATGTCACCAATCAGCGGCGGGAGAGGCGAGATGGGTGCGGATGTCACGACGGCAACGGAAGGCGCGAGACCTCTGGTCCTGCCCAAGCCCGATCTTCACCACATCGTCGTGGTGGGCGGGGGAGCGGGCGGGCTCGAGCTTGCGACGCGCCTTGGCGACAAGCTCGGGCGCGATACCTGGCTGCACAAGCGCCAGGCGGCCATCACGCTCGTTGACCGGTCCCGCACGCACATCTGGAAACCGCTGCTGCACGAGATCGCCGCCGGCAGCATGGAGGTCGACCGGCACGAGGTCGAGTATCAGGCGCACGCTCACTGGCACGGGGTCAAGTTCCGCTACGGCGAGATGATCGGCCTCGACCGGGCGAGGAAGCTCGTGCATCTCAAGCACACGCTCGATGAGGACGGCCGAGAGATCACGCCGGACCGCTGGATCCCCTACGACACGCTGGTCATCGCCGTCGGCAGCGTCTCCAACGATTTCGGCGTGCCGGGCGTCAAGGAGCATGCGCTGATGCTCGATACGCCGGAAGAGGCCGAGCGCTTCAACCGGCGGCTGCTCAATGCGTGCGTGCGCGCCAACACGCAGTCCGAGCCCATCAGGCCGGAGCAGTTGCACGTTGCGATCATCGGCGCCGGGGCGACGGGGACAGAGCTCTCGGCCGAGCTGCACGGGACAGCGCGCGGCGTGGTCGCCTTCGGCCTCGACAAGATCGATCCCGAGAAGGACATCAGGATCACGCTGATCGAGGCGGCGCCCCGGATCGTGCCGGCCCTGCCGCCCCGCATCTCGGCGGCAACGACCGAGATCCTGACCAAGCTCAATGTCGACGTGCGCGTCGACGCGCGTGTGACCGAGGTCACGGCCGGCGGCGTCAAGCTCGCCAACGGCGATTTCATCGGCTCGGAGCTCGTCGTGTGGGCCGCCGGCGTCAAGGGGCCCGACGTTCTGGCCCACCTCGACGGCCTCGAGGTCAGCCCCTCCAACCAGCTCCTGGTCAAGCCGACGCTCGAGACGACGGTCGATCCCGATATCTTCGCGCTCGGCGACTGCGCCTATCTCGTTCCGTCCGGAGAGACGGAGCCGATCCCGCCGCGCGCGCAGGCCGCGCATCAGGAAGCGTCTCACCTCGTGAAGCAGATCAAGGCGCGGCTGCGCGGGGAGCCTCTGAAGCCGTTCAAGTATCGCGACTTCGGCTCGCTGGTGTCGCTCGGGCACTATTCGACCGTCGGCAGTCTCATGGGCTTTGTGACCGGGCGCAAGATGCTCATCGAAGGGTTTGCCGCCAAGCTCATGTACCGCTCGCTCTACAAGATGCACGAGACGGCGTTGCATGGGTACGGGAAGGTGACGCTGGATACGATCTCGCGGATTTTGACGCGGCGCACGGAGCCGCATGTGAAGCTGCATTGATGTGGGGGAGGCTGCGGGCAGCGGGCAGCAGGCAGGGGTGAGGGAGTGGGGAGGCTGGCGATGGCGCGGGAGGTGACTGCGGCCGGAGGATGCCTCTGCGGAGCGGTGCGCTTCAAGGTCTCGGGCGTCCCCATCCGCATGGTGCAGTGCCACTGCCGCGATTGCCAGCGTGCGTCGGGGACGGGGCATATGTCGAATGCGATCTTCGATGTGGCGGACGTCGAGATCGTGGGGGCGACGGCGTCCTATGCCAGCCCGTCCGACAGCGGCAATACGCTGACGCGGCATTTCTGCCCGACGTGCGGAAGCCGCCTCTTTCTCTACAGCGAGGCGCGGCCGGACATGATCGTGATGGCTGCGGGCGCGTTCGACGACAGCAGCTGGTTCGAGCCGGAGGTCGTCCTCTACACGAAAAGCCGACCGCCGTGGGACATCACGACCGACCGGGTGCCGGCGTTCGAAGGAATGCCGCCCCGCAGGTCGAAGTAGGCTTTTCTGGCCTCTGCCCGCCGGTTCCGGCGGGATGCCTCGAATTTTAGGGACCCCTTCAACCGGCGATTGACGAGGATTTGCTACCTTGGCGCTGCGGGCCCCGGCGGGCTCCGCGGGAGGACGCAAGCCTCATGTGCTCGCTCGGTGTCGTTCTGGCGTTCGTAATCGCGCATATCGTGGCCTGCTCGGCGCTCGGCGGCGGCTGGCGCGGGGCAGGGCGGGCTCCGTTCGCCGTCTTCTTTCCGGCGCTGGCGCTCCTGCTGCTCGATGCGGTGTGGAGCGATTCCTATGCCGATCTCGGCAGGAGGATCGGCCTGCTCGCGAGCTGGGAGATGCTCTATTTCTTCCTCTATGCCTGCCTGCGGATCGCGTTCAGGCCGGCGGCTCGCGCTCACGCCCTGCCGCGCAGATAGCCGATGTGTCCGCGCGAGACCTCGCGCAGGCGCTCGAGGTGGGCCAGCGTCTCGCGGGGGTGCAGCGGGAACCCCGTCATCTTCACGTGATCCGCATCGAGTGCGGCGAGTGCGGGCATCACCTCCTCGGCTGATTTGTGCAGCATGACGACGGTGGCGACGCACGAGCGCTTCATGTTGCGCGGCACTTTCGGTACGACGCTCGCCAGCAGGGTCTTGGCGTGCTCCGAGAGATGGCTCGAAAGGCGGCCGAAGACGGAGATGAGCTTGATGACGAACGTCTCCTCGAAGCGGTCGCCGCGCGTCTCCATCCACTCGAAGAACTTGGTCATGATCATGTCCTGCCGGCGCAGCAGCGGCGTCAGGCGGTAGTCCTGCCATTCGGCGACGAGGTCGAAGCGCGGGTCGAGGTCGATGTCGCCGGGAGCGAAGGATTCCCTGGCCTTCACACCGACCGATCTCAGGAACGCCTTGTTGCGGCGGTGATCGAAGCGCGTCATGAACGCGGGGAGCTGGACCGTCTCGTCGCTCGCATCGGCATAGGCCTGGGCGACGAGCTTGGCGCAGAACAGCTTGCGGCGCCCCCTCATGCGCATGGAAAAGTCGTAGGGGATGTGGGCGGTGGCCCCTATCGTGCTGGCGTGCACGCGATCGTAGGCGAGCTTGGCCGCGCGCTCGGCGAGGGCGGCGTCCTTGCAGCGGTAAAGCACGGCGCGGCCGAGCCCGTGGTCGAGCACGCGGGCAAGCGGGTTGATGATGGCGCCCTCCTCGATCAGCGCCTCGACCATCCAGTGCGTGCCTTCGGGGTCGATGTAGACGATGGCGATGTGGCTGAACTGGGTGTCCACATCGCCGATGCGGGCGATGGCGGCGCTGTTGTGGGCGCTGCCGCGCATGAGGATCAGATCGCCCGAGCGGAACGGAATGTCGCGGCCGGTGTCGTAGTCCGGGTGAACGAGCGTGTTCCAGGACGTTCCGGTGAAGGCGCGCCTGCTCTTCTCGCCCGGAAGGAGGCGGTCGTTGCCCGACGCGATCTCGCCCAGCATGTCGGAGGCGTAGCGGGCGATGCGGAAGAGGTCGCGCAGCGCGCTTTGCGCGGGGCGGGTGAACACGCCCTGGTCCTGCCATCCCGCGATGCGGTCGCGCAGGCGCATGCGGGCCAGGAAGAGCCGATGCAGGAGGAGCGGCGCCGCTTCAGCCACGGCGCGGCGGTCGGATTCTGCGATGTCGGTCTCGTCGATGTGACGATAAGCGGCGCGGAGGGACGCCTCGAGCTCGTCGGCCGATGTCGCCGGCAGGTCGGCCACCCCGCCGATCGCGGCCAGTTGCTCCTCGAGCTTCCTCACGACGACTCGCTGCACGGTACGCCTCCCCTCTTCAGTCCGCCGTGCTTTCGACGGCGGGTCCCTCCGCCCGGATGGGCCCCGGCGCGCCGCCTCGCCGCCGTGGGCCGTGTCCCCGAGACCATCCGGCGCCCCCGCGCATCCGATCCCGCCGGCCCCGTCGGAGCCAGCCTCGCCGAAAGAGTGATAGGGGCTCGCGCGCGGCTGGTAAAGGCTTGGCCGGCGAGGCCGATGCGCGAAGCCGTCAGCCGTTGCGCAGCGCGGCCAGAAGCTCCGGCGTCGGATAGGAATCGGCAGGCAGCTTGTACTTCATCTGCATTGCCTTGATGGCCTGACGGCTCTTCAAGCCGATCAGGCCGTCGACCTCGCCCACGTCGTAGCCGCGCGCGATGAGCTGGCGCTGCAGCTCCTTGGCCTCGTCGATGCCGAGCGTCGGGATGCCCTCGCGACCGCGGCGCATGGGGGGCGCGCCGTTGATGCGCGTCGCCAGGTAGGCGGCGGTGGTGGCGTAGTTCAGGGACTGATTCCACTGCAGGTAAACGTCGAAGTTCGGCAGCGCGAGGAAGGCCGGTCCGAAGCGTCCCATCGGGAGCAGGAGCGACGCCTGCATCGCGTCGGTCTCGAGTGGCTCGCCGTTCGCCTTCGTCACGCCCCAGGCGGCCCACTGGGAGCGCGGGTGCTTGATCGTGAGGTCGGCCTGGTCCCACGGCATCTCGCCCGGCACGCGAACCTCCTGCAGCCACGGCTCGTTCGGGCGCCAGCCGAGATGGGCCATGTAATTGGCGGTGGTGCCGATGATGTCGGTTGCGTTCGAGAAGAGGTTCGGGCGGCCGTCGCCGTCGTAGTCGATGGCGTGCTCGAGATAGCGCGTCGGCAGGAACTGGGTCTGGCCGATCTCGCCGGCCCAGGAGCCGATCATGGTCTCGGGGGTCATGTCGCCGCGGTCGATGATCTCCAGGGCGGCCAGAAGCTCGTCGCGGAACATGGGGCCGCGGCGGCAGTCGTAGGCCAGGGTCACGAGCGAGCGCATGATCGGCAGCTTGCCCATGCCGGCGCCGAAATCGCTTTCGAGCGCCCAGAAGCCGGTGATGACGCCCGGATCGACGCCGAACTCCTTGACCGCGCGATCGAACGCGGCGCGGTTCTTCTCGATTTGCGCGCGGCCGTTGGTGACCCGGTTCGAGGTCGCGAGCTTGGCCGAGAAATCGAGGAAGCTCTGGGCGAAGAAGCCTTGGCGGCGGTCGCGCGCGATGACGCCCTGATCGGGCGTCATGCCGTCGAGCGCGCGCGAGAGGGTGCGCTGGCTGATGCCGGCGGCGGCGGCCTCCTTGCGGAAGTCGCGCATCCAGGTGTCGAACGACCACGTCGTCTTGCAGTTGCGGGGTGCGGCCGGCGGCGGCATGCCCTTGGTCGAGACGCGCCCCGAAGAGGTCTGCGGCGCGGCCGGGGTTTCAGGTGCGACGGAGGTCTCCGGTGCGACGGGAGTCTGGGCGGCGGCCGGGGTCGCGGCCGGCGTACCACCATCGGCAGGTCCCTCCGGGATCGGGACGGCGGCCGGCGCCGGCGTCCGTTTCTTTTGCGCCTTGGGCGTTTCGTGGGCGGGGCCGAACTCGATGCCGCCGGCGGTCGCCGGGCTATCGTTGGCGGGGGCGACCAGGGCCATGAGGGCTGCTGCGGCGATCAGAGGTGGGGTGAAGCGCATTGTCCGTCCATTCCAGGGGCTCGATTTCGCCGCCACTCATGCCGAGCCATATGGCGCCGTCAAGACATGGGCGTCCCGTCCGCCGGCCGGTTTCCGCCCCTCGCCGATCGTTATCGAGGGAGGGCTTGAAATTTCTGGGGTATTTCTAGACTAAAGCGCAAACGGCGGCCGGGCGGCGCGGTCGATGGCCGCTCCGAACGCCCTTTTGCCCCGCTCTACGAGGTGATAAGCACGCGCGCATGACCGATATCTCCCTGATCCGCAACTTCTCCATCATCGCGCACATCGACCACGGCAAGTCCACGCTGTCGGACCGGCTGATCCAGATCTGCGGCAACGTCACCAACCGCGAGATGAAGGAGCAGATACTCGACTCGATGGACATCGAGCGCGAGCGCGGCATCACCATCAAGGCGCAGACGGTGCGCCTCGACTATCGGCATACAGACGGAAAGACCTATCAGCTCAACCTGATGGATACGCCCGGGCACGTGGACTTCGCCTATGAGGTGTCGCGGAGCTTGGCTGCCTGCGAAGGGGCGATCCTGGTCGTGGACGCGAGCCAGGGCGTGGAAGCCCAGACGCTCGCCAACGTCTACCAGGCGCTCGACAACAACCTCGAGATCCTCCCCGTCCTCAACAAGGTCGACCTGCCGTCGGCGGACGAGGACCGGGTCAAGACGCAGATCGAGGACGTGATCGGCCTCGACGCGTCGGACGCCATCGGCGTCTCGGCCAAGACCGGCCTCAACGTCGAAGCCGTGCTGGCGGCCATCGTCGAGCGCCTGCCGCCGCCCAAGGGCGACGCGTCGAAGCCGCTCAAGGCCATGCTGATCGACAGCTGGTACGACGCCTACCTCGGCGTCATCGTGCTCGTGCGCATCATCGACGGTACGCTCAAGCGCGGCCAGAAGGTCAAGATGATGGCGACCGGCGGCAGCTACCAGATTGAGCGGGTCGGCATTTTTCGCCCGAAGCAGGAAATGCTGCCGGAGCTCGGTCCCGGGGAGGTCGGCTTCTTCACGGCTGCGATCAAGGAGGTTGCCGACACGCGCGTCGGCGACACGATCACGGATGAGAAGAACCCGACGGCCGAGCCGCTGCCGGGCTTCAAGCCGGCGCAGCCGGTGGTGTTCTGCGGTCTCTTTCCCGTCGATGCGGCCGACTTCGAGGACCTGCGCGACGCGGTGGCGCGGCTCCGGCTCAACGATGCGAGTTTCTCGTTCGAGACGGAGAGCTCGGCGGCGCTCGGCTTCGGCTTCCGATGCGGCTTTCTCGGCCTCCTGCATCTTGAGATCATCACCGAGCGGCTCGAGCGGGAGTTCAATCTCGACCTCATCACCACGGCGCCGTCGGTCATCTACCATCTGCATATGACCGACGGATCGATGATCGAGATGCACAATCCGGCCGACATGCCGGATCAGGTGCGTATCGATCATATCGAGGAGCCGTGGATCGAGGCGACGATCCTGGTGCCGGACGAGTATCTCGGCGCGGTCCTGAAGCTCTGTCAGGACCGGCGCGGGCGGCAGAACCAGCTCACCTACGTGGGCAACCGCGCCATGCTGATCTATGAGCTGCCGCTCAACGAGGTGGTGTTCGATTTCTACGACCGGCTGAAGTCGGTCTCGCGCGGCTATGCGTCGTTCGACTATCACATCAAGGGCTACGAGGAGGGCGATCTCGTCAAGCTCACGATCCTGGTCAACGGCGAGCCGGTCGATGCGCTGTCGATCATCGTGCACCGGACGCGCGCCGAAAGCCGCGGCCGCTCGATGTGCGAGAAGCTCAAGGAGCTGATCCCGCCGCATATGTTCCAGATCCCGGTGCAGGCGGCGATCGGCGCCAAGGTTATCGCGCGCGAGACGATCAAGGCGCTGCGCAAGGACGTGCTGGCCAAATGCTACGGCGGCGATATCACGCGCAAGCGCAAGCTGCTCGACAAGCAGAAGGCCGGCAAGAAGAAGATGCGTGAGTTCGGCAAGGTCGAAATCCCGCAGGAAGCCTTCATCGCCGCGCTCAAGATGGACGAGAACTGATCGCGTCGCCGGACAGGCGCGTTTCGTCGCGAACGGTGACACCTCAGCTTTCACGCTCGCCGTCCGGCACGCAGCACCTCGGACGAGACGCTCGGGGACGGCCGCGCTGCTATTCGGCGGCGGTGTCGAACGCGGTGCTTTCCAGCATCGGCAGCGTGAGGGCGTCGATCTCGTCGAGCGCCTTGCCGGCGATGCCCTGGACGTCGCCGTACATGCCGACGGTCGCTTCGATGACGCCTTTGATCTGCGCCTCGCGCTTGGCCCAAAGCCGCATCATCGCCTTGCGCTCGCGGTCGAGGTCGGCCTGCATGTCGGTGAATTTCTCGACGATCGCCTCGACGCGGTGGCGGAACCGAGGGCCGGTCAGGTAGTCGTAAACCAGCTCCATCTTGGTTTCCTGGCCTTCGCGGGCATGGCGTGCGGACGCGAGCTCGATGAGCGATTGACGTAGGGCGATAGCGACGGGAATGGCGCAGCGCGGCTCCACGACCCAAACACCGTCGATGAGATCGAACCCTACGACCTCCCTGGGGAGTGCGTTCGAGACCAGGAGCGCCATGTCGGCCTTGGCCGCGCGCTGATCGCCGCGCAGCTTGGCGAGCCAGCCGTCGGTCCAGTTCTTGGTGCGCTTCGATTCCCAGAGGATTGTGCCGCAGGGCTGGTCCAGGGGACCGAGCACACGCTGCAGCACGTCGCCGCCGAACTCGCCCTTCGGCACCGGCTCGATGATGTCGCGCGGGAACCTGGCGCGGATCGCGGCTTCCAGCTCCAGTTCCAGGACTTCACCCTGGAGCTGCTGCGAGCCCTGCTCGGCCTTGCGTTTCAGCTCCTCGATCTGGCGCTGCATGGAGGACATCTGCTCCTCCTTCTCGAGCAGCTTGAGCTTGAGCCCTTCCTCGGCTTCCAGCCTGGCCTTGTCGCGGACGGCGGCCAGCGATTCCTGCACCTTTGTCTCGATGGTAAGATCCATCTCGCGCCGCGCGTCATCCAGCTCGCGCTGCTTGCGGATCAGCTCGGCTTGCGCCTTCTGCGCGTCGGCCAGCTTGGCGTCGCGCTCGCGCAGCACGTCCTGGAGATCGGCAAGCTCCTTTTTCTTCTGCTCCATGTCGGCCGCGGCCAGGAGCTTTGCCTTCCTGGCTTCCTCGGCCGCGATGCGCGCGCGCTCGGCCGCGACGCGCTCGGCGACCTGCTCGCCAATGGCCGCCTTCTCCTGTTCGAGGGCCGCGAGCTGGCTGCGGACCTGCGTCTCGCGCCTGGCGATCTCCGCGTCCTTCTGCGTGAGGGCGTGCTCGTACCGCCGACGCGTGTCCGCGATCAGCGGCGCGGCGAGGGACTCCGTCAGCTTGATCTCGGTGCTGCAGCTCGGGCACGTGATCGTTGGCTCTGCCATGGGTCTTATTCCAACTCACTGGAATGAAATGGAGAATCTCACGGTCCAGATTCGGACTCGCTGATATTGTTCTCTAAATGTTCTCAGCTATTCGCGGCTGTGTCAAGGCGGGCGTTCGGCCCGTCCACCGCTAAGGACACGTTTGTGGTAGCTGCAACTTGTGGCGTGGGACGATCAGCCGAGGGCCATCAACGTCTTCAGCTCCGCCGAGGACATCACGTTGCAGTAGATCATGTTGATGATCTCGAGCTCCTTGCGATGCAGCTCGTCGCTGCCGGCGGCGCAGCAGTCCTCGACGACTACGACGTTGAAACTCTCGTCGGCCAGGCTGCGCACGGTCGAGGAGACGCACTGATCGGTGAAGATCCCGCAGCAGACCACAGTCTTGATGCCGAGGTTGGTCAGGATCAGGCGCAGGTTGGTTCCGGTCAGGGCGCTGTCGGTCGTCTTGGTGACGACGATCTCGTCGCCGACCGGCGCGAGCGCATCCGGAATCTGCGACGGCGCCTCGTCTTTCGGCAGCAGCAGGTTGTTCCAGCCGGGCATCTTCTGCGAGAGAGACCGGTCGCGGCCGTCCTTCGTGTGGCAGGCGATGCGCGCGAACAGGCATTCGATGCCGTGCTCGCGGAACCTGGCGAGGAGATCCCGGGCGCGTGGAATCACAGTCGCGTGCATGCGGTCGTGGAAGGGCGTCCACGCGTCATAGTCCGCCTGCGCGGCGGGAGGCAGTGCTGCGCGCTCAGGGCGCGCGAGGTAGACGTTCTGCACGTCGATGACGAGGAGCGCGGTATGGGCCTTGCCGAGATCCGGGTCGGCGGGCTCGGGCGCGCCGCGGTAATAGATTGACCGGTACGCGGTTTTCCAACTCATGCAAGGCTCCCCAGACTCAAACGTCACGCTCCTGGCTCGAGCTTAGAGAGTTTTCAGCGTCGGCGGGTGCGCAAATCGTCATGCAAAAAAGAGCCCCGGCGTGGGGCGCCGGGGCTCTATCGTTCGGGAAGGATTGCGTCACCGATGATCGCGGCGGTCGTCGCGCCGGTCGTCCCTGTGGTCACGTCGATCGTGAGGGCGTTCCATGCGCCGCCACTTGTTGGGGGGCGGTCCCATGCCGACCGGTGCGCGATAGTCCTTGCGCCACCAGCCGGCGTTGCGCGGACCCGGGGGAGGCGCGTGCCATCCGGCGCGTGGGCGCACGTTGTAGGCGTACCAGCGGTCGCGATCGCGATACCACGGGCGGCCGACGTAATAGCGATCCCAGTAGTCCCGCGCGACGAAGGTCACGAAGGGAATGTGAAACGCCGCGGGGCCCACGTCCGGCAGCGACACGTACCCGCCGCGTTGCTCGAAAGCGAGATATTCGCTGTAGACCCAGCCGCGGTTTCCCGCCCAGATCACATCGCACCAGGATTCATCGCGCAGGCAACCTGCGATCTCGATCTCGTCGCCTTCCGGAATGACGCCGACGCTCGGGAACTCGGTATCGGGGCCGGTCCGGATGTTCACGTCCGCCGTCGAAAATCCCGGGGCGGCTTGCGCCGAGGCCAAGCCCAACACCATCAGGCTGGCCACAGCGCCGATGAGGCGTCTGATTTTCATGTTCACTCCAATCTCGGCGTGCGCGTACAGCATTCACGCGAACGCGACGCGACGATGGTCGTCCGTCTTCACGCCATCGAGAAAGGAACGAATGCGGCGGGAGGTTCCGTCGTGCCGCGGAATTGTCCCGCCGGTGTCACGGACGGGCTACGCGCGTTTCGCAGTATCTTCCTTGCAAGCCGTTTCGACGGCCCGCGCAGTTATGCTCGGCGCCGTGCCTGTCTGCGAGGGGAGCGGAACCGCTCACATACTTCGGACGGACAGGGTCCGAGGCGGTCCGGGACGAGCCGCAGTGGTCATTCGCCGCGCCAGCGGCGGCGCAGGCGCTCGACCTGCGGCAGGTCGAAGACATCGAAATGGGGGCTGGTGCCGGGCGGATAGTCTTCGGCGAATTTCCAACCTCCGTCACACCACGGATTGCCTTGGAAGCCGGAGGGGCCGTTGAAGGGTCTGCAGTCCCGCTCGACGACGGGGCGGTCGCCTTTCATCCGTCTGCCGGCGGCATCGGCTGTCGTCAGGGGGACCGTCAGGAAGGCTACCGTGCCGATTGCCGCGGCCACCCAGTATCTCGTCGTCATCGGTTGGCTCCTTGCCTCAGGACGCGCCCTAGGACCCAACGGGACACCGAGAGGCATCACCAGGAATCCGCACGTCGGAAGCTACAAGGCCCTGAGGGTGCCGGGAGGGCGACCTTTGATCTCCGCCGCATTTTCCGTCTTGGCCGTGACCCATTCACCACGCGTATGCTCAGAGCTTCACGCGGTTGAGCCGCAGCGCGTTGGCGACGACGCTCACCGAGGAGAGCGACATGGCGGCTGCCGCGATCATCGGCGACAGGAGGAGGCCGAAGACGGGGTAGAGCACGCCGGCCGCGATGGGCACGCCGGCGGCGTTATAGATGAAGGCGAAGAACAGGTTCTGGCGAATGTTGGACATGGTGGCGGCCGAAAGCGTCCGCGCGCGCACGATGCCCGTCAGGTCGCCCTTGAGGAGCGTCACGGCCGCGCTTTCCATCGCCACGTCCGTGCCGGTGCCCATGGCGATGCCGACATCGGCGGCGGCGAGCGCGGGCGCGTCGTTGATGCCGTCGCCGGCCATGGCGACGATGCGGCCCTCGCGCTTCAAGCGGGCGACGACGGCGCTCTTGTCCTCGGGCAGCACCTCGGCCTCGACGTCCGTGATGCCGAGCGTCCGTGCGACGGCGTTCGCCGTGGTGCGCTGGTCGCCGGTCAGCATGACGACGCGGATGCCGTCCTCCCTGAGCGCGGCGATGGCGGCGGGCGTCGTCGCCTTGATGGGATCGGCGATAGCGATGATGCCGGCGGGCTTGCCGTCGACGGCGACGTAGATGGCGGTTGCGCCGTCGCGGCGTAGCTCGTCCGCGGTGGCGTCAAGGTCTGCCGTATCGATGGAGGCGTCGGCCATGATGTGGCGGTTGCCGATGACGAGGCGCTTGCCGTCGACCGTGCCGATGACGCCCTTGCCGACCGGGGTTTCGAACCCTTGCGGCTCCGAGAGCGGCAG
>ERZ795041.206-NODE-206-length-23228-cov-4.887930_pt1 | contig 23228 bp, 21 predicted proteins | sample MGYA00375125_ERZ795041 | MGnify/ENA primary metagenome ERZ795041 (study PRJEB30170, sample SAMN03074214) | activated sludge metagenome | biome: Common Effluent Treatment Plant; feature: Wastewater; material: Activated sludge; isolation source: activated biomass in...
GGTATGGGGATGATAGACCTCAAAGCCGAAAACGGCAGGAAATATTTTGCTGTATTGGAAAATAAATTTGCCGGACAACGATTTTCATTGCCCGAAGCAACAAACACCGGCATTGTTTTCAGAATCATTCCCGGTGGTCGTTCAAAGATTTTTGAGATAGAACAAAAGTCGGGCAATCCGGTTTTTAATGCTTCCTATATGATAGGGCAAATGCAGCATCGTGTTGTTTTCAGAAAAAATTTTGACAGTCTGAATGTCCTCGAAAATATTTCAGGAACATTTGATGTTTCAAAACTCGCTTCCGGAATATTACAGGTTACTGTTTTCAATAAAGATAATATGCCGCTGGCAGAAAGACTTTGTTTTGTAGATAACGGAGAATACAGGATGAAAGCGGAGATAAATAAAGACACCGTATCCTTTGCCGCCAGAGGTAAGAATGTATGGCAACTGACCTTCGCCGATTCTGTCGATGGTTCATTCTCCGTTTCGGTTACCGATCCTGAATATGATATGAGCAATGGAAGTAAGGATGGTATCGTTTCATCCTTACTCCTTACTTCAGATTTGAAAGGTTATGTACATAATCCGGCTTATTACTTTACACAGCAATCCGACTCAGTAGAAACAGCAATGGATCTGGTGATGATGTGCAATGGATGGCGACGTTTTAAATGGGAGGAGCTGGCAAAAGGAAATTCAACAACTACTTATCAGGATCCGGGATATATACAAGTGGCAGGAAGTATTTTTAAGTCGGGTACAAAAAAACTGTTTGTTTCTAAGCCTTTTCTGATATTTATTACAGGGCAAGATTCTACCAAGCAAATGCGAATGGGTGTTACAGATGCCTTTGGAAATTTCAAATTAGACTCAATGTTGTTTTTTGGAACTACCAGCATGTTGTTTAAAGACATAAGAGGCAAGAAAAGCGAGCCATTAGAAATAAAACTTGCCGGTGATACACTTACCAGAAGATTTCAACTCTCAAAGATTGATAAATCCATTTTTGTTACCGGTGTAATGGCTGATGCTGTTCAAAACAACAAACTGGCTGATGATTTGGAAGCAATCAACAAGGCGGAAGGCATTACACTGAGCGGCATTACACTTAAGTCCAAAAAGAAGACAGTACTAGAACAGCTTGAGGAAAAATATACCAGTGCTTTGTTTAGTGGAATGTCAGAACGTACCATTGACCTGGTCAATACCGATGAAAAGATAACACAGAACAATATTTTTGATTATTTGATGGGCAGGGTACCGGGGCTCAATATTTCAAATGATGGACCGGATTATAGTATTTATTATCGCCAAACGGCTTTATTAAGTTCAATGGGAGTGATGCCGATGACCTTGTATCTTGATGAAGTACCAACTGATGCCAGTTTTATTGCGGCCATTCCGGCCGATCAGGTGGCACTTGTAAAAGTGTTTAGCAATTTTGCAGGGGCCGATGGTAATGCACCTGGCGGTGTGCTTGCCATTTATACAAAGAAAGGGGCAGATATTTATAATTCAGTATCTCGTGGCGATATGATTAGATATCAGGGATATTCTGTGATCAAAGAATATTATGCACCGGATTATAGTGTTAAAAGCTCAACTGTTTTGCAAGATGATAATCGGATTACGTTACTTTGGAAACCTGATATAAATGTGAAGGGAGTAAATCGGGTGGTTCCGGTCAGGTTTTATAACAATGATCGTAGTAAAAGTTTTAAAGTAGTAGTAGCAGGAATGACCATAAATGGAAAGCTACTCTATATTGAAAAAATTATTTCGCCTCAGGCGTTTTAAGTATGTTGAAGATTAATTCAAAATCATTTCTCTTGCATTTTCAAGAGCTGCTGCCGTTGGTTTTTCACCACTCAGCATTTTGGCTATAGCCGTGATGCGTTCATCTTCAGATAAGCGGCGAACGGCTGTTTTTACTTTATCGTTAATGATTTCTTTAAATACAAAAAGATGCGCATCGGCTTTGCCTGCTATTTGTGGCTGATGTGTTATACAAATCACCTGTCGCCGATTGGCAAGCTCTTTCATAATGATGGCTACCTGCCTGGCCGCTTCGCCCGATATGCCGGTATCTATTTCATCAAAAATTAATGTGGGCATATCCATGGTTTGTGCTACAAGCGATTTGATGCAAAGCATCAAACGACTGAGTTCGCCGCCACTTGCTACTTTGCGTACTGGTTGATATTGGCCGCTACGGTTTGCATCAAATAAAAACTCTATTAGATCGGCGCCGGCAGGGCCGGGTGTTGTATTTTGTATCTCTACTTTCAGTTTGGCATTGGGCATACCTACTTGCAATAGTAGTTTGTTTACTTTTTCAGTAAGAGGTTTTATTTGCTTTTGCCTGCGTTCTGAAATATGTGCTGACAATAATTTTAATTCTTTTTCAAGCATCGCTACTTCTTTTTCTTTTTGCAAAATGGTATCATCTATTTGAAGTACAGCCTGTAGTTTTTCTTCAAGCTCGTTTTTGATTTTGATGAGTTCTTCAGTAGAACTAACGCCGTGTTTTTTTTGCAACTTGTAGCCCAGCGATAATCTTTCGTTCAGCTTTTCTATTTGTTGAGGATCGCTTTGAATGGCATCACTTATTTGAGAAATATCTCCGGTAATGTCTTTTAATTCTATTTGTGCCGATTGAAGTCTTTGCACAATTTGTGGAAGCCGGGGATGATATGCTGCATAATGATTCAGTTGATTGCAAATAGACTTTAATTGCTGCACCATGGGTGTTTCACTTTCTTCCAGTTGATATTGCACATCAGTCAGTACAGATTTTATGCTTTCGGCATGTGTGAGCAGTTTTAAATTTGCTTCAATATTTTCCAGTTCATTTTCTTTGAACCCGGCCTCATCCAGTTCGGTAAATTGAAAGCGGTGATAATCTGCTTCTCTGTCAAATTGTTGTTTTTGGTGCAGCAGGGCCGTTGTTTCTTTTTTTACTTCATTCCATTGGCGAAAACATTCCTTATATTCTTCCAATGGTTGTGCATTGCCGGCCAGTGCATCTATCACTTCTCTTTGAAAATCATTTTGTGTAAGTTCCAGTGTGTCAAATTGCTGATGCAGATCTACCAGCAAATGGCTAAGGCCATTCAGCTGTGAAAGTGTAACCGGTGTATCGTTTATAAAGGCTCTTGATTTTCCTGCCGCTGCTATCTCTCTTCTGATCACCAGTTCTTCATTACTATCCAAATCATTGGCAAGCAGAAAAGACGCAATTTCTTTTTTTGGATTTTGAAAAACGGCTTCCACTACACATTTTTTTGTCTTGTTCAATAATACGCCGGAGTCGGCTCTTTCGCCCAGTATCAATCCCATTGCACCCATAATGATGGATTTGCCGGCACCGGTTTCTCCGGTAAGTACATTGAGGCTTTTGGAAAATGCAATTTCCAGATCTTCAATGATGGCATAATTCTGTATCGTAATTCGGCTGAGCAAAAGTTTACTAATAACCGGCAAGTTATATTTTACAACTGAATAAAAGAAAAGAGGCTGCATTTTTAGTACAGCCTCTTGATATTAATTTATAAAATTATTTATTTTATCTCAACACTCTTGTGCAAGTCTTCATCCACTAAAATTCGTCCACAGTGTTCGCAAATCATTATTTTCTTGTGTTGTTTTATCTCGCTTTGCTTTTGAGGGGGAATTGCATTGAAGCAACCGCCACAAGCATCTCGCTGTACCTGCACCACGGCCAGCCCATTACGATAATTCTTGCGTATTTTTTCATAACTGGTTAATAAGCGAGACTCTACATGCTCTCTTGCATCAGCAGCCAGTTTGTTGTAATGTTTTTCTTCTTTTTCATTAGAAGCTATTATTTTTTCAAGCTCATTTTTTTTGGTGGCCAGTACACCTTCCTTTGCAGCTATGTTCTTTTTTGCTTTTTCAAGGGCTATCGCTTTTTCGCCTATTTCATCTGTTGCATCTTTTATATGCTTTTCCGCCAGCTTCATCTCAAGTTGCTGCATTTCAATTTCTTTATTGATGGCTTCAAACTCGCGGTTGTTTTTTACATCATTACTTTGCTTCTCGTATTTTTTAACAAGGGCTTCCGCTTCTTTAATAGCCAGTTTGCGTTGCTCTATAAATTCTGTTACGCCGTTTATTTCTTCTTCAATTCTGGTTTGGCGTGCATACAAACCCTGAATTTCATCTTCCAGGTCGGCAACTTCCATAGGCAGCTCCCCTTTCAAAATATGAATTTCATCTAATTTGCTTTCAATTTTCTGTAGATGTACGAGTGAACTTAATCTTTCCTGTACTGAAAATTCTTTTACTTGTGCCATTGATTACACTTTGTTTGAAGTTTGAGCTGAGATAGTCAACCCGAGCTTATAAAAAATAATACACGGGGTTGGTTTTTACCTCAGTTTTAAGGACGGCAAAATTAGGGAATTTTTGGCCTAAAACATCGCTTAGATAGTCAATTGTAAACTGCTCACTTTCATAATGGCCTACATCTATTAATAAAAGCCGTTTGTCGGCATCAAAATACTCATGATATTTTAAATCGGCCGTTATATATGCCTGAGAATCAGAAGCTAATGCTTTGGCAATCAAAAAGCTACCGGCGCCGCCACAAATAGCAATTTTCTTGATTTTATTTCCCGTCAACCCTGTGTGTTTTAATACCGGCACATTGAAAACAGCTTTTACTTTATTTAAAAATTCATTTTCATCCATTTCTTGAGGCAAATAACCTGTAATGCCCGATCCGGTTTCGGAGTGCTTATTGGCAACTGCAATTACTTCAAATGCTACTTCTTCATAAGGATGGGCCTTTTTCATAGCAGCCACTATCTGGTTTTCTAAATAGAAAGGAAAAATGATTTCAATTTTTATTTCATTTTCATTGTGTCGTTTTCCTATTTCACCTACATAAGGTTGCGTGCCGGTACCGGCTTTAAAAGTTCCTTCACCTTTGGTATTAAAACTACATTCACTATAGCCGCTTATTTGTCCGCCACCTGCATTGAAGATGGCTTGTCGCACTTCTTCTGCAGTAGCTTCCGGCACATAAGTATAAAGTTTCTTCAGCGTATGCTCTTTTGGCATTAATATCTCCAGATTTTTTAAATCAAAAAGCGAGGCTATTTTTCCATTAACACCCTGCAATACATTTTCAAGATTGGTATGAATCGCATAAATGGCAATATCGTTTTTAATGGCCGCTATAATCGTTCTTTCAACATAGTTTTTGCCATTTATTTTTTTTAATCCTGAAAATACAATGGGATGATGGGCAACGATCAGGTTACATTTTTTTTGAATGGCTTCGTTTACAACTTCTTCAGTAGCATCTAATGAGCAGAGGATGCCGGTACAAATAAAATCCGGGTTTCCGGTTATCAACCCTGCATTATCATAACTTTCCTGTAAAGAAGGATGCGCAATGGTTTCTAAAAAACAGGTAATTTCTATTATTTTCATTGGTTAAAGATACAAGCAAGGGGCTGATGTTTTTGGTGAAATATGGTGTGATATTTTTTGCAAAATTTTTATTTGTTAGTAACTGAGGCTTTAGTAACTTTTCACTCTATTCCCGCCCCTTAGACAGCCACCAAATATTTATAAATATTGCCTGCCATGCTAAAAAGGTATTTAGGTTTATCGCTGCTTGCTTTTCTGGTAATTACCGGATTAGCGGGAACCGTTCATAACACTGCTATCTCAAAGCCTGAACGTAAAACAGCATTGGGACTGTTGAAAGAATCCCGCAATGAAGTAATAAATAGTGTAAAAGACCTTTCGCTACGCCAGTTGAACTTTAAATCAATAAAAGACCAAAATTCTGTTAAGCAAATCATTTTTCAAATTGCCGCAACTGAAAAAAATCTTTGGCAAACTTTTAAAAGTGCAATGGATGGTCAAGATACACCAGACAGAAGAAAAGAAATAAAATTATCTGATACACAGTTAATTCATCTGATAGAAAATGAGGAGGCTGATTTTAAAATGGGTACTACACAAAAAGAGGATTTCAATTCTTACAAATCAATACAAGAAGCACTGCAAAGTTTTCAATCACTAAGAGCTGCACATATTAAATATATGAAATCATCAACTGAAGATTTGAGAAACCATGTAGTGGAAATGCCCTTCGGTTATATTGATTGTTATCAGCTTTGTCTGTTGATGGGCGCTTACAGTAATTATCTGGTCGAGAAGATTGAGAGACTTAAAACAGATCCCCGTTTTCCTAAATCATAAATTTTTCTTGGTTGAAAAACCTGGCTCCGCTGCTCCCGTAAGGGCTTCGGAGCATTCTTTTTATCCTTCTATATGAATGCTGAAAATAATCATGCGTGAACTGATACGGTCAAATACATTGGAGTATTTCAAATTTGCATCGCGGGAATGAATGTTTCTCAGTCCGTTACTTATTTTGATTTCTGGTGAAAAAATAAAGCTATCGAAAAAGAAATTGAAGCCGATTCCAAATTCGGGACCAAAATCGTATTTATCAATTTTTACCAGCTCCTCAGCTTTGCGTGCCCTTGCATTGGAAGCCATGTCAATATCAAATTTGAATCCCGCCATTGTATATACCCTGAAGTTTCCAATACGGTCACTTTGAAATTTTACCTGAAAAGGAAAACTTACTATTACGGATTCTACTTTTTTTGTGGCAGCAGAATCGCCGGTTATTAAATCAGGATATTTTAATTTATAAAAAATGCCACGCTCAATAAACATCAGTTGTGGGTTAAAGCGTAGTTGAAACCTGTCGGACAATCTACCCGTTGCCGATAGGCCTAATGCAAAACCACCGGAATTTACAGGTTCGGCTACCAGCACACTGTCGTATTGCAAAAATCTATCGTGCATGCTAGTATGAAAGCGAGCAAGATTTACACCCAGTGTTATTCCAAAATAATAAGGCTTAGCATCATGGTCTGCTTGATTCAGTTCTACTTTGCTGAAATTGGGATAGGTATATTGTGCAGTCAAAGCCTGGCTGCCATGTAAAGATGTAATCAATAAAAGGATGCGGATAAAATTCAACCTGGTTTTTTTCCGGAGTAAATGCAGCATATTCCTAAGCTTAACGGTTTAAAACGGGCATCTGCATACCCGGTTGATTGTAAAATTTTGATGAAGTCCTGACGTTCTGGGAAAGCATTTGCCGAAGCTGTTAAATATCGGTATGCATCCTTATTTTGTCTGAACCAGCCCACTACTTTTGGTGCCACTATTCGCATATACAGGTTATAAAAAGACCTGACTGCTTTTAGCTTTGGTTTTGAGAATTCGAGAATTATGAGTTGGCCACCGGGCTTTAGCACTCTGCACATTTCCAAAAGACCGGATTCCAGATTTTCAAAGTTCCTTACTCCAAAAGCTACCATTACCGCATCAAACGAATTATTACCAAATTTTATTGCCGAAGAGTCGCCTTGTAAAAGGTTAATTTTTTGGGTAAGCCCTTCTTTTTCAATCTTTTTGAGTCCAACTTTCAGCATCCCGGCAGAAATATCAATTCCGGTAATTTTTTCGGGGTTTAAAATCTTGCAAGCCATAATAGCCATATCGCCTGTACCGGTAGCCACATCAAGTATTGAAGCGGGTTTGGCTTTCTTCAACATACTTATAGCCTTTTTTCGCCATCCAATATCAGTACGTGCTGATAAGACTCGGTTTAAAGTATCGTATTTGCCGGCAATATCATCAAACATTAATTCCACCTGCTCTTTTTTTGATTGTGCAGATTCTTGAAATGGAATAATATTATCGTGTGGTAATGAGGTAGCCATGGGGCTGCAAAGATAACCGTGTTTGCCGTTTGCTGTTTAAAGGTTTACTTCGCATTAGACAACAGAAATTGAAATGAATATTATAGCTGCCAACTATTTAATCAGCAGTGCTACCTATAAGCAATGTCCACCGCCTGATAAAGCGGAGTATGCATTTATTGGAAGAAGTAATGTGGGCAAGTCATCATTAATCAATATGATAACAGGTAGAACCGGCCTGGCAAAAACCTCAGCATCGCCGGGAAAAACACAACTCATCAATCATTTTGAAATTTTAACATCCGATAAAAGGAAGTGGTTTATAGTTGACCTGCCGGGCTATGGTTATGCTTCCGTTTCTCAAAAAGCAAGGAGAAACTGGGAGAATATGATTGAATCTTATATCAGAAAAAGGGAAAATCTTCGCTGTTTATTTGTGTTGATTGACAGCAGGCATGAGCCACAGGCAATTGATTTATCTTTTATCAATAAACTGGGGGAGTGGAATATTCCATTTGCAATTGTGTTTACCAAAACAGACAAAAATAAACCGGGCGCAACCATAAGAAATGTGGATGCTTTTTTAGATAAATTGAAGGAAACCTGGGAAGCACCTCCATTATTTTTTCTGACATCAGCCATAAAAGCTACCGGCAGAAAAGAAATATTGGGTTATGTAAGAGAGCTAAATTCAAGTTTTTCAAAGAGTTAAGAAAAATTAAGTAATATGGTAAATTTGCATTTCAGAATATTTTTCTATTTTTGGGTTCTTTAAGACCTGTACATGAGAAAGCTATTTTCAGAAAAAAATATTATTATCGTATTATTTGTTTCAGTTTTAATTTCCTTTTCATTGGCACAGGAAGACAGTAGAAAAATTCTTGATAATCCTGCAGACCAATCTACAAAAAGTGCAGAAGCTACATTTCAAAATAGCAAGGCTACATGGCAAGATTCTATTTTTAGAAAATAATTTGACCGATTAATTATTGTTTTTATGAGGAGAATCGTTTTTGCCACAGCATTTATTATGGCACCATTGCTTTTTCTTGCTCAATCAAATTCATCAAAAAATAGAGAAACCCGAATTTCAATTAACGATTCGGCTGCAAAAAAGATGATTCAATATAAAGACAGCGTTGTTGAAGAGTTGAAAAAAACAGAAACTTCACTTATTCCTATCGTGAATAATAATAACTATGAAGCTATTATTGAACTTCAAAAACGAAACAGGGAGAAACAGAAGAAAGCAGCTTTTATAAGAATTGGTATTGGTGTTTTTTTCCTGATGTTGTTGGTCTATAGCCTACTAAGAAGAAAGAAGAAGGCAAACAATGCTTGATTAGTAATATTTCTTGAGAGATATTAATTCGGATTAATTCACAACTTTATTGGCACAACAACTGCTTGCAAAGGCTTCCGGCTTTGCTTTAAAAGCAAAACCCATCCCCAGTATATAGCCCATGGCTTCTTTTAATGCATCATTACTCTTAAACTGCGGATTTGTATTGATGTCGGCATGTACTTCCATATCCACATCATAAACAGTAAACAGATCGCAGAGTTCGTAAGCAATCTCAATACTTTTTGCAACTTCGGTCAACATTCTTTCTTTTATTGTAAAAGTCTGTTTTGTTTTTTCGTTATGGATAAACATAAATCCGCCATGTCCTTCTCGCAAAAAAACAATAACCGTTGCAAACTCTGTGTCCTGTCCCTTTACTTGGGAGTCGGTACCAATACAAACCTTCAAATGATTACCGGCTGCTGCTTCTCTTTTGATTGCATTTTCAACTTCCTGAATTATGGGTAAAACAATAGGATCGCCATTAAATTTTCTCCAGCGCATAAAAAAAGGTTTTCCTAAATTACAGGAAAACCTTTAATACGCAAAAGAGGGTAGGGATTAAATTCTCCACGAAGGAGGAAAAAAAGTTTATTGACGTATAAATTTATCAACCCAAATGCCAGCGGCAGCATCATTAAACCGAATAATATACATACCGCCTGATACAATTCCCGGGGTTTGAATCAGGTTGGAGCCATTCACTAAGTTTCCTTGTTTAATGGCTTTGCCACTATAATCAAATATGCTGTAAGCATAATTTCCGGGGCTTTGAACTTCAATTTTAGAATCAGTAATAAAATTGCTGATGAGTTGAGGACGTGGATTGCTTCCTGTTTTCTTTAAGGTTACAATGTTTGAATAATATTGACGGCCATTATCAAATGTTACGTTCAGTCTGTACTGAATAGTACCAAATGAAGTGGGTCTGTAAGTATAATGACGCAGCGAAAGGTCAGCAGGATCGTTAAGCGTTGTAAAGTGTCGACCATCCGTTGAATATTCAAGTACCTGATGCGCTACTTGCTCATCGGCGTCAATTACCCAAGATAACTGGTGTAAATCGTTATTAATAGAACCTTTCAGCTCCAGACGACGCAGGGGTAAGGTACTGCCAAATGTGCCTTGTAAGGAATAGGAGCCAAGGCTTGCATAGTTGGGGGCATATATGTTGCCCCTGCCTTCTACTTTTAAGTAATAGGTTCCAGGATTGAGGCTTGTATCAATTACAGAACTTAGTAAAACGCCAGGATTGTAAACATTTAAGAGAATCTGTGAACTATTATATAAAGATACTTGCAAGTCAAGGTCAGATCCGGCATTGCCGGTACCTACATTATATGGAATAGCACTAAGTGTAAATCTTCCTGAGGTGTTTAAATTGAATTTAAACATATCCTGATCCGTATTTTGAGTTATGATTCCATCAGTAGTAAATTGATTATTAGTAAAAGTTATATTCGTTGCGCTAGCAAACGTAGCAGCATAATCGTCGGTTCTTAAGGAAAGTCCATTTTGCGTAATTATTTTATCTATATCATTTTGAATAGATGAGCAACCATAGGTGTTTGGCCCCAAATTCCATAAAGTCATGTTTTGATAATAGCCAACGCCCATAATAGGTGCCCAGCCAATCTCTCCCGAACCAGTTCCTGTATTATAATCTGATATTTTAACACAATTATTATCATAGACAGCCTGATGATAAAGCCATAAAGTGTGACCTGCTTCGTGAGAAACGGCTTCGGAAATTTGTTTAACATTATATCCTAATAAAGAAGAGAATACAAAGCAGGGTGTATTATCTACATCTCCAAAAGTACCTACAGTAGCTACACCACCTGCACCAGATCCATACCAATTGTAAGTAACTGTAATGATCACTCTCATTCTCTTATTAAATGGGGCAGCCCAGTACTTAGCAGAATCAGTAGTAATATTTAAGGCAAATGGGCGATAGTCTTCGGCCACCCTATTAAATATTTCTGTTATTTGAGATGAATTAAGTCCTGAGCCTGCACATGCAATAGGACTTCCAAAATTCCAGATTGTATTATCAAAAGTATGGCCGTCAAAGTCAAGAAACAATACTGCAGATGACTGAGGATAGCTGCTCATTATAGGTACCTGAGCTGAAGCTAACCGGGAACTGCTAACTACAATGAGTAGCAGTAAAAAACGTAAATAATTCTTCATAACAAGTCGGATTTTAATTTTTTCAATAGGGATTGGAGGATACGGAAAAAAACGGGCTCTTTATTTTTATTCGTTAATTATGTCGTAAAACCCTTTTTTTATGAATGCATAACCTGATGCTATCTTCTCTAATTCATAAGCATCACCATGGGTAAAACTTAGGATTCGGGCTTTATAACGTAATATACCCTGAGCGTCAAGAAATTTCCAGATGGTAAGTGTTGCTTCAGGATAATTTGTTGATTTGATCATAATACGGCGAAGGCTCCCATCTTCTCTATTTACTTCACTTAGTACTTTGCCTTGAAATGGTAAAGTATTGTTGTCTGATGATAATGATTTGGAGATAGTTTGGTCAGGTCTACTTGCAAGCAATTCATCAAGAATTGTTGTGCTTATTTTAATTTCATTTGGATAAGCATCAAAGAACCTTGGTTTATTATAATCAGGTTCACGGTAAGTTGCATTCTGCGCACTTACATTGGACGAAAAGTAGAAATTTGCAATAATTGCAAAAAGGAAACAAATTCGTAGGTTTTTCATAAAAGTCATTTTAGAATATTGGACAAAATGAGCAATCGGGATTTTTTCGATTGCCGTTCTCATGGTTTGGACACCACAATATTTGTAATTAATATAATGGCTTGCAAAAAAGACGGTCAATAAATGGGAATATTAAGGGGTAATACCCTGCCTTATTCGTAGGTATGCAAGTATTGAATCGTAGTTATTCTAAGGAAGAAAGTCAGAATTGTCCGGTGCTTAATAAAACCAAAGTGCAGGCTTCTATCGTTTCTATACCTTTTGATTTTGCCAATTTTACCAGTTCTTCATTCTCAGCTCCGGGATTAAAGATGATACGTAAAGGATGTAGAGAGAGTAAGTATTCGTAGTAGTTTTTCTGATGTTGAGGGTTTAGATATAATGTTATAGTATCAATGTTTTCAAAATGTTTTTTTTCTGTTTCTATGCGTGTATTTCCGATAAGCCCCGCCTTTTTACCAATAGCAACAACCGGATGTCCATACCGAATTAATTTTTCAACAGCCATAAAACTATAGCGTGATGGATTTTCTGATGCACCTAAAACCAGTGTCTTTTTTTGTTTCATACAAGAGTTGCTTATGTTTATTTTCTATCTAAATATGAAATTGTAACATTAAACTACTTCATCAGTTTTAGTAAATTACCTATAAACCAACTTTCTTCAGCTTTAATCATTACCTCCAGTGTTTTGTCAGCTTGTTTGCCCAGCTTTTTAATACCGCTTACTGTATCTAAAAATGTTTTCACCTGTTTGTCTTTTTTATCACCTTCTACATGTTCCAGTTTATCCAGCAATTGCAACATAGGATCCAGCTCTCTTTTTTTTCTTTCTTTTACAATTTGCTTCATTACTTTCCACAAGTCCTTTTCTGCCGAAAAAAATTCTTTTCTTTCACCTGTTACCAACACTCTTTCTACCAGACCCCAGTTGATGAGCTCACGGATATTCATATTGGTATTGCCACGGCTGATGTTTAACTCATACATGATATCATCCTGTGTTATGGGATCGGCACTTACCATTAGTAAAGCATGAATCTGTGCCATGGTACGATTGATACCCCAATGGGTACCAAAAGCACCCCAACTACTGATAAACCGGTGTTTTGCTTCTGAAAGTTTCATAGCACAAAACTATTATGAAACTTCCAATGTTTTCAAAATTTATTGAAAATTTATTTTAACAGCACATCGAGTATCTGGTGCTCCGGTGCTTCGAGAAGGTTGCGTAAATAATTGAGTTCATTATCATAAAGGCCGACACCTTGCAGGGTTTGCTGGTCATAAATGTAATTTTCTTCTACTTTCAGTCTTCCTTTAAAACGGTCCAGTATTTCTTTTCTGTTTTGATTATATTTTGTTATTAATCGGGTATTTTCTTTTTCCAAAAACTGATAAGTTGATTTTAGTCCTTTATTTTTAATTATGGCTTTATATACCTCGGGCTGATAGCTCTTAGCATATTGCAAATACCAGGAAATAAACAATTTAAATTCATAAAACGAATACCTGTAGCTGGCAATTTGCCCCAGCCAGTTCATCCAGGGTTCTGTTTCCTTCCAGCCATTCGTGTCGTTTATGTAATTGAATAATGATAAATCCGTATTGAAAGAATGGTAATAGGCAATGGCTTCTTCCAATAAGCCCAATATGCCATACAGCTGTGTTACCAAATATTTTTCACGAGTGCCCACATAGTCGGCATAGCGAAATATTTTTTTCTTTGCCGCTGCAGGTACAATGCTGTTGACATAGTGAGACGGAAAAGTTTTAAAAGTAGCTACGCTGAGTTGCAGGCTGTCGTTTATTCTGAATATCATTTCGGGATCATCGTAATTGTAATGTTCGCCTTCGTATGCATGCCAGGCTTCGTGTACTACCGTGGCAATGTCGCCAAGGGATGATACAACACTCGTGCCCTCTATTATTTCGTAGATATGTTGCTGGTCGTATTCTTTAATGACGATATAATGCTCGGGAAAATATTTTTTACTTATTTGAAGCAGTTGCTCTTTTTTGTCAGGCAATGGAGTTGCGAATAAAAGCAGAGAAGCGGATATAACATATAAACACCTACGCATTTATTAAAATTAGCGTTTGTATAGGAAACGAATTGATATAAAGTTTATTTTATGAATACATTATAGTAACTGTTAAAAAAAGAATAAGCCACCCGAATGGATGGCTTACATAATATAATAAATGATCCGTTATGTTTACAGCATCATGGCAACCGGATTCTCCAGATACTTTTTAAATGTTTGTAAAAAAGCAGCTCCCAGCGCCCCATCCACACTACGATGATCGCAGCTTAACGTTACTTTCATAAAATTGCTTACAGTAAATCCTTCTCCTTTTTTTACCACTACTTCTTTTATGCGACCCACAGCCATTATGCAACTATCGGGTGGATTAATGATGGCCGTAAATTCATCAATATCCATCATACCCAAATTAGATATAGTAAATGTGTTGCCCGAAAATTCCTGTGGCTGCAATTTTTTGTTTTTTGCTTTGCCCGCCAGTTCCTTGCTTTCTCCTGCTATTTGCGGGAGCGATTTTTGATCGGCAAACCGAACAACCGGAACTATCAATCCGTCTTCAATAGCCACTGCAATGCCAATATGTACATGATGCCAACGACGGATTTTATCTCCCATCCAGGAGGCATTTACCGCCGGATGCTGACGCAGGGCCAATGCGGCAGCTTTTACTACCATGTCGTTAAAACTTATTTTTACCGGACTTAGTTCATTTAACTGTGCTCTCACATTCATGGCATTGTCCATGTTGATTTCCATCTTAAGATAGAAATGAGGTGCAGTGAATTTGCTTTCACCCAATCTTTTGGCAATTACGCCACGCATTTGTGAGTTGGGAATATCTGTAAAACCTTCTTCACCTTTTGGAGTAAATGGTAAAATGTCAACACCTTCTTTCTTAACAGAAATTGATGGATTTGATGATGTTTCTTGCGCAGCACTTGGTTTAAAATTATCAATATCAGATTTTATGATTCTGCCACCATCGCCCGAGCCGTTTACCAAATTGAGGTCAATTCCTTTTTCCTTTGCAAGCATTTTTGCAAGAGGAGATGCTTTCATTCTTCCATTTTCTGAAGATGCAGCATTATTTACAGAAGTTGATACAACAGTCGTTTGTTGAATCGTTTCGTTTTCTGTTTTATGGTTTGTGGTCAATGTTGCTCCGCCGCTTTTTACTGCTGACACTATAGCATCTATATCTACCTTTCCTTTCTCACCTATAATACAAAGCAGGGCATTTACCGGAATCTTTTCTCCGTTTTGTGCTCCAACATACAGCAGGGTTCCGTTTTTATAGCTCTCCAGCTCCATAGTGGCTTTGTCAGTCTCTATTTCTGCCAACACATCGCCTTTCTTTACTACATCGCCAATATTTTTATGCCAGGAAGCTATCACGCCTGCTTCCATAGTATCGCTCAGGCGAGGCATGAGTACAACTTCATCCATTGATGCAATATCTAAGGTTGCAGTAGTGTTGTTGGCAACCTGTGTGGTAGATTTAATTTCTGCCGGGGCTGATTGAGTTTCGTTTGCGGCAACAGTTTGTCCGCCACTTTTTATAAGCGATGAAATATCTTCTCCGGCTTTGCCTACAATTGCAAGTAATTGATCAACCTGAATTTTACTGCCTTTTTCGCCTCCCAGGTATAAGAGTATGCCATCTTTATAGCTTTCAAGCTCCATGGTAGCTTTATCGGTTTCGATTTCAGCGAGTAGTTCACCTTTTTTTACATGGTCTCCCGGCTTTTTATGCCAAGCAGCTATTACACCTGCTTCCATGGTGTCACTCAGTCGGGGCATTAATATCACTTCGGCCATTGCCTTTCAAATTTTGGCCGAAATTAAGATAAAAAAAGGAATGAAAACGCTTAATAATTTGGTCTTTGATGGAGGGGATTTGTTTTGGGAAATAAAAATATTGACTTTAAACTTAATATACGTTCAGCACTGTTGATGCCCTCAAAAAAATACAGAATGGACAAATGGATTTCTTTTTTAACTGAAGAGGTAATAAGTATTGTTTATATATAAGAGCCTATAAAAAAAAATATATACCAATATTTTGGTACATGATTTACCAACTTGTTGGGATAGGCTAATTATATGAGTATTATATTTTTGATTTGAAAATCGAATTTCTTAAATCAAATCAGGTTTTTATGAATATCTATAAGTCTGTTTGTATCTCCATGCTGCTTTTCCTTTTCTTTGGTTTTCAACAAGCATTTTCCCAGTGTTGGAGAGTTTATTATTGTAGGGGCTGTGTAAATAACAATTTATGTCCTGAGTATAGAGATTTTAATTCTGAGAGAGAGGCACGACAATCGGCTTTACTTGCTTGCCCCGCTGCAGATCCTGATGTTCGGCCAATAGCTAATTGTGGTGATTCTCCGGAACCTAAGGTTGGGTTTACAAAATCCCCAATAAGAAATGGAATTGCCGGAGCACTCTTGGGGGGACTTGGGGGCTCCCTGTTAAAAGATAACAATGGAAAGGTATTATGGGATTTGGGGGCAGCAGGAGGGTTTTCATTTTTTTCAGTTTTAACATTGATATTGGCACCTAAAGCAAGGCCTATGGGTCAGGGTATTCCCCTTGGTATAATAAATGGATTTGCATCTACTTATGCTGTTACAAAAGCAATACAAGTGAAGCAACCAGAAAGTACAAAGCTGTCAGATAATAAAGTGCTTATTTACTCTGGGGCTGGTGCTTTAGGGGGTGGTATATTGGGTGCTGTATTTTCTAAAAAGGAAAAAAAGGGAACAGGTATGATTTATAAGAGAAATTCAGGATTTTTTGCTAAAACAAGTTTCGATTTTTCTGGCAATAAACTGGGTTTTTATTATCGTTTTTAAATAGGAGTGTAAAGATATATTCTAAAAATGAGAGTTAAATTTCCAATAATTGTTCAAGTAGGAATTTATATTAATTTTTACTTGATGTCAAATGGATTATTGGCGCAAAAGCTACCTGAAATTTCAAAATGTTGGCCAGGTGAAATTCAGATTTTACTGAGTGCAAAACGGGATTCAATAATAAAAAGAATCAAATCGTTTGATCAACGTGTTGATAAATTTAATTCTAATTGTACAGGTAAAAGCATTATAGATAATGCAACAATAGCATATTGTCAAAGTGAATCTTTAAGCATAGATAATGAAGATACAGCTATTGAAGTTGAAAAGTCAGCATTCGATACACTAATAAGGAATGCCGAAAAAAAATACATAAATACGAATACAAGTTTGGTAGATGGATGCAATGTCCCTTCTATCTTACCAGAAAAAATTAATAATGCCATCAGTAAATCTTTTGAAACTGCACCCGAAGGAGTTATTGATCGGGTAAGAAAAGGCTATCAGGCAATACTGACAAAAGATTGGGTGTTGGCAAAAGCGTGGTTTGAAGATGCATTGCTGAGAGATCAAAGCAATGTCTGTATTAAAAGACTTATTGATCTGAGTATTTTTACAATAGAAGCAAATAAGAAGACAAAAATTAGTCAATCAGGAAAGTTATCTTATAAACAATTAACCAATACCGAAAAAAATGTATTAAATGTATGGATTCAAAGAGCAAGAGAAAATGTAAAAAATAATGTGGTGAAGGATGCTACAAGCGATCTGCCAGCATCTGCAATGGAAAAGGTCAGAAAATATGTATATGGACTAAGTGATTTGGCGCGGGAAAAACTTTTTTTTCCAGAGGAATTTATGGTTGATATCCTAATGCATGATATGATTAAATAATATTATTTACATATTGTAAACATAATAACCCCAAAAACAAAAAATTTTAAGTTTGTTTCTTTTCATAAAAGAACTTTGCAAATTCAATACACATCTGCTCACTTTATTAATCGTTATTTGGCTCTGTCCAATTTAGTATTTGTATTGTAGGCTTCAGATATATGAGAGGCTTCAGTTTGCTACTGCAAGTAGAATTGTCAATATCTTTTAATTTTAAGAATCTTATAGCCATCAAAATCAAGAGTGGAGCAATTTATTGGGATGATTTTTGCAGTTTTAAAGTTGAGTTTCAATGATTTGCATCATGTAAAGAATTGCTCCGAGATACTGAAAACGAAAAAAGGAGATGTTAACAAAAGGGTTTTAATAAATTTAGTATCTGATGTCAGTTGCTGTAAAATATTTACTTATTTTATCTGTATTTATTTTTCGATCATTTGCTGTGATCGCACAGCGAAATAGTGTAAAAATTCCAAAAGAGAAGTTTCTTCATTGTAAACAAAGCATGGATTCACTCCCATTGTATTTAAAAATGGGAACTGTTAAAAAATACCAGGTTTGTCAAATTGAAGCACACGCCAGCTATTATTCCGAAAATAATCAAAAGACGTTTTCAAAATCTGCTTTATCGTTGTCAGGAAATATTCGTAACAGCTTTATTAGCATGTATGCAATCTCATCAATAGCGAATGATTACTACATGGAGAAAAAATACGATTCGGCATTTTGGTATTGGAGCAGGGCACTCGACACAGCCATAGCATACAACTTTGGCGCTGAAGAATTACATAATTTTCGGATTGCATTGAACAACATTTATTTCTTGCGAGGAAATTTTACTGGGGCTATGCAAGTTTCTACCGAAGGGCTAGCCAAAGCAGAGCAGTTAGGTGATGTAAACAGAATGGCGCATTTCAACAATGTAATTGGATATATTTATATGAAGTTGAGTGATACTGCAAAGGCGGGAGTTTACTTTCGAAACCATTTGAAAGATGCCAGAAGTATTAACGATAGTTTCGAAGTTGCGCATGCACTATACAATTTAGGAGACCTTGCCATTACTGAAAAAAAATATGACGACGCCATTAGGTATTTCAACTCTTCACTCAATAGTTACAATTTAATAAAACTCAATAGCCTTTTTAATCATGAAGAAAGAAAAGCTTTTGTTTACAATAAGCTGGCAGTATGCTGGAAATTAAAAGGAGACCTACGACAAGCAGTACAATACATAGGAGCACCACTTGTTGCTACAAATATGACGAATAGTGTTAATCTTTACGATAAGGCAGATTTCTTTATCAATGTCGGAGATATTTACAATCAAATGCTGAAGCCTGACAGTGCTTTGAAGCTTTTGCGTAGTGGGCTAGATTTAGCTGTAGAAATTAATCACCGGGAACTGAAAAGAGATGCTTTTGAGCAGTTAGCACTTGTATTTTTACATAAAAAGATATACGACAGCGCCTTTATCTATCTGCAAAAATTTTCAAAACTTAAAGACAGCATTGTAAACGAAATAAGTAGGGAAGAAATATATCAAAGAGATGCTGACTTGCAGATTGAGCGTCAGCAACAAGTACAAAAGATAGCACTGGAACGGCAAAGAATCTGGCGAAATATAATAATATGTATGAGTGTTTTGATGCTACTGATTGTGATTTTTCTCTATAACCGCTACCAGCTAAAGCAAAAAAACCGCTACCAGCGGGAGTTAAACCGACAACATGTAGAATTATTTAACGCCATTGCTGCAGCACAGGAGCAAGAACGAAAACGCATAGCGCAAGATATACACGACAGTCTGGGTTCTGTATTATCTGCCGCCAAACTAAAGCTTGTAGAAACCAAAGAACTAAAACCAGAATTGGGAAAGGATGAAAAATTTATCAGCAGTATAAACCTGCTGGATGAAGCTTCAGCTGAACTCAGAAGTATTTCTCATAACATCATGCCTGCTACTTTATCGAAACTAGGTCTTTTGCCCGCTTTAAAAAATCTTAGTGAAAAAATATCATCTGCCAAAGGCTTGCAGGTGCATTTCAGTGCTCACGAATTTGAGAGTCGTTTGGATGAACAAACGGAAATAAGTATCTACCGAATCGTGCTTGAATTGATTAATAATATTTTAAAACATGCGTCAGCAAGTAAAGCCCTGGTGCAGTTGGTAAGACATCCGGATAGCATCAATATTACTGTTGAGGATAATGGAAAAGGATTTGACTTTCAGAAAGTGTTGGCTGAGAAAAAAGGAATAGGTTTAGGCAATATTCATTCACGAGTGGAATATATGAAAGGAATTTTAGATGTGGATACTTTGCAAGGAAGGGGTACAACAGTCATTATAGACATTCCATTGGAAAGATAACTTGTATTAAATACCAATATATTGGTATAGAAACAGATCATAAAGTATAAGATATTTACAAAAGGTATGAATAAAGTAAAGTTACTTATTGCTGATGATCATGCCATACTTAGAGATGGAGTGGTTTCCTTATTGAAGGCAGAACCATCCTTTAATGTTGTAGCTACCGCTGGAAACGGAAATGAAGTTTTGGAACTGATAGAAAAAAAAGAGGTGGATGTTTGTCTTCTCGACATCAATATGCCAGGGCTTGATGGAATGGAAACAGCAAAGCTGGTCAGACAAAAAAAACCTGGCATAAAAGTCATCATACTCACAACCTATAATGATAAAGAGATTATTTCGGAACTGATACATATTGGCGTATCCGGTTATCTTTTAAAAAATTCCGACAAACAAGAACTGGTAGAAGCCGTAAACAGGGTATTGAAGGGGCGATATTATTTCAGTGAAGAAGTGGAGCATATTATTTTAAACGGGCTTAGTGAAAAAAAGCAAGTTGAAGTAATGCCACTCAGTGAGAGGGAAATACAAATCGTGCGGCTGCTGGCAAAAGAATACACTAATTCAAAAATTGCCACAGAGCTTACCATCAGCTTCCGTACCGTTGAGAGCCATCGTAAAAACATTATGCAAAAGACTAAGGCAAATAATCTGGCTGGTTTGTTGAAATATGCATATAGTCGGGGCTTATTAAAATAACTTAATATGAAATCAATCTTTTTTCTGATCACTGCAATTGTAATTACACAACTTGTGTCCGCTCAGGATTGGGATGAATTGAATAATCAAGCTTTTACTGAACGGGATAATAAGAATTATCAAAAGGCACTGGAACTTTGCAATCAGGCGTTGAGTAAAAAAACAAACGCACGGTCCTATATCATTCGAGCCGATTGTTGGTTCTATATGGATAAATATCAGAATGCTATTGATGACTATACAAGCTCCCTTTCATATTATACGGACTATTATGGAAGCGATAATAAGGAAAAAGCGGGTATTTACTATTTCCGCGGCATGAGTAAACAATTTTTGTACAGGTATAATGATGCCATTAGTGATTTTAATACAGCACTTACTTACAACTATCGAAAACCGGGAAATATATACTGGAGTCGGGCTAATTGTTATTTTAATCTTTCTAAATATAAGGATGCTGCAAATGATTATAGCAGCGCTATCAGTAATCTTTCGGATAGTAAAGATATTTCAATGCTTTACAAATACAAAGGGGACTGTCTGGCGAATTTAGGAACTTATGAAGCAGCTTTCTCGTCGTATGCCAATTCAGTTTCTTATAACCCTGATTTCTATGATGCATTTTGGCAAAGAGGTTACTATAAATATTTTCTTGGAAAATATGATGAAGCTATTGATGACTACAATAAAGCCATCATAATTGTAGAAGCAACGGGAAGCAGTGGCAATAAGATCGATCTGGCTTCTTTATACAATACAAAGGCTAATATTTTAATTGCCCAAAAAAAGCAAAGTGTTGCAATCGCCGCTATTGGCAAAGCAATAGAGATCGATCCGAATAATGTTACTTATTACAGCACAAGTGCAGCTATATATAAGCAAATGAAGGATTTTACAAAAGCACAAGTTGAATATGAAAAGGCGATCACATTAGAGACAGATAACAAAAAGAAATCTTCATTATACTTGAACCGCTCTATGATGGAATGGAGTTATCTTGATTATGCAAGCTGTTTGAAAGATATTAATAAAGCTATCGAATCAGATCCTGAGAATGGTATGAATTTCTGGCACCGTTCCATTGTAAATGGTTATAAGAAGAATTACACAATGGCCATTAAAGATTGTAACACCGCATTGGAGCTATATAAAAACGATTCAATTTATACACCGAGCCTTTATTGGCTTCGGGCAGACCATAAAACTAGATCTGGAGATTATAAAGGTGCAATGGACGATTACCGATTATATGCTAAATATTACCCGGAGAGTTACAGTATATACTATGAATTGGGCAGGCTTTATAAAAAGAAACTGAAGAATATGGACCTTGCTAACGCTAACCTTGCCAAAGCTGCACGACTGGCATGGGAGGCAAAAGACACCTCTAAGTATTGTTATATAAAAGTAATTGAAGGAGACAAAATAGAACCATTTAAACTACAGACGGATCAAATTTTAAATTCATTGACTGACGATTATCAATATAAATGGGAGCTACACAATATGGCATGTCTTTATTCACTTTCAGGAAATGTAGCAAAAGGACTGGAATATCTTGAGAAGTCGATGGAGGCCGGATTTGATGATTACTTACACCTTGTAAATGACCGTGATCTTGAATTACTAATGAAACAACCAAGATGGAAAGCCATTCTTTCAAAATATAAAATGCCACTCGTAAAACAGTAAAGTATATTATATTCAAAAAAGATGGAATGAATTTATCAAAGCGACATTTCATTTTATTCATCATATCCGGTTTATTACTTAGTCTGGGTCTGATAAATTATTTGATAAACCATTCAACAATATGGTTTATTAAATCAACAATTTTACATGAAAGTGTCGCTCGAAAGGGAGCGGGAGTCTTTCTTTTGGGTTATTTTTCAGACTTAATGTGGTGTGTGTCTTTTTATCTGGTATTGCTCATTTTCATTGAAAGGGAATGGATTTCGGTTACTGCTTTTTATCAGCTGTTACTACTTCCTTTTTGTACAGAATTTTTACAATTTGCTCAACTTATAAATGGAACAGCCGATATTTTTGACATATTGTTGTATGGCATTGTATGCATATTGTTTATCCCTGTTTTTTCAAAAGCATTTTCAGGGTTAAAACAAATGAACTATAAAATTATTAAGCATCGACTTTTAGTAGCCAATTACTATTTATTTTTTTTATTGGTTGCGATTGCCAGTACAGCCCCTAGAAAAACCTATAAGCCTCAGCCAAGGCCTTGCATCACACATGCGCCCATTACAGCGACACCTTTATTAATCAGAGTTTATATAGGTGGAAACTACACAATGAAAGATTTGCCAGGAGCTCAAATATCCGGTAGAGACTTATTTATTCAATATCTAAACAAGAATAGTTATGGAAAATATAAGTTAGCTGATGGGGTAAATCCCGCCATTACTTTTAATATAACCTTTAATGAGTATAGTGGATATTATGGAGCAGAAGTAACCATGAATGTAACCGACAACCTTTGTAATTCAA
>ERZ795041.208-NODE-208-length-23094-cov-8.653935_pt1 | contig 23094 bp, 6 predicted proteins | sample MGYA00375125_ERZ795041 | MGnify/ENA primary metagenome ERZ795041 (study PRJEB30170, sample SAMN03074214) | activated sludge metagenome | biome: Common Effluent Treatment Plant; feature: Wastewater; material: Activated sludge; isolation source: activated biomass in a...
GTTATTGTTATTATTTGGTTGGGGGTGTACCTGGGCCCTATGGCAATCCTGGTCCACCCCGTCCACCAGCCTAGCTTGCCCACACGTGCTGCGCGCTTGGCAGCCGCCCAACAAAAAACCCCGCTCTCGCGGGGCTTCTTTGTTGGCCGACCAGGGCTCGAACCTGGACTCTTCTGAACCAAAATCAGACGTGTTGCCAGTTACACCATCGGCCAATACCGCTTCCACGGGCAGTAACTATTCCCCGGCGGAAGCGCGGCAAAAGTAGAAAGTTCCGCAATACGGCAACACCCGGTGATCGGCATGGGGCTACTTTCGGTAGTTTCGCCGCTTATCGCAGCTATCCAACCCCATGAATTTCAAGAAGCTGAACAACCTGACCGGCTGGTTCATTTTCCTGGTTGCCGCTTGGACCTACATCTCCACCATTGAGCCTACGGCGAGCTTTTGGGATTGCGGGGAGTTCATTGCCACGGCATACAAGCTGGAAGTGGGGCACCCGCCCGGAGCCCCCCTGTTCATGCTATTGGCCCGTTTGGCCGGTGCCTTTGTGTCTACGGAGAACGTCCCCGTTGCCGTAAACGTGCTCAGCGCCCTGGCCAGTGCCTTCACCATCCTCTTCCTCTTCTGGAGCATCACGCACATGGCCTACTACCTGGCCGTTCGCAAGCAGGACGAGGAACTCACCCCGGGCAAGGTCATCGCCATACTGGGCAGTGGCGTTGTGGGCGCATTGGCCTACACATGGAGCGATTCGTTCTGGTTCAGCGCCGTGGAGGGGGAAGTCTATGCGCTCTCCTCGTTCTTCACCGCCATCGTGTTCTGGGCCATCCTCAAATGGGAACGCGAATCGGACAAGCCCCACAATACGCGCTGGTTGATCCTGATCGCCTACCTCATGGGCCTGAGCATCGGCGTGCACCTGCTCAACCTGCTCTGCATCCCCGCCATCGCCTTCGTGTACTATTTCAAGAAATACACCGTCACCCGAAAGGGCATCATTTACACCTTCCTCATTTCGGCCCTGATCCTGGGCGCCATCCAGGCCGTGATCATCCCGGGGATCATCAAGGTGGCCGGCAAATTCGAACTGCTCTTCGTGAACGACTTCGGGCTGCCGTTCAACACCGGCACCTTGGTCTATGCCGCCCTTATGATCGCCCTGATCGCCTGGGGCCTGTACCGCACTCAACAAAGCGGAAAAGTGGTGCTCAACACGGTGATCCTCGGCATCACGGTGATCTTGGTCGGCTACAGCACCTTCGCCATGGTGGTGATCCGCAGCAAGGCCAACCCGCCCATCGACGAGAACAACCCCGAGAACGTGTTCAACCTGCTGAGCTACCTCAACCGCGAGCAGTACGGCGACCGCCCCCTGATGATGGGCCAGTTCTGGGGCAGCCAGTTGGCCAACCAGCGCGAGGATGGCAACCCGGTGTACACCGCCGTGTGGAAAGTGATGAACGGCAACCGCGTAGACAAGACCTTGTACGATGGGTGGGCGGCGAAGCACTATGTGGAGCAAAGCCCGGACAAGGCCAAGCTGAAGATCAAGAACGAATACGTGATCACCGATGCGCGCAAGGGCACCGAGCCCGTGTACGACCCGGCCACCACCATGCTCTTCCCGCGCATGTACAGTTCGCAGGCCAGCCACATCGATGCATACAAGCAGTGGAGCAACTTCAAGGGGGTGGCCGTGCGCACCACCGATCGGGAAGGGAAGCCTACCGTGATCCAAAAGCCCACCCAGCTGGAGAATTTCCGCTTCTTCACCAATTACCAGGTGAACTGGATGTATTGGCGCTACTTCCTGTGGAATTTCGCCGGCAGGCAGAACGACATCCAGGGCCACGGCGGCATCACCGACGGCAATTGGTACACGGGCATCAAGGCCATCGATGCGCAACGCTTGGGCAACCAGGACACCCTGCCGCCGAGCATGACCAACAACAAGGGCATGAACAAGCTATTCCTGCTGCCGTTCATCCTCGGGCTGATCGGCCTGGTGTACCAGCTCACGCGCGACGTGCGCAATTGGAGCGTGGTCATGCTGCTGTTCTTCTTCACAGGCATGGCCATCGTGATCTACCTGAACCAGTACCCTTACCAACCCCGTGAGCGGGACTATGCCTACGTGGGCTCGTTCTATGCCTTTGCCATCTGGATCGGCCTGGGCGTATACGCGCTATTCGATGCGGCCCGATCCATCACCCGGCGCGAATTGCTCTATGCCGTGGGCGGAATCTTCGCCATCGCCGCCCTGAAATTCCTGGTGGAAGCCCTCTCCGGCGGAGATCACACGGTGTCGTTCAGCCTGTTCTGGATCGGCTTGGCCAGCGGGGCCGCCTGTGGCGTGATGTTCTTGCTGCGCAGCCTGCACAACGACCGCGCCAGTGCCGTGGCGGCCACCCTGATCGGGCTGGTGGTGCCCGTGGTGATGGTGCGCGCCGAATGGGACGACCACAACCGCAGCAACCGCTTCCCCGCCCGCGACCTGGCGGCGGACTACCTGGAAAGCTGCGCGCCCAACGCCATCCTCTTCACCAACGGCGACAACGACACCTTCCCCCTGTGGTACGCCCAGGAAGTGGAAGGCATCCGCACCGATGTGCGCGTGGTGAACCTCAGCCTGCTGAACACGGACTGGTACATCGACCAGATGCGGCGCAAGGCGTACGAGAGCGACCCCGTGCCCTTCAACATGGACCCCGCCAAGTACCGCCAGGGTACGCGCGACGTGGTGGCACTGATCCCCAATGAGAAGATCACCGGATACTTAGACCTGAAGCGCGCCATGGAGTTCGCCACGGACGACCGCAACCTGCAGCAGATCTTCCAATTGGGCAACAAGGATGCCTACATCCCCGCCCAAAAATTCCGCATCCCGGCCGACAGCGCCTTCTGCTTCGGCCCACAAGGCATGCTTTCCGCAGCGGATACCGCCGCCTTCACCGGCGCCTTGGAGTGGACCATCAACAAGCAGTACGTGCTGAAGAACCACTTCCTGATGATGGACCTGCTGGCCAACAATGACTGGAAGCGGCCCATCTATTTCGCCGTCACCACCGGGCCGGACAGCTACCTGGGCCTGCAGAACTTCTTCCGCTTAGAGGGCCTCACCTACCGCTTGGTTCCGGTCGCCGAAAAGGCCGCCACCCCTACCACGTATGGCAGCGTGGCCACGGACATCATGTACAACAATGTGGTGAACAAGTTCAAGTGGGGCGGCATGGACTACGGCCCGGGCGTGTATTTGGACGAGAACGTGCTGCGCATGACCACCAACCTGCGCCTGCAGATCGCCACCCTGGCCAGTGAGCTGGCGGCGGAAGGAAAAAAGGCCGAGGCCAAACAGGTGCTGGACCTCGCCCAGGCCAAGATGCCCGAGCACAATGTGCCTTACGACCGCATCATGCTCCCCATCATCGAAGCCTACTACCAGTCCGGCGACACCGTCTCGGCCAACCGCCTCAACCAGCGCCTGTTCACCATCATGGACGAAAACATGGCCTGGTACCTCAGCTTGGACCCGGCGTTTGCCGAGCAGGTGGTGGACGACATGAACATCAGCCAGATGGTGATGGACCGCTTGGCACGGTCCGCGCAGATCAACGGGCAACAGGCCTTGGCCACCAAGCTCATGGCACGCGCGGCGGAAGTGGATACCCTCTACCAAATGAAGTTGGAGGACATTGCCACGCAGGGTACGCGGACCATCAAGGCGCGGTTCTGATGTTCCCCGGGCCGGCCCTGCGCCTGCTGGCCAGGTTGGACCGGCGGCTGATCTGGCGCTTGCCTGCGGTGGGCAACAAGGTGTTTCCCACGTTTGACGATGGCCCGGACCCGCAGGTGACGCCTTGGGTACTGGACACCCTCGCCGCACACGGCGCGCAAGCCACCTTCTTCTGCACAGGCCGGCAAGCCGAGCGCCATCCCGCGCTCATGGACCGGATCCGCCGGGAAGGGCATGCCGTGGGGCACCACACCTGGAGCCATGCGGATGGCTGGCGCACTTCAACGCGCGCTTGGCAGCGCGATGTGCTGCGGGCAGCCGGGCACATCGGCGGCGAGCTGTTCCGTCCACCCTACGGGCATCTGCCGCTCGGCCAGACCCGCCCGCTTTGCAAGCGGTTCCGCGTGGTGATGTGGGACGTGATGGGCTATGACTTCAAGCCGGGACGAAGCGGAGAGGCCTGTGCCCGCCACGTGCTCGGGCAGGTTCGGCCGGGAAGCATCATCGTGCTGCACGACAATGCCAAGAGCGCCACGTGCCTGCGCGGCGCCCTGCCGACCATCTTGGCGGGGCTCCGCACGAAAGGTCTTCAACCCGCCCCGTTGGACGACGGGGTTACAGACCGCTCACAGCGGTGACCTTGTACTCCACCCGCTCGTTCTCGGCATGCTGGGCAGCGGTGCATTCCACTCCTGCACCGCAGGGATTGGTCGGCTTTGTGGTGCCATACGCCTGTACCACAAGTTGCTCCTTCCGGATGCCTTTGGCACGCAGGTAGTCTTCGGTCACCTTGGCGCGTGCCTGGGTCAGTTTCAGTGCCGCATCCGCCCCTAAGCGCGTGTCAGCGTGCACCGCCACTTCAAATTTCAATGCCGGGTTCACCTGCACGCGGTCCGCCAGGGCGTCCAGTTCGGCCTTGGCCGCGGGGGCCAGGTTGTTGTCGGCACCGGTCCATTTCACATACTTCAACGGCAGCGCGCGCCCCACCTCCACTTCTTCCATGGCCAAGTCTTCCTTCATCGGGCCCAGTTCAATGATGCCCCGGCTCATGCCCATGGTGGCCACAGGCACGCTGACGGTGAAGAAGCCGGGTTTTTCCAGCATCACCTCAAACTGCTCATTGGGCTGCAGGCGGAAGAGGAAGTCACCGCCCGCTTCGGTGGTGCGCACATCGCTGAAGAAGCTGGCCAAGTTCACCACGCTCACCTTCACCCCCTCCACAAACCCGATCTTGTCCTTGTACTGCACCGTGCCGCGCAGCCAGATGCCCGCGTCGGGGATCACATGCACATCGCGCGCCACGATCTGCTGCTGGCCGATGTCTTCGGTGCTGAAATGGACCAGCCCGTCGTAATGGCCGGCCATCCGCGCCCGTATGGCGTACTCCTTGTTCTCCTTCACCGGGAAGGAATAGCGCCCGTCCGCCGCCGATCGGCCGGTTTCCTCCACGTTCCCGTCGGCATCCAGCAGATCCACCGCTGCATCGGCCACCGGTTGCCCATTATCATCGTCCACCACCGTGCCCGTGCACAGGAAGCGCTGCTCCAGCGGGTAGTGCATGGTGAAGGCGTAGAGATCATCGCCACCGGCCCCCCCGGGCCGGTTGCTGGTGAAATAACCCTTGCTGCCCGCCGGATCGACCACGAAGGCAAAATCATCCTTGGGCCCGTTCACCGGCGCCCCCACGTTGATGGCAAAGGCGAACTGGCCGTTGGCGCCGCGCTTGGCCGCGAACACGTCCAAGCCGCCCAGCCCGGGCAATCCGTTGCTGGAGAAGTAGAGGGTGCCGTCGGCGGACATGAACGGAAAGAGCTCGTTGTGCGCGGTGTTCACCCCCGGCCCCAAATTGCGCGGCTCGCCCCATTGCCCGCCCCGGTTCTCGCACACGTAGATGTCCGTGCCGCCATAGCCGCCGGGCATGTCGCTGATGAAGAAAAACCAACGGCCATCGGCGGAGATGGCCGGATGGCCGACCGAGCATTCCGGGTTGTTGTACAGGAAGGGGTCGGACCCCATCCACCCGTCGCCGTCCCGGCGGGCATGAAGGATGCTCAGCCGGTGGATGCCGCTCTTGCCCTTGGCTGCATTGGTGCGCGTGTACCACAGGGTACCATCCGGGGCCACCACCGCCGGGCCCTCGTGCAGCTTGGAGTTCACGTTCCCCGGCAAGCGCCTTGCGCCAACCAGGTCGCCATCGGCCTGCACACCGGCCACATACAGGTCCAGGAAGGGCTGGTGGTCCCACGCGGCGCGCCACTGGATGCCCACGGTGGTATCGCGCGCGGATGCGAAGATCACGCGGTCGGTGCCGTCCCATGTGGCCGCCAGGTCGTCCATCGGCGAATTGGCCGATACCTGCTTCACGGTAAAGCGGTCCAGGTTGGTGGTGAATTTCCGTGCAAAGTCCACGATGTTGCTTTTCCTGCCCGCTCCTTCAGGCTGTACCATGCCCAAGTACCGGTCCATCCATTCCTCGGCCTGTTCGTACTTGCCGTTGCCCTTGAGCGCTTCGGCGTACATGTACAGGTCCTGCGGTTCGCGGTTGAGGAATTTCACCACTTGGCCGTACCAGCGCTCGCCTTCACGGGTGTCCCCCAGCTTCATGGCGCAGATGGCCAGCCGCTTCACCACGTGCTCGTTCACCGCGCCCAGGTCGGCCGCTTTCATGTACTCCGCCCGGGCTTGTGCATAAGCCATGCGCTGAAAGTAACGGTCGGCAATGCGCGTGTGTGCTTCCGAATTGCCTTGGGCATGCACGTGTGCCGGGCTTCCCAGGAAGAGTGCCAGCAGCAGCAGGATATGGCCCAAGTACCGGTTCATCAGAAATAGCGCGGCGATACCATCCGCCCTTTGTTGTACTTGAGGTCGTAGCCCAACATCAGCTCATGCGTGCCCGCATTGTAGGCGCCCATCCGCGTGGTGGTCATGTCGAAGGCGTAGCCTACGCGCAGTTGCTCGTTCACCTTCAACTGGGCCATCACGCCAAAAGCGTTCCCCCAACGGTACATCGCTCCGAACCAGACCCGTTCGCGCAGCAGGAAATTGGCGTTCACGTCCAGCGAAAGAGGCGCACCCTCCACCGCCCGAAGGGTCAATGAGGGCTTGAACTTCAGGTCCTGGTTGACGTCCAGCACATAGCCCGCGATCAGGAAGTAGTGCCGGAATTCCTGGTTAGTGGCCACGGTGCCATCATCGCCGATCTTGTTCTCCAGCAGCTTGGGGGCGCTTAGGCCCACATAATACCTGGGTGCATGCCAGTACAAGCCGAACCCGAAGTTGGGCAGGGCCTTGCCGCTGATGCTTGCGTTGTGGGGGTCGGCCTCCACGGTCTTCAGGGCGGCGAGGTCCGCTTGGAAGAAGTTCACGCCTCCGCTCAGGCCGAACGCCAAGCGGGTGCCTGCACCGGTCTTGATCCGGTAGGCCACGTCAAGGAACGCGCTATTCTGTTTGGCCGGCCCGGCCACGTCGTGGATCAAGTTGCCGCCCAAGGCCAGTTGGTTGCCCGGGAGCGGGGAATGCACCGATAGTGTTTGCGTGCTGGGGGCACCGGGGAAGCCGAGCCACTGGTGCCTGCTGAGCGCCATGGCCGTCAATACGTCAGCGCTGCCCGCATAACCCGGGTTGAAGGCCAGCGTGTTGAACATGTATTGGCTGTACATGGGATCCTGCTGGGCGCGCACAACGGGGGCGGCCAGCACCAGGAACACCGTGAACAGTGGAATAGGAAGGCTGCGCGGGCTCATCGGTTCAGGTATACAAAGCCTTTCACGGGTTCGGCGCCATCGCCCAGCTCCAAGATGTAATAGTAGGTGCCCGAAGAGGCGTCGCCCGGCAAGAGTGCTTCAGGCGAGCTGCCATCCCACACCACGCGCACGTTATCGTAACCGGAGGCCCGGTATACTTCCCCGCCCCAACGGTTGAAAATGACGATGCGGTTGTTGGGGTAGCCCTCAATGCCCGGGATCAGGAACAGGTCATTGACCCCGTCTCCGTTGGGGGTGAAGGATTCCGGCACGAACACCACCTCGGTGAAGGTACACGGCGTGCCGCCCTCCACCGTCACCGGCGCACAGTGGTCGGCATCATCCACCGTGAAGGCATACATCGCGCTGGTAAGAATGGGTGCACTGGTGAATACGTACGGTGGCTGCGGGCTCAACGTGCCCGCTCCCCCGACCACGGAATACGTGGAGGCAGTGCCCCCGCTGATGGTGAAGCTCACCACATAGGTGCGGTCCTGTTCATTGCAGGTGCGCTGCACATTGCCCACCTCCACGCCGCCTGCTATGGTGAGCGAAACCAAGGCACTGTCCGTCGGGCAACCTGCCACCACCACCCGGTAGCGGTAACGGTATGGGCCGGGCGCAAGGCTGCCCGCATCCACCGATCCGCCTTGCAAGGCGCCGGAGCCGTCCAGGTCGAGCCAGTCGCCGCCGGACTGCGGGCTGCTCCCCAGCAAGGGGAAGAGCTCCACCATGCCCTCATTGCAAACCCGGGCAGCCCCGTCCGTTCCGGCATCTGCAGGTTGGTTCACCTGGATGGTGATGTGGGCGGCCGTATCGGCGCAGTACATGCCTCCTTCCAACTGGTAGCTGTACACACCGGGCGGGTCGGTGGAGGGGTCGAAGAGCGTGTCCGCAGGGGTGCCGTCCGGGGCCAACCAAACACCTCCGCTGTCCGCACCCTGCAGCAGGCTCGCCAGGTCAACCGGCAACCCGGTGGCGCACAACGTAACGGTCGTATCCCGGCCGGGGCTGGGATAGGGGGCGATGAAAAGGTCCACGACGCTTTGGATCTGCCCGCAAGCAATATCCTCCAAGGTATAAACCATGGGGTAGGAGGAGCCGGGCACCAACTGGGTGGCATTGAGGAAGTGGCCGGTGACCGCCCCCACGCCGGTCTGCTCGCTCCATACCCCGCCGGGATCAGGCGAGCCGCCCAATGACCCGAACAGGTCGTATTGTACAAGAGCCCCGCAGATGGTATCGTTCCCGCCGATCCCGGAATTGAGCCCCGCGCCGACGTTCACGGTCACGGTGGCCACCGACGCGCTGCAGGGCGGCATCCCGGCCACGGTATAGGTGAACACATAGGCCCCCACCGTGGATTGGGTGGCATCGAAAAGGCTGTCCGGCAACGGATTGTTGGCGCCGTCCATCCAAGTGCCGTTGGAATCCGCCGTTCCTCCCAGCGCGGCGAACAAATTCACTGCATCATCCGTGGGGCACACGTTCAGGGTGGCACTGGCACCTGCTTGCGGGGCCTGTACCTCCACCACCGTGAGTTTGGCCGTGTCATTGGCGCAAGCACCGGTTCCCAAGCGGATGTACAGGAATACACCGCTGCTGTCAACGGCGGGGTTGTACGTGGGCCCGTGCGCCGTGGGCGGCGTGCCATCCCGCTTCCATACCCCACCGTTCTGCGGGCTGCCGGCCAACTGGTCGATCATTTGGAAGGGGCCATCGGCCGAACAGAACGTGTAGCTGTTGTCGTCGCCGGCAATTGGCGCCGGCGTTTCCGTTACGGACACCGTGGCGGTGGCATTGGGGCAGGGCGATTGACCCACGACCGTGTACAGGTAGTTGCCCGGGGCATCCACTGCGGGGTTGTAAATGGGGCCGTGGGCCACGGGGTCGCCGCCCATGGGCTGGAACGTCCAACTGCCGCCGGGGTTGGGAAGCCCGCCAAGGCCAACGCCCAAGTTTTGCGAGGGGCTGTTGGCGCAGAAGGCCAAGGTTCCGTTCTGGCCCGCATTCACGGCGCCAATGATGGTAACATTCACCACTGCGGTGTCCGCCGCACAGCTGCCAACGGCAGGCACCACGTACTGGTAGGCGCCGGGCGGGGCGGTTTGCGGATCGATCACCGGGCTGGCCATGGCCCCTCCTGCGCCCGGGAAATACCAAGTCCCTCCCCCGTCGTGCACACCGATGAGCGTGGACAGGTTGATGTTGCCACTGCTGGAGCAGGTGGTGATGCTGCCGTCCGTTCCGGCGTTCGGTCCGTTGAGGATGGACAGCGTGAGGCGGGCGGTATCAGGTGCGCAATTCGCGGAGCCGCTGAGCACGTACTGGAAGTGGAAGAGCCCTTCACCCACTTGCGCCGCATTGAGCACACCGTTGAGCAGCCCTGCCTGCGCCGGTGCTTCCTGGGCGGTCCAAACCCCGCCCGGTTGCGGCGTTCCGCCAAGGAGGCCGGTCAGGAAAACGTTGCCGCTGGAGCAGATCGTGTCCGTGGCATCCATGCCGGCATCCAGTTCCGGCGTCACCGTTACCGCCACGGTGGCGGTGTCGTTGGGACAGGGGCCCACGCCCGCTTTCGTATAAAGGAAGTGATACGTTCCCGGAGCAACGCCCGATGCATTGAACATTCCATTCGACAATTCACCCGTCGCATCCACATCGGTCCAGCTGCCGCCGGATTGTGGCGTTCCGTTCAGCCCCGCAAAGAGGTCCACGGCCGTTTCACTGCTGCAAGCGGAGAGACTTCCGTACGTACCTGCATCCGGCGGAAGCACCAGGGTGATCTGCGCGGTGGCAGAAGAACTGGCGCAGGCCATGGACCCTGGAACCGTGTACACGTAGGCCCCAGGCAGATCTGTTGCAGGGTCAAAGATGGAGCCGTGCGGTGCGGGCGATCCGCCTGTGGGAACGAAGGTCCAACTTCCACTGTTGTCCGGCGTGCCGCCCAGCAAACCTTGGAGCGGCACCAAGGGCCCGCCCGTACACAGTTGCGGCGCGGTGCTCACGCCGGCGATCGGCTGCCGCTCCAATGTGATCGTCACCTTGGCGGTATCGTTCACGCAAGGTGCATCTCCGTGAACAATGTAGCGGTACACATACGTTCCCGCCGGGTGATCGCCGGGGTTGAATGTGGCCGACACCGTGGCATTTGAAGCATCGATCCAGTAGCCTGCAACGTTGATGCCCGTTCCTCCAAGCAGGCCGGGCATGTACAGGCCCGGGTCACTTGTGCAGGCGGTTGCGCTGCCGTCCTGGCCCGCGTAGGCAACAGGGTTCTGGATGATCGTGGCCTGTGCGGTGGCTGCAGCGCAGGGGAACTGGCCTGCAACAGTGTACGTGAAGGTGTGTACTCCCGAAGTCTGTTGGGAAGGCACGTAGATCCCGTTCATGAGGGTCCCGCCTGAATCCCTCCACGTGCCGCCCCATTCGGGGTTGCCGTTGAGCACGGAACTCAGCACCACGGCAGCAGTGTCGTCACAAATGGTCAATACGCCGTTGCTTCCCGCAGTGGGCTTCTGGTTCACTGTTACCGATACGGTGGCCGTGTCATTGACGCATCCACCCGAACCCTGCACGGTGTAGCGGTAGTTGCCCGGAACATCATTCACGGGGTCGAAGTTGCCGGAATGGCTCGCACCGCTAAAGCTCCAGGTGCCCCCGACCTGCGGATTGCCCGTGAGGGCCGGGAACATGGCCGTGATGCCGTCCGTGGAACAAAGCGGCAAGGAGCCGTCACCACCGGCCCACGGTGCGGCGGTCACGGTGATCGTCAGGATGGCCTGGGCAGGGCTGCACGGTGAATTGCCCGAAGCCTCCACCGTATAACGGTAACTGTACGTGCCCGGTGCCCCCGGCACAAAGATGCCGTTGCTGACAGGCCCGGAGGGCAACTGGTACCAGGTGCCGTTCAACGGTGGGACGCCTCCCAAGCTGTCCACCATGGCGAACGGGGAGGCCGTAGAACAGACGTTGATGCTCCGGCTATAGCCGGCAAAAGGCGGGAGGGCCACGGAAACGGCAACCGTGCTGCTGTCGTTGGCACAAGGCGGCGTGCCGTTCACATGGTAGATGTAGGTACCCGGCGGGGTGTTTCCGGGAACGAAGGTGCCCCCGAAATAACCGTTGGAGGGCGCAGGCCCCGTCCATGTGCCTGACATGTCATGCGGCCCGCCCAGAACGTTCACCAGTTGCACGCTCCCCGTACCGCTGCAATACACTACGCTGGTATCCCTGCCCGCATTGGCATGCGCCACCTCAAACACAGTAACGGTGCCCACCTTCATTCCGCACGCCGTACCACCGTCCACCACATAGCGGTACCTGCCGGGTTGGCTGGCGCCAGGTGTATAGTATCCTGTTGAATAGAACACGGAATCCGGATCGAACCAAGCACCGCCGGTTTGGGCACCGGTCAGCAACGGGAACAAGGGGAAGCCCGTGGCATTGTCGCAAACGGTGGTGGTGTTGTCGCCGCCTGCGCGGGGCACGGGAACCACGTTCACCGTGAGTGAACTGGACTTGTCCCCGCACGGGAACGTGCCCGCGACCGTATAGATGTACACCCCGGCGGAATCCTGGCCGGGCACGAACATGTTGGAGTGGACTTGGTTGTAGGGATCCCTCCACGTGCCGGTCCCTGCCGGGGTTCCGCCCAATGCGGCGGTCATGTCAAACGACGAATCACTGGCACACTTGGTCACTACGGCCGGGTTTCCGGCATCAGGTGCCGTGGTTTCGCTGACATGCACCACGGCTGTCGCTGCGCTGCATGGGCCGGTGCCGCTCACGGTATAGGTATAGTCTCCCGGCGCAAAACTGGTTGGCACATAAGTGCCGCTGAACACTTGGTTGCCCGGTGCCGGTTTGCGCCACGTACCGTTGGCTTGGGCCGGGCTGATGTACGGCAACAGGCTCACGGGGGGGCCATCGGAACAGAACGCGGCCCAGCCCTCATGGCCGGGGTTCGGTGCCGCTGTCACGTTCACGGTCACCACGGCGGAATCCGAGTTGCAGCCCAACGCACCGGTAAGCCGGTAGCGGAATTGGAAGGTGCCCGCGCCAGTGCCGTTGGCATTGAAGTACTGGCCGGTCACCTGCCCGGTGCCGTCCAGGTCGATCCAATCGCCGCCCGGCTGCGGCGTGCCGCCGAGCCCGGTGAACAGGTTCACCTGTGTTTCAGAGCTGCACACCGCCTTGGTCCCATTGTTTCCCGCATCCAAAATGGGAACGATGGTTACCCGCACCGTGGCGGTATCGGCCGCACAGGTGCCATTGGCCGGCACCACGTAGCGGAAATCATAGTCGCCCGGCGGAAGTTGCGTGGGCGTGCCGGGATTGAAGAAATGCGAGCTCAGCCGCCCGGTGCCGTCCAGGTCGAACCACGTGCCGTTCAAGTCCGGCGTGCCGTTGAGCGCGTCGAACAAGTCCACTACGGCTTGGCCGCTGCAAATGGTGACCGTACCACTGATGCCCGCATCAGGTGCTTGCGAAACATTGACCGTCACCGTGGCACTGTCCGGTGCACACGGTGCGGTTCCGGTCACTTTGTACTTGTATACGAAAGACCCGGCAACAGATGGGATGAACACACCATTGCTTGAGCTTCCCCCCGGGCCCGTCCACGTACCGCCGACATCCGGGGTTCCGTTCAAACTGTCGAACAGGTTCACTGGCGCATCGGTGCTGCACAGCGCAATGGTATTGCTGGTACCCGCCACGGGCCTGCGGTGTTGTGTAACAGTAACCACTGCAGTGGCATTGGCACACGGGCTCAAGCCTACCACGGTGTAGGTGTATCCGCCCTGTACGGCCGAAGGCCCCGGAACGTATGAACCATTGTTGGGGGCATTGCTCGGATCCTTCCAGGTGCCGCCCGCGTCCGGCGTTCCACCGAGTTGGGCAAACAGGTCCGCCGGGGCATCATCACTGCACACGGTAACCGCCCCGTTCGTTCCGGCCTTCGGGGCCGTGTTCACTTGAATGGTCACCTTGCCCGTGTCATTTGCGCACGGGGCCAGCCCATTGACGATGTACCGGTACACCCCTGCCGGGGTGGTGCCCGGTGTGAACGTGGGCAGTACGGTGGTATTGGCCGCATTGATCCAAGTGCCTCCCACGTCCACCGGCGCACCAAGGATGGTGCCCATGTTGAAGGGCGGATTGGTGCTGCACTGCACGGTGTTGCCATCAATGCCGGCGCGCGGGGCCTGGTTCTCCACCACCTGCACAAGGGCGGACACATTGGGGCAGGGCGTATTGCCCGCCACCGTGTAGGTGTAGTTCCCGGCAGGGTGGGCGGGATTGGCCGGTTGGTAGATTCCTCCAGGCAGGGCACCCCCGCCGGGTTTCGTCCATGTGCCGTCCGCCTCCGGTGTGCCCGTGAGGTGCGTGAACAGGTCTTCGTTCGGGCTGGTGCTGCAAAGGGTAACGGACCCGTTGCCGCCTGCATCAGCCGCAGCTACCACGTTCACCGTAACGGTTGCCGTGGCATTTGCACAAGGTGAAGTTCCCACCACCGTGTACATGTACACCCCTGCCGGGCTGGTTCCCGGCGTGAAACTGCCTGAAGGGACGGGGCCGCCCGGCCCGGTCCATGTTCCGCCCACTTCCGGTGTGCCGCCCAACAACGGGAACAGGGGGAAGGTGGCGTCACTGCTGCACACTGCATGGGTAACACTGGTGCCCGCCTGGGGGGCGGTGACCACGGAAACGGTAACCGTGGATACCGCCGGGGTGCAGGGCGCAATACCATTGACCGTGTATGTATAGGTGCCAGGCATGGACGTGCCGGGCACGAACGTTCCCGTTGGGAAAGGCAGGTTCGTAGGGCCGCGCCATGAGCCGCCTGCGGCAGGGCTGCCGCCCAACTGGGAGATCAGGGTGAAGGGAGCGTCAATGGAGCATTTGGTTACGCTGGAGCTGGTGCCTGCGTTGGGCGCTGCGCGCACCGTAACCGTTACCGTGGCCGTTGCGGGATCACAGGGGGCCTGCCCGGCCACATGGTACACATACGCACCGCCGGGGTCCGTGCCCGGCTGGAACTGCCCACTGTGCGGCCCGCCCGGTCCGGTCCACGTGCCGCCTGCATCCGGCGTGCCGCCCAAGGAATCCCGCAGATTGAACACCGCCCCATCGCTGCAGACCGCCACGGCACGGTTCGCGCCGGCATCCGGTGCTTCGCGCACCGTGATGGTGAGCACGGCGGAGGCATCGGCGCAGGGTGGATTGCCTGAAACCGTGTAGGTGTACGGCCCCGGCGTGGAGGTGCCCGGTGTAAAGGTGCCCGTGCTGGCCGGGGACCAGGTGCCGCCTATGTCCGGCGTGCCGCCCAACTGGGCCAGCATGTTGAAGGGCGCATCATCGCTGCACACCGTGATGCTGCGGCTGCTGCCGGCATCGGGCGCTGCCACCACCGTGACCACCACATTGGCCGATGCGTTCGGGCAGGGAGGCGTACCGTTCACGGTGTACACGTAGGTGCCCGCTGCGGAAGTGCCCGGGGTGAACAGGTTGCTCACCGGCGCGCCGCCCAAGGTCCATGCGCCGCCTGCATCCGGCGTTCCGGTGAGCTTGGTGAAGAGGTCCACCACAGGGCCGTTGTCGCACGTGCTCAGCGCTCCATTGCCACCGGCGGAAGGCAGGGTGTTTACGGCGATCGTCAGCGTGGCCGTGGCATTGGCGCAGGGCGGTGTTCCCGGCACCGTGTAGGTGTACACACCGGGACTACTGGTGCCGGGAGTAAATGTGTCACTTCCGCCAGGGGACCACGTGCCGCCAGATTGCGGTGTGCCGCCCAATTTGGAAAGCATACTGAAGGGGGCCTCGTTGCTACACACGGTAATGCTGCTGCTGGTGCCTGCATTGGGCGCGGCCACCACCGTGACCACCACATTGGCCGATGCGTTCGGGCAGGGAGGCGTACCGTTCACGGTGTACACGTAGGTGCCCGCTGCGGAAGTGCCCGGGGTGAACAGGTTGCTCACCGGCGCGCCGCCCAAGGTCCATGCGCCGCCTGCATCCGGCGTTCCGGTGAGCTTGGTGAAGAGGTCCACCACAGGGCCGTTGTCGCACGTGCTCAGCGCTCCATTGCCACCGGCGGAAGGCAGGGTGTTTACGGCGATCGTCAGCGTGGCCGTTGCATTGGCGCAGGGTGGAGTGCCCGGCACCGTGTAGGTATAAATGCCCGGCAAGCTCGTGCCGGGGGTAAAGGTGTCATTGCCGCCCGGGGACCACGTGCCGCCTGGTTGCGGTGAGCCGCCCAGCTTGGAGCGCATGCTGAACGGCGCATCGTTGCTGCATGCCGTGTAAGTGGCATTGGTGCCCGCATTGGGGGCCGTGTGCACCACCACCATTACGGAGGCGCTAGCCACCGGCGGGCCCGGCACCGTGTAGGTGTACACGCCCGGGATGTCCGTGGCTGGATCGAACGTGCCGGGGTGCGCAGCGGGACCGCTCCAGGTGCCGCCGGGGTCCGGCGATCCGCCGAGGTAGGTGATCAATTGCACTACAGCGCCGTTGCTGCAAAGCGTTGCCGTGCCGTTGGTGCCCGGCCCGGCCATCGTCGCCACAGCCGACAGCACTGATCCATCAGCCCGGGCGGCCCCAAAGCTTGAAAGCGGGCAGACCCACACCAGTGCCAACGTGACTGTCAACAAAATTTTGTTCACGGTCATGTTCAGTGAAAATTCCTGCGGAACGAGGGGGTAGGATGGCAGTTCAGGGGGTAGAACAGCGCCGCAAGATAGGCAGGGCGGGGCCTTGGCGCCATGGATCAGTCATCTATCCCACGCAAGGCATCGACCAAGAGGGCCTCATGATCGACCAATCAATCCGTACCGTTCACAGATCGTCCGCAATTGGGTTATGAAACCAACCTTGGCTGAAGTTAGGGTGCCGTACTGCGGGGCTCCTTCCCGAAGGTGATCGCGAGCATCACCTCGTGCGTTCCGGTGGTGTAATTGCGAAGTCCGGTGGTCGTGAGGTCGTAGCTGTATCCGAACTGGAACGTGTTCTTCATCCAATAGCCCACATTGAATGCAAGGGCATCTTCGGTGCGGTAGGTGGCGCCAAGCCAGATCATATCCCTGTACCGCACCGTGGCGGTAAGATCCACTTTGGGCGGCACGGGATCCACGTACTTCACCAGGAACGACGGTTCCAGCTTGAATTGTTCGCCAAGCGCAAGCCGGTATCCGCCCATGGCATAGTAGTGCGCCGCCAACAGGCTGTTGGTGGGGTCGTTTGTGTCGAAGAATTTCACCTTGTTGCGCATCAGCTGCGGCGCGGCCGCGCCGAACCACCATTGATCATGGTACAAATAGAGGCCGAACGTGGCATCGGGCATCAAAGCGCCGCGCAATTGGTCGTCCATGAGCGGGTCGTCCGCATCGTGCATCTGGATCTTCGATCCGTCGATCAGGAACTGGAGCAGGCCGAAGGACAGGCCCATGCCCAACTTGATCTGTTCGTTGATGCGCAGGTGGTAGGCATAGCTGAACTGCACACCGGTGCGGCGCGAGGGCCCCACGTGATCAGTGAAGATGTAGCCGCCCAAGCCCATGTTGGCGGCGATCGGCGTGGTGGTGCTGAGCAGAAAGGTGCGCGGTGCATCCTGGATGCCCACCCACTGGTTGCGGTGGGCGCTGCGCACCTCGAACCAAGGGCGGCTGCCCGCCACTGCCGGGTCATAGAGATAGTCCAGGCTGTTGTACTGGCTGAACTGGGGCAGCTGTTGCGCATTCACCGTTTGCAGGCACGAACCGGCGATCAGGAACGGAAGGAGTTGTCGCATGCTTGCCATGGGTTATCGGATCACGGTGAGCGGGCCGGTGAGCGGCTCGGGGAATCGGTCGTCGTTCAGCTCGATCACATAGTAATAGGTGCCCATCGGCACGGGCTTGCCGTCGTACTTGCCGTCCCACGGCGCGCGGTATCCCACGCTGCGGAACAAGGGTTCACCCCAGCGGCTGAAGATGCGCACCTCCATGTTGGGGAAGAGGTCCGCGATGTCCAGTTCCCACATGTCGTTGTACCCGTCTCCATTGGGCGTAAAGCCGCTGGGCACAGTCACCTCGGGCACTACGGTCACCAACACCGAATCCGTTGCCGTGCACCCGTTGGGCGCGACGACGGTAAGGAAGAACCACGTGGTGGCATCCACCGTGGCCATGGGATTGGGAATGGCCGCATTGTTCAACACGCTGTCCGGCTGCCAAATGAAGGTGCTGCCGGGCGGGCCTGCCGGGGAGCCGCCCAGTTCCACGGTGCCTTCCACGAAGATCGTGTGGTCATCGCCCGCATCCGCGATGGGCAACGGCAGCACCGTGACCACCACGGTGTCCGCATCACTGCAGGGCCCGTCGGTAACAGTGAGGATGAACGTATGCGTGCCATCGGGCAGTGGGCCTGGAGCATAGGTCGGTGAAGTACCCAGCACGTTGCCTTGGTCATCCGTCCATTGGAAGGTGGATGCACCTATGCTTCCGCCGCCATCCAATACAACAACCACATTGGAGCATTCATCGCGGTCCGGGCCGGCATCGGCGATCACCGATACCAAGGCCCCCACCAGCACGGTGCCGGTGGTTAGGCAACCATTGGCATCGGTCACCTGTACCACGTAGGTTCCGGGAAGAATCCCGGCGAGGTCCTCTGCAGTGGATTGGAAGCCGTTCGGTCCGGTCCAGCTGAACGTGTGGCCCGGTGTTCCGCCGCTGGCGGTGATGGATACCGCCCCGTCGCTGGCGGAGCTGCAACTGGCCTGCGCCACGCTGTCCACCGCCACGGTCAATTCCACGGGTTCATTGATGGTGATCGTGACCGAAGTGTCGCAGTTGGCCGCGTCAGTGATCACCACCGTCCAATCACCGGCGCACAGACCACCCACCAGGGAAGTGCCCTGGCCCGAACCCGGCTCGGGGGTCCATTGGAAGCTGAGCGCACCCACGCCGCCGGTGGTGTTGAGGCTGATGCTGCCATCGCAAGCACCGTGGCAGGTAACTTCTTGTACGGTAGCCGTGGGCATGATCGGCTGGAAGGGCAGGATCTCGAACGTGATCACCGTATCGCATCCGGCATCATCGGCGATGGTCACGTTCCACCAGCCGGCGCAAAGGCCGCTGACCTCGCTGGTGCCCTGGCCGACGGGATCGCCGGGGCCCCACAGGAAGGCGTAGCCGGAACCCGTTCCGCCCGTGGGCGCCACGGAGGCCGTTCCATCACAGGGGCCATGGCAGGTTTCCCCGAGGAAGCTAAGGTTGGCCTCTATGGGTGCACCTGCCCCGATGACGATATCCGTGACCATGGTGCATCCCACGGCATCGGTAACGATCACTTGGTGCGTTCCGCCGCACAGATTTTCCACGTCCGTGGTATCTTGCGCGATCACCGTGCCGTCCGGTCCGGTCCAAATGATGCCGTACGGAGCAACACCGCCGCTCAGGTCCACGTGTGCGGTGGCTGTGCAATCATCGAAGCACACATTGTCCGTATGGGTTGCGCCTACGGTAATGGGGGCAGGTTCATTCAGGTCCACCGTGAACGTGGTATCGCATTGGAGAACATCGGTAATGGTCACCGACCAGCTTCCCGGCCCCAGGCCGGTAACGGTGCTGGTGCCTTGCCCGCTGGGCGGCTCGGGCGCCCAATGGAAGCTGAGCACGCCGGTTCCCCCGCTTGCGTTCACGTGGATGCTGCCGTCAGCCGCACCATTGCACGTGATGGGGCCCACCACGGCCACAGCATCGATCGCCGGAGGCTCAAGGATCAAAACACCCTGGGTAATGGCGCAACCGGCAACATCGGTGATGGTGACCTGGAAGTTGCCCGCACAAAGGCCAACCACTTGCGCCGTGCCGGTGATGGTGTCGGTGCCGATCACCCATTCGTAGCCGTAGCCGCCCGCACCGCCCGTGGGGCCCACGGTGGCCGTACCGTTGCAACTGCCGTGGCAACTGTCCGGCGTGGTGGAAAGGTTGGCCAGGATCGGGTCCGGCGCAATGACACTCGCCGTGTCCATGCTGATGCACCCGAGGCCGTTCGTCACCTGCACGAAATACAGCCCGGCACACAGGTTGGACAGCACATTGGTGGATACGTTCAGGTCATTGCCTCCTGCATCGAACCAAGCGATGGTGCAGGAAGGCTGGGTGCAATCAAAGGCCACGGCCACCTCTCCGTCGCAATGGTCGGGGCACGTGAGCGTGAAGTCGGTGGTGGCCAGTGTTTCGCCTCCGATGTCGCTCACCGGCACCGGCTGCTCCAGCATGCAGCCATGGGCGTCGGTGATGCGCACGGTATACAGCCCGGCGCAGAGGCCGCTGATCGTTTCACCCGTACCTGCCACCGTGCCGCCTTGCAGCCACTCCACTTCATACGGTGCGGTGCCCCCACCGGGTACTACGTTCGCACTTCCGTCGCACGCCCCGCAAGTGCTCTGGGTGACCGCGGTCACGACCGTGACCGGAGCGGGTGCGGTGATCTCCCACGTGATCGTGGTATCGCACCCGTGACTGTCGGAAAGCACCACCGTCCATTGCCCGGGATCCAGTCCCAACGCCTGGTTGGTGCCTTGGCCATTGGGCGGCATGGGTGACCACGCATAGGTGTACGGTGCGGTACCGCCGCCGGTGGTGATGGTGATCGAACCGTCCGTGGCACCGGCACAGCTGATCTGTTCCACTTGCGCAGTGACCGAAAGCGGTGCGGGCGCCGTGATCAGCACCTGTACATTGATGCTGCACCCGTTGGCATCCGTGACCTGCACCACGTAAGGGCCGGGACACAAGCCGGTGGCTTGCGGCGTGTTCTGGCCACCGCCGGGCTCGGGCGTCCACACATAGCCGTATGGTGCGGTACCTCCCGTGGGCCCGGCCGTCGCAGTACCATCGCAACTGCCGTGGCAGGCAGTGGGCGTGGTGCTGAGGTTCGGAAGGATCTGTTGGGCCGGAGCCACATGGGCCGTGTCAAGGCTGAGGCATCCGCTGGCATTCACCACCTGCACCAAATAATCACCCGTGCACAGTCCGCCCAGGGTATCCTGTGAAGCAAGCGCATCCCCGTCCATGTTGAACCAAGCCACGGTGCATGGCGCATCGGTGCAATTGTAGGTCACCGCAACGGTGCCGTCGCAGGTGTTGCCGCAGGTGGTTTGCCCGTCCACCGCCCCGATGACCTCACCATCAGCATCTTGCAAGGCCACTGTGGCCACTGCGGTGCATCCGCTTGCATCGGTCGCCGTGGCCGTGTACACCCCGGCGCAAAGCCCGGTGAGCGTGTTGCCTGTTCCCACCGGCCCGTTCTGGTCGGACCATTCCACCGAAATGGTGCCGGTTCCTCCTGACACGGTTACCGTGGCGGTGCCGTCGCACACTGCGCAATGGCTGGGCGTAGTTGCAGGCACGATGGTGATCGCAGCGGGTTCCTGCACGGTGTAGTTGAGGTCAACACTGCAATTATTGCCGTCGGATACCAGCACCGTGTAGGCTCCTCCGCACAAGCCGTTGATCACGGCACTACCCTGCTGGCCAGCCGGGGGCTCCGGCGTCCATGCATATTGGTACGGCCCGGTTCCGCCCGTGGTGTTCAGTGCGATGCTCCCGTCGCACTGGCCGGCACAACTGACCTCGTTGATCTGCGCATCCACCACCAAGGGATCCGGTTCGGTAACGAGCACACTGAACGTGGCGCTGCACCCGCTCATCTGGTCCTCCACCACCACATCGTAGCTGCCGGCACACAAGCCCGTGGCTTGTGGCGTGCCTTGCCCGCTCCCCGGTTCAGGGACCCAACTGAAAGAGAAGGAACCCGAACCGCCATCAATGCCGATGGTGGCCGTGCCGTCGCACAGTCCGGCGCAGCTCACCGGGTTGGTGCCCATGTTGCCCACCAGCGGTGCCGGCTCCGCCACCAAGGCCGTATCCACGGTGATGCACCCGGCCGCATTGGTGACGGTGACCAAGTAGCTGCCTGCACACAAGTCGGTGAGCTGGTCGGTGCCGATGGCCAACGAATTGCCTCCCATGTCGGTCCACTCCACGGTGCAGAGCGGAGCACTGCAGATGTATGCCACGGCTACTGCACCGTCGCATTCACCGGGGCAGCTGGTGAGCCCATCCGTGGTAGTGATCACCTCGCCGTCCTCATCGCCCACCGGCACTGCCACCTGCGTGGAGCAGCCCGAGGCGTCGCTGACGACCACGGTGTAAATGCCCGCGCACAGGTCCGTGAGCAGGCTGTCGGTGGTGGTGAGGTTCAGCGGCGGCCCCCAGGTGAACAAGTATGCGCCGGTACCGCCTGCCACATGCAGCTGGGCACTTCCGTCGCATTGGCCGCAATGGCTCTGCTCCACGTCGGCGGTAACGGTGATCGGATCAGGTTCCGCCACGGTGTAGGTGGAATCGAACGTGCAGCCGTGCGCATCGGTGATCGTCACGGTCCAATCGCCCGCGCACAGCCCGCTCACCTGGTCCGTACCCTGGCCCACCGCCGGTTCGGGCTGCCACACATAGGTCAACGGTGCACTCCCTCCCATGGCGTCCACATCGATGGCTCCGTTGCACTGCCCCGCGCAGGCCGGACCCGTAATGGCGGCGGTGGCCGTGATGGGCAGCGGTGCGCTGATGACGAAGACCTGCACGGCTTGGCAGTTGTTCGCATCGGTGACCTCCACCTGGAAGTAACCCACGCACAACCCGCCTACCTGATCGGTGCCTTGGCCCTGCGCCGGCTCCGGCGACCAGTGGTACGAGAATGGTGCCATGCCTCCGGTCACGGCCACAGTAGCCGTTCCGTCACACGAACCGGCGCAGTTCACAGGCGTTGCGGTCACCACCAATTGGAGGGGTGTGGGCAGCGGCACCTCCACCGGCACCACCAGCTCGCATCCGTTGGCATCCTGTACGGTAAGTGTGTAATCCAGGGCGGCGCAAAGTCCCGTGGCCGCTGGGGTGCCTTGGCCTCCACCGGGTTCCGGCGCCCAAGTATACTGGTAGGGACCAACTCCCCCCTCAGGGTTCACCGTCGCGGTACCCGTGCATGGCGCCGCACAGGCTTCCGGGGTTACCGTGAGATGCGGATCAATGGGGTCGGGCCCGTCGATGGTGAAGGCCACCGTGGTCTCGCACCCGGCCGCATCCACCACGTGCAGGCTGCCCGGGCCCGCGCACATACCGCCCGCGCCGTTGGTGCCCTGCCCGTTGCCCGGCTCGGGCGACCACGTGTAGGTGAACAGCGGCGTGCCGCCGTCCACGATCGCCGTGGCCGAACCGTCGCACGCTCCGGCGCAGCTTACCGGTGAGGGCGTGACGTACACCGTCATCGGGGAAGGCTCGCTGATGGTGAAGGTGAACGTGGTGGCGCACCCGCCGCTGGTGATGATCACCGTGTAGTCGCCGGCGCACAGGCCCGTGGCCTGGGGCGAGGTGTTGCCGGGAATCCCCGGCCACTGGTACGTGAAGGTGCCCGTGCCGCCCGTGGGCGCCAAGGCAATGCTGCCGTCACAGACGCCGCCGCAACCCGACGGTTGCACCGTGGCGTTCGCCTGGACCGGGGCGGGCTCATCAATGGTGAAGGCCACCGTGGTCTCGCACCCGGCCGCATCCACCACGTGCAGGCTGC
>ERZ795041.211-NODE-211-length-22797-cov-3.640533_pt1 | contig 22797 bp, 19 predicted proteins | sample MGYA00375125_ERZ795041 | MGnify/ENA primary metagenome ERZ795041 (study PRJEB30170, sample SAMN03074214) | activated sludge metagenome | biome: Common Effluent Treatment Plant; feature: Wastewater; material: Activated sludge; isolation source: activated biomass in...
GACCGCCGTGACATGCCTCGGGCCCGCTGCAGGGCTCGGGCTCCGCGCAGCGGCGCCACCGCCCACGGCGCCGGGGTCGGCGGCAGCTACGGCTGCGAACACGACCCCCTTGCCTGCTGCAGCGAGCTCGTCGGCAACGGCGCGCTGCTCGACGTCGGGTTCGGCGCCGAGCGTCCGCATGTAGCGCGCCGAACCGACGTGCACGCGCCACGAGGCGCCAGCGCCGCCCGCGCCGACCCGCTCCGTGGCACCCACGGGCACCGTGGCACCGGCAGGCACTGGGGCGTTGGCCAGCACCGTTCCACCGACCCCCTGCCCTGGCACGGCCTCGAAGGCGCTCGACTCGACGAGTGGACCCATGGCAGCGGCCGCAGCGACGATGGCGGTCGCGATGGGGTGCTCGGAGCGCGCCTCGACGGCGCCCAGCAGCGCGAGGACCTCAGCGCGGGTCAGACCCAGCTCCTCGGTCGCCTCCGTGAGGATCAGGTCAGTGAGCACAGGCCGGCCCTCCGTGAGCGTGCCCGTCTTGTCGAGGGCGACGACGTGCGCTCCACCGACGGCTTGCAGCGCCGCCCCGTTGCGGAACAGCACTCCGAGCTCGGCAGCCTTCCCCGTCCCGACCATGACGGACGTCGGCGTCGCCAGCCCCATGGCGCACGGGCAGGCGATGATCAGCACGGCGACGGCGTTGACGATGGCCAGCGAGAGCGAGCCCTCCTGCCCGAACACGAGCCACGCGACGAAGGTCAGGGCCGCCACGACGAGGACGGCGGGGACGAAGTACGCGACGACCTTGTCGACCAGCGCCTGGATGGGGAGCTTTGCCCCCTGCGCGGCCCGCACCATCGCGACGATCCGTTCGAGCACCGTGTCGGCGCCGACGCGCGTCACGCGGAAGTCGAGCGAGCCGGTGGCGTTGATGGTGCCGCCGACGACCTCGTCGCCCTCGCCCTTCGCCACGGGTACTGGCTCTCCGGTGATCATCGACTCGTCGACGTAGGAGGAGCCGGTCGTCACGACGCCGTCGACGGCCAGCCGCTCGCCGGGACGCACCCGCACGACGTCACCGACGCCGATGGCCGACACCTCGACCTCGGACACGGTCGCGCCCCGCACCACCAGCGCCGTGGCGGGTCTCAGCTTCATGAGTGCGTTGATGGCGTCGCCCGTCCTGCCCTTCGCTCGCGCCTCGAAGAAGCGACCCAACAGGACCAGGGTGATGATGACCGCCGAGGCCTCGAAGTAGACGTGCGCGGCGCCCTCCGGCAGCACGCGGGGGAGGAAGGTGGCCACGACGGAGTAGCCGTACGCCGCCGTCGTTCCGATGAGCACGAGTGAGTTCATGTCGGGCGAGCCGCGCGTCAGCGCCGGCCAGCCGGTCCGGTAGAAGCGTCTCCCCGGCCCGAACTGGACGACGCTCGCCAGCACGAACATCACCAGGGTGCGGGTCTGCGTCGGGACGACCGTGTGCAGCCACGTACCGAAGGCGGGCACGAGCATCGCGCCCATCTCGAGCAGGAACAAGGGAAGCGTGAACGCTGCTGCCAGCCACAGGTCGCGGCGCAGCACGTCCATCTCGTGCGACTTCGAAGCCCGCTCGGCCTCGGCGACGTCCGCGGCCGTACCGGCCGTCGAACCGGCGCCGCCCGCTACCGCGATCACCTCGTAGCCGGCGTCGTTGACGGCCGCGGACAGTCTGCCGACGTCGACGACCTGAGGCTGGAACCTGACGGTGGCCCGCTCGGTCGCGAGGTTGACGCTGGCGTCGACGACCCCATCGACCTTCTTCAGTGCGCGTTCCACCCTGGCGACGCACGAGGCGCAGGTCATACCGGCAACGCTCAGCTCGGTGTCGTCGAGGAGCTCGTCGAGTCGCTCGTCACGCTGCGCTGGCAGTGCCAGGAAGGCTGTCGTCTCGGCGGTCATGCTCTGTACTTCAGGGCTTCCATCAGCTCGTCGACGATGGCGTCGCTGTCCCCGCGCTCGGCAGCCGTGACGACGTGGTCGCGCACGTGCGAACGCAGCACGGCCTCGGAGACCTTGCGCAGCGCGCCCTGGACGGCGCTCACCTGCTTGAGGACGTCGACGCAGTACACGCTCGGGTCGTCGAGCATCCGGAGCACGCCTTCGACGTGGCCGCGCACGCTCTTGAGCCGCAGCGCAGCGTCCTCACGGGTCACGGTGTCCAGGTGCAGGCAATGGGCGCCAGTACCGGCGACCCGTGCGTCCACGTCGGTCACGAGCCCAGCGGAGCCGCGCGGTAACCCTCTGCGACGACAGCCGCGACGAGCCGATCGACGCTGGCGTCGCCTTCGACCGTGGCCGTGCCGCCGGCGAGGTCGACCCGGGCCCGCACGACGCCGTTCACGCTCTCGAGTGCCCGCGCGACGGCCGCGGAGCAGTGGGAGCAGCTCATTCCTTCGATCTTCAGTTCCTTCGTGGTCATGATGCCTCCTGTCGCCAGGATAGCACCCCACCTGGGGTGGGGTCACGACCTGCGCTACCCGGCCGGAGGTCAGGCGTCGTCTGCGGGCGGGTCCGCATGCGGGCCCGCATGCGGGATCGAGTGGGAAGGTGGGTCGCTGGCGGGGAACGAATCGTCGAGCGCGTCGTCGATGGCTGCCTCGCGCTCCGCGATCTCTTCCCTGTCGAGCCCGGGTCGCCTCGGCACGTGCGAGGGTGGGTCGCTGGCGGGGAACGAGTCGTCGAGCGCGTCGTCCAGGTCGTGATCTCCTTCGTCGGGTCGGCCGTCTGGCTGCATCTCGATGCCCTCCGTTGCGTGTTCCTCGTCCTGTGACGATCCTGCGCGCTCGGCCAGGCCTGAGCGTCTGGCGGTGCCGTCGGCCGGCTCCGCGCCGTCGTCCCGGGCAGCGAGGGCGCGTGCCTGCAGGTACTCACCCCGCAGGAGCGAGTACACGGCGAAGTCGGCGTAGCGAGAGCCGTTGTGCCGGTGGCGCCTGAGAACACCCTCGAAGGTGAAGCCGAGGCGTTCGGGAACGGCCCTGCTCCTCAGGTTGTCGACCTCGGCGAGCACGTCGATGCGCTCGAACGGCTCGCCGTCGAAGACGCCAACGGTGAAGCACCTGTCGACGATGGCCTCGACAGCCTTCGTGACGTAGCCGTTGCCCTGCGCGCCAGCGTCGATCCAGTACCCGATCGAGCCGCGGCGGGTGCGCGAGCTGACGTCGTGCACTCCGGCGGCGCCGATGATCGCTCCGCCCAGCACGATCGCGCACTCGAAGCCGTCGGCGCCCGCGAACCCCGGCAGGGCACGGCCTTCGATGAACGCCAGCTGCGACGCGGGTCGGTCACCGTCGACCCACGGCATCCACGGACGCAGGTGCGACTCGTTGGCAGCGACGAGCCGACCGAGCTCGGGAGCGTCCTCGCGTTCGAACAGGGCGAGGTAGAGCTCGCGGTCCCTGTCGAGGCACAGCGCGAAGCGCGCCGGCGCCCGCCGGCTGGCCAGCGGACCGGAGCCGCCGTCCCCGCGCTCCCACTCGTCCCTAAGGATGCCGTAGAAGGCCAGGTCCCCCGGAGCGCCGTCAGCGTCGATGACGACGCTGCGGAGCACGGCCTCGGGCTCGAGCCCCACACGCTTCACGACGGCGAGGGACCGCTCGTTGCGAGGGTCGAGCGCGATGGCGACGCGACCGAGGCGCCTGTCGACGAAGAAGTGGCGCATGAGTCCGTGCACGGTCCTGGTGACGATGCCCTTGCCTTCATGGCGAGAGGTCAGCCAGTAGCCGATCTCGGTGGAACCGCCCTCGCGATCGAGGTAGTGCAACCAGATCGCCCCCGCGCACTCGCCGCGCCAGTAGAGGTCGGCGTGCCAGCCCGTCCCCGCGACGAACTGGTCGAGGCCCTTCACGACCTGACGCTGGATGCTGTCCCGATCGAACTCGCGTGCCCAGCCGAACCACCGAGCGAGGTGCGTCCTGTCTGCCTGCGCCCGCTCGTACAGGTCGGTGGCGTCGTGGCGTTCGCGCAGCTTCAACGCCAGTTCGTCGTCGAGCCAGAGGGCGAACGAGTGCCGAGGCGCCGGGTAGTTGTGGTGCTCGCTCGACGGACCACTCGCTTCGTTGACGTCTACCACGGCATCTCCCGTCGACTTCTCGTGCGCGCTCGCGGCGAGCGGACGCTACCTCACAGCTCCAGAGCCCAACCGGCCATCCTCGTGATGCTCGCATCGAGCTGCCTAAGGAGGGTGAGTACCTCGAGGTGGTGGGAGCTCGACGCCCGCGACTCGGGCAGTTGCGCCTCGAGCCGCGCGAGGTGAGCGAGGCGCATGCGCGCGACGTGGCTCTCGACGGCCGGGCGCCCGTCGATCACCTGCTGGGCCATCTCCGCGTCGCCTGTCGCGAAGGCCGTGAAGCCGATCCGCATCCTGTCGAGGACCATCCGCCCGGTCGCGGCGAGCTCGCTGCGGCCCTCGCGGCTGAACTCGACGCCGTCCTGGCGCAGCTTCTCCTCGCGGCGGTAGAGCCGCCTGATCTGGTCTCCCATGTGCTCGAGCTCGGTCGATGCCAAGAGGAGCTTCTCGGACGCCTCGTTCTCCTCGTCGGTGGAGCTGCGGAGCCGGGCGAGGTAATCGACGATCTCCTGGGTGAGCCTGTCGATCTTCGACTCGCGGGCGGACAGCGGCTCGGGGTCCCACTTGCCGCTGGCGACGTACCCGACGGACAGCTCCATCATCACGGCTACCTGGTCGCTGATGCGCACCGTCTCGCGTTGCGCCAGCTTGATGGCGAGGGACGGGTCCGCCAGCGCGTCCGCCCTGAGGTACTTGGGTTTGGAGTCGTCCTCCGCAGCCGGGGCGAGGCTGCGGCTGGCCGAGACCAGCTTGCCCGCGAACGGGCTCGCCACCAGGCCGACGGCGAGGTTGAACAGCGTGTGGAGGTTGGCGACCTGTCGGGCCTGATCGCCGCCGATGGTCGTCACCAGCCGTGCGACGGGTTCGGCGGCGAGAACGACGGCGAGGCCGCCGATGGCCTTCACCAGCAGGTGCGTGATGGCGACCCTCTGGGCGCCCGGGTCCAGCCCGCGCTACACGAGCAGGGTCTGCACCGTGCTGCCGACGTTGCCACCGACGACGAGCGCTACCGCCGTCTGCAGGCTGACGGCGTCGTTGACGAACAGGCCGATGGCCACGGCCGCCGCGGCGTTGCCGCTGCCGAGGGCGGCGCCCAGACCCGTGCCGATGAGCGCCAGGATCACGCCCTGCGACGCGGCTGCGTCGAGGACCATGGTGAAGACCTGGTTGTCCTGCAGCTCGCCGATCGCCTCGACCATCAGGTTGAGGCCGAGGAACAGTAGGCCTGCGCCGAGGAGGATGCCGCCGATGACCCCGCCGCGACGCCACAACGTGAAGAGGAACCCGATGCCGATGAGCGGCAGCGCGTACGCCGACACGTTGAAGGCGGCCAGCTGGATGGCAGCCGTGCCTCCGAGCTTCGCACCGAGCGAGAGCGCGAGGCCTGCCCCTGTCGAGATGAGCCCGCCTGCGACGAGGCCCAGCGCCGTGATGGCCGTCGGAGTGCCGCGCTGCGTGACGGTCGAGACAGCCGTGCCTGTCAGGAGCGCCTTGATGGGCGAGCTCGTCGCTGCCGCCATCCAGCGGCGGGCAGCAGGACCGGCAGATTCCTGCAGCGCTCCCGAGATGCGGCTCGTGCCGATCAGGAACAGCGCAAGTCCACCCAGGATCGCGAGAAACATCGGTGCTGTGTACTGTACGCCGTCGAGGGTCGTCTAGCTCACCCGTCGTGCGACCATGGCGTATAGTCCTCTATACATCTATGGTGCTGTGGACAACACGCTTACGCTGACGGTACCGGTCGCCTCGCGACCGACCACTCAGGAGGACACCGTGACGCGAACCGCGGCAGGACCGATCTACGCACGAATCGAAGCCGACCTGCGGCGCCAGATCGGCGACGGCACCCTCGCCCTCGGCAGTCGCCTGCCAGCAGAGCAGGACCTCGCGCAGCAGTACGGCGTCGCGCGCATGACCGTCAGGCAGGCGCTCGGCCGGCTGTCCGCAGCCGGGATCGTCGAGCGCAGGCACGGTGTCGGCACGTTCATCACCAGCACGAAGTCGGAGCGCGTCACCAGCCGGCTCCTCGGCTTCCGCGAGGACGCCATCGCGCATGGGCTGGAGCCGTCGACGAAGATCCTCGCGACCGGCTACGAACCGCTGTTGGCCAGCGACGCCCTCCTCCTCGGCGCGGCCGAGGGGGTCAGCGCCCTCCACGTCTCGCGGTTGCGGTCGACCAACGGCGAGCCCATCGGCCACAACAGCGTCATCATCGTCCCGCCCTACGCCGCCAAGCTCGAGAACATCGACTGGACCGCATCGTTCTACGCGGGGGCTGCAGAGGAGATCGGCTACGAGGTGTCGGAGGTCGACCAGACCATCGAGTCCGTCACGGCCGAACCCGACGTCGCGACGATGCTCGGCATCGAGACAGGGGCAGCGCTCCTGCGGGTGACCCGCGTCACCTACCTCGCCAGCGGAGGTCGGCTCGGGTTGACACGGTCGCTCTACCGCGGCGACCGCTACTTCCTCTCGCTCCGCCTGCATCGCGGCGGTGTGATGCCCGCCTGAACGCCATCCACGACGCACGACACTCGGAGGAGGAGACATGGCACACGAAGAGAACGTCCCCCATCGGCCACGGCGCCGCTTCGCAGCGCGGTCGCCGTTCCCCCTGCTGGCCGTCCTGCTGTTCGCTCTGACGGCAGGCGCGACGGCACAGGGCTGTGAACGAGGAGCCCTCGACGAGCGCTTCTGCGACGTCGACGGCGACATGCTCGCGGACACCCCGACGGACGCGTCGGCCCTGCGCGACCCGAGCACGCTGGTGTTCACCTACGCCCCGACGGAAGACCCGGCCGTGTACCAGGAGGCCTTCGCGGACTTCCTCGAGTACCTCTCCGAGAAGACAGGCAGGCCGGTCCAGTACTTCCCGGTCCAGTCCTACGCGGCACAGGTCGAGGCCATGCGGGCAGGCAGGCTGCATGTCGCAGGCTTCGCTGCCGGTGCGGTCGAGGAGGGCGTCAACCTCGGCGGCTTCCACCCGGTCGCGGTCATGGCCGCGACGGACGGCACCTTCGGCTACGAGATGGAGATCATCGTCCCCGCCGGCTCCGACATCAGGACGCTCGAGGACCTGCGCGGACGCCAGCTGGCCTTCGTCTCGCCGACCTCGAACAGCGGCTACAGCGCTCCATCTGCCCTGCTCTACGCCGAGCTCGGCATGAAGCCGGACGTCGACTACCAGACGGCTTTCTCCGGCTCGCACGACAACAGCATCCTGGGCGTCGTCAACGGCGACTACGAGGCGGGCGCCATCGCCTCGTCCGTGCTCGACAGGATGATCGCCCGTGACGTGCTCGAAGAGTCCGACCTCGAGATCATCTACACGTCCCAGACGTTCCCATCGACCGCGTACGGCTACATCTACGACCTCGATCCAGAGCTGGCCGCTCAGATCGCCGACGCCTTCCTGACGTTCGACTGGGAAGGCACGACGCTCAAGGCCGAGTTCGCCGACTCCGACCAGTTCCTCGCCATCGACTACCAGCAGGACTGGGAGGTCCTGCGCCAGATCAGCGCCGCCAGCGCCGAGCTCGAGTAGGCGCACCATCCTCGAGATCCGCTCCCTCGTGAAGCGCTACGGGCGCGGTGAGACGGCGCTGGCCGGCGTCGATCTCACCGTGCCCCAGGGCCAGGTCGTCGCGCTCATCGGACCCTCCGGGGCGGGCAAGAGCACCCTGATCCGCTGCATCAACCGGCTCGTCGAACCGACGGCGGGCAGCGTCAGGCTGGCAGGGAACGAGCTGACGACCCTCGGGAGCCGAGCCCTCAGGCGGGCACGGCGCGACATCGGCATGATCTTCCAGGAGTACGCGCTCGTCGACAGGCTCACGGTCATGGAGAACGTGCTGTCCGGCCAGCTCGGCTACGTCGGCTTCTGGCGCTCGTGGTTCAGGCGCTTCCCACAGGGGACGGTCGACAGGGCGTTCGAGCTCCTCGAGCGGGTCGGCATCCTCGACCAGCTCGACAAGCGCGCCGATCAGCTCTCTGGCGGTCAACGACAACGCGTCGGCATCGCTCGGGCCCTCCTGCAGGACCCGCAGCTGCTCCTCGTCGACGAGCCGACGGCCAGCCTCGACCCGAAGACATCGCGGCAGGTCATGCGTCTGCTCATGGAGCTGGCGACCGAGCACGAGCTGACCGTCGTCGTCAACATCCACGACGTCGCCCTCGCCCAGCTGTTCGTGCCCAGGATCGTCGGTCTGCGCGCGGGCGAGATCGTCTTCGACGGCGCACCTGCCGACCTCACGCACGACCGGCTCACCGAGATCTACGGCGAGGAGGACTGGACGCAGGCACCGGTTGGAGGCGCGGACGCGTCCGGGGCCGATCCGGCATGACGGCCCAGTCGCTCAAGGGCAGGCCCTGGCGCAAGCGCCCGACCATCGCGAACCCGTACGTCCGCTGGGCCGCGATCCTCGCCGCCGTCACGTACCTCGTCCTCGCAGGCAGCACGCTCGACGTCGACTGGGCGCGAGTCGCCCGCGGGCTGGACAGGGCGCGGAGCATGTTCGCCGGGTTCATGCAGCCCGACTTCACGTCGCGCTGGTCCGCCATCCGCACCGGGATCCTCGAGAGCCTCACCATGACCGTCGTGGCGACGGCGCTCGGCATCGTGCTGTCCGTGCCGTTCGCCTGCGGAGCCGCGCGCATCATCTCCCCGACCCCCATCTACCTGCTGTGCCGCGCGGTCATCGCCGTGACGCGCAGCTTCCAGGAGATCGTCATCGCCATCTTCTTCGTCGTGATGATCGGCTTCGGCCCACTGGCGGGCGCGCTGACGCTCGCCTTCGCGACCATCGGCTTCCTCGGCAAGCTGCTGGCAGAGGACATCGAGGACATCGACCCGAGGCCGCTCGAGGCCATCCGCGCGACGGGTGGCAGCTGGCTCCAGAGCATGGCGTACGGCGTCGTGCCACAGATCGCACCGCGCTTCGTGGGGTTGAGCGTGTACCGGCTCGACATCAACTTCCGCGAGTCGTCCGTCATCGGCATCGTCGGTGCAGGCGGCATCGGCGCAGCGCTCAACACGGCCATCTCACGTTACGAGTACGACGTGACGGCCGCGATCCTCATCATCATCGTAGGGCTCGTGTTCATCGCCGAGTACGCCTCCGGCGTCATCAGGAAGCGGGTCCAGTAGCCGTGCCCGTCCTCCAGGCAGCGAGCGGGGCGCGCACGTGGCGCCAGCGCGACAGGCGCAGGACGCTGCTGTCGTACCTCGGCTGGCTGATCGGGCTCATCGTCCTCGCCATCTGCGTCAGGTTCATCGCAGGCAGCACGCTGTGGTTCTTCGTGTGGGACGCCCCCCGGCAGGCCGCCGCCCTCGTCGACAGGATGTTCCCACCTGACCTGTCGTACCTCGCCAGGCTGTGGGCGCCCATCTGGGACACCATCAACATCGCGACGCTCGGCACGCTCATGGCGTTGGCCATCAGCGTGCCCGTCGCGTTCATGGCGGCCCGCAACACCACGCCGCACCCTGCCGTCAGGCAGTTCGCGCTCCTCATCATGGTGACGTCGCGCTCCGTGAGCGCCCTCATCTGGGCGCTCCTGCTCGTCTCCATCCTCGGACCGGGGCTCCTGGCGGGGATCCTCGCCGTCGGACTCCGTTCCATCGGGTTCTGTTCGAAGCTGCTGTTCGAGGCCATCGAGGAGATCGACCCCAAACCGCTCGAGGCGCTGTCGAGCACCGGCGCGAGCGGCAGCCAAGTCGTCGGCTACGGCATCGTGCCCCAGGTCGCTCCGGCCTTCGCGGGGATCAGCGTGTACCGGTGGGACATCAACATCCGCGAGTCGACCGTCGTCGGCCTCGTCGGAGCGGGCGGCATCGGGCTCCAGCTCGACGCCAGCATCGACAGCCTGCGCTGGGCGCAGGTCACCACCATCTTCGTCCTCATCCTCGTCCTGGTCGTCATCGCGGAGTGGGTCTCCGCGCGGGTACGGGCGGCCATCCGATGAGCGAGCAGACGAGCATCGCCCGCACCGTGCGGCTCACCGGCCGCGCGGGTCAAGGCGCCGACGGACGGAGCGCGACCCCTGCGCCCATCGCCGCCGTCATGCTCGACCTCGACGGCTGCGTCTGGTTCGGCCCGGAACTGGCGCCGCGAGCGGCCGAGGTCGTCGCAGAGCTGCGCGGGGCCGGGCTCGGCGTCGGCTTCCTCACCAACATCTCCAGCGGCACGGCGAGCACGATCGCCGACAAGCTCACGAGCCTCGGGATCCCGGCCCGCTCCGAGGACGTCCTCATGCCCATCGACGTGCTGGCCGGCCACCCGCTCCTCGCCACCGACCCGCTCGTGTACGTGCTCGGGCGGGACGAGGTGGCACGCGCCGTCGCGGAGGTCGCGAGGACGACGAAGGACGAGGACGTTGCAGACCTCGTCGTGGTCGGCCGCGATCCCGACCTCCACTACCCGGACCTGGCAGCGGCCGCCCACGTGCTCGACAGGGGCGGCAGGCTCCTCGCGCTCAACCTCGACACGCGCGTGCCGATCGAGGGTGGCAGGGTCGTGCCCGGCAACGGCGCCATCGCTGCTGCACTGACGGCGGCCACGGGTGTCGTTGCGGAGTCCGTCGGCAAGCCGTCGCGCTACTTCTTCGACGTCGCGCTCGAACGCTTCGGCTTCGACAGGCGCACGACGCTGATGGTCGGCGACACGCTCGACTCCGACATCGCCGGTGGCGCAGCCGCGGGCCTTGTCACCGTCCAGGTCGGAGGGAGCCGCTTCTCCGCGCGCGACCCTCTGCCCGTCCCCGATTACAGCCTGGGAGGGCTGGCAGACCTGCCCGCGCTGCTGTTCTCGTAGGGAGGGCGCGATACCCGGACATTCGTATCCAAGCATGAAGGCTTCGAGGTGGCGCTCGCGTTCCCCGTTTGTTAGGCTGCCCGGGTCACCCGAAGGTCCTACATCTACTGAGGAGGAACGACATGAAGCGAGTCATCGCAGTCATCTCCGTTCTGGTCAGCGCGCTTTCAGCAAGCGTTGCGTTGGCACAGGACACCGTCAAGATCGGCGTCATCACCAGCATCACCGGTCGCTTCGCCGAGTTCGGTGAGATGCACCAGGCCGGCATCCAGGCCGCGCTCGAGGACGTCAACGCCGCAGGCGGCGTGAACGGCGTGCCCGTCGAGGTCGTCATGGAGGACGACACCTCCGAGGGCAACGCCGCCCTCGCAGCGGCCGAGCGGCTCGTCAACCAGGGCATCCCTCTCGTGCTGGGCGCGTACTCGTCGTCCATCACCAACCCGATCGCCCAGTACTTCACGCGCCAGGAGCGGCCGTTCCTCGTGTTCACGTCCTCCGACGACGCGATCACGCGCCCCGGCTCCGCCTGGATCTACCGCATCAACCAGCCGTCCTACGCGTACGCCGAGGTGCTGTTCAACGTCTTCGACGAGATCAACGCTCAGAAGGGCGCAGGCACGTTGAGCACCATCGTCACCATCCACGGCAACGGCGCCTTCGAGAGCGCCGTCGCGGACGCCGTCGACCTGCTCGCCTCCGAGCGCGGCTACGTCGTCCTCGACCGCCAGGACTACGACCAGAGCGGCGCCGACTTCCGGCCCATCCTCAACCGCTTCTCCGGCCTCGACCCCGACGTCGTGTTCATGGTGTCCTACGCCGCCGACTCCGTTGCCCTCGCCCGACAGATCCAGGAGGTCGGCCTCGACGCCAAGGTCTTCGCGGGCGGCGCGGCAGGGTTCGCGCTCCCCGGGTTCATCGAGGGCGCTGGTCCCGCGACCGAGTACGTCTACACCGCGACGATGTGGACCGCCGACGTGCCGTACCCCGGCGCCGTCGAGCTCAACGACCGGCTCACCGCCATCCTGGGACGCACTCCGTCGTACCACGCGGCACAGGCGTACGCCGGCATCATCACCGCCGTCGACGTCCTCGAGCGCGCCGCGTCCGACTCGCCCGCGGACATCCAGGCTGCTCTGGCAGCGACCGACATGCCCGACACCGTCTACGGCCCCATCGCGTTCGCGGACTACCAGGGCTACCAGAACCAGGCGCCGCTGCCCGCCGTCGCGCAGCAGGTGCAGAACGGCGAGTTCGTGACCGTCTACGTCAACGGCCAGACCCTCAACAGCATGCTCGACACACCGAGCTGGGACGACCGCTGACCTACGGGTACACGAGGTGAGAGGCGCGCGGGCGGTTCCCGCGCGCCTCTCACCGGCCACCCTACGGTTCCGCTGACGCATGGACGGACTGACCCCGTTCCTCCAGAACCTCAGTGGCGGGCTCCTGATCGGCGGCATCTACGCGCTGATCGGGGTGGGGCTCTCGCTCATCTTCGGTGTCATGCGCGTCATCAACTTCGCGCACGGCGACTTCGTCGCCATCGGCATGTACACCGCCATGGTCCTGTTCAGGCAGCTCGGTGTCGACCCCTATCTCGCGCTCGTGATCGCTCTGCCTGCCGGCGTCATCGTCGGCGCGCTCGTGCAGCGGGTCGTGCTGGCCCGGCTCGTCGACTCACCGGGGGACAGTACGCTCCTCGCGACCCTCGGTCTGTCGCTCGTCATCGCCAACACGCTGTTCCTCCTGTTCGGTGCCGAGCCGCAGTCGATCTTCCTGCCGTACGCGACCACCACGGTCACCCTTGCGGGCATCCGGCTTCCGGTCACCCAGCTGATCGCTGGCGGCCTGACCCTCGCCATCATCGTGGGGCTGTGGTTCCTCCTCAACCGCACCGAGATGGGCCGCGCGGTGCGGGCGACCGCCCAGAACCGGTTGGGCGCGGAGTTGGTCGGCGTCAACACGCGCTCCGTCCACGCCCTCGTGTTCGGTGTCGGCATGGCCCTCGCCATGGCTGCAGGGATCGTGCTCGCCCCGCTGCTCTTCGCCATCCCCACCGTCGGGTCCAGCTACACGCTCAAGGCCTTCGTCGTCACCGTGCTCGGTGGGCTCGGCAGCATCCCCGGCGCCATCGGCGGCGGCCTGCTCCTGGGCGTCGTCGAGTTCATGGGCGCCTCGTACCTCTCCTCCGGCTACCGCGACGCCTACGGGCTGTTCGCGTTCGTGATCATCCTGCTGCTGCGTCCGGAGGGGCTGTTCGGCCGCTCCGCCAAGAGGGTATGACCGCCGACACCGCGCGGCCCGAGCGCCGCACAGGTCTCGTGCGCACGTTCCTGGCGTCGCCCTGGTCACGGCTCGCCATCATCGCCGCGCTCGGTGCCGCCTGGTTCGTGGCCTTCCCCAGTTACATGTCGCTCGGGATCGCGCTGCTCCTGCTGGCTGGCTGGTCGACGGCCTGGGACCTGCTCGGCGGCTGGACGGGTCAGACCAGCCTCGGGCACGCCGCGTTCGTGGGGCTCGGCGCCTACACGATCGGCACGACCGCCAACGAGCTCGACCTCGCTCCGTGGTGGGCCGCGCTCCTCGCGATGGCCCTCGCCGCCGGCCTGTCGTACGTGTGGGGCAAGCTCACGTTCCGCCTGCGGGGCTCGTACTTCGTGCTCGCCAGCATCGCCATCGCCGAGGTGCTGAGGCTCGTCGCCATCAACGAGCGCTCGCTCACGGGTGGAGCGGTCGGCCTGTTCATCTTCGACCTCGCGGAGCCGTTCGGTGTCGACCTGTTCAACCGCGGCAACGAGTTCTGGATCTCGCTCGGCTACCTGCTGCTGGTCATGAGCGTGACCATCCTCGTCACGCGCGGGCGCCTCGGCTACCAGATGCGTGCGGTGCGAGAGGACGAGGCCTCAGCCCAGGCGGGCGGCATCAACCCCGAGGTGGTGAAACTCCGGGCCTTCGTGCTGTCGGGCGCGCTGACGGCGCTCGGCGGGTGCATCTACGGCATCTTCCTCTCCGCGCTGCAACCGCAGCCGATGTTCGAGCTCCACCTGTCGGTGCGCATCGCCCTCGTCGCGATCATCGGCGGCAGGGGCACCCTGCTGGGCCCCCTCGTCGGCGCGACCCTCCTGACGCTGGCAGCAGAGCTGTTCCGCAACGTCTTCGCTGAGGCCAACCTGCTCATCTACGGCCTGCTCATCGTCATCGTCGTGCTCTTCGTTCCCCGCGGTCTCATGGGCGAGCTCGAGCGCAGGAGCGTGAGGAGGCGGTATGCCAAGAGCGCTCGAAGCTGACGGCATCGTCGTCCAGTTCGGCGGCCTCCTCGCCGTGAACGACGTCTCCCTCGCGCTCGACGAAGGGTCCATCCTCGGGCTCATCGGACCCAACGGCGCGGGCAAGTCGACGCTGTTCAACGCGCTCACCGGCTACGCGAAGGCGAAGAAGGGCGAGGTCGACCTGTTCGGCAGGCGCGTGACGCGCCTCCCGCCGTACGCACGCACGCGACTCGGCATGGGCAGGACGTTCCAGATCGAGAGGCCGTTCGAGGGTCTGACCGTCCTGGAGAACGTCATGATCCCGGCGTTCCTCACGACGTCACGGCGCGTCGAGGCTGAGCGCCGCGCCCACGCTGCCCTCGAGCAGGTAGGGCTCGCCGACCGCGCGCTGCAGCCGTCTTCCGACCTGAACCTCGCTCGCAGGCGCAGGCTCGAGCTCGCGAAGGCGCTCGCTCTCGAGCCCAAGGTGCTGTTCCTCGACGAGCTCATGGCCGGGCTGAACCCTCCCGCCCTGCGCGACATGATCTCGTTCGTCCGCACGCTGTCCGAGCGCGGCATCGCCATCCTGATGGTCGAGCACATCATGCAGGCCGTCACGGAGCTGTGCGACGAGGTCATCGTCCTCGCGTTCGGCGAGAAGATCGCCCACGGCAGCCCGGCCGACGTCACCAACGACCAGCGGGTCATCGAGGCCTACTTGGGTGGCGGTGATGATGACTGAGACGGGCACGAGCCGGGGCAGGCACGACCAGGCGCCCGTCCTGAACGTCGCCAACGCCGACCTGGGTTACGGCGAGGTCCAGGTGGTGTTCGACGTGTCGCTCCACGTGAACGGCGGCGAGCTCGTCGGGCTGGTGGGCGGCAACGGCAGCGGCAAGTCGACCATCCTGCGTGCCGTCTCCGGGATGATCCGCCCGTGGAAGGGCACGATCACGCTCGGCGGGCAGGAGGTCGGAGGCATGAGCCCTCACGACCTGGCGGTGCGTGGCCTTGCCCACGTGCCGATGGGCAGGCAGCTGTTCAACGACATGACCGTCGAGGAGAACCTGTCGCTCGGGGCCTACCTGCCCGCCCCGCGCGCGCGGAGGCGCGAAGGGTTCGAGACCGTCTACTCCCTCTTCCCCGACCTGCACGCGAAGCGCAGGGCGATGGCAGGGTCGCTCTCGGGCGGACAGCAGCAGATGGTGGCCATCGGTCGCGCGCTCATGCTCCAGCCCACGATGCTGATCATGGACGAGCCGAGCCTCGGGCTCGCGCCCCTGCTCGTGCGTGAGGTCATGCAGGTGATCCGGCGCGTCTCCGAGACGGGCCTCCCCATCCTGCTCGTGGAGCAGAACGTCATGCAGGTCCTCAAGATCAGCGACAGGACGTACGTGCTGGAGAACGGCAGGCTGGTCCTCGACGGTCCCTCGTCCGAACTGCTCGGCAACCCGATGATCAAGCGCGCCTACCTCGGCATCTAGCTGCAGTAAGGTGACGGCCATGATCAGTGACACGGCCCGTACCACGACCCGGACGCTGCAGGAGCGACAGTCGGCGTCCGTCTACCCCATCGTGAGCAGGCTGCTCCTGTACGGCGACGAGCCGCTCGCCGTCGACCACGCGAAGGGCATGTACCTCTACGACGTCGAGGGCAGGCGCTACCTCGACTTCTTCGGGGGCATCCTCACGGTCTCGGTCGGGCATTGCAACGACGAGGTCAACGAGGCAGCCTTCGCGCAGATGCGGAAGGTCGGCCACACCAGCACGCTGTTCATCAACGAGGTGATGATCGAGTTCGCGGAGAAGCTCGCGGCCCTCACCCCCGGCAGGCTCTCGCACTCGTTCTTCACGTCGTCGGGGAGCGAGGCGAACGAGACGGCCATCATGACGGCGCGCATGTACACGGGTCGCACCGACATCGTCGCGCTCAGGCACGCGTACAGCGGCAGGACGCAGACCGCCATGAGCGTCACGGCCCACTCGACGTGGCGCTCCGGCGGCGTGTACGACGGCTACGTCAAGCACGTCCGCAACCCGTACGAGTACCGCAAGCCAGCGGGCATGACGAGCGAGCAGTTCCTCGACCTGTGCGTGTCCGACCTCGAGGACGTCATCAGCACGACGACCGAGGGGCGCATCGCGGCCTTCATGGCCGAACCGATCCAGGGCGTCGGCGGCTTCATCGTCGCACCCCGCGACTACTTCGGGCGCGTCGCTCCCATCGTGCGCGAGGCTGGCGGCCTCATCATCATCGACGAGGTCCAGACGGGCTGGGGTCGGACGGGCGGCCACCTGTGCGCGATCGACCACTGGGGCATCGAGCCCGACATCATGGTGTTCGCGAAGGGCATCGCCAACGGCTACCCTCTGGGCGTGACGATCACGACCCCCGAGATCGCCGCAGCCGTCGACCACAACACGCTCTCGACGTACGGAGGCAACCCCGTCGCGATGGCGACGGCGCTAGCGACGGTCGAGTACATCGAGAGGCACGACCTCGCCACCAACGCGGCCGCCATGGGCGCACGGCTGCGGGCACGGCTCGACGGCCTGCCTGCGCGCTTCGGGTTCGTCGGTGACGTGCGGGGCATGGGGCTGATGCAGGCGCTCGAACTGGTCGAACCTGGCGAGAGCAGGCGCCCCGACGCTGCGCGAGCCAGCGCGTTCGTCGCAGCAGCCCGGCGCAGAGGACTGCTCCTCGGCAAGGGCGGGCTCTTCGGGAACGTCATCCGCATCGCGCCCGCGCTGATCGTCTCAGCGGACGAGATCGACGACGCGTCTGGCATCATCGAGGCCGCACTGGCCGACGTGGCGTAGGTACCTCCTCGGACATACACTTGGAGCCGACCCGGACCTGAGTTCGCCTGCGTGGGTCAGGAGTGTGGATGAACACCGCGATCGCCGTGATCACTGCGCTGGGCGTCCTGGTGGCGATCTTCGCCAACATGGCCAACATCGCTCGCTACCTGAACGAGAGGCGCGACCGCAGAGCGAAGCTCACGCGCCCAGAACCGACCCTTGCTCTCGCTGGAACGCTACCTCAGCCCGGTACAGGCGCCCGCGCCGACGAGCAGGCGCCGATCCTCACGCCCGACCGCCGCATCCGCGTGTTCGTCTCCTCCACCCTCGACGAGCTGGCGCCGGAGCGGACGGCCGTCAAGGGCGTGATCGGCGACCTGCGCCTCACCCCTGTCATGTTCGAGCTCGGCGCCCGTCCCCACCACCCTGCCGACCTCTACCGCGCCTACCTGTCACAGAGCGACGTGTTCGTCGGGATCTACGGCGAACGGTACGGCTGGATCGCCCCCGGTTCCCAGGTCTCGGGGTTGGAGGACGAGTACCAGCTGTCGGCCGGCATGCCTACCCTCCTGTACTTCAAGGTGCCTGCACCGGCGCGCGTGGGGAGGCTCGAACAGCTCCTCGCTCGCATCCGCGACGAGGGGCGTGCCTCGTACCGCCGCTACGGCAGCCCGGACGAACTGGCGCGCCTCCTCGGCGACGACCTCGCCGTCCTCGTGACGGAGCGTTTCCACAGCGCGCGGCTCGCCGACCACGAGGCGGAGCCCGCACGGAGGCAGACCACCAGCGTCCTCGACGCACCGCGGCGCGGCGAGCTCGGGGCAGCCTGGCCCGCCCTCGCCGCTGAGGAGCCCAGGCAGCCGCTCGATGCGACGCCGCTCCCCCAGGCCATCACCTCGTTCGTCGGCCGCCAGGTGAGCACCAACCAGCTCTTCGAGCTCGTCGCACGCGAGGACGTCAGGCTGGTGACGCTCCTCGGCCCAGGGGGCATCGGCAAGAGCCGGCTCGCGCTCGAGTTCAGCCGCATGGTGCGAAGCCGCTTCCCTGACGGCATCGCGTTCGTGCCGCTCGACGCCGTCAGGGACCCGGAGCTGGTGGCTTCGGAGATCGGGATAGCCCTCGGCATCAGGGAGTCGGTGGGAGCGGGCGTGCTCGACCGGCTCGTCGCCTCGCTGGAGGACCGTGAGTTCCTGCTCGTCCTCGACAACTTCGAGGGCCTCCTCGACGCGGTGCCGACGGTGTCGAAGCTGCTCGCCAGCGCACCGAAGCTCAAGGTGCTCGTCACCTCGCGCACGGTGCTGCGCGCCAGCGGCGAGGTCGTCTATCAGGTGCCACCCATGCAGCTGCCGCCCGTCGGCACGACGCAGTCGCCGCGGGAGGCCATGGTGTTCGGCGGGGTGCGGCTGTTCGTCGAGAGGGCGAGGGCCGTCAACCCCGACTTCCAGCTCGAGGAGGACAACGTCGAGGTGATCATCGACATCTGCCGCCGGCTCGACGGCCTCCCGCTCGCCATCGAACTGGCCGCAGCCCGCACCCGCACCGTGTCGGCGGCCGCGCTCCGCGACCGGATGACGAAGCGGCTACCGATGCTGACGGGCGGGCCTCGCGACGCTCCGGCACGTCAGCGCACCCTGAGGGACACGATCGCCTGGAGCTACGAGCAGCTCGACGAGCCGCAGCGCCAGCTCTTCACGCGCCTGTCGGTATTCGACGGACACACGTACCTGGAAGCCATCGAGTCCGTGCTCGGCGGGGAGAGGATGCTCGACTGCCTCGCCGACCTGTGCGACGCCAGCCTCGTCAGCCGCGTCGACCCCGACCACGAGCTGTTCGGGATGCTCGAGACGCTGCGCGAGTTCGCCCGCGAACGCCTCGAACCCGACCCCGGCTTCCACGAGGTACGCGAGACGCACGCCCGCTACTTCCTGGTCTTCGCCAGCATCGCGTCGGAGGGCCTCAAGGCTGCGGGGCAGCGCGAGTGGCTCGAACGGCTGAGGGTCAACGACGGGAACCTTCGCGCTGCGCTCGACACGTTCCTCGAGTGGGGGAAGGGACCGGAAGCACTGCGGCTCGCCACGGCCCTGCGGCCGTTCTGGCAGCGGGTCGGAGCTCTGGCAGCAGGCAGGAAGCGCCTGCAGCAGGCCCTGGCGCTCGCGAAGGACGCGCCACCACAGCTGCGGGCTCCCGCGCTGCTCGGCAACGGCGTGCTGGCATGGCGGCAGGGAGACCTCGACGCGGCGGAGCCGCTGCTGCGAGACGGGCTCGAGCTCGCGCGCGCGGCAGGCGACAACGCGACCACCATCAACGCCCTGCGCAGCCTGGGAGCGTTGGCGCAGAACCGCGCTGACTACCGCGAGGCTCGCGCCCTGCTCACGAGCAGCGTCGAGCTCGCGAAGCAGCTCAACGACATCGAGGCGGAGTCGAACACGTACCTGAGCCTCGGCAACGTCGCCCTCGACCAGGGACAGCACGCGGAGGCTGACGCCCACTACACGCGGAGCCTGGAGCTCTCCGAACAGATCTCCGACACGCTCGGGTACGCGTACGCCCTCGACAACCTCGGTGTGTCCGCCTGGCACAGGGGCGACCTCGACCGGGCGTCGCGGCTCGCCGACGAGGTCATGGAGCTGTATCAGCAGCTCGGCATCGAGAGCGGCAAGGCCAACGTGTGGCACAGGCGCTGCCTCGTCGCCCTCGAGAGCGGGCGCCTGCAAGACGCAGAAGACCACGGCATGCGTGCGCTGAGGGTGCGCACGGCGCAGGGCGAGGACCGAGCGGGAGCGTTCGTGCTGTACGACCTTGCGAGGGTGGCGTTGGCGCGGGGAGACAGCGAACTGGCGCGCTCGCGGCTGCGCCAGGGCCTGAAGCTGGCGCTGCCGCACGGCGCACCCGTCATCGACGTGCTCTACCTCGAAGGCACCGCCGCGTACCTCGAGCAGGTCGGCGAGTACGGGGACGCGTACCTCCTGCTGGCTGCGGCGGAGACGTGGCGTGCACGCATCGGGGTGCCCGTTGCGCCCGTCGTGCTGAAGAGCCAGAGCGCTCTGGGCGCCTCGCTGGCGGCCCGCCACGACGCGTACGGGCGCGCCCGACTCGAGGAGCGCGCCCGTGATGCGAGCCCGGCCGAGCTGACGGCCTTGGTCTCGCGGTTACTCGAAGCGTGACTCAGTCGCGGTTGCCCATGAACATCGACACGTAGTAGAGCAGGTAGAGCACCGACGTCGCAGCGGCGGCGACGTACGTGAGCGCAGCGGCGTTGAGGACGCTCCTCGTGCCGCCGACCTCGGTCGCGGTCGCGATACCCAGCGTCTGGAGCTGCTGACCCGCGCGCCGGCTGGCGTCGAACTCGACGGGCAACGTCACGAGCTGGAACAGCACGGCGGCCGCGAAGAGGATGATGCCGACCTGGATGAGCCCGAACACGCCGAGGAGGGCGCCGCCGATGATCAGCCAGGGAGCAAGGCTCGAGCCGATGCTGGCGACGGGCACGAGGGCGGAGCGGACCTGCAGCGGCGTGTACGACTTGGCGTGCTGGATGGCATGGCCGACCTCGTGGGCCGCCACGGCGTGCGACGCGACGCTCGCTCCGCGGAAGTTGGGCGTCGAGAGGCTCACGACCCGCTTGCGGGGGTCGTAATGGTCGGTCAACTGACCGGGGACCTCGACGACGGCGACGTCAGTCAGACCGTTGGCGTCGAGGATGGTCCTGGCCGTCTGGGCTCCGGTGATGCCGGATGCCGCGGGCACCTTCTGCCAGCGACCGTACGTGCTGCGCAGGTAGCCCTGCACGAGGAGCGTGCCGCCCATGACGATGATGAAGATCAACCACATCAGTGTGTACCCTTTCGCGAGTTAGGTCCGAGGCGCCTGCCGCGCTGCGCGACCGACGCTGGCTCGGCGTCTCTGTGATACGAGAGTACACTCCGACCCCCATGAGAGTGGCGAGCCACGAGACCTCGGGCGGCGACGCGGGCACCCCACACAGCACGCACCGACCGGTGGGAGAAGGTCGTAGGCTGTCGAGTGGATGACGCACGACGAGGGGGGAGACGCGATGACACGAGGCGCAGCGCTGCGCGAGGAACGTGGGGAGGCTCGCGACGGAACGGTTCGACGTACTCGTCATCGGCGGCGGAGCGACGGGCGCAGGGACGGCGCTCGCCGCCGCGACCCGCGGCCTGAAGGTCGCGCTGGTCGAGCGGTTCGACTTCGCCCAGGGCACGAGCAGTCGCAGCACGAAGCTCGTGCACGGCGGCGTCCGCTACCTGGAACAGGCCGTCAAGCACGCCGATCGCTCGCAGTTCAGCCTGGTCCGCGAGGCGCTGCGCGAGCGGGGCATCCTGCTCAAGAACGCACCCCACCTGGCGCACCCGCTGCCCCTCCTCACGCCCATCTACGGAGCCTTGGAGCTCCCCTACTACTTCACCGGTCTGAAGCTGTACGACATGCTGGCTGGCAAGGCCAACCTCAGTCCCAGTCGCCTCATCGGGAAGGTCCACGCGGCCGAGCGCTTCCCGATGCTCAGGCGCAAGGGCCTGCGGGGCGCCGTCGAGTACCACGACGGCCAGTTCGATGACGCTCGCATGAACGTCGCGCTCGCCATGACGGCGGCACGGCACGGCGCCGCTGTCCTCAACCACGTGGCTGTGACGGAACTCGTCAAGGAGAAGGGCCGCGTGAAGGGCGCCGTCGTCGTCGACGCGCTGGGCGACGCGGCCCCTGTCGAGGTGCGAGCCGAGGTCGTCATCAACGCCACCGGCCCGTTCGTTGACGCCGTACGTCGGCTCGACGAGCCGGGCGTCCCCGAGATGCTCACCACCAGTTCCGGCGTGCACATCGTGCTGCCCAGCCGCTTCAGCCCGCCAGGCACCGGCCTGCTCATCCCCAAGACCGAAGACGGTCGCGTGCTGTTCCTGCTGCCGTGGCAGGGCCACACCCTCGTCGGGACGACGGACAACCCCGCCGAGGTGAGCGCCGAGCCGCTGCCCGAGGCCGAGGACATCGAGTACATCCTGCGGCACGTCAGGCAGTACTTCGACCTCCCCGTCTCGACGAGCGACGTCCTGTCGTCCTGGAGCGGCCTGAGGCCGTTGGTCGAGCCGGGCAGCCACGGCGCGGCCTCGAACCATGTACAAGGCGGCAGCGAGGCGTCGATGACGAGCACCAACGGTGGAGCCAGAGCCGCAGGTAACGGCGGAACGGCTCGGCTCTCGCGCGACCACACCATCGTCGTCAGCGCGTCGGGCCTCGTCACCATCACCGGCGGCAAGTGGACCACCTACCGCAAGATGGCCGAGGACGTCGTCGACACGGCTATCGAAGCGGGAGCGCTGCAGCCGAAGGGTGCCTCGCTGACGGCGTCGTTGCCGCTCATCGGTGGCGCGGGCTTCTCGCCCGATGGGGCTGCGCAGTTACAGGCTCGCTACGGCCTGGCGGCCGACACCGCCAGCCACCTGCATCACGCCTACGGCGACCGCGCGGGCAGCGTCGCGGAGCTGGTGGCCAGAGGGCTCGGCGAACGGCTCGCGGCCGGTCACCCGTACCTCGAGGCCGAGGTGGTCTACGTCAGGGACCACGAGGACGCCCACTTCGCGGACGACGTGCTGTCGCGCCGGCTGCGACTGTCGTTCCTCGACACCGCGGCTGCGCACGCTGCCAAGGAGCGCGTCGAGGAGCTGCTGGCGAGCGATCCGGCGTAGGGCCCGGCCGCGTCGCGGGGGCGCCCGTGCTGCCGGCACACCCAGCACGGCGTCGGGGGGGGGGGGGGGGGGGGGCGCGGGGGCGGGGGGGGGGGAGGGGGGGGGGGGGGGAAGAGAAACCCGCCCCCGCGCCAAGGGCGGAG
>ERZ795041.212-NODE-212-length-22746-cov-5.229739_pt1 | contig 22746 bp, 24 predicted proteins | sample MGYA00375125_ERZ795041 | MGnify/ENA primary metagenome ERZ795041 (study PRJEB30170, sample SAMN03074214) | activated sludge metagenome | biome: Common Effluent Treatment Plant; feature: Wastewater; material: Activated sludge; isolation source: activated biomass in...
ACGGTATGGCCATCACCTGCCGGCGCTCGCGCCATTGCGCCGCGGCGGCCTCGGCCTTGACGCGATCCGCGTCGGGGAGTGCTGCGACGTAGAGATCTAGCTTGTCGTCGACGACGCCGCCGGCCTTGGCGATCAGGCGCCATCGGGCGGCCTCGACGGGGTTGGCCTCGACGCCGATGCCTTCGGCATAAAGATGACCGAGCCGGTTCTGGGCGCCGGCCACGCCCTTGTCGGCGGCGGACTCGAGATAGGCGACCGCCTTGCCTTCGTCGACCTTCAGGCCGCGTCCCTGCAGCAGCATCACGGCATAGTCGTACTCGGCAGAGGAGAGACCCTGCGCGGCGGCTTTCGCGCTCCAGCGTGCCGCCTCGAGCGCGTCGTTGGGGACGCCGTTGCCTTCGAGGTAGAGCGCGGCCAGGTCGTACTGGGCGGCCGCGATGCCCTTCTCGGCGGCGTAACGGATGTGCTGGGCGGCGCGATAGGGGTTCTCGGGCTTGCCGGTGCCCCTCAGGAACATGAGACCGAGATTGTAGTTGGCGACCGGATCGCCGGTCACGGCGGCCTTCTCGAACATCTCGGCGGCGAGGTTCGGGTCCTTGGCGACGCCGCGGCCTTCGGCGAGCAGGGTGCCGAGCGCCAGCATGGCGGGCACGTCACCGAGCTCGGCGCCGCGTGCATACCAGCGTGCCGCGGTGGCCTCGTCCTTCGGAACGCCGAGGCCCTCGGCGTAGATGCGGCCGATCAGCGTGTGCGCCTGCGGATCGTCGCGCTTCGCGGCTTCTCCGGCGAGCTCGAGCGCGGTCAGGTATTTGCCTTGATCGAACGCAACGTAGGCGCTGTCGTCGCCTGTGGGCGTCGCGGCATCGCCCGTGGCCGGGCGCGCGGGGTCTCGGAGAGTGGTGCTCGGCGCCCCGCCAAGATAAGGGTCGAGCATCCCGGTTGCGAACAGGGCGCCGAGCGCCCCCATGGTCACGCCCGCGCACGCCAGGATGACGAGGTGGATCGTCTTCACGTGCGCGCTCCTTACGCTGTGGACACAGGCGCGCCGAGGGCCGCCACGAGGTCCGATGCCCATGCCGCGTCGTTGTTGGCCTCTGAAGCGTGGGGCAGGCGCACGGCGACGAAATCTGCCCCGCTCGCGATCAGGTCGCGCGCTTCGCCCGCCGTCCCGACATCGAAGGCGACGACCGGGACGACGAACACCTCGGCCCACCAGGCGACGAGATCGCGGCGGGTTTCGCGTGCGCCGTCCGGCCCGTCCGCTTCGGCCGTCGGGCCGAAGGCCACGTAATCGGCGCCGGTCTCTCCGAGCGTCATGGCGTCGTGGCGCGAGCGTCCCGCATCGGCGCCGACAATGGCATCGGGGCCGAGCGCGCCGCGGGCGGCCTCGTAGGCCTCCTCGATCTCCGGGCGCCAGGAGAGATGCACGCCGTCGGCGCCGGTGGCGCGGGCGGCCGGCACGTCGTCGGCGATCAGGGTGGCGACCTTCCTCTGCTGCGCCATCTCGACGAGCGGGCGGGCGATGGCGGGATCGAGGACGCCGCCCACGGGTGCGGTCAGGATCACGGTGACGGCGCGGGTGGCCTCGAGCGCGGCAGCGATGCGGGCGAGGGCCGCCGTTCCGCTCTCGGCGGCGGCGATGAGGCAAATCCCCGGATCTGAAGATCTGTGGGTCATGTCGCCTGCGTCGCGTCCCTTCGGTAATTGTCCGGCCCGGTGATGGGTTTGCGGCCCGTGTCGGGTGCGTATCGGTCTCAATTCGGGCGGAAAAGAGACTCGGGGCGTCGATGTAAGGGCATCGTCCTTGGAAGAACAGGCCTTTGCGCCCGATCCGGCCTATCGCGCGCCCGGCCTTCCGGCTATGGTCGCCGCGAGCGAGTCGACCAATGCGTCAGGACGTTGGCTCGGGTCTCGTTCCATGCAGCGTCCATGAGCATGAAATTGCCATGCTGCGGCTGCACGTGTCGCCCTATCGAGGGCTGCAAACGGGGGCTGCAAACATTGTGCGGGCGCCGCGTCCCGCTTCGACGGAGCCAGATTGATGCTCACGCCTGTTTTCCTGCGCGTTGCTGCCGCCACTGCCGCGGTCGTGGCGTTCGCCGCCAATGCTTCGAACGCCGGGGCGCAGTCGCCATCCGGCGAGGCGCCCGCCGTGCAGACCACCGGAACCATTCCGGACCAGCCTTCGGCCACCGCCACGCCGCCCGCTGCGGCCCCGCCCGCAACGTCGCAAGCCGCGTCGCCGTCGAGCCCCTCTGAGACGAAACCCGGCGACGCCGTCGCCAACGCTGCGACCCCCGAGGCGCCCTCGGCTACGCCACCGCCCGCGGTCTCCGATGCGCCATCGCAAGCACCCGCAACGGCGGCGCCTTCGACTTCTACGCCGGCTGCACCCTCTGCCTCCACGCCGGCGGCGCCGGATGCGGCCGCGGCGCAGCCTGCCGCCGCAGCGCCCGCGCCGCCCGTGGTCGATCCCGTCATCGCCGCCGTGCGCACGTGGCTCGGCACGTCCGCCAACACGTCGAAGGCGCACAAGGAGGATACCGCGGCCGCGGCCGCCTTCTACGGCGCGCGCAACGACAAGCCGCTGTGGGTGACCGGCACAGGTTTCACGGACGGCGCCAAGAGCGCGATGGCCGAAGTGCGCAAGGCCGACGACTGGGGACTTTCCGCCGCGGCGTTCGATCTTCCCGCTCTGACGGGCGCGCCGTCGACGGAGGCGCTGGCCGACGCCGAGGGCAAGCTCACGCTCGCGCTGCTCAAGTACGTGCGCTTCGCGCGGGGCGGACGCGTCAATCCGGCCTCCTTGAGCCGCATCCTCGATGTCGCGCCGCCGATCAAGGATCCGGCGACCGTGCTGACGGCGCTCGCGGCGGCTTCGGCGCCCGATGCCTATCTGCGCGATCAGCATCCCAAGCACCGGCAGTTCCAACTGCTGCACAAGGCGCTGCTCAAGGCGCGCGGCCCGGCGGAGCCGGCCATCGAGGTCGACCCGGCGCTCAAGATCAACCTCCCGGCGACGCGCGAGATGCTCAAGGTCGGCGTCGAGCATCCCAACATCGCGCTGCTGCGCCAGAGGATGAAGGTCCCGGCCGAGGATGGGGCCAAGGACACGCTGTTCGATGAGAAGCTCGAGCTGGCGCTCAAAGCCTACCAGGTCGAGAAGGGACTCAAGGCGACGGGCGAGCTCACGGGCGCGACGCGCAAGGCGCTCAACGCCGAGGGCGATGTGCACCGCGCGCCAGATCCGGAGCGCGGCACGCAGATGATCGTGCTCAACATGGAGCGCTGGCGGTGGATGCCCGAAAGCCTCGGCCGCGTTTACGTCTGGAACAACATCCCGGAGTTCATGACACGCGTAATCAGGGGCGATGAGGTGCTGTTCAAGGAGCGCATCATCGTCGGCCTGCCGCAATGGGCGACGCCGGTGTTCTCGGAAACGATGAAGTCCATCGCCTTCAACCCCTCCTGGGGCATGCCGGACGGCATCAAGACGCGGGAGCTCGCGCCGCGCCTGCGCTCGGCGGGCGGCGGTTTCTTCTTCTTCGGCGGCGGTGGGGGCGGCAACATTATTCGCGCCTACGGCCTCGACGTCTACCGCAACGGGCGCAGGATCGACCCCGACAGCGTCGACTGGTCGAATGCTGACCTGCGCAACTACAGCTTCATCCAGCCGCCGGGCGGCAGGAACCCGCTCGGGCAGGTCAAGTTCCTGTTCCCCAACCGGCACGACGTCTACATGCACGACACGATCGAGCGGTCGCTGTTCGCGCAGCCGAGCCGTGCGCTCTCGCACGGCTGCATCCGCGTGCAGGACCCGATGAGATTCGCGCGGGTGATGCTCGCGGAAGGCAACGGCCTCGACGCGCGCGGCGTCGAGCAGGCGATGGCAGGCGGCGGCGAAATTCGGCTCAAGCATCCGATCCCGGTGCACATGACGTATTTTACGGCCGTCGCCGATGCAGACGGGCGCGTCTCGACGTTCGGCGATCTCTACGGGCACGACAGCCGGCTCTCGGCGGCGCTGACGGGGCGCCCCGTCCGCTTCGATCCCGGACCCGACACGGTTTCGGACGAGTTCGCCACGGCGGACGATGTGCCGCGCGATGCGCGACAGGGAAAAAAGAAAAAGAAATACAAGGCCCCCGATACGCTTTCGGATGCGATCTCAGGGTTCTGGATGAACTAGAGAGATCCACTGGGTGAGAGGGTTCTCCGCCCCTCTTAACACACGCGCAACCGCGACAGGACCGTCGACGGAGCCGCTTGCGCTTCTCCCGTACGTCATGCAGCGAGTGTACGAGCAGCCGGCCGCGCGCCGGTCGCCACAGCGCGGTCAAGGCGCCGAATGCAGTCAAGGCGCAATGAGGGGGGCTCATTACGCCTTGCTGCTTAGCCTTCGTCCGGTGAGGCCGAAGACTATAAGAATGAGGCCCCCATCCGATCGTCCCGGTCAGGCGACGCGCCTCGCAGCGCGATACGCCCATGGGCCTGATCATGAAACGCAATTGCAGACGAGTTGTTCCGCTGCGCCGCGAAAAAAAATCGAAAAATCTCGCGCTGCAAACCTCAGTTTGAGATTATCGCCGGAAACGCTCTACGCGGCCTTCTCGAGTGCGGCATCCCACTTGCCGAGCGCGGCGAGGCCGTTCATGCGCGCGCGATGGGCGAAAGCGCGCTGGCCTGCCGCAACGTTCTCGGGCTTGCCGCCCCAGGCCTTGAGGGCTGCCGCCTGCAGCGCGCGGCCGTAGGAGAAAGTCAGAGCCCAGGGAAGGTTTCCCGCGGCGTTCATCAGCGAAAGGTGCCGGGTCGCGAGCTCGTCCGACTGTCCGCCCGAGAGGAACGCGATGCCCGGAACCGACGCGGGAACCGTCGCCTTGAGGCAGCGGATGGTTTTTTCCGCAACCTCCTCGGCGGAGGACTGGCGCGTGCTCTTCTGGCCGGCAATGACCATGTTCGGCTTCAGCACCATGCCCTCGAGCGAGACGCGGGCGTCGTAGAGCTCCCGGAAGACGGTGCGTAGCGTCCATTCCGTCACGCGGTAGCATTCGTCGATGTCATGGGCGGAATGCGGGCCGTCCATCAGCACCTCGGGCTCGACGATGGGCACGATGCCGGCTTCCTGGCAAAGCGCCGCGTAGCGGGCGAGCGCGTGGGCGTTGGCCTTCACGCAGTTCCATGTCGGCAGGCCGTCGGCGATGGTGATGACGGCGCGCCATTTGGCAAAGCGGGCGCCGAGCTTGTGGTACTCGGCCAGGCGCTCGCGGAGGCCGTCGAGCCCTTCGGTGATGGTCTCGATCTTCGAGGTCGGGCCGGCAAGCGGCTTGGCGCCGGTGTCGACCTTGATGCCGGGGATCGCGCCCGCAGCCTTCATGACGTCGACCAGGGCCGTGCCGTCCTTGGCTTTCTGGCGGATGGTCTCGTCATAGAGGATGACGCCGGAGACGTAGCTCTTCATGGCGTCGGTGGCGCGGAACAGCATCTCGCGGTAGTCGCGGCGCGTGTCCTCGGTCGAGGTGACGCCGATGCCGTCGAACCGCTTCTTGATGGTGCCGGAGCTTTCGTCGGCGGCCAGGATTCCCTTGCCCGGCGCAACCATGGCTTGGGCAATATCTTCGAGCTTGTCGGTCATGGCCTTTTCCCGTTGTCCAGTCGAATTGAGGTTCGATCGCCGCGCTCGGTTCGATGCGCTTGGCGCGATCAGGCGGCTGTCAGTTTCTTCAGAACGTCGTCCGAGACCTCGAAGTTCGCGAAAACGTTCTGCACGTCGTCGTCGTCCTCGAGGGCGGCGATGAGCTTCATGATGCTTTCGGCATTCGCCTCGTCCACTTCCGTGGTGAGGCTCGGCTTCCAGACGGCCTTCACGCTTTCGGGCTCGCCGAGCGTCTCCTCGAGCGCCGCTGCGACGGTGCCGAGGCTGTCGAAGCTGCAGGTGACGAGGTGGCCGGCATCGTCGGAGGCGGCGTCGTCCGCGCCGGCCTCGATGGCGGCGTCGAGCACGGCGTCGGGCGAGCCGGCCGCGGTCTTGAAGCGGATCTCGCCCACATGCTCGAACATATGCGCTACCGCACCCGTGGCGGCGAGGTTGCCGCCGTGTTTCGTGAAGGCCGCGCGCACGGCGCCGCCGGTGCGGTTGCGGTTGTCGGTCAGCGCCTCGGCGATGACGGCGACGCCGCCCGGCGCATAGCCTTCATAGCGGATCGTCTCGTAGGCCTCGCTGTCGCCTCCCAAAGCCTTCTTGATGGCGCGCTCGATGTTGTCCTTCGGCATGTTCTCGGCGCGCGCCGTCTGGATGGCGAGGCGCAGGCGCGGGTTCATGGCGGGGTCAGGCATGCCGGACTTGGCGGCGACCGTGATTTCGCGGGCGAACTTGGCGAACATCTTGGCGCGGGCCGCATCCTTGCGGCCCTTCTTGTGCATGATGTTCTTGAATGCTGAATGGCCAGCCATCTGTGTTCCGGATCGTCAGGGGCCCCGGGTGGGGCCGTTCGGGTCCGATTTAATGCGGGGCGGCCCCGCGCCGGTCAACCCCTTCGGCGCATCCCTGACAAGGGTTATTCCCTCTCTCCCGTGCGGCCAGGGTGTCCGGGAGGGGCAGGATCCATGAACCGGGGCGGTCCGGGGCCCTGGCGGACCTCGCGGGAGGACGCAGAATCACCTAAACTTTCAGCTACGCCGCCACTGCCCAATCGCGGACCCAGGGTGAGCATGCTCACCAATGCGCTGAGGGTGGGTTCAGCCCCTTCTCATGCGGTTGCCATAAACCTCTCTCTCACTCGACCCACAGCGGCTCGGTCGGCTCCAGAACGCCACCGAGCCGCAAACTTTTCACGCGTGTCGCAAGGCCCGTTGCGTCGTCGATCTCCACGGCGAGGCCGGAGACAGTCGCGGGCCCGAGCGCAGGCTCGAAGCGCTCGCGCGGGAGGCGGGTGAGGAAACGGTTCAGCGGCTCGTCGATGTCCATGCCGAGCACGGAATTGTAATCGCCGCACATGCCGGCATCCGACATGTAGGCCGTTCCGTGCGGCAGGATGCGCTCGTCGGAGGTCGGGGTGTGCGTGTGCGTGCCGACGACCACCGAGACTCGCCCGTCGAGGAAGTATCCGAGCGCCTGCTTCTCGCTCGTCGCCTCGGCGTGGAAGTCGACCAGGATCGCGTCGGCGCCGGACTTCAGCCCGCAGGCGGTGATCTCGCGGTCGACGGCGCGGAACGGGCAGTCGATCTCGGTCATGAACACGCGGCCCATGGCGTTGACGACGAGCACGTCGGCGCCGTTCCTCGCCCTGAAAAGGCCGGCGCCGCGGCCGGGCGTGCCGGGCGGAAAGTTGATCGGACGGATGAGGCGCTCCTGGCGCTCAATGAAGACCAGCGTGTCCTTCTGGTCGAAGGCATGGTTGCCGAGCGTCACCGCGTCGGCGCCGGCGTCGATCAGCTCGAGGTGGATGGTCTCGGTGATGCCGAAGCCGCCGGCGGCGTTCTCGCCGTTGATGACGAGGAAGTCGAGCTTCAGGCGCTCGCGCAGGCGCGGGATGGCCTCGACGGCCGCCTTGCGTCCCGCCCGACCCACGATGTCGCCCAGGAAGAGCAGGCGCATCAGGCGGCCCCCCGCAGGGCCGTTGCCGGCTGCGCGGCCCGGGATGCGTGTCTGGGCTCCGGCCTTCGCCGGAGTGACGTTGAGAATGGGCATTTCGCTCGCATCATCTCCGCCGTCATCCCGGCGGAGGCCGGGATCCAGACACGTGTGAATTTCGAGCCGCAATCTGCCTCCGCTCCGGAACGGGACGGAACGTGCGGTGCGCATCGTTGCAAGCGGGCGATCATTCTTGCCTTCGCTACGCCGGGCATTTCAGCGGCCCGGATGGCGTGAGGACCCAGTCGAGGCGTTCGTCGTACTCGGCATGGGGGACCGCGTCGACCTTCTGCTCGTCGAAGGCGATGCCGATCGATACGACCGGCTTCAGGGCCCTGAGCCGGGCCAGCGTGCGGTCGTAGAAGCCGCCGCCGTAGCCGAGCCGGTAGCCCGCGGCGTCGAAGGCGAGGAGCGGCCCCAGCACGATGTCGGGATCGAGCGCCGGCGCTTCGGGCAAGGGCTCGCGGATGCCCCACATGGTCTCGGCGAGCGGCTCGCCCGGCGACCAGGCGCGGAACACGAGCGGCTTGCCCTTACCCTCCATCACCGGAAGGCAGAGGCGATAGCCCTCGCCAATGAGGCGGCGCATCAGCGGCGAGGGGTCGATCTCCTCGCCGATGGCGAGAAAGCCCGAGACAATGGCGGGCGCGGGCTTTCCGGCGAAGCCGATGCCATGGCCGGCTATCGTTTCGGACGCGTGGGGCCCATGCGCCGTGAAGGCACGGCCACGCGCCGCCTTGGCCGTGCGGCGCATGTCTTTTTTCAGCTCGGTGACGGGCATTGCTCGGGGAAAGTCTTTCTAGCCGCGATGGCGACGGGTGCGGATCTTCGGAAGGATAAAGTGCCGCGGTGGCCGTTGGAACGATCGATCTCGCCGGGTCCCTACAAATGTAAGGTGGGCGCCATATGGCCGGGGCCACGGCCCCGGCCAGGGACAGCTCCCAGGCAGATCTTATAGGCCCTGGAGAATCATGTGTTCCTGACGAACCCCGCAGCGGGGCTAACATAAAGCCGGGGCGCACAAAAAGCGAGGGCTCAGTCGCCTCTATCGACCACGCCGCTGAGCGACTCGATGACGCCGTCGATGCGCGCGGCTACGAGGTTGCGGCTTTCCTCCAGCGCTGCGATGCGCCGGCGGGCGGCCTCGAGCTCCCTCTTCAGGCGCTCGCACTCCCGCTCGAGCGTGCGGACGCGTGCGTCCGCCGTCCCCGCCTGGGGCGTCGCCCGCTCCTTCAGGCGGCCCGCAGGACGCTTGACCTTTTCCTTCACCCGCTGCGCCATCAGCCGATCTGCACCCCTCGCCGCAAAACTCTGCGGTCCGTCGCTCCGAACGGCTTTCGCAGTCGCGAGTTGCCACCATAGGTAATCCCGCCAGGGCGCGCAAGAAATCCCCCGGCCGGGGAGCCGATGGGAGGGCGTCATTTTCCCGCGCCGCCAGGCGTGTGGCAGGGCGCAGGATTGACAGCCACGGGTGCGCCAAAGTTAATGGCGCCCGCCCGTCGGCTCCATGGCGTCGCGTATCGCCCATGGGCCATCCCGCCCACACAACCATCCCGCTCGATTGGAGGACGTTCCATGGCACTCAAGGTCGCGATCAACGGATTTGGCCGCATCGGCCGCAACGTGCTGCGCGCGATCTACGAGTCGGGGCGCACCGATATCGAGGTGGTGGCGATCAACGATCTCGGGCCGGTCGAGACCAATGCGCACCTCCTGCGCTTCGACAGCGTGCACGGACGGTTTCCGGGCGAGGTGACCGTCAAGGGCGACAGCATCGACCTCGGGCGTGGCCCGATCAAGGTGACGGCGGTCAGGAACCCGGCAGAGCTGCCGCACAAGGAGCTCGGCGTCGAGATCGCGCTCGAGTGCACGGGCATCTTCACCACCAAGGAGAAGGCGGCGGGGCATCTCGCGGCGGGGGCCAAGCGCGTGCTGGTCTCGGCGCCGGCCGATGGCGCGGACCTGACGGTGGTCTACGGCGTCAACCACGAGAAGCTCACCAAGGATCATCTCGTGGTGTCGAACGCGTCGTGCACGACCAACTGCCTCGCGCCGGTGGCCAAGGTGCTCAACGATCTGGTCGGCATCGAGAAGGGCTTCATGACGACCATCCACAGCTATACGGGCGACCAGCCGACGCTCGATACCATGCACAAGGACCTCTATCGCGCGCGGGCGGCGGCGCTCTCGATGATCCCGACCTCGACGGGGGCGGCGAAGGCCGTCGGCCTCGTGCTGCCGGAGCTCAACGGCCGCCTCGACGGGACGGCGATCCGCGTGCCGACGCCGAACGTGTCGGTGGTGGATTTCAAGTTCATCGCCAAGAACGAGACGACGAAGGACGAGATCAACGCCGCGATCAAGGCGGCCGCACAGCAGCAGCTCGCGGGCATCCTCGGCGTCACCGACCAGCCGAACGTTTCGACCGACTTCAACCACGATCCGCGGTCGTCGATCTTCCACCTCGACCAGACCAAGGTCATGGACGGCACGCTGGTCCGCGTTCTCTCGTGGTACGATAACGAGTGGGGGTTCTCGAACCGCATGTCCGACACGGCGATTGCGATGGGGAAGCTGATCTGAACGTCGATAGCGGGGGACGGCGCCCGGTCTTTTGATCGGGCGCAACGTCCGCCGCGGCGCCCACCCTAAGCTCCTCCGGCCATTCAAACCGGAGGAGCGCGATGCGCGGCTATTTCAGCGGATTTCTGGCTGTCCTTCTGATCGTTCCCTGCGGCGGCGCCATGGCCGGCGCCGATCAGGACTGCCTCACGTCGCGGGACAAGGCGGCGCGCATCCAGGCCTGCACGCAGGTGATCGAGGGGGCTGGCTTCGATTCCCAGCAGAAGGCGCTGGCGTTCCGCGAGCGGGGGCGGGCGCGGCTCGATGCGGGCGCGCTCGGCGAGGCGCTGGCGGACCTCGACGAGGCCATGCGCGTGCTCGCCGACGACACGGTCGGTCTCGCGGCGCGCGGACAGGCGCATCTCCTGCGCAACGACAGCAAGCGTGCGCTTGCGGATTTCGATGCCGCGCTCAAGATCGACCGCAACAATGTCGACATTCTTCTGCTGCGGGGCCACACCCATCTCGTGGCCGGTAATCCGCGCAAGGCGATCGAGGACTTCAATACCATTCTGGTGCTCGAGCCGGGCCGCGCGAATGCCCTCAATAACCGTGGGCTCGCGTATCGTCGGGCTGGCGATGTCGATCGTGCGATCGACGACTTCACGGCCGCAATCGCAGCGAACCCCTCCTACGCCATTGCCTTCAACAACCGCGGCTATGCCTACGAGACGAAGGGGCTCAAGGCGGAGGCCGTCGCCGACTTCCGCCGCGCCCTTACGATCGATCCCGGCCTTGCCGGCGCGCGGAACGGACTGAAGCGGCTCGGCCAGACCGGTGATGCCGACGAAAACGCGGCCTATGCGCATGCGGGCCAGCAGATCGCGGAGAAGAACTGCGGGTGGTGTCACGCCACCGGCCGCCAAGGGACGAGCCCCAACGCGAAGGCGCCGCCGTTCCGCGAGTTGCAGCGCCGGTACGCGCTCCAGGCGCTCCGCGAACCGCTATCGCGCGGCATCGCGGCGCCGCACGACCAGATGCCGAAGTTCGATTTCACCGATGAGGACATCGACCGGATCATTGCCTACATCAACGCGCTGGCTTATCCCGCGATGCCCTCGCGCTGACGGATCGGAGGACGATCCGATGGCACGCTTTGCCTCCCTGCTAGCGCTGGTCGCCGTCCTGCTCGGGATGCCCGTTGTGGCGGCGGCGGACGATGTGACGGCCGACGACGTGGCGCGCGGCAAGGCGCTGGCCGAGCGATTGTGCGCGACCTGCCACCTCGGCCCGGGTCAGGGCGAGAAGCGGAGCCCGTCCGAAATCCCGGGCTTCCGCGCGGTCGCCAAGCGGCCGGGGCAGTCGCTGCACGGCATCGTCGGCTGGCTCAAGGGCGTTCCGCCGATGATGCCGAACCATCGGCTGACACAGGACGAGATGTTCCTGATCGCCACCTATATCCTCTCCCTCAAGGACGAAGACTGAACGGGGCCTTGAGGTCCGGGCCTGCGAATCGCGCTAATCCGGTTCCCATGAGGGACAGGCTGGTTCGCATCATCGGCATCGATCCGGGGCTCCGGCGCACCGGGTGGGGCGTCATCGAGACGGATGGCGTGCGGCTCACCTACGTCTCCTCGGGACTCATCACGTCGACCGCGGACGAGGCGCTCGCCTACCGGCTCAGGGAACTGTTCGAGGCGCTCTCGAGCGTTATCGAGGGGTCGGGGGCGAGCGAGGCGGCGGTGGAAGAGACGTTCGTCAACGAGAACGCGCGCGCGACGCTGAAGCTCGGCCAGGCGCGCGGCATGGCGCTCCTGGCGCCCGCCCTCAGGGGGCTCCGCATCGCGGAATATTCGCCGAACCTCGTCAAGAAAGCCGTGGTCGGCGCGGGGCACGCCGAGAAGCGGCAGATCCAGGCCATGATCGGCTTCCTGCTGCCGAAGGCGCGCTGCGAGAGCGCGGACGAGGCGGATGCGCTTGCGATCGCCATCTGCCATGCCAATCATCGCGGCGCGGCCGCGCTTGCCCGCCGCGTGCTCAAGGAAGGGGTCTAGGTTGCGGACTCATTATTCGGTGGGCATTGACGCGAGGACTTTCGTGCTGCCGGCAGGAAAGAAAGCGCATCGGTTGGTGCGCGGACTTGCGAACTCGGACCACGCTAGACAAGTGTGCTTTGGCTCGTGTCCTTTTGATTTCGAAGTTTGTTTCGAGCCAGCGGCATTGTCAGACAAACTTCGAAATCAGGACACGAGGGGATGATCGGCCAGCTCAGAGGCATCATCGACGCCATCGGGGAAGCGCATGCGATCGTCGATGTGGGCGGCGTCGGCTACGAGGTGCAGCTCTCGGCGCGCACGCTGCGCAACCTGAAGCTCGGCGAGCCGGTGATGCTGACCATCGACACGCATGTGCGCGAGGATGCGATCCGGCTGTTCGGTTTCCAGAGCGAGGTCGAGCGGAGCTGGTTCCGGACGCTGCAGAACGTGCAGGGCGTCGGCTCCAAGGTGGCGCTGGGGGTGCTCGGCGTGCGCTCGACGCAGGACCTCGCCAATGCCATCGCGCTCGGCAACTGGGCGGCCGTGGAGCAGGCGCCGGGCGTGGGCAAGAAGCTTGCGCAGCGCATCGTTGCCGAGCTGAAAGACAAAGCGCCGGCGCTGTCGGTGGCGGGCCTCAACGTGCCGGTTGCGTCGGGTCCGGGCGGTGTTGCGGATGCGCCGGCGGACGGGCTTGCGGCGGCGGAGGCGATCTCGGCGCTGACCAATCTCGGCTACAACCCGGCGCAGGCAACGGCCGCGGTCGCCGCCGCCATAAAAGAGCTCGGCGCGGATGCGGATACGGCTAAGCTCATCCGGCGCGGGCTCAAGGAGCTGGCGCGGTAGGCATCGCTAATCAGCGGTGGTGGTTAGTGCGCTGGTCAGCTTGCGACCCTGAGCGGAAATGGTCGAGGCTAGAGGCATGAGCTTCTTACCGAACGCCTGATGCGTGGCAATTGCGGCACGCTTTCCGGATTCGTGCGAGGAAACGTCTCTCCCAGCAGGCCGAGTCTGTTGTCGAGTGCCGTGCGCTCAACTAGTTCTCAGACGTAGATCGATCTTTCTTCGGAGGGGCACATGCGTTCGTTGAAACTCGGCTTAGCTGCTACGGCGATGATTTTCGCACTTTCGACGGCGGTTCGCGCCGACTGCGTCAAAGTCGGAACGGTTGGGGAAGCTCCAACTCACAGCATCGCCGAGCTCTTTGCCAAGAACGGTCTCAAGAACACCATTTATGGGCAGGGCCGAGAGGGTAAGGGCCCGGTCCACCTGAAGTGCGAAGACGGCGCGGTGACAACGACGTGCCACGCCTCGCAGATGGCGTGCAAAGTGTCAGAACCCAAGGCCTGCCTGGGCGCCTGGTTGTGCCTGTAGGAATGACCTCAACGCCCGCCGCGTATCGATAGCGCAACTTCGGAAACGGGCTTCGGTCCGCTCAAGGGACGCTTCGTCCCTGCAAGCGCCCGGCTGCGCACCACGGCGGCACGCGCACCAGCGGTGCCGCCTCATATCCAACCAACGTCCTGACGCAAAAACAAAAGGCCGATGGTTGGTCTAATGCGAGCCAAGGCCGCTCCGGGCCCGCAGCCGATATCCAGGGTTGATCTTGACACGACCCGGGGTCAACTCAGAACGTGAGCGCTCTTTCTCGGAGGTTGCCGATGCGCAATCAGTTCTCGTTTCCGGTGTGGCTCGTGCTGTCGCTCGTCTGGGCCGGCGCCGTCGCCTATGTCGCCTATATGACCATGCCGCACGTTCCGCTGGACCTGTCGCCGTCGGACCCCGCAACGCAGGATGCCCTGCGCGCGGCAACGGGCCGGCACGCCATCCTGTACGGTCTTCTCGCCGCCGCGCCGCCGGCGATCGCGCTCGTGTTCGGCCGGTTTCTTGGCCGCCGGTAAGGGGGCGGCGCGCTCACGCCGCGCCGGGCCCCGGATCGTCGTTGAAGGGATCGGAGCGTCTGGTGCCGGCGCCCGTCACCGATTGCATCCACCTCGGCTGGAAGGCGACGACGGTCGTGGCGTTCGTTCGCCGGGCGGCCTCCGGCTGATAGGCGACCTTGATCAGGCGGAGGGATTCCGTCGTGCAGTTTGGCTTCATGAGCGGAAACGCCTCGCCCTCCCTGAGGCCGAGCAGAGCCAATCCGCTGAGCGTCGTGATGGGAAGCGCAATCCCTTGCGGCGGAGCATGCCCGTCGCGCGCGAGGATGTGCTGCTCCATGAGCTTGCCGTCGACGCTGAACGCAACGCGGCTCTCGATGGTCGCAATGCGGTGATCGATGGTGTGGTCGAGCAGAAGCGTGGCGCTGCCGAGCTTCTCGCGGAGAAGGTCGAGATAGGCTTTGTCGTGGTCCTTCGATGCGAGGAGGGACTGGAGGTAGGTGAAGTCCTTGGCCGTGAGCTGGCACGCGTGAAAAGTCCGGAACGTCATCGCAGGCTCCTTCGGCCCGGCCGGTGGCTCCGGTCGGGGTCAAGGGTTCGGGTTTTTGGAATGCTGAGTTCCCCTGGCGCGGCCGACGCAATCGCCGGGCCAGGGCTACAGTCCTGCGATGCGCTGATCCGTGCGGAATTTCAGGGAGGCGGCGGGCATCGTGCGGCTGGTCTCAAAACGGTTCGGAAGACGGCGCCATCCTACCAGACTTTTCCGGTTTGAGGGAGCGGTGCGTGCCGGGCTGCGCAAGGGACTGCGGCCCGGCGCTTGACGGCGGCAGCGAACACCGTCAGGAACAAAACATGACCGAGCGCCTCATCAGCGGAGCGAAGCGCGAGGCGGACGCCTACGAGGCGTCGATCCGCCCGCGCACGCTCGACGATTTCGTGGGCCAGGAGCAGGCCCGCGCCAACCTCCGCGTCTTCATCGAGGCGGCGAAGGCGCGCGGCGACGCGCTCGACCACGTGCTGTTCGCGGGCCCGCCCGGGCTCGGCAAGACGACGCTCGCGCAGATCGTTGCGAATGAGCTCGGCGTCGGGTTCCGCGCCACGTCGGGGCCGGTGATCTCGAAGGCGGGCGACCTCGCGGCCCTGCTCACGAACCTCGAAGAGCGGGACGTGCTGTTCATCGACGAGATCCATCGCCTCAATCCGGCGGTGGAGGAAATCCTCTATCCGGCGCTCGAGGATTTCCAGCTCGATCTCATCATCGGCGAAGGGCCGGCGGCGCGCTCGGTGCGCATCGACCTCGCGAGATTCACGCTCGTCGGCGCGACGACGCGGCTCGGGCTGCTCACGACGCCGCTGCGCGACCGCTTCGGCATCCCGGTGCGGCTCAACTTCTATACGGTCGAGGAGCTGGAAAAAGTGGTGACGCGGGGCGCGCGCGTGCTCGGTGCGCCGATCGCGCGGGACGGGGCGATGGAGATCGCGCGGCGCGCGCGCGGCACGCCGCGGATCGCGGGCCGCCTGCTCAGGCGCGTGCGCGATTTCGCTGCGGTCTCGGGCACACCCGTGATCGATGCCGCGGCGGCGGACGTCGCACTCCGGGCGCTCGAGGTGGATGAAGCCGGGCTCGATGCGCTCGATCATCGCTACCTGATGTGCATCGCTGGCACCTACGAGGGCGGCCCGGTCGGCATCGAGACGCTGGCGGCGGCCCTCTCCGAGCCGCGCGATGCGCTGGAGGAGATCGTCGAGCCTTATCTGCTGCAGCAGGGGTTCATCGGACGCACGCCACGTGGGCGCGTGCTGACGCTCAAAGCTTTCCGCCACCTCGGGCTTTCCGGCCCGCCGCGGGCCGCGAGTCCGGAGCTGCCGTTCGAGGAGGGGGAGGACTAGGCTCGCGCCGTGCCGCAGGGGAGGGGGCGGAACGTCCGGTCTCTCAGCCGGAATTCCGGCAGCCCGAATTCGGGCTTTCTCTCGGTTTACCGCTAATGCATCGGGTTTATCCTCTCGCGTTCGGTGCGCGGTAAAGATGCTCTCCGGCGGTCGTCCGGCCGCCGGTCCCCCCATGGTTGCGGAGTGGTCGTGTTCTCACGCAGGCAGGTTCTGAAGGGCCTCGTCGCAGCGGGTCTGGTCTCCACCAGCTTCGGCGGCTATGCGCTGGCGGAGCCGTTCCGGCTCGGCGTGACGCACTATGCGGTCTCGCCTCCCGAATGGCCGGCGGCGCTTACGCTCCGCGTCGCCGTGATCGCCGACCTCCATGTCTGCGAACCCTGGATGGGGCTCGACCACCTCGCCCGCATCGTGGCGCGCACCAATGCGCTCAAGCCCGACGTCGTTCTCCTGCTCGGCGATTACGTGCGTGGCGGGCGGATCGTACCGTGGAGCCGGGTCGTGCCGCACGACGATTGGGCGGCCGTGCTCGCCGGGCTCGCGGCGCCGCTCGGCGTTCATGCCGTGCTCGGCAATCATGACTGGTGGGAGGACGCCGACGCACTCCGCCGCGGCCACCTCGTCACCCGGGCCGGCGTCGCGCTCGAGACGGCGGGCATTCCCGTCTACCAGAACCGCTCGGTCCGCCTCGAGAAGGAGGGACAGCCGTTCTGGATCGCGGGGCTCGGCGATCAGTGGGCCTTCCGGAGGATCGGGTCGGCCCGGGGCTTCGACGATCTCGCCGGGACCCTTGACACGGTGACGGACGATGCCCCCGTTATCCTGATGGCGCATGAGCCGGATATTTTTCCGCGGGTGCCTCCACGCGTGGCGCTGACGCTCGCGGGGCATACGCACGGGGGACAGGTGACGCTCGCGGGCTTTGCGCCGATCATTCCGTCGAAGTACGGGCAGCGCTACCGCTACGGACACATCGTCGAGGAGGGGCGTAACATGATCGTGTCGGCGGGGCTCGGCTGCTCGACGCTGCCGGTCCGCTTCGGTGCGCCGCCGGAAATCGTGCTCGTCAGCCTCGGCTCGGGGTCGAATATCGCCTGAGACCATGGGTCGCCTTGGATCGGACCCACGCGGAGCGTCACTCCTCGGTCTCGTCAAAAGCTTTGAGCGCGGCTCCGCGTCGGATCACCGCGCTCCAGGTCGTCGGAGCGGATTGAAGTGCGGAACTATCTTCCATGAGCGAGCCTCTGAATGCCTGGCCGGATCTCGCCGGCCGTATCGTCGACGACGCCAGCGGGCGGCACCACGTGCTCGCGGTGCGCGTCTATTTCGAGGACACGGACGCGGGCGGCATCGCCTATCACGCGTCCTATATCCGTTGGTGCGAGCGCGGGCGAACGGACTTCCTGCGCCTCCTCGGCACGGACTCGCGGCGCCTCATCGACGGCTCGACGAGCTCGGAGCCGGCCGCCTTCGTCGTGCGGCGGATGACGTGCGACTTCCTCAGGCCGTCGCGCATGGACGACGTGCTGATGGTCGAGACGCGGGTCAAGGCGATCGGCGGCGCGAGCGTGACACTCCTGCAGACCGTGCTGCTCGACGGCCGGCGCGTGTTCGAGGCGGAGGTGACGGTGGTGCTGATTGCGGTGTCGGGCAAGCCGCTCCGGCTCTCGACGGCGATCCGCAGCGCATTCGGCGGCGCGGACGAGGGGCACGTGCTCGGCCCCGACGCGCCCGGGGCATAGGCAGGCGCGGGCATAATCGTTCCGGCCGCCATCCGCGGCACATGGACAAGGCGGCGCTCTCCGGGGATGATGGCGCCCTGCAAGGAATGTTGCCGGGGGGCGCCATGACGACCGCAAAAGACGCGCGCGGAATCGATCTCGACATCAAGGATGCGATGGAAGGCTACGAGCGCTTCCGCCTCGCGTTCGAGCGCGACCGCGCGTTCTACAAGAGCCTCGCCACAAAGAAGCAGACGCCGCGGCTGCTCTGGATCGGCTGCTCGGACAGCCGCGTGGTGCCGTCGCAGATCACGCAGGCGGATCCGGGCGAATTGTTCGAGGTGCGCAACATCGCCAACTGCGTGCCGCCGGCCTGGGCGGACGACGAGGCGGTGGGGGCGGCCATCGAGTACGCGCTCGGTCCTCTCGGCATCGACGACATCGTCGTCTGCGGGCACACGGGCTGCGGCGGCATCCAGGCGCTGGCCGGGCCGATGCCACCCGATCAAGGGGGCCATCTCGGACGCTGGATCGAGTACACGCGGCCGGCGCACCGGCTCGTCGAGGCGGCGGGCCTCTGCGAAGCGGAGCGCAGCGCCGCGACCATCCGGGCGCACGTCCAGTTCCAGCTCGACAACCTCATGACCTACGAGATCGTCGCCGCGGGCGTCGCGGAGGGGCGCATCGGCATCCACGGCTGGATCTACGACATGGAGCAGGGGGAGATCCTCGCCTACGACCCCAAGACGGGGCACTGGCGCGGCCTGCTCGAAGCGGGTGCCTGAGCAGACATCCTAGGGCAATGAAGCGCGAGATGATCGAACGGCAACAGGTCTGGATCTATCTCTGCGCTATCGTCACGGGCCTCGCGGTTGGTGCGATGGCGCCGGGGCTCGGTCCCGGCATGGAAATGCTGCTGTGGCCCAGCCTGGCTGTGCTCCTCTACGCGACCTTTACCCAGGTTCCGCTCGCCCATCTTCCGGATGCCTTTCGCGACATGCGGTTCATGTCCGCAGTGCTCGCTGGCAACTTTGTCGTGCTGCCCTTGATCGTTTGGGGGCTTCTGGCGCTGGTGCCGGACGTGCCGCCGGTGCGGCTCGGCGTTCTGCTGGTGCTCCTGGTTCCCTGTACGGACTGGTTCATCACGTTCGCGCACCAGGCGGGTGGCGATGTGCGCCGCGCGATCGCGGTGACGCCGGTGGTGCTTGTGATCCAGATCGTGCTGCTGCCGGCCTATCTCTGGCTGCTCATGGGCGATGGGTTCGCCGAGATCGTTTCGGCCGAGCGCATGGTGACGGTGTTTCTGGTGGTGATCGTCGTGCCGCTGGCGCTGGCTTACCTCACCGAACGTTGGGTCGAGCGCGACAGGGCTCGCGGGAGCCTGATCGCCCGGCTCGGTTGGCTGCCCGTGCCCCTTCTGGCGCTGGTCGTGTTCCTGATTGCCGGCTCGCAGGTCGAGTCGATCGTCGGCGCGCTGCCGCTACTCGCCGACGTGCTGGCCCCGTTCCTGCTCTTTCTGGCCGGCGCCGCTGCTCTGGGGCTTGTACTCGGCCGGCTGTTCGCGCTGTCGCCGGCACAGCAGCGCACGCTGCTCTTCAGCTTCGGCACACGCAATTCGTTTGTCGTGCTTCCCTTCGCGCTTGCCCTGCCTGCGGGCTGGGAGGCAACGGCGATCGTCATCGTCTTCCAATCGCTGGTCGAGCTTTTCGGTATGCTGTTGTTCCTGTGGCTGGTTCCGCGCCTCCCGGGGTGCGCCGGAGAGTCCGGCCAGTGCTGAGATCCGGCCTCGGTTTAGTCATATTGCGCGGCAACAAGGGCCTTGATGGTCCGTGCGCGCCAGTGCAGGTTGCCGCCGCCTGGGGGGCGCGATGGCCGATTCGGCACACTCATCTTCGCGGGGCACTCGGCCGCCCAATCTTTGTTGAGACCGATGACACACGCCTCGGATGGATCGCGATCCGGGGCGGCCATGACCCGAGCCTCGAGAGACGGTTGAACCCATGAATCCGGAAGAAGTGACGCAAACGGCCCTGGCGCCTCAAGCGCACGGCGTATCCTTCATCGAACTCTTCATGCAGGCGTCGCCCACGGTCCAGATCGTGATGGCCGGCCTGGGTCTCGCCTCCATCTGGTCGTGGGCGATCATCATCGAGAAGCTGATCGCCTTTCGCCGGGCCCGTATCGAGGCCGACCGCTTCGAGCAGACGTTCTGGTCCGGCCAGTCGCTCGACGAGCTCTACAACAACCTGTCGCGCGGGCACACGATCACCATGGCGGCGCTGTTCGTCGCGGCGATGCGCGAATGGAAACGCTCGGTCGAAGGCAACATCCGCGCGCTCGGCGGCATCCAGCTCCGTGTCGAGAAGGTCATGGACGTCACCATCAGCCGCGAGATGGAACGGCTCGACCGGCGGCTCCTGTTCCTGGCGACGGTCGGCTCGACGGCGCCGTTCGTCGGCCTGTTCGGCACCGTCTGGGGCATCATGACGAGCTTCCAGGCCATCGCCATCTCGAAGAACACCAACCTCGCCGTGGTCGCGCCCGGCATCGCGGAGGCGCTGTTTGCGACCGCCCTCGGCCTGATGGCCGCCATCCCGGCCGTGGTCTTCTACAACAAGTTTTCCGCGGACTCGGCCCACATCAGCCAGCGCCTCGAAGCGTTCGCCGACGAGTTCGCAGCCATCGTCTCGCGCCAGATCGACGTCAGGAGCTGACGGCTAGGTTGCGTACTCATGATTGGATGGGACATTGATGAGCCAGGACAAGCCAAGGGCCAGGAAAATCGCGCAGCGCGATGCCTGTGCATCGGGCAAGCGGTTTGACGCCGCCATTGGCTTGTCCTGGCTCACCCCGAAGGGGCGCGGTCCTTTCGCGCCTCCGGTTCATGCCGGAGGCATGCTTCCAGCATGGCGCGAAAGCTCGCAAACCATGGAGGTTTGCTGCGCTTTCGCTCCTGCCGGCAGCACGAAAGTCCTCGCGTCAATGCCCATCCAATCATGAGTACGCAACCTAGTGTGATGATCGAGACATTCGCCATATCAAGCGCCCTGCTCCCGAGCGAATTTCTCGATCTCGATCACACGAGCAAGTCCATGATTCTAGTGTCCCTTATGAGTCCGAAGTTCGCTATGGGACCTAGCCGCAAACTCAAGCGAACTTCGGAATCGGGACACTAGATGGGAATGAGCATCAAGGCCGGAGGCGGGGGCCGGCGCAGGAGCCGCGGCAGCCGACATGCGCCGATGAGCGACATCAACGTCACGCCCATGGTCGACGTGATGCTGGTGCTGCTCATCATCTTCATGGTGGCGGCGCCGTTGCTCACGGTCGGCGTGCCGATCGAGCTGCCGCAGTCGCAGGGCAAGCAGCTCGAAAGCAACCACGAGCCGCTCACCATCTCGGTTTCGTCCAATGGTGATGTTTTCATCGGCGAGACGAAGGTCGGGATCGACGAGATCGCCGAGAAGCTCAAAGCCATCGCCAAGAACGGCGTCGACGAGCAGATCTTCGTGCGTGGCGACAAAGGGATCTCGTACGGGCAGGTGATGCTGGTGATGGGCCGCATCAGCGCCGGCGGGTTCAAGAAGGTGTCGCTGGTGACCGAGGTGGAGGACGGGGCGGCCCGTTGAGACCGAAAACGGGGCCGGCCCCCGTCGGATCGGGCCCGGATCTCGTACGAGGCGAAGGCATGGTGCAGCACAGGCGAGCCCGCGCGGCGCGGAGAGGCGGCGGTCCCGTGACATCGTCGGGGCTGCGGCTCGGCGCGTGCGCTCGCGATAGGGGCATCACTTTCGATGGGGTTCGGCCGTGGCGTTCGGGCTGACCGTCTCCATCCTCATGCATGGCGGAGCCCTTCTGTGGATGTTGCTCGCCATGGCCAACACGCCGCCGCTGAAGGACCCGGAGCCGGAGCCGATCGCGGTGGCGCTGATCACGCCTTCGGAGCTGCTCGCTCTCAAGAAGGGCAGCGAGACGGCGACCGAGCTCGAAGCAAAAGCCAAGGAGGAGCCCAAGCCCGAGGTGTCGAAGGTCGAGGCCGAGAAGCCGAAGCCCATCGTCGCGCCGGAGCTTCCCGTCGAGCCCACGCCGCCTGAGCCGCCGACAAAAGAGGCCGAGGCGCCGCCGCCCGAGCCGCCGAAGAGCGAGCCGCCGCCCAAGTCCGATCCGATCGCAGAAAAGCTCGCCGCGCTGCCGATCGAGCAGCCGCCGCCCGGGCCCACGCCCGAGGAGCTGAAGAAGATCGAGGACGAGAAGCGGGCCGAGGAGCAGCGGCAGGAGGAGAAACGCAAGGCCGAAGAGCAGAAGAAAAAAGAAGAAGAGGCGAAAAAGAAGAAGGCCGAGGAAGAGAAAAAGAAAAAGGAGCAGGAGCGCAAAAAGAAGCTCGCCGAGCAGAAGCGCAAGGAGGAGGAAAAGAAGAAAAAGCAGCAGCAGGCCGATCGCCTGGCCGCGCTCCTCGACAAGGATCCGACGCGCAAGGGCGCTCCCAACTCGGCGACCCAGCCCCAGAATCCCACGGACTACATGGGACCGACGGCGGGCGCGCGCGAAGGCGATGCGCCCGTGCTCTCGGTGCGCGAGCAGGATCTCCTGCGCTCCCAGATCAGCGCCCAGCTCCGGCAATGCTGGAAGCTGCCGGGCGGCGGCGGTGGCATCGAGACGATGGTGGTCACGCTGCGCTGGCGGCTCAGGCCCGACGGGTCGCTCGACGGGGAGCCGGTGCCCGAGGCGCCGCAATCCGGCCCGGTCTATCAGATAGCCGCAGAAGCCGCGATGCGGGCGGTGAAAGCCTGCTCGCCGTTCACGCTTCCGCCCGACAAATACTGGGCCTGGAAATCGATTATCTGGGATTTCGATCCGCGCGAAATGCTTTAGGTCATGAACTCATTACGGATGATGCATTGATGAGCCAAAGCGAGCGAAGGGCTAGGAAAACTGCGCAGGTCGATGCCTGCGCATCGGCTAAGCGGTCTTGGCTTACCCCGCAGGGGCGCGGTCCTTTTGCGCCCCTGGTTCGTCGCGAGACCTTGCAAACC
>ERZ795041.214-NODE-214-length-22699-cov-4.038862_pt1 | contig 22699 bp, 23 predicted proteins | sample MGYA00375125_ERZ795041 | MGnify/ENA primary metagenome ERZ795041 (study PRJEB30170, sample SAMN03074214) | activated sludge metagenome | biome: Common Effluent Treatment Plant; feature: Wastewater; material: Activated sludge; isolation source: activated biomass in...
ACCCAGCGCATCGTGTGGCGCGGCCACCACAAGTACGTGTTCAACGGCTTCGACCGCGACGAGCTCTACGACCTGAGGGCTGACCCTCACGAGCTCGTCAACCTCGCGGGTCGACCCGAGCACGGCTCGCTGCTCGCGGAGATGGCGACGGCCATGTGGCGCGAGGTGAGGCGCACGGGTGACGACACGCTCGGCGACGCGCAGTACGGCATGTTCCGCTTCGCGCCGGTCGGACCTGAGAGCGTGACCCAAGGAGAGGATCGAGATGGCTGACGACGTCAAGAGGTACCGACCCGACTTCGCCCTGACGGGCAAGGTCTGCGTGCTGACGGGAGCGACGGGCGTGCTCGGCGGCGTGATGGCGCACGGCCTCGCGCTGGCGGGTGCGCGGGTCGCGGTGTTGGGGCGGCGCGCCGACAAGGCCGAGGAGGTCGCGGCCTCCGTGAGAGCGGCCGGAGGAGAGGCGCTGGCGACGCCAGCCGACGTGCTCGACGAGGCCGGGTTGAAGGACGTGCGGGCACGGCTCCTGTCGGAGTGGGGATCCATCGACCTGCTCGTCAACGCCGCGGGCGGCAACCAGCCCGGCGCGACGCTCACGCCGGCTCAGACGACGTTCGACCTCCAACCGGACGCGATGCGCCAGGTGATGGACCTCAACTTCTTCGGCACGTTCCTGCCGATCCAGGTGTTCGCGGCGCCGATGGCGGAACGCGGGTCGGGGGCCATCGTCAACGTCTCGTCGATGGCTGCCATCCAGGCCATCACGCGGGTCGCCGGCTACTCGGGTGCGAAAGCCGCCGTCGACAACCTCACGCGCTGGCTGGCGATGACCTTCGCACAGCAGCACAGCGCGGGTCTTCGCGTCAACGCCATCGCCCCAGGGTTCTTCGTGGCGGACCAGAACCGCAGGTTGCTGCTCAACGAGGACGGCTCGTTGACGGAGCGCGGTCAGACGATCATCGACAACACCCCGATGGGTCGGTTCGGCGAGGCGGAGGAACTGCTCGGCGCGCTCGTCTGGCTCCTCAGCGACGCCAGTCGCTTCGTGACCGGCGTCGTCGTGCCCATCGACGGCGGCTTCTCGGTGTTCTCGGGGGTGTAGCCGTTCGCGAGACCCCGGCGGCCGTGGCCGCCGCAGGCTCCCGGCTCAGTCGTCCGTTGCGGGCTCACCGCCCGCGCCCGACACCAGCTGCTCCTCGTAGCGTCGACGCGTCGCCGCGCTCATCGGGTACCAGCCTTCGATCGGCGACCCCTCCAGGATCTGCTTCTCGATCCACGCCTCCTCCTGCTCCTTCACGAAGCCTTGCTCCGCGACCTCGACGGCGAGGTGGCGAGGGATCACGACGACGCTCTCGTCGTCGCCGACGATGGCGTCTCCCGCCCTGACGTGGACGCCACCGCAGGTGATGGCCAGGTCGAGGTCTTCCGGGTGGTGCGCGATGAGGTTGGTGTTGGCGTTCATGCCGCTGGCGTAACTGGGCATGTCGAGGGAGGCGATGAACGGCGCGTCGCGGAACGGTGCGTCGCTGACGATGCCTGCAGCCCCCCGCACGGCCATGCGCGCGACCAGCATGCCGCCCATGGTGCCCGCGCGCTGGTCGGCTCGAGCCTCGATCATCAGCACCTGTCCCGGCTCGATCTCCTCCGCGATGCGCCGCTGGGGGTTGGTCGGCAGCTTCCACAGCTCGAGCGTGTCGAGGTCCTCGCGGGCGGCGACGTAGCGCAGCGTGCGCGCGATGCCCACCATCCTGGCTCCGCCCTGGCGCAGCCTCAGGGTGCCCGCGACCACCTGGTTCTTGAAGCCGCGCATGTAGAGGACGGTCGCCAGCGTCGCGGTGCTGGTGTCGCGCAGCCGTTGCGTCGTCTGCTCGTCGAGAGGCGTCAGGTCGGGTGTCATGCTCGTCCTCCAGTCGGCGGGGTGGTGGAGCCAGCCGCCGTCGCGAGGAAGCTCGCTCGCTCGGCGGCGACCTCGGCAGGCAGCGGGGGAGCAGAGTCCTGGTAGCCCCGCTCGGCGTACGGGTAGCCGTCGAGCTCGTTGGCGGCCCTGCCTGCGTCGCGCGGCGAGGCGTAGTGCGCCCAGATGCCGTCGATCTTCCCATCGGCGGCGAAGGTGTACCACTCCGAGCCGCGGATCCTCTCACCGACGAGCGGCTTGTAGTGCGTCCACTCGATGCACAGCTCCCGCCCGTCGCAGACGAGGCGGTCGATGCTCCACTGCGAGCCCTTCTCGCGCACGAACGTCAGCCACAGGCTCACGATGGCCTCGCGGCCGACGTAGGGGCCGCCGGTGCCGGGAGGGAACCAGTGGACGCAGTCGTCCGCGAGCACAGCGGCGAACCGCTCGCGACTGGCGGCGTTGCACGCGTCGAAGTACGCCCGGACCGTCGCGCTCATGCGCTCGCGGCGGGCCTCGTCGATGGTCGTCATGGTCGGTGCCTCATGGCTGTCACTAGTACCATGCTGGGCATGGGCGATGGCACCTCGACCTGCTGCTCGGCGACGCGTTGGACGCAGGGGGCGGGTGAGGCCCCTGCGACCGGTTCTGCCACGAGCGGCCCGGCCACGGGCGTCCACGGGCAGCGTTCCGCAGCGCCCCCGGACCGCCGCGGCATGGTCCAGCTGCCGGGCGGGCCGTTCCTGATGGGCTCGACCGACACCACGTTCCCCGCAGACGCCGAGGGGCCCGTGCGCGAGGTCGTCGTCCCGCCCTTCTGGGTCGACGTTCACGCCGTCACCAACACCGACTTCGCTCGCTTCGTCGCGGCGACCGGCTACCGGACGGAGGCCGAGCGCTTCGGTTGGTCGTTCGTCTTCTACCAGTTCCTCGCGGCCGAGCACCCTCCGACGAGAGGCGTCGCAGCGGCTCCGTGGTGGCGCGAGGTCCACGGCGCGACATGGCACAGCCCGGAGGGCCCCGGCTCGGACGTCGCCGGGCGAGGCGATCACCCTGTCGTCCACGTCTCGTGGAACGACGCTGCCGCCTACGCAGCCTGGATCGGCAAGCGTCTGCCGACGGAGGCAGAGTGGGAGTACGCCGCGCGCGGCGGCCTCGAGCAGAAGCTCTTCCCGTGGGGCGACGAGCTGACACCGGGCGGTGAGCACCGCTGCAACGTGTGGCAGGGCGAGTTCCCGCACCACGACGCCGGCGAGGACGGGTTCAGGGGCACCTGCCCCGTCGACTCTTACCGACCGAACGGCTACGGCTTGTACAACCTGGCTGGCAACTGCTGGGAGTGGTGCGCCGACGAGTGGGGCTCGTCGAAGGTCATGAAGGGCGGCTCCTACCTGTGCCACGCCAGCTACTGCAACCGCTACAGGGTCGCTGCCCGCACCCAGTCGTCCGCGGACAGCAGCACGGGGCATGCCGGGTTCCGGTTGGTGGCAGACATGTAGGCGCCTGGCATCCGCGTCCCAGGCACGGTTCCGCGATATCCTCGCGCGGATGCGTACGACCACCGCACGAGCGAGACGATGAGCGAAGAGCCGTTCCCGAACGGAGACGCCCCGCGCACGCCCGGGCGCCGGCCCCTCGTCCTGGTGACGGGGGCGACAGGGCGGGTCGGCTCGGGCCTGCGTCCCTACCTGCGCGAGGCGTTCGACCTCCGCCTGTTCGACCGCGTCCCCTCCCCGGACGTGCAGCCAGGCGAGAGCATGGTGGTCGGCGACCTGTCCCACCTCGCCACCGTCCTCGACGCCACGCGCGGGGTCGACGCCGTGCTGCACCTCGCCTGCGTGCACGGGCTCACGCTGCGGTTCGCTGACTCCGTGCCTGCCAACTTCACGGCGACCATGAACCTCCTCGAGGCCATGCGCGCCAGCCATGTGACGCGCCACGTCTACGCCAGCAGCCATCACGTTCTCGGGGCGCATCCCAGCACGGGACTGACGCCGGAGGAGGCCGCCGACCTCGACATCGCGCCCGACGCCGTGTACGGGCTCGGCAAGGCCTTCGGCGAGATCGCCAGCGCCATGTACGCGCGGCGCTACGGCATCAAGACCATGCTCATCCGCATCGGCAACGCCGACCCGCAGGTCGGTGACGGTCGCTCCCTGAGGATGTGGACCAGCGCGAGAGACCTGGCGCGCCTCGTCTCCATCGGCCTCACCGATGACCGCGTCGACTGCGACATCGTCTACGGGGTGTCCCGCAGCCCACGGCCCCTGTTCGCCAACGCGCGAGCACAGGAGCTCGGCTACGAACCGCTCGACGACGCCGCGGACAACCTCGCTGCCGATTTCGTGCCGTACGCGGCCATGGGTCCCGAGAAGGGTCGCGACTTCATCGGCGGCGCGTACGCGGCGCTCGACATGCCGGCACCCGAACCAGAGGAGAGGTCATGAAGATCACCACGGTCGAGACGATGATCGTCGACATCCCGTTCGTCGACGGCGGCAAGGGCGAGGGCATCGGCCCGACCGTCTGGAACAAGCTCGAGATCGTTCTCGTCAGGCTCGAGGACGACCGCGGCAACGTCGGCTGGGGTGAAGGGTTCGGCTACTTCGTCACCGACGCCACCAAGGCCGTCATCGACCGGATGATCGCCCCGCTCCTCGCAGGCTCCGTCGTGACGGACATCCCGGCCTGGAACCATGCGACGCAGCGTCGGCTGCACCTCTTCGGGCGCTACGGGATCACCATGTACGCCATCTCGGGCGTCGACATGGCGCTGTGGGACCTCAGGGCCAAGCGCGAGGGCGTCCCGCTCCACCGCCTCCTCGCCGGCGGCGCTGGTGCCTCGCGGAGCGCCGCGCCCGTCTCCTTCTACGCCAGCCTGGTGCGCTACGGCGACTGCACCATCGCACCGCGCGTCTGCGAGAACGCCCTGGCAGAGGGCTTCACCGACCTGAAGCTCCACGAGATCACGCTGCCCGACATCGAGGCGTGCAGGCGCGCGGTCGGCGACGGCGTACCCGTCTCGGTCGACGTCAACTGCAACTGGAGCCCGGAGCAGTCGCGTGAGACGATCCCCGCCCTCATCGACCTCGGCGCCAGCTGGTTGGAGGAGCCGACCTTCCCGCCCGAGGGGTACGCCGACCTCGCCGGGCTTCGCGGTCACGGCCTGCACATCGCGGCGGGCGAGAACTGGTGCACCTCCGTACAGTTCAGAGCGGCCCTCGAGGCCGGCGCCGTCGACTTCGCGCAGCCGAGCGTCACCAAGGTAGGTGGCGTGACCGAGTTCATGCGGGTCGCCGAGGTGTGCGGCGCTGCGGGCGTCGACCTCGTCCCGCACTGCCCCTACTTCGGCCCTGGCATGCACGCCAGCCTCCATCTCGCGGCAGCGTTGCCCAGCGTGCGGCAGCTCGAATGGCTCTACGTGCAGCCCGAAGCCTGGCTGGCGCCGTTCGATCACCTGCGCATTGGCGGCGTCGTGGCCGTGCCGGACGAGCCGGGGTTGGGGTTCACGCCCGACCCGGCGGTCATGCAGCGCTACCGGAGGGCCTGAGTGGCCGAGCAGGTACGGGCGCGGCCCCTCGACGATGCGCCGAGGCTCCTCAACCTCGGCCCGCTGGCCCAGCTCCGGGCGGGCAGGATGCCGCGGCGGCTGGTGCAGCTGTTCATCGGGCTGTCGCTGTTCGGCGTGTCGATCGCTCTCATGTTGCAAGGCGGCCTGGGGACGATGCCATGGGACGTGCTGCACGTCGGGCTCGCGAGGAGCCTGCCGTTCAGCATCGGCACGATCATGGTCCTCGCCAGCTTCGCGGTCCTGCTGCTGTGGATCCCTCTGCGGCAGATGCCCGGGCTCGGCACCATCGCGAACGCCGTGTGGATCGGCATCGTCACCGACGTCGTGCTGCGGTGGCTGCCCGTCGCCCCTTCCCTGACGCCGCAACTGACGTACGTCGTGGCGGGCATCGTCCTCAACGGCGTCGCGACGGCCATGTACATCGGCAGCCAGCTCGGACCGGGGCCGCGCGACGGGTTGATGACGGGCCTGTCACGCGTCTCGGGTCTGAGCCTGCGGGTCGCGCGCACCGCCATCGAGATCGCGGTGGTGGCGGCAGGCTGGCTCCTCGGCGGCGTGGTGGGGTTCGGGACGCTGGCGTACGCGCTGGCCGTCGGGCCGTTGACCCAGTTCTTCCTCCCGTACCTGATCGTGCGGTTGCCCGGCGCGTACCCGCCCGCCGGTCGGGAGGCGCGCGGGATCCCCTAGTGCCCCTTGAGGTCCGAGTCCGTCCCCACGCCGGTATCGAGCGCGTAGAGCGCCACCATGTCGTCACGGGTCAGCTCGAAGCCGTACACGTCGAGGTTCTCGCGCAGCCTGCCTTCGTTCGCGCTCTTCGGGATCGGCACGAAGCCGGACTGGACGTGCCAGCGGAGGATGACCTGCGCCGGCGTCTTGCCGAGCCTCGTGGCGATGTCGACGATCACCGGCTCGCGCAGCGGTGCGTTCTCGCGACCGAGCGGCGTGTACGACACCGTGACGATGCCGTGGTCGAGGTGGTAGTCGACGTGGTCCTGCCTGGTGATGGTCGGGTTCAGCTGGATCTGGTTGACGGCGGGCACGACGCCCGTCTCGGCCGCCAGCCGCTCGAGGTGCGCGGGCTTGAAGTTCGATACACCGATGGAGCGCGCCGTACCCGCTGACTGGAGACGCTCGAAGGTCCGCCACGTCGACACGTACTGGTCACGACCGGGCAGCGGCCAGTGGATGAGGAGCAGGTCGACGTAGTCGAGCCCGAGCCGCGCCAGTGACTCGTCGAGGCCGGCGACGGCCCTGTCCTCCCCCTGGAAGGGTCCGTCGAGCTTGGTCGTGACGAAGACCTGTGAGCGGGGCACGCCGCTGGCAGCGATGCCGCGACCGACGCCGGTCTCGTTCCCGTACCGCACGGCCGTGTCGATGTGCCGGTAGCCGATGTCGAGCGCCAGCTGGATGACGCGCTCTGCCTCAGCGTCGTTCAGGGGCCACGTGCCCAGTCCGATCTGCGGGATGGCGTGACCGTCGTTGAGGGGTACCGGCGGGGTCGTCATGCTCAAGAGCCTAGCCCGAACAGCAGACCCAGCGCCGCGCCGATGACGATGAGCGGCACGGGGTGGACCTTGAACCGCACCGTCGCGACGAGGCTGGCGACAGCGATGGCCCACAGGGGCCACGCGGAGCCGACGGCGGCGAACCAACCCCGAACGGCGCCGATAGCGTTCCAGCCTGCCACGCCCAGCGCCCGCGGAGCGAAGTCCCAGGCGACGAGCAGCAGCAAGGCGACCACCACCGGGCGGATGCCGGCGATGGCTGCCCGCAGGACGGGGTTGTCCTTGCCGCTCATCACGAGGCGGGTCGCGAGGAGGATGAGCGCCATGGTCGGGAGCGTCGCGCCCGCCAGCGCCGCCGCTGCGCCGGGCCAACCGGCCACCTGATGGCCGACGTAGGCGGCGAGCTTGGTGACGATCGGTCCCGGCAACGCGTTGCCGAACGCGAAGGCGTCGAGGAACGCCTCGGGAGTGAGCCAGCCGCGGCCCTCCACCACCTCGGCTCTGACGAGGGGGATCATCGACGGTCCGCCGCCAAAGCCGAACAGCGACACGCGGGCGAACGACACGAACAACTCGAAGACGATCACCAGACCCTCCGCAAAGCGATGCCGACGGCTGCGCCGGCCACGATGAGGAAGGCTGGGTGGACCTGCGTGAAGGCGGCGACCGCGAAGGTGAGGACGACGAACGCCGCTCGCAGCAGCGTGCCGCGGCGCTCGGGGGAGGCGAGCGCGCTCGGCGCGAACGACACGGCGACGCCGAGGAGCAGCGCGATGACGACGGGTCGTATGCCGGCCAGCGCGTCCTGGACGGCGGCGCTGTCCTTCGTGGCCGCGTAGAGGCCCCCCAGTCCGACGATGGCGAGTCCCGACGGTGCGATGAGACCCGTCAGCGCGCTGAGCGAACCGAGCGGTCCCGCTACCCTCCACCCGAAGTAGGCTGCGAGGTTCGTCGCGATGGGTCCCGGCAGCGAGCTGGCGACGGCGTAGAGCTCCATGAACTCCTCGTCCGTCATCCAGGCGTTGGTCGTGACGGCCTCGCTCCGGATGAGGGGGATCATCGAAGGGCCGCCGCCGAAGCCGAACGTACCGACCCGCCCGAACGCGAGAGCAAGCGAGAACAGTCGGCGCACCTGCAAAGGATACCGCCGGCTCAGCCGAAGACCGCGACCAACACCCACAGCAGCGCCATCCCGGTCACGAAGGTGACGAGGAGGCTCCGGACGCGCCACGCGACGATCCCAGCAGCGATCATCGCGATGAGCCTCACGTCGAGCGGGCCGACGGAGACACCGCTGTCGACGAGGAGAGCGGGCGCGACGATGGCGGCGAGCACGGCGGGCGGGATGTAGGCGAGCGACCGGCGCAGGAGCGGAGGCATCTTCAGGCGCGAGCCGAGCATGATGAACGACGCCCTGTGCGAGAACGTGATCGCGCCGGACAACAGGATCACCAGCCACACCTCCGGGCGCGTCACGGTGCGCGGCCCTCCGATACCGGCGCGCGGCCCTCGGGTTCCGGAGCGCGGCCCTGCGGTTCCGTGGGGCTGGACGCTTCAGCCCGTGGCCGCCTGCTGACGACAGCCTCGGTGACCGTGCCTGCCGCGACCCCGAGCAGCGTGGCGATGACCATCCCGAGGCTGTACGGCAGCGGAGCGAGGAGGATGGCGAGCGCGGCTCCCGTCACCGCCGCCACCAGCGCGGGCCGGGTCGTGACGAGCGGCACCAGCAGCGCGAGGAACGAGAGCGGCACCGCGAAGTCGAGGTGCAGCGCAGGCGGCAACTGGGTGCCGAGGACGGCTCCGAGCGCCGTCATCAGCGACCACTGCAGCCACACGACGACGCCCATCGAGAGGAAGTAGTCGCGGCGGTCGAAGCTGTCGTCCTCCTTCGCGTAGCGGATGACGCTGAGCGCGTAGGTGTGGTCGACGAGCAGGTACGCGATGAGCCCGCGTGCGACGGGGCCGTAGCGCTGCAGCCACGGCGCGAGCGACGCGCTGTACATGAGGAAGCGCAGGTTGATGAGGCCGACGGTGAGCAGCACGACCCACGGCGCGGCGCTCGCGCCCATCAGGGAGACGGCGGCCAGTTGCGAAGCCCCCGCGTAGACGACGGCCGACATGAAGACCATGTCGACGGCAGTGATGCCGGCCGCCGCTCCGCTCACGCCGGTGATGAGCCCGAACGGGATGAGGCCGAGGAGGATGGGCGCGATGTCGCGCAGGCCGGCGCTGGCGGCGGGGGAGAGGCGGATCATGCCACGGTTCGGAGGAGCCCGCCCACGAGCGTCCGTGCCGGGTGCCCGCCACAGAACGCGGCGCCGACGGCGTAGAGCGTCCGCGCCGACGTCCGGGCCTCGCGACTCAGGAGGTAGACGCTCTCCCACCGCTCGGGCTTGAACTTGCGCTTGAACCCCTCGAGGCCCGCGAAGTCGTAGAAGTGACTTCCACTGGCCCGCACGGAGCCGAGGAGGCCACCGCGGGCCGGGCGGCCGCCGGTGTGGTGCTCGCCTGTCAGAGGGGCCGCGAGCGAGCCCGCTTGCGAGCCCGCGAGCGGGGCCTCTGGCGGGGTCGCCTGCGGACCTGCCAGCGGGGCGAGCCCCAGCGTGACGAGGCTGGCACCGTCCGCCGCGAGGCTCCTGACGGTCTCGTCGATCAACACCTCGACGGTCCCGTTGACGGCGTCCGGGCTGCGCACGACCTGCTCGACCAGCCAGCCAGCGCGGCCAGGGATCGGCGACGTCACCAGGTAGGCCGTGACGCGCCCGTCGCGGGTCGCGACGAAGAGACGCCTGTCCAGCAGAGCAGTTGCGGGAGCCATGGTGAAGTCGACGTACGCGAGGAAGGCGAGGCGTGGCAGCCGTTTCTGCGCCAGCCACTCCGAGCGGCAGGCCGCGATCCCCGGGTGGGTGGCGACCAGCATGGTGTCCCAGCGCTCGACACGGACGCCCTTGTTGAGCGCCCTGTTGCGCTGGGCCCTCAAGCCGGGTTGGGAGTCGAACACGGCCGCCCACCGCCTGGCGTCCCAGACCGGCTGGGCGCCGATCCTGACGACCGCGTACCTGCCGGGTGCCGCGCCGAGCAGCCGCTCCTCGGCGCACACGTAGCAGACCCGCTCGCCCCGGTTGGCTGCGTCGTCCTCGAACTCGCGCGCCACCTGCGCCAGCCGCTCCCTGCACGCGACCGGTGCGCCGGCGACGACCCTCGTGCCTGCCTGGCGTGTGAAGCCGACGAGGGCGTCGCCCTCCTTCGAGACCCAGTGCTCGAGGTCCGCGTCGAGGGCTCGGTAGACGGTGGCGTTCCAGCCGTGCTGCAAGACGATGGAGCGGGCCTGGTCGAGGGCGGTCAGCAGGGCGGGCGCCCCTTCCGTGCCAACGGCGACCTGCCCTGGGCCCGGGCCGGCGTCTCGCTCCCCCTCGCAGACGCGTCGTCGGCCGCTGCCCGGTCGGGACGGCCGAACACGGAGTACTCCCAGAACAGGCCGTGCCATGAGGAGAGAAGGTGCAAGCCGGTCCCGGTCGCGGCTCGGTGGATGGCCCGTGAGTCGTGGATGTAGATCCGGTAGCGGCGGCGGAACAGCCGGGCGTTCGGCTGCTGCAGCCTCTCGGCCCAGCGCAGGATGGCGAGGGAGCGCGGGTAGCTGAGGGCGAGCACCCTGCGCGCGAGGCCGGCGGCGACGCCCGTCAGGCGCACGCCGTCTGCCGAGCAGCACACGACGCGGTTCATCACGACGACGTCGGCGTCGTCCGCCACGGCGTCCTCGATGATGTCAGCGACGCGGAACGATGTCCTGTCAGCCAGTCCCAGCTTCGTCGCGAGGCGCCGTGCGTACGGCTCGTAGGCGCCGACGAGCTCGATGACCTCGCCTGCGGCCGCGCCCTTGAGCAGCAGCTCCGCCTGGATCGCGCCGATGCCGCCGCCGATCTCGAGCACACGCCGAGCGCCGGAGACGGCCTCGGTCGGGATGGCGGCCACCATGCGATCCTCGAGGTCGCCCAGCCCGTGCGCGAGGTACTCGTCGAGGTCGCCCGCCGCGGTCTGGGCGTCGAAGATCTCCTCGCACGGCTCGGCTCGGCAGCACTGGGACACCAGCCGACTCTACCGGCTGAGGGCCACGGGTAGCATGGCTGCGGCTGACGACTGCCGCGCCGAACAGCTCTCTCGGCGGGATGGGATGAGATGAGCAAGACCGTGCTGGTACGAGCCCATGGCGGGCCGGAGGTCCTCTCGTACGAAGACAGGGAGCTTCCTCCTCCCGGTCCGGGTGAGGTCAGGGTCAGGCATCGCGCCATCGGGCTCAACTTCATCGACACCTATCACCGCTCCGGGCTCTACCCGATGCCGCTGCCGTTCGTCGCGGGCAACGAGGGCGCCGGTGACGTCGAGGCCGTCGGTGAGGGCGTCACTGACGTCGCCGTCGGTGACAGGGTCACCTACGCCGGCCCGCCCGGCTCGTACGCGGAGGAGCGCAACATCCCGGCCGCCCGCGTCGCTCCTATCCCGGACGACGTCAGCTACGAGGTGGCTGCGGCCATCACGCTCAAGGGCATCACCGCCTACTACCTGATCTTCCAGACCTGGCCGCTCGCGGCAGGCGACACTGTCCTGTTCCATGCGGCGGCCGGCGGCGTCGGCTCGATCGTCACGCCGTGGGCGAAGGCGCTCGGCGCACGGGTCATCGCGACGGCAGGCTCCCCCGAGAAGCTGGCGCTGGCGCGGGCCCTCGGCGCTGACGACGTCATCGACTACCGTACGGAGGACTTCGCGAAGCGCGTGAGGGAGCTTACTGACGGGCGCGGCGTCGACGTCGTCTACGACGGGGTCGGCAAGGACACGTGGTCCGGCTCGCTCGACTCGCTGCGCCCACGTGGCCTGATGGTGAGCTTCGGGAACGCCTCCGGTCCCGTGAGCGTGCCCGACCTCGGCATCCTCGCCCGCAAAGGCTCGCTCTACGTGACACGCCCGACGACGGCTTCGTACATGGCGACGACGCAGGAGCTGAGGACGGCCGTCGCTGCCGTGTTCGACGCGCTGCGCGCGGGCCATTTCGAGGTCCAGATCGGTCAGCGGTTCGGCCTGCACGAGACCCAGGAGGCCCATCGGGCCCTGGAGGGCAGGACCACGACGGGCTCGACCGTCATCCTGCCGTAGCCCACGGGCCTCTCGGCGGTCAGGGTCCTCGGCTCAGGCGATGCGACCACGCGCGACGAGCTCGCCGACGATCGTCTCGACGCTCATCGCGATCAGGTCGGCCTCCGACCCCGCGGTGAGCTCCGCGAGCGCGGGAGTCCTGAGGTGCACCTCGGGCGCGTCCGGTCGTTCGTAGGGGCTGTCGATGCCCGTGAAGTTCCTGATCCGGCCGCTGCGCGCCTTCGCGTAGAGGCCCTTCACGTCCCTGTGCTCCGCGACCTCCAGCGGGGTGTCGACGAACACCTCGATGAACTCGTCGGCGGCGAACAGCTCGCGCGCCAACTGGCGGTCGCTCCTGAACGGGCTGATGAAGGCTGTCATGACGATGAGCCCCGCGTCGACGAAGAGCTTGGCGACCTCGGCGATGCGCCGGATGTTCTCGATCCGGTCGACGTCGTCGAAGCCGAGGTCCTTGTTGAGCCCGAGTCGGACGTTGTCGCCGTCGAGCAGGTAGCTGTGGTGCCCGAGGTGGTAGAGCCGCTGCTCCAGTGCGTTGGCGACGGTACTCTTGCCCGCCCCCGACAGTCCCGTGAACCACAGGACGGTGGGGAGCTGGCCCTTCTGGGCGGCCCTGTCCTCCTTGCGGACCTGCGTGTGCTGCCAGAATACGTTCGTCGCGCGCGGGACGTCCGTGCGCCTGACGCTCCTCGTCACCATGCCGGCGGCGACGGTGGCGTTGGTCAGCTTGTCGATGAGGATGAAGCTGCCCGTGCCCTTGAACTGCCTGTACTGGTCGACGGCCACCGGCTCCGCGAACGACAGGCTGCAGTTGCCGATCTCGTTGAGCGACAGCTCCGTCGCCGGGCCGCGGTCGAAGGACTCGGTGTCGAGCCTGTCGTCGATGCTCTGCACGGCGGCTGAGGCCGTCTTCGACGCGAACTTGGCGAGAAGCGACGCTCCCTTGTGGAGCGGCTGCTCAGCGAACCACACGATGTCGGCCTTCGCGACGGTGGTCACGCTCGGAGCCCCCGTCGGCGAGGCCAGCATGTCTCCTCGTGCGACGTCGACCTGGTCGGCGAGCGTCAGCACCACAGCCTGACCAGCGGTCGCGACTGGCAGCTCGCCGTCGGCGGTCACGATGCTGGCGACGCTGCTGCGTTCGCGCGACGGCAGCACCAGGACCTCGTCACCCCGAGCGACGGAGCCGGAGGCTACCGTCCCGGCGTAGCCGCGGAACGCGGGGTCGGGACGGATCACGTACTGGACCGGGAAGCGGAACCGCTCGTGGCCGGCGTTGGCGACGCCGCTGGACGGCGCGTGACCGGGGTCGCCGGCCGGCCCTCCACTGTCCGGCGCGCCGGCCGCTTCCAACGCTCCCAGCAGCGTGGGACCGTCGTACCAGGGAGAGCGGGACGACCGGTCGACGACGTTGTCGCCAGCGAGGGCGCACACGGGGATCGCGATGGGGTCTCGTGCGACGCCCAGACGCCTCAGCACCTCGTTGAACTCGACCGCGATGGCGGAGAACCTGACCTCGTCGAAGCCGATGAGGTCCAGTTTGTTGACGGCCAGCACGAAGCGTTCGATGCCCATGACGGAGGCGATGGCCGCGTGCCTGCGGGTCTGGGCGAGCACGCCCGCGCGAGCGTCGACGAGCACGACGGCGAGGTGCGCCGTCGAGGCCGCCGTCGCCATGTTCCGCGTGTACTGGGCGTGCCCCGGCGTGTCGGCGCAGATGAACCGGCGCACCGGCGTCGAGAAGTAGCGGTACGCGACGTCGATGGTGATGCCTTGCTCGCGCTCCAACTGCAGGCCGTCGAGCAACAAGGCGAGGTCGGGCGCGGTGCCGGTGGTGCCCCAGCGCCGGCTGTGGCCGTCCAGGTCGTCGAGCGTGTCGCTCGCCACCTGTCCCGCGTCGACGAGGAGGCGACCGAGGAGCGTGCTCTTGCCGTCGTCGACGCTGCCGCAGGTGATGAAGCGCAGCAGGCCCCGCTCGCGGTCGCCCTCCATCAGAAGTAGCCGTTCCGCTTCTTGTGTTCGAGGCCGCCCTCTGAGTCCTTGTCGATGAGGCGCCCATGCCGTTCGCTGGTACGCGTCCCGCGCATCTCCCCGACGACGGCAGCGAGCGTGCTGGCATCGGACGCGACTGCCGCCGTCAACGGGTAGCAGCCGAGCGTCCTGAACCGCACCGACGCCTGCCGAGGCGCCTCGCCCGGCCTGAGCGGGAAGCGGTCGTCGTCGACGACGATGAGCCTGCCGTCGCGTTCGACGACGGGCCGCTCGGCTGCGAGGTACAAGCCCACCACGGGGATCGACTCCCGCTGGATGTACTCCCAGACGTCGAGCTCGGTCCAGTTCGAGAGCGGGAAGGCCCGTATGGACTCACCGTGCGCCAGCCTCGTGTTGTAGATGTTCCACAGCTCGGGGCGCTGGTTGCGGGGGTCCCATGCGTGGTCGGCGTTCCTGAAGCTGAAGACGCGCTCCTTCGCCCGGCTCGCCTCTTCGTCGCGACGTCCTCCCCCGAACGCGGCGTCGAAGGCACCGGCGCTCAGCGCCTGCCTCAGCGCCTGCGTCTTCATGATGTCGGTGTACGTCGCCGCGTCGAGGGAGAAGGGATCGGCGCCCACCTCGAGCCCGGCCCTGTTCACGTGGACGAGGAGGTCCATACCGGTCTCGTGCGCGCGCCTGTCGCGGAACTCGATCATCTCCCGGAACTTCCACGTCGTGTCGATGTGGAGCAGCGGGAAGGGTGGCCTGGCAGGGTAGAACGCCTTGAGCGCCAGGTGGAGCATCACCGAGGAGTCCTTGCCGATCGAGTAGAGCATCACCGGCCGTTTGAACTCGGCGGCGACCTCGCGAAGGACGTGGATCGACTCGGCTTCGAGCTCGTTCAGGTGCGTCATGGCGTCGAGTCGGTTCCTCCCCGTCCTGCCGTCGCTGCCCCCTGTCGTCGTCTGAGGAGACTACGCCTTCTCGCAGCGGGGCGCGGTGGCTGCTTACACACGCACGCGCGGGTCGGCGCGCTGCCCTCACCGTTGCGACCACCGCCACACGCTCCACACGCGCCCGCATGGATCGGGGGACTGGTCGACTATCATCGGCTCGTGGCCACCACGCGAACCGGATCAGGTGCGACGACCGGCCAGCAGCCGTTCTTCATCGTCGGCTCGGACCGCTCGGGCACGACGCTGCTGCGCTTGTACCTCAACGCGAGTTCGCGGCTGGCGATACCGAGCGAGAGCTGGTTCCTCATCGACCTGTTCGCGGCGTTCGGGCAGGGCTCCGCGCCGGAGCGGCATCGGGTGCTCGACGCGGCCGCGTTGGAGCGGGCCATCGCGATCGTGACGGAGCACCCCCGGTTCCGCGATGGTTGGCACGTCGACCCGGACGCGCTGCTCGCCGAGCTGGCCGGCAGCGGCGAAGTGACGCTGCCCACGTTCATCGACGCGCTCTTCCGCCTGGAGACCTCCTTTCCGCACGGGGGCCGCTGGGGCGACAAGACGCCGGAGTACGCGTTGCACATGGCCGACCTGGACAGGGCGTTCCCGCAGGCGCAGTTCGTCCACATCGTTCGCGACGGGCGCGACGTCTACCTGTCGCTCGCGAGCAGGCGCTGGAGGGACAGGGGACACACCCCCTACGAGCTGGGCCGCTACTGGACGCGCGCCGTGACGGCCGCTGGTGCGGCCGGGGCATGGCTCGGCCCGCAGCGCTACCTGCTCGTCAGGTACGAGGACCTCGTGCTCGACACGCGTTCGACGCTCGAGCGGGTGACCGGTTTCCTCGGTGTCGGGTTCGAGGAGCGGATGCTCGACGCCCACGAGCAGGCGGGCGCCATCGTGACTCCCAGCGAGAGCTCGGCCGGGGTGCACGACAAACTGTTCAGGGCACCTCGCACGACCGACGTGGCTCGCTGGCGCGAGAGCGCGCGCAGCGCGGGTGTCGTCCTCGCGTCTGGCGTCATGGCCGAACCGCTGCGCACGTACCGGTACCCGGACCCGCCATCCGTACCGGTCGCGCTCATCACGCGCAACCTGGCCGTCTACCACCACGTCTGGCGGCGCTACGCGGCACCGCGGCTGCGACGCCTGCTGGCTCGGGTGCGCGGGCTGGCTCCGAAGGTGTGACCCGGCTGAGCGTGACGGACGCGCTGCGAGCGAGCTTCGCCGCAGCGCTGCGGGCAGCCGAGCCGGGGGCGCTGGTCGAGCGCCACCTGCCCGCCGAGGTCCCCTCCCTCATCCTCGCCGTCGGCAAGGGGGCTCTCGGGATGGTGGCGCCCGCTCGGCTGCGCTTCGCGACGACGCGCTGGATCGCGTCGCCTCCACGCTCCGGCGCGCACGAGGCGGACCTCCTTGACGGAGGGCTGGTCCTCCCCGGTTCACATCCGCTGCCCGACGTCGGCAGCGAGAGGGCCGCCGCGGCCGCGCTGGCGGCTGTCGGAGCGCTGGGAGGCGACGACCTCGTCCTCGTGCTCGTCTCCGGCGGCGGCAGCGCCCTGTGGTCGGCGCCGCGCGGGATCGACCTCACGGCCAAGCGGGACCTCATCGACCACCTCCTGCGTGCCGGTGCCGACATCGACCAGCTCAACGTCGTTCGCAAGCACCTGTCGCGGATCAAGGGCGGGCTGTTGGCACGAGCGACACGGGCACGCGTCGTGACGCTGGCGTTGTCCGACGTGCCCGGGGACGACCCGGCGACGATCGCGTCGGGTCCGACGGTGCCGGACGCGTCGACGTACGGCGAGGCGCTCGCGGTCCTCGACAGGTTCGGGGTGGTGTCGGGAGCCGCGAGGAGTCACGTCGCCGACGGCGCCCGCGGGCTCGTCGCCGAGACGCCGAAGCCGGGGGACGAGATCGAGGGGCGCTCGCAGGTGCGGGTGATCGGCTCCAACCAGACGCTGCTGGACGCGGCGGCCGACCACTGGCGGCGTCAGGGCGTGCCCGTGATCGTCCTGTCCGACGCGCTCACCGGCGAGGCGCGCGTGCTCGCGAAAGCGCACGCGGACCTCGCGACGGCGTTGGCGCGAGGGGACGATGCCTCGGCCGCTCTGGCTGCGTTGGCGCCGCCCGGTCAGGCCGCGGGCCTCATCCTTCGCGCCGCGAGCGCGCTCCAGGTCGCGGGCCGCCGCCAGGTCGCGGTCCTGTCAGGTGGCGAGGCGACGGTGAGGGTGACAGGCTCCGGCCGCGGCGGGCGCAACCAGGAGTTCGCGCTGTGGCTCCACCACTACCTGCGCCGGACCGGCAGCGATGGGGACGTCGCGGCCCTCGTTGCCGGCTCCGACGGGGTGGACGGCAACAGCCCGGCAGCAGGCGCGGTCATCTCCGCCACGACGGCTGCGCGAGCCGCGTCACTCGGGCTGTCCCCCGCCGCGTACCTGCAGGACAACGACTCGCACTCGTTCTTCGAGGGCCTCGGTGACACCGTCGTCACCGGCCCGACGGGGACGAACCTCAACGACTACAGGGTGATGCTGATCGGACCGGAAGGGTGACGCATCGTTCGCTCACCGAGCCTATGTCTATACTGTTGCCACCGTTCCGGGGACCAAGCCCGCCCGGGCGGCGCCCACTAGGCGGACCCTGCGAGGTCGAAGTGTTGCGGGAGTCCTGAACCAGACCGCCCCATACGGCGGCAGAGAAGGGATGGCGCGCATGAACTGGCTCTTGTGGATAGTGTTCGGTGCGGTAGCTGGCTGGATCGCCAGCCTGTTGGTCGGCAAGGCAGGCAGCCAAGGACCACTCATGAACATCGTGGTCGGCATCGTCGGAGCGCTGTTGGGAGGCTGGCTGTTCAACCAGTTCGGCGCCAGCGGCGTGACGGGATTCAACCTGCCCAGCCTGCTCGTCGCGGTGGTAGGCGCCATCGTGCTGCTGCTGCTGGTCAGGCTGTTCAGCCGAGGTGCCTGACAGGCGGTCTTGACGCCTCGGCAGCGAGGCTCTCAGACGTCAGGGAACGGGGCGCGCGTCAGCAGCCCCGTTCCCTGCATATGGTCAGGTGAGCCCAGGTCCTGTCGTCTTGCTGCGCCAGGCGCAGGTAGAGGCGCACCCCTTCGCGGTAGTAGCCACTCAGGTCGCTCCCCTCGAACGCCGGTCGGCTCGTGAACTTCGGGATGACGTTGCGGTCGTCCACCCACCAGTCGCGGTAGATGAACGGGTCGGCGCCTTCGTAGGGCACGCTCACTACCAAGGTGTCCCCGAGCTCGATGTCGTACATGTCGATGGTGAACTCGTCGGGGGCGACACCGGCGAGCGCGTAGTGGTAATCGAACCCGATCGGGACGAGGGACCGGTAGTACCTGTTCGGAACCGAGGGTCCACCGTGCGGACTCCCGAACATGGTGTGCACGGCACCACCTGAGTCCGGCTGGTCGGAGCGGCGCAGGGTGACCGGTGCCAGTTGCCGCGCCGGCTCGTCCCTGTTCTGGAGCGTCAGGCTGACGTAGCGCCCGTCGCAGACGTTGGCGTTCCAGGCTGGGCGGTACGTGCACGTCCCTGCGGCGAGGAAGTCCGAGTTCATGGTGACGTACGCCCCGGCCGTCCCGGTCAGGCTGCCGTCGCCGTCGATGAACACACCGCTGCGGTAGCCGTCCTCGCCCCCGTCCGTGGCGGGCTCGATGTCCGCGACCGTACGGGTCGCAAGGTACACCTCGTTCGTGCCGTGTCCGAAGGAGAGGTGCTCGCTGCGGTTGAGAGGGCTCAGCGAGAACGCGGTGAAGTCGAGGAAACTGATGGCGCCCGCCTCGCGCAACGCCGTCGGTTCGAACCGCTCGAAGTGGACGCGCTTCACCCACACGTCGCCGTCGTAGAACTCGAACCCGCGGATCGGGAAGTCGGCGTTCCAGGGCTGCGGCAGCGAGCGGCCGTCCGAGCCCGACTCCTCCCAGGGCATCACGGTGCCGAGGTTGTCGCTCTCACCGACGACCAGGCTGTCCTCGAGCCCGGAGGCGTTCGATGCGAACGTCACGCCGACCGCGTTGTCGACGAGCAGCGCGTTGCGCATGACCGTGCTGTCGCCCCTGAACCAGGCCGCGGACCCGCGATGCCTGTACGCGCTGAAGCCGTCGAACACCGCCAGCACGGGCGGCGAGTCGCGGTCGGCAGGGTCGGTCCTGGGCGTGTACGACGTCGTCTGGAGGCCGTCGGTGTCCGACGTCGGCCCGTTGTCGACGTGGAGCCCATCGGACGCGTTCGAATGCGCCATGTTGCCACTGAACGTGCCGAGGGGCGTGCGCCGGTTGAACCACGTCTCACCGTCGAAGACGGCGTACGAGGGCCCGGTGGGGTGCTCGGGCAGCGCGTACCAGAAGCCCGTGCCTTCCGAGCTGGCGGCCACGTTGTTGGTGACGACGTTGGCGGGGTTGGTCAGCCAGAACACCGACGGACCGAGGTAGGCATCGTCGGAGGGCAGGAGCGCCAGCGCCTCGCGCGGCGACCTGATCATCAACCCGAGGTTCCCGTCCAGGACGTTGCCGAGCTCGGCGCCGTCCTCGAGGAAGTAGCAGTGGCCGAACGTGTCGTACGCCGCGTTGCCGCGGACGAGCACGTCGTTGGTGCCGTGGATGGTGATGCACCGGTTGAACAGCTCATGGAGACTGCTGTTGCGGATGAAGCTGCCGTTGCCCGCGTCGCCCATCAGGTGGAAGTGGACGGGGTAGCGGAGGAGCACGCCGGCCTGCCCCATGCGCGTCAGCTCGACGGAGTCGAGGCGGATCCGACTGGCGCCCATCGCCATGATGTGGCCCCCGTGCCTGTAGCGGTCGGAGCCTTCCACGACGGTGTCGGCGTCGCCGCGGATGACGACGTTGCGGCTGAGCAACGCCACCTCGGCGCGCGACTCGAGCACCGTGTTGGTCAGCGCCATGCTCGCCCCGGCTCCGAACGTCTGACTCTCCCCGTAGTGCATGTACTCGAGCGGTTCGTCGAGCGTGATCACGCTGCCGTTGACCGCGGCGATGGTGCGCTCTTCGACCTGCCTGTCGTACCCCTCGCCGTCGTCGCCTGCGTACGCGTAGTAGTCGGTGGAGGCGATGACGATGGCGTCGCCGGCTGCCCAGCCGGTCGCGTCGTCGACCGCGATCGACGTTGCGCCCGCGTCGGCGGTTCCGTCGAGTCTCGTCCAAGCCGCCGCGCTCGGGTCGCCGTAGAGCTCGAGCGTGCCGTCGAGGAGCCCGATGTACTTGTTGCCGTAACAGCCGCTGTCAGATCTCTTCGCGCCGGTGAGCGTGATCGTCGCGCTGTGCACGAAGGGAGCCTGCGCGCTGCCGACGTAGAGCCCTCCGTGGACCTCGATCCAGTCGCTCGTGAGTTCGAGGTCCTGCTCGTCGAAGACGAGCGCGCCCGCGATGCGCAGCCCGCCGAGTGCAGGCGTGTCGACGTCGAGGAGGACGACGTCGCCGTGAGCGATCTCGACGACGTCGCCCTCGGCAGGCAGCCGTGAACCGGGCCAGAGCGCCGCGTTCGACCACGCGCGTGTCGGCGTGGGAGGGGGAGCGCTCTCGGTCGGGTCGGACACTGACGCGCCGGCGCTGGTGCTTGTCGGCGCGGCGCCACGCAGCGCTGCATGGGTGGCAGCAGCGTGGGCGGTCTGCGTGGCAGCCGCGTGAACGGCGTGTCCCTGCATGATGTCGCTGCAGCTGGCAGGTCCGATGCCGCCGACGGCGCTGCAGCTCGCCAGCACGAGGGCAAGGATGGTGATGATCGTCGGGACGCGGAGCAACGTGAGAGCAAGACGACGGCGTCTCTCCATCTGACGAGGGTAGGGCCGGCTCGGCGCCGGACGTGTGAACTAGTCGCCGCACTCTCTTAATACACATCCGGCTTGCATTGCCGGCTCACGTGCGGGCCCTATGGTGCGACCAGTCCGGCTGACTCGAACTCGGTCCATACCGAAGCCGCCGGCACGTCCCGCGTCCGCCAGCCTTCATGTGGCGGCTGACGCCCAACGGGAGCCGCGAGGCCCCGACGATCGCAGTGGAGAACCAGGAGGTTCGCCCATGAACCGCGACATCCTCAAAGGCAACTGGAACCAGCTCAAGGGCACGATCAAGGAGCAGTGGGGCATGCTGACCGACGACGACCTCAAGGTCATCGAAGGGAACTACGACCAGCTGGTCGGTCGCGTGCAGGAGCGCTACGGCTACAGCCGAGACGAAGCCAACCGGCACGTCGACGACTTCCTCAAGAACCACGAGCGGATGCCGGTCGGTAGGACCTGACGCCGCGCTCGGCGTCGACCGGGTAGCCGGGCGACACGGCGAGCACCAGCGCGGTCGATGAACGAGGGGGGGACGAGGTCTTCGGACCACGTCCCACCCTCGTTGCCGTGCCACACGTGCGGCCTGGGCCCATCGCGCGCTGGGCCGCCAGGCCGCCAGCCGCCAGACCGCCCGACCACCGGAGCACGAGCGCTGGTAGCATCGTCTGGTGAGCGAAGCCGCGGACCCTCCGGGCGCCGGTCGTGCCGGGATCGACCTGAACGTCGACGCAGGCGAGTCGTTCGGCCGCTGGCGCGTCGCAGACGAGTCGCTCGTGTTCCCCCATGCGACCTCCGTCAACCTCGCATGCGGTTTCCATGCGGGTGACCCCTCCAACCTCCTCGCTTCGATCGGGTTGGCGCTTCGGCACGGGCTCGCCATCGGCGCTCATCCCGGCTACCCCGACAAGGTCGGGTTCGGCCGCCGAGCCATGCAGGTGTCGCAGGGCGAACTGGTCGCGGACACGATCTACCAGCTCGGAGCCGTTGCCGCGTTGGTCGCGGTTGCGCTGGCAGCCGCCGCCGCGGGCCGGGCAGCTGCTTCAGCCGCGACCGCGACCGCTGCTGAGGCCGGCGCTCGGCCCAGCGGCCTCCATCACGTCAAGGCTCACGGTGCTCTCTACAACCAGATGCTGACGGAACCTGCCGTCGCGAGCGCCTTCGCCGAGGCTGTGGCTGCCTACGACCCCACCCTGCCCGTGCTCGTGCTGGCCGGGCGTGGGGGAGACGTCATGCGCTCCGCCATCGACGCCGCGGGTCTCGAGGCCATCGCCGAGGCGTTCCCCGACCGCGCCTACCTCAGTGACGGAACCCTGGCTCCGCGCCACCTCCCGGGATCAGTACTGGCAGACCCCGCCGAGATCGCGGAACGCGCCGTCGCGATGGCCATCGGGAGCCCGTTCGCCGCCCTCGACGGTGGCGAAGCCCGCGTGGAGGCCGCAACGCTGTGCCTGCATGGCGATGGCTCCTCCGCCCCTGCCGCGGCGGCAGCGGTGCGGTCGGCGCTCGACCGGGCCGGGATCGACGTCAGGGCGTTCTGAACGCCCTGCTCGCGCGCTGTCCCCTGACAGGGAGCGACGCCGGTCGATGACGCGCGGTCTCGGGTGGTTCTACCTGCGCTCGGGCGAGGTGCACGGCGGCGCGTCCACCGAGGACCTCGTGGCGGTGCTCGTCGAAGCGACCGGCGTGACCGACGTCGTGCCTTCGTACGACAGCGTGTTCGTGGAGTTCGACGCTCGCGTGACGAACGAGGTGGCGGTGCGCCGCCTCGTCGCGGGAGCCGCAACAGGCGCCGGAGCCGCGCCGAGCGCAGGAGCCGCGCCGAGCGCGGCTCGTGACGCCGCTCGTGAC
>ERZ795041.215-NODE-215-length-22640-cov-8.158424_pt1 | contig 22640 bp, 18 predicted proteins | sample MGYA00375125_ERZ795041 | MGnify/ENA primary metagenome ERZ795041 (study PRJEB30170, sample SAMN03074214) | activated sludge metagenome | biome: Common Effluent Treatment Plant; feature: Wastewater; material: Activated sludge; isolation source: activated biomass in...
AATAGATCCACACCCCGATGATGCCGAAGATGATGTTCGGGATCCACACCGCCAGAGTGGGGTTAAACGCGGAATTGGTGGCGGCCACGGTGGTCATCTTCATAGTGAACACGTAAAGCAGGCACAGGATCACGCCGAGGACCAAGTGTACACCCGTTCCTCCGCGCACCTTGCGGCTGGCGATGCCAACGCCCATCAAGGTGAACACGTAGGTGGCGAACGGGTAGGAGGTACGTTGCTTCTGCTCCACTTCATAGTAGGCCACGGTGCTTCCCCCGCGCGCTTTTTCGGCCTTGATGAAGTCGGCGATCTCCGTGCGGTCCATGGCCTGTGCAATGGCCAAACGCTGCCCCAGGTCCGAAAGCTTCAGGGGGATCAAGGTGTCCAACTGCGCGCCCCGGATGATCCGTTCCGCAGGCATGGCCTCCCCCAGGTCCGTGGCCTGGTGGCCAAGCCCTTGATCGAGCTGTCGGAAGCCCTTCTCCGGCGGGATGTCGCGGATCATGTAATCGAATATGGCCCACCGGCCCGTTACCGTGTCGAACACCGCATGGTCGCTCATTAATTTCCGGCGCAGCTGCCCGTCTTCCCACTTTTCCATGCTGAAGCGGTAACCGGTGCGCTTGGGCATGTCCACGGCTTCAAAGTAGATGATCTCACCCGGCGCGATCTCGCGCAGCACGTTCTTTTCCTCCAATTTGTACGTGCTCCAAATATGGGCCTTCTCGAAGCTCAATCGGGTGCGGTTGGCATGCGGCAATAGGAACACGTTGATGTACAGTGAAAGTGCGGTGAGGATGGTGGCCGTAATGAGGAAGGGGCGCACGAACCGCGGAAAGCTCACGCCGCTGCTCAGCATGGCGATCACCTCGCTGCGGCCGGCCAGCTTGCTGGTGAACAACAGCACGGCGATGAAGATCAGCAGGCCGCTGAACAAGTTGCTGTAATACAAGATGAAGTTCACGTAGTAGTCCACCACGATCTCCTTCAGACTAGCCGAGGTTTTGGCGAAATCCTCCGTCTTCTCACTGATGTCGAACACCACGGCGATGGCCATGATCAGCATCAGGATCAGGAAGAAGGTGCCCAGGAACTGCCGGATGATGTAGCGGTCGAGGGTTTTGAGCATGCGGGCAAAGTTCGGTACGCGGATGACGTCGTGAGTGCTATTCCTTTTAGTCGTGAGTCGTGAGCCGCGAGTCGGACTCACGACTCACGACTTCCGGACTCACGACTCCAGGACTTCAGGGCTCCAGGACTCACGACGGAACTCATCCCGTGATCCTGTTCTTCAACTTCGGCAACATCCGTGCCTTCCATGTGCTGAACGTGCCGTCCAGGATGTGCTGGCGTGCTTCGGTCATCAATGAAACATAGAACGCCAAGTTGTGCAGGCTGGCGATCTGCAGGCCGAGGATCTCGTTGGTAACGAAGAGATGGCGCATGAATGCCTTGCTGTAGGCACTGTCCACGAAGCTGGTGCCGTTGCTGTCCAGCGGGGAATGGTCATCCGCCCACACCTTGTTCTTGATCTGCACCACGCCTTCGCGGGTAAAGAGCATACCGTTCCGGCCGTTGCGGGTGGGCATCACACAATCGAACATGTCCACGCCGATGGCCATGTTCTCCAGCAGGTTCCACGGGGTGCCCACGCCCATCAGGTAACGGGGCTTGTCCTTCGGCAGGATATCGCAGCAGAGCTCGGCCATGGCGTACATCTCTTCCTCGGGCTCGCCCACGCTAAGTCCGCCGATCGCATTGCCGTATGTGTTCTTGGCGGCCACGTATTCCGAGCTGGCCTTGCGCAGCTCAGGGAAGGTGCTTCCCTGCACAATGGGGAACAGGGCCTGCTCGTAGCCGTATTTGGGTTCCGTGCCATCGAAGCGTTCCAGGCATCGGTCTAACCAGCGGTGCGTGCGGTGCATGCTGTCCGTGGCATATTTGATGTCGCAAGGCCACGGCGTGCACTCATCAAAAGCCATCATGATGTCCGCGCCGATGGTGCGCTGGATGTCCATGACGCCTTCCGGTGTGAACAGGTGGCGGCTGCCGTCGATGTGGCTTTGGAACTTCACACCTTCCTCCGTGATCTTGCGAATCTCGTTGAGTGAGTGCACCTGGAAGCCGCCGCTGTCGGTGAGGATGGGTCCGCTCCAACCGTTGAACTTGTGCAGCCCGCCAGCGTGCTCGATCACCTCCGTGCCGGGGCGTAAGTACAAGTGGTAGGTATTGCCCAGGATGATGGAGGCCTTCACATCCTCGCGCAACTCGCGCATGTGGACGGCTTTTACGCCCCCCAAGGTGCCTACCGGCATAAAGACCGGGGTGGGCACCACGCCGTGGGCCGTGTGCAACTCCCCGGCGCGCGCCTTGCTTTCGGGGTCGTTGGCCAAGAGCTTGAATTCCATGGGGTGCGAAGATCGGGCCTGGTCGGCTGCCGGGCATCCCCCCCGCCGTTGTTCATAACTGGGCCGCCCGTGCACCGCTTCGGCAAGCGTGGGCCGATAGCTTCGCACCCGTACCATTTTCGGCGCTATGGCGCTGACTGCTTTGATTTCCACCGTTGTGCTTTACTTAATGGGGTCGGCCTTGCTGGTGCTGGCCTTCTTCCACTGGGCCATTTTCAGCCGCTTGGCCTTCCGCAAGCCGCAGGTACAACCTGACCGCGACCTGGCGGTGAGCGTGGTGGTCTGCGCGCGCAACGAGAGCAACGCATTGCAACGCTTGATCCCCCAATTGCTCGATCAGGACCACCGGGAGTTTGAGCTGATCGTGGTGAATGACCGAAGTGAAGATGATACCTGGGAGGTGCTCCAGTGGATGAAACCCCACCATCCCCGGCTGAAGCCCGTGAACATCCAGGCCGACGAGAAATTCAGTTACGGCAAGAAGCTCGCCTTGGGCGTGGGGGTGCGCAGTGCCAAACACTCCCACGTGGTGGTTACCGATGCCGACTGCATGCCGGCCGGGCGGGATTGGCTCAGCCTGATGGCCGCGGGCTTCAGGGGTGGCCGCCAGATCGTGATCGGCCATAGCCCGTACGAGCGACGGTCCGGGTTTACCAACCTGCTGGAACGCTACGATGGGTATGCCAAGGCCGTCCAATACATCAGCTTCGCCCAGTCGGGTTTTCCCTATATGGGCGTGGGCCGCAACATGGCCTTCACCAGCGATCTTTTCTTCGGGGCCAAGGGCCAGCACCGCCACCGGCAGTTGATGAGCGGCGACGACGACCTCTTCATCAATGAGGTGGCCCGCGCAAGGAACACGGGCACCGTTGCGGACCCCGGCGCGTTCATGACTACCCGCGCCACCCCGGACCTGGCCACTTGGCTGCGCCGCAAACGCAGGCATTACACCACGGCCCGGTTCTACCGCGTTGGGCACCAACTGCTGCTCACCATGCTGCCGGCGGCCCGGTTGGTGTTGTGGGCCACCATCCTCTACCTGATGTTCAACGGCCGCCTGGAAGCAGCGCTCACCGGCTTGGCCATCGAGCTGCTCTTCTTCATGCCCGTGGCCATGCTCGCCATGCGCAGGCTGGGTGCCGGCCGCATCATCTGGCTGGCCCTCCCCTTGGAATGGCTGTTCCTACTTTTGGATCCCTGCATTTACCTCAGCACGCTCATCATCAAGCCTCAGCGATGGAAGTGAACCCCAATTTGTCCGAAAAAGCCGTGTACGACCTGGAACTGGTGGAGCGTGCCGTGAAGCACAAGGACCAGAAGGCGTACGCCGAGCTGATGTCCCGCTACCGCGATTCGATCTACTTCATGCTTCTGAAGATGATCAACAACAAGGACGACGCGGAGGACCTTACCCTGGAAGCCTTCGGCAAGGCGTTCCACCGGCTCAAGCAGTACACGCCCAACTATGCGTTCAGCACGTGGCTGTTCAAGATCGCCTCCAACAACTGCATCGACTGGATCCGCAAGCAGAAGAAGAAAAAGATGCTCAGCATCGACAATCCCATCGGCACGCAGGATGGCGACGAAATGCACATCGAGCTCAAGGGCCACGGCCTGGATCCCGCCGAGGTGGTGATCAAGGACCAGAAAAGCGCCGTGATGCGCGAAGTGGTGGAAAAGCTCAAGCCGCGCTACCGGACCTTGGTGGAGTTGCGTTACTACAAGGAATACAGCTATGAGGAGATCGCCTCGGAGCTCGACCTCCCCTTGGGGACCGTGAAGGCCCAACTTTTCAGGGCGCGCGAATTCCTGGAGAACCTCCTGGACACACGCAAGGACCACATCTGAACGGGAGATCGGGCAGATAGACGTTCGGAGCCAGCGCGCCGATAGGCTTGAAGAGCGGCAGGAATGCGGTATCGGTACGTTGGGCGGATCGTTCTTGGCATTAGCCTCTTCCGATGAACCGGACATTCCATGCAAGGTGTTGAACTGATCCTCCGCCACTTCCCCGGCCTTACGGGCGAACAGCAAGCGTGCTTTGCGGCATTGGGCGGGCTTTACACGGAATGGAACGGACGAGTCAACCTCATTTCGAGAAAAGACGTTGAGCACTTGTACGAGCGGCATGTGCTGCACTCGCTCGGTATCGCCAAAGTGCATGCCTTCACGCCCGGATCGCGCATCGTGGACGTGGGCACCGGCGGCGGCTTTCCCTTGGTGCCGCTGGCCATCCTGTTCCCCGAATGCACCTTCCACGGCATCGACGGCATCGGAAAGAAGATCATGGCCGTGCAGGGCGTGGTGCAGGGCCTGGGACTGAAGAACTGCACGGCGGAACAGGTGCGCAGCGAGGACCATAAGTTGAAGTACGACTTCATCGTCAGCAGGGCCGTTACCATCCTGCCCGACTTTCTGCGCATGGCCAAGCACCTGGTGCCAAAGGGGAAGGGGAAGCTCTTCTACCTCAAGGGCGGCGAACTCGTGGATGAGTTGCGGCCCGTGCGCCAACGGGTGCGCATACACGAACTGGCGCAGTTTTTCCCGGGGGAATTTTTCGCGACGAAAAAGGTCGTGGAAGTGGAGCTATAGCCGTTGCTGCCGCCCAACAAGCGTGAAGCGCCCGGACTATTCTTCGCGCTCCTTCAACGCATCCATTTTCTTCTTGATGCGCTGGGTGTATTCCAAGTCCCACTCCAGCAGGTTCGTTGCCGGATTGAACCGGCTTCTCCCGATGGCCTCGTCAAAGAGCGCATTGTCCGATCCCTTGAACGGCTTGCGCAGCGAGATGGTGACCTCCATGGCCATGCCCCCGTGCCAACTGGTGTCCGGTACGCTTGCCGCGTCAATTTCCACGTGCTTGGCCACCATGCCCTTATGGGCATACGTGATCTTGTACCGGGAACGTTTGCCAAGGTAGAAGTTGTAATTCCCCTGCTCGTCCGCATGCAGCTCCCTGAACACGCGGTCGCCGGGCAGCTTTTTGATCAGGATGTCGGTGCCGGGCAGGGAATCACCGGTGGCAAGGTCCTTCACGGTGCCGTATACGTACAGGCTGGTGTCCTGGTGGAACAAAACGGTGCTTTGGCCCTGCGCAACGGTGCCAACGGTGATGGCCAGGACAATTCCGGTGAAAAGATGGCGGGTGTGGTGGAACATCAGCCGGAAAAATAGGAAAGGCTGGGGAATGCCAAAACCACCGGCAGCAGGGCACGGATTTATACCAATTCGTCATTCACAACCAGCCAACCTTCCGCAGCGGTCTTCCGCAGGAACCCCTGCCTTCCGGAAGCTACCGTGTGGACACATCTCGGGACCGGATACCACCATAGTCCGGTGGGAGGACCACCCCTTACGGCAGGTATTTCGGTTCGAATTCCACCCCCGCCTCGTGCAGCATCGCGACTAACTCATCCCTGAATGTACTGCCACGATGATGTTCCTCCTGTGTGGCGATGTACCGTTGCAACCCCTCCCGCTCGCGCCACCCCACGGTGAACACCCCGTATCCCTCCTGCCATTGGAAGGTGCGCAAGCCTTGATGCGTCCTTACCCATTCAGTGGACGCCTTTTTCAATTCCCGAACGACATCGGGGATTGAATGCGTGGGCCGGAGGTCCACCAACAGATGAACATGGTCAATCCATCCGCCGATGCCGTGGGGCACCCCGTTCAAGCCCCGCACCGTCCCGCCCATGTACTCCCATAGCCGGGGGCGTCATGCCTTGTCCAAGCATGGCACACGGTTCCGGGTGCCGAAGACAATGTGGTAATGCAGCTTGAAATAGGTGGACATGGCCGTGGGCATTGATCGGTGGGAAGGTAGGACACAGGCTGCGACACCCTTCGGGGTCGGATGGCGCAGGATGTTTGTCGTTGCTATATGCTGTGACCCCTCCGGGGTCTTCGCCAGCACTTCCAGCCCGACCCGGAAGGGTCGCAGCCTGTAGCACGCAAACCACGTGGGTTCAACGACCCCGAAGGGTGTCGCAGCCGGTTTCGGAATAGCCTTGTACATCAATGATCGTCCGACCAGGAGATGTGTCCACACGGTAGCTTCCGGTAGGCAGGCCTGCGGCAAACATGCATGGATCGGGCAATTTTGAAATGAGAAAGGGCAATACAGCTATGCGCAGCAGCCCCTCAGGCGATGTCCACCTGCAACCGGTTCAGGGAGCTGTACAGCCCGGCGCTGTTCGCGATCAGCTCGTCGTGCGTGCCGCTTTCCACCACCGTTCCCTTGTCCAGCACCAGGATCTTGTCTGCATGGCGTATGGTGCTGAGGCGGTGCGCGATCACTACGCTGGTGCGGCCCTTCATCAACTCATCCAGGGCTTCCTGCACCAGGCGTTCACTTTCGCTGTCCAGCGCGCTGGTGGCCTCGTCCAGGATCAGGATCGCAGGGTCTTTCAGCACGGCGCGTGCAATGGCGATGCGCTGGCGCTGGCCGCCGCTCAACTGCACCCCGCGCTCGCCCACCACGGTGCTGTAGTCTTGCGGAAAGCGGCTGATGAACTCGTGCGCATTGGCCTTGTGCGCGGCCTCCTCGATCGCTGCCTGATTGGCGCCCGGCTTGCCGTAGGCGATGTTTTCCAGGATCGTTCCGCCGAAGAGCAGCACCTCTTGCGGCACAATGGCCATGCGGTCCCGCAGTGCCGTGAGCGGGTATTCCCGTGCATCCTTTCCATCCACCAGCACGGAGCCCTGCACGGGGTCGTAAAAGCGCAGCACCAGTGAGGCGATCGTGCTCTTGCCCGCGCCACTGGGTCCCACCAAGGCAATGCGCTGCCCCGGTTCCACGGAGAAGGATACGCCGCGCAGCACCGGCAGGTCCGGGCGTGAGGCATAGTGGAAATCCACTTGCTTGAACGCGATGCTGCCCTTGAGCGCAAGGGGGGCACCCTTGGGACCGAGGTGAACCGGTTCGCCCACTTCATCGTGCAGGTCCATCAAGCGTTCCGTGGCACCCACGGCCTTCAGCAAGGAGGTCACCTGCTCCGGGATGCCCGCGATGCTGGCTCCGATCATGATGCTGAAGGCCACGAACGAAGTGATCTCGCCCATGCTCATTACACCGGCATCCTTCAGCAAGGCCGCCCGGTACACCACGAACACCACCACGCCGAACATGCAAAAGATGATGAAGCTGACAAAGCCACCGCGCCACCGCAATGCGGTCAATGCCAGGCGGCGCGCATCACGCACGGCGGTGCCGTACCGTCGGCTTTCAAACCCTTCGTTGCTGAAGGCCTTCACGCTTTGGATGCCCTGCAGGGTCTCATCCACGATCACGTTGCTCTCCGCGATGCGGTCCTGCACCTGCTTGCCCAGCTTGCGGATAAAGCGCCCGAAGAACACGGCCACCAGCATCACCACGGGCAGCGTGGCCAGCATGGTGGCCATCAGCTCGGGGCTCAAGTAGGCCAAAGCCGCAATGCATACGCTGATCACCACGGATTGCCGCAGGAACTCGGCCAGTACCGTGGTGAAGGTGTCCTGCAGCAGGGCCACGTCCGCGCTGATGCGGCTGTTGAGCTCGCCCACGCGGCGGCGCGAAAAGAAGTCCATGGGCAACTTCAGCAGGTGTGCGTAGGTATCGCTTCGCAGCTGGGTCAGGGCATTTTCCGTCACCGAGCCGAAGGTCCAGATGCGCCAGAAGCCAAAAAAGGCCTGCGCGGCGAACACCAGCAGCAGCAACTTCAGAATGGAGTGCACGTTGCCCATGTCGTACAACGGAGCTTGCCAGAAGGTGGTGGAGGCCTTGGCATCGATCAGCTTGCCAATGAGCCAGGGGAACGCCGCACTGAGCAGGCTGGTGAGCAGCAGGCAGCCCATGCCCAAGGCGAACAAGCCCCGCTGGGCGCGCATGTAGCGGAACACGCGGAAGAACTTGCGCAGGGCCGCCTTGGATAGCTTGGCCGGCTTGGCCTCGGTGTCCGCCTTTCTTCCGGATGCCATGGGGCATGTGCTGGGCCGCGAAGATCACATGGACTCGAACGGCAGGCTGCGGTCCATTGATCGAATTGGCAATTGCGCGGGCAACGTGCCGGCCGGATCACCCGTGTAACGCCACCATCTTGTCCGCGATATGATCGAAGAGATTCTGCAGCGGCTTCTCCACCATCATCTTCAACAAGGGGTTCAGGTCGGCTTGGAAGAGTTGATAGGCTTCGGTCCCTTCTCCTTTTTCGGCCAGGTGGACATCCAGTGTGAAGGCAAAGGGCGAGCGGTCGGTGCTCTTCATCCGCACCAAGGAATTCGGCGTGCCTCCGTCCAGCTCCAGGCCGATGGTGGCGGCACCCTGCACCTTGAAGGAACAACTCTTGCCGTCGCTTTTCCATTCGCTGATGCGGTCCTGTGGCAGCAGCTGTTGGAAGTTGTTCATGTCCTGGAGGAACCGGAACAGTGCTTCCGCAGGGCGGGCAATGGCCACGGTCTTGCTCTGTATCGTGCTCATGCCCATGTTCACTTGGAGGGCTTGCCCGCCATGGATCTGCCTGCAGCGGCTCCTTGATCGCCGACCTCCCCCACGCCTTGCCATTTGGCAGGGTCTTCACGCCACCGCTTCAGCGGCGCCATGTCCTTCTCGGAGATGTAGCCGTCCGCAATGGCTTGCTGCAGCAGGATGTTGTAGTTGGTCAAGGCGTGCAGGCGCACCTTGGCCTTGCCGAAGGCTTCGGTGGCTTCCTTCAGGCCGTATGTAAAGATGCTCACCATGCCCTTCACCTCGATGTCCGCGTCGCGCAGGGAGGACACGGCGGTCAAGCTGCTCTTGCCGGTGCTTACCAGGTCTTCCACCACCACGGCATTGCGCCCCTGGGTGAGGTCTCCCTCCACGGTGTTCCTCATGCCGTGGGCCTTTTCGGAACTGCGCACATAGGCGAAAGGAAGCCCCATTTCCTGCGCCACCAGTACACCATGGGCGATGCCGCCCGTTGCCACGCCGGCGATCATGTCGGGCTTGCCGAACTCTTTATTGATCTTTTCCACGAACTGCTGGCGGATGAACGTGCGCATCACCGGATGGCCCAGGATCTTCCGGTTGTCGCAATAGATCGGGCTCTTCCAACCACTGGCCCAGGTGAAGGGTTTTTTCGGTTCGAGCCGGACGGCTTTGATGCGTAACAGGAATTCGGCGATCTTCAGCGCCGGATCAAGAAGGGGATCCATGGCGCGAAATTATACCGTCCATATCGAGGGCAAGCCGTTTGTGATCGGCACACGGCCAAACTTGTTGACAATCCCACGCAATGGGCTGGTCCTTCGCGTGGAGGACGCCAGGGAGATGTCCAGGGCTTGGCACACCTTGGCCACCGTGGAGGACCTTGGCTCCATGCACGTGTTTGGCGATGATGCCGATGCGCTGTGGCGGTGGTTCCGCGAAGGGCACCGCTTGGTGCAGGCCGCGGGTGGTGCGGTGCAGGACCAGGCGGGGCGCTTGCTGGCCATTCACCGCTTAGGCCGCTGGGACCTGCCCAAGGGCAAGGTGGAGCCGGGGGAGGAGCTGGAAGCTGCCGCAGTGCGGGAAGTGCAGGAGGAATGCGGCTTGCAACGGTTAAAGGTGCTGCGGCCGCTGTGCGAAACCTGGCATACGTACCCGCGCAACGGCGAGAGGCATCTGAAGTGCACGCATTGGTTCCTGATGGAAGGCGATGCAGCGGAACCGTTGACGGCCCAAGCGGAAGAGGATATTGATGCCGTGCGGTGGGTGGGGCCGGAAGACCTGGTGGACCTGCGGTCGGACACCTATGCTTCGCTGCTGCCGGTGATCAATGCTTGGGAGGTCTCGTGCCGCGATCGGGGCTGAGCCGCCGCTTGGCATCCTGTTCGGTCTTCAATTTGTGCAGTACGGCAGCCAAGCCCTTGCTGGGCAATGGACCGGGCGAGGCGGTAAGGGTGCCTTCGTGCAGCATGAGCAGCATGGGCGCACTGCGGATGCGCCAAGCGTTCAGGAAGGCATGCTGATCGGCGGGAACGACCCATGTGCCCATGGCGGGCATGTGCGATCGCCGCACGCCGGCCAGCGCTTCCGGTCGCGCGTCAAGGGCGATGTACACGAAGTGCACGTAGCGGCCGTGCTCCTTCACCAGTCCGGTGATGGCGGCCAGTTCCTGTTCACTGTATGTATTGCCCGGCGCCACCACCAATGCGCATACATCGCCCCGCACCATGCTGTCCATGGCAAAAGGCAGGCCTTCGGCTGCAAGCAGGTCCACGTGCGGCACCTGCGATCCCACGGCCATGGACGTAAGGTCCCACAACATGTTGGAGGCGATCTGCCGGTGCTCCGGGAATGGGGAATGCTGCTCCACGTGGCGCAAGATCTTGGCTATGCCGGCCTCGTTGAAAAGCGCCAGCCCGCGGTTGGCGTAGAGGTTCGTGATCAACACCAGCTCCTTCAGGCGCCCGTCCTGCAGGAAGTCGTTCACTGCCAGCATGGCCATCAAGCTGTCCGTGCGGCCTTCGTTCACTTGGCGCAGCAGCGCCTCCGGCTGGCTGCGGAACGGCGTGCCGAGCAGGAAGTCCTTGTAGAAGTTGGAAAAGAAGCGGATGTACTCAGGCACATCGTACAGTACGGGCCTGTCCTTCAAGTAGCGCACGAACAGCTCGCGGTCCTTCGTCCGGGGCCCCAGGTACAGGCCGGCGATGCCGTATTCCAAGTCCTGCTTGAACCAGGGGTCGTGCACTTCCGCATAGAAGGTGCGCAGCTTCCCGGCAAAGGTGTCCACGCGGGCCGGGCTCCAGGTGGGGGAGAGGTACAAACCCCGGCCGGCCCCGGCGGTGTCGGGCCGCAGGCCACCGGCTGCTTTTCGGGCCTCTGCCACGGCTTGCATGCCGGCCTCCGCATCCGTGGCCAGTCCTTCGGCCAGGAAGGCATCCAAGCGGCTGTTCAGGTCGCCCACGAGCGCGTTCACGTCCAGGGCGTCCAGGTCGATGAAAGTGGGGTCTACGCGTACGGCGCCGCTCAAAGCTCCTGCCCGGCTGGCCAAGGGAGGAAGCTGTATGTGGTAGTTGCCACTGCGCAGCCAAAGGTCGGCCGAGGCATCACCGACGCGCAACAGGGCTTTGCAGGTTCCCTCCACCTCGGCTTGCAGCGTGGCGCGGCCGGTGCTGTCGGTGAAGCCAGTTGCGATCGGTTCCAGGCGTTGCGTGAAGGCGTCCATGTACCGGTAAAGCGTTGCCTGCCTGCCCGGGAAGCTTGGCGCATCCACTTGCAAGCGGACCGGGCCGCCCCAAGCCAGCAGGCAGGACAGCAGGCACACGAAGGCAGTAACGGATCGCATCATGGGCGCACGGCCGCAGGAACGAACGCCGAAACGTCGGCCTTATTGGCCATCAGTTCACGCACAATGGTGCTGCTGATGTGCGCATGCTCGGGCAGGGCGGGCAGGAAGATGGTCTCCACGCCGCGCAGTGCATGGTTCATCAGGGCTATGCTGCGTTCCACCCCGTGGTCGGTGCTGTTGCGCAGCCCCCGTACCACGTACTGCGCCCCTAATTTCATGCACAGGTCGGCCGTCAGCCCTTCAAAGGAAATGGTCTCCACGTTCGGGAATGCCTGAAAGGATCGGCGCAGCCATTCCAACCGCTGTTCCAAGGGGAACATGTAGTGTTTGCTGTTGTTGACGCCGATGGCCACCACGATCCGGTCGAACAGGGGCAAGGCGCGTTCCACGATGCTCACGTGCCCGATGGTCACCGGGTCGAACGATCCGGGGAAGACGGCGATCCTGTTTTCGGTCCTTGCGGAAATGCTCATGATGTTCGGTCTTTCGGGGTGAAGAAGCTGAAGTGGATGTTGCTGTACTTGCGGCAAACATCGAACCAGGGATCCGTGGACAGGTCCAGTTGCTTGTGGTGCTCCACGATCAACAGGCCGTCGGGGGCCAGCAGGGCGCCCTCGCGTACCCGTTCCGGGATATCCCTGGTATGGGCCATTTGGAACGGGGGGTCGGCAAAGATCACATCGAACGGGCCCCGGGCTGCGGACAGGAATTGGAAGGCATCGGCTTTTACCGCGTGCCAGTTGGTGGTGCCCAGCACGGCCGCCGTGTGCTGGTGGAACCGGTGCAGCAGGGGGTCCTGTTCCACGCTGATCACTTCCGAGGCGCCGCGGCTCAGGAATTCCAGGGAGATGCCGCCGGCACCGGCGAAGAGGTCCAGCACCCGGATCTCCTCCAACGGAATGGAGTGCTGGAGGATGTTGAAGAGGGCCTCCTTGGCGAAATCGGTGGTGGGCCGCGCCTTGATCTCCTTGGGAGGCAGGATCCGCCTGCCTTTGAAGCGGCCAGCTATGATGCGCATGCGAATTGTTCGATCAGCGCCGTCCAGTGGTGCGCGTTGGTGGGCCGAAGGCCGCCGAGCATGGGATCCCCCGCCGCGGTGGAGGGCACCGGCCCCTTTTCGAAGTAATTGGCCAACAGGTGTTCTTCGGGGTCTGATAGATGGGTGCCCCCGACGCGCAATTGCACGGTGGCAGGCTGCAGGCTGCACTGCTTCACGCAGAACAGGGCGTAATACAGTACGTCCTCGGGCGTGGTGGCGAAGAACGTGTTGCTCAGCAGCAATTGGTTGCCCCGGGCCAGCACCGCATCCAACCGGGTGGCGGTGCGGTGGAGCACGGCCACGGCGCCTTCCGCCGAATGGGAAAGGGCATGGTTTACCAAGATGGCTTGCAGCGGGAGCGATCGGGCACCGGGGAATTGGTCCAGCAGCTTCCGTTCGGCAGTTTCATCGTGCAGATAGATGCATTGCGCCCCCGCCGTGCCGATGGGCTCGTCGCGCAACAGGCCCGTGGGCACGGTGCCGTGCACCAGCTTGAGGTGTTGCAGTTCGGTGCCGGGCACCAAGGAGCTTTGTGGCACCAGGGTGCTGATCTCCGGCATGGCCGTGAAGGAAACGCTGGCCGGGCGTTCCGGAAGCTGCCGGGCCAGGGGAAGGGCATCGCCGCTGTCGCCTGCGAGCGCCACCACGGTGCCGTTGGCCTTGTCGTGCACGCACCAGGCCTGCCTGCCGGGTGCGAGCCAACAGCTCAGGTGCCAAGCGTGCTCGCGGGCCGGGTCGTACTGCGGATGAATGATTTCTTCGAGCATGGACGGTGAAGATGGCCAAATTGCCACGGAATGCAAAGGAACTACGCAGGGCCGCATCCTGCGCAGTTCCCCCGAAGTCGGAGCCTGAAGCCGATGCCTTGCGCCGCGAGGCATCTTCCATTTCCGATTGTACACTGGTGGCGGCCGGGCCCGCCGGGCCGTTGGCCACCTGGGGGCCGGTCAAGGGAAGAGGTGGTGGAAAGATCCCATACAGCCCGGAGGATCGTTTTGAGCTGCTTGGGCAAGCCCGGCGCGCTGCGGTTCCCGACGGGCTGACGAACTTCGCGCACATGCAAGGCCTGTGCGAGCAGCTCGTGGACCGCATGGGGCACGCCCCAACGGAAGGCCAGCACAAGGCCATGCGCGCCCTAGAGCGTTTGCTGGGCACGGAGAAGCCCAGGGCCACCTTGGTGTTGAAGGGATATGCAGGCACTGGCAAGACCACCTTGGTGGGTGCCTTGGTGAAAGTGCTGAAGGAGATGCACAGGCCTGTGGTCCTGTTGGCGCCCACGGGCCGGGCGGCCAAGGTGCTCAGCGCTTATGCAGGTGCGCCGGCCAGCACCATCCATCGCCGCATCTACCGCATGGCCGGGGATGAAGGCGAAGAGTTCCGGGGCATGGCATTGGCGCCCAACAAGGAACAACAAGCGCTGTTCGTGGTGGACGAGGCGAGCATGATCGGCAGTGGCGGTGAAGGTGTATTCGACCGCGATCTGCTGGCGGACCTCTTCGGGCACGTGTTCGCGTCACCCCACAACAAGCTCTTACTGATCGGCGATCCGGCGCAGTTGCCCCCCGTGGGCAGCGACCACAGCCCTGCCTTGGACCTCAAGGACCTTTCGGATAGGGGCTTGCTGCCAGGCAGCATCGAACTTACGGAGGTGGTGAGGCAGGCGGAAGCGTCGGGCATTCTGGAGAATGCAACCGCGCTGCGGGCCACTTTGGCGCTCATGCCTGCGGGGGAGGAGGCCATTGGGGGAAAGAACTTGGTGGCGGACAAGATCGTGCCGCAGTTCATCACCGGGTTCGATGATGTGGTGCGGGTGGAAGGCTACGACCTGCAGGATGCCTTGGAGGAGGCTTATGCCAAGCACGGCGACGAGGAGGTCTGCCTGATCTGCCGCAGCAACAAGCGCGCCTACCAGTACAGCCAGCAGGTGCGTGCGCGTATCCACGGCTTCGAGGAGGAGCTGGAGGCCAATGACCGCCTGATGGTGGTGAAGAACAACTACTTCTGGGCCACGCGTGAAAAAGGCACCGGGCCGGGCTCGTTCGGGTTGATCGCAAACGGCGAGCAGGTTACGGTACAGCGCGTGCACCGCACGGAGGAGAAGTACGGGCTGCGCTTCGCCGACCTGACCATCAACTGGTGGGACGGGCAGGCGGAACGTGAGTTGGAGGTGAAGGTGATCCTGGACGTGCTGGCCGGGGAGGGACCGGCGCTTCCCGGGCAGCGCATGCGGCAACTGTCACAGGATGTGCTGGCCAACATGGTGGCACGCACCAAGGGTGAACGGTTCCGCGCGTTCAGGCAAGACCCCTACGCAAATGCGTTGCAGGTGAAGTATGCGTATGCGGTCACCTGCCACAAGGCGCAGGGCGGCCAGTGGAAAAGTGTCTTCGTGGACCAGGGCTACGTCACGGAGGAAATGATCGACCGGGAATACGTGCGTTGGCTCTATACGGCGGTCACGCGGGCCAGCGAGCGGCTCTACCTGCTCAACTTCCACCCGCGCTTCTTCGGGGAGGAGCCATAGCCTTCATGCCACGGCCAAGTACCAATGCCGCATGACCGATGCACAGGCCAAGCTGACGATATGGTCCGGCCCCACGGTCAGGGTCTGCACATGGTACTCGGGCGCTGCCAGGCGCACGAAATCGGGATGGGATATCGTCATGGTGTTCAATGCCCCGCCCACCTCCAGGCTGTGCAGGTCGTCCATCAAGCCTACACCACAGGCTTTCAGGACGGCTTCCTTGCGGGTCCAAAGCTCCAAAAAGCGCCGCTTGCCGTCGGCGGCTTGATTGATGCTTTCCACTTCGGGTGGGGTGAAGTAATGGCCGGCCACCCGGTCGTGGTCGGTGTTGCGGTTCATGGTCTCAATGTCGGCCCCGATCGGTTCATCGGCCAAGGCCACCAGCACGGCGTCCTTGGTGTCGCTCAGGTTGAAATGCACCGGATGTCCTTCGAGATACGGCTTTCCGAACTCGCCGCGGTGGAGGAGCAGCTCCTCCGGCAATTGGTGAAGCTGGCGCCCCAGCAGCTCGCGGAGCAAGCCGTGGCCAAGGATGAACCGTTCGCGGTCGTGGGCGTGCCTGAACCTGTCGGCGCGGGCTTTTTCATCAGCATCCAGCAACTCCAAGTATGGGTTGATGCGGTGTCTCAGCGAAGCCAACGTAGCGAAGAACGTGCGGATGCTTCCGTGGCAGGCTTCAGGTGCCGCAGTTTCCGGCCTGGCCTGCCATGGGCCTGAGCAATGGATCGTCAGCGGGCGCTCGGCGGGCATGTTCATACGGCCTCCACGGCACGCCTGCTCAAGGCCCGGTCGATGCTGGCACTCAGCTCACGCACCAGTTCAGCCACCTCGGGTGCCTTGATCAAGCTGTAATGGTCGCCCGGCAATACCCGCACGTCCAAGGGTCCCGTCACCAGCTTGGCCCAGCCCATGTCGTCCGGGCCGTGGGTGCTTGCTGCCTTGAACACGGTTGCCGGCCCGCTGTACGGCTTCGGCCGGTAGGCCACAATAGCCTTGTTGTAATTGTCGATGATGTGGAAGTGGCGCAGGCGGTGCGATTGGATCCGGCCCTTGGCCAAGGCGCGTTGCATCAAACGGCGCATCACGATGCGCTTCAATGGTTCATGGAGCTTTTCCTCGAGCTTCATGTTCTTCACGAAGAGGTCCGGCGCCGGCATGTCGAACAGGGCCAGCAAGGGCACTTCGTGCCCGGCGGCGCTCAGCTGCTGGGCCATCTCATAGGCGATGATCCCACCGAAGGAGTATCCGCCCAACAAGTACGGTCCTTCGGGCTGCACGGTCAACAGCTCGGCCACGTAATGTCGCGCAATGCCTTCCACGCCGTTGTGTTCGAAGGCGGAACCATCCTCCCCCTGGTGGAAGAAGGCGTAGTAGGGCTGGTCCTTGCCCAAGTAGCGCATGATGTGGTGGTTGGCCTCATCGCCGTGCACGCAGAAGAACGGCATGCGGCTGCCTTCCGGTTGGAGCGCGGCCAGGTTTTTCAGGCCGTTGGTGCCGTTCTTGCTTTGGATCAGCTTGGCGAAGGCGGCAATGGAAGGTGCCTGGAACAGGGTGTTCAACGGCAGGCGTTTCCCGAACTGTTCTTCCACGCGGGCCAGCAATTGGATGCCGATGAGCGAATGCCCGCCCAGGTCGAAGAAGTTGTCGTTCACTCCGATAGTGGGCGCGTTCAGCAATGTCCCCCAGATCTTGGCCAATTGCATTTCCTTCGCATTGCGCGGGGCCACGTGCTTCACCTCCATCACCTGGGAACGTATTTCCGGCACCGGCAGAGCGCGCTTGTCCACCTTGCCGTTGGCTGTCAGGGGCAGTTCGGGAATGATCACGAACGCCGAGGGCACCATGTGGTCCGGCAGTGTGTTGCGCAAATGCCCGCGCACGTTGCCGATCAACTCTTCCTGCGCCTCCATGTCCTCGGCGATACGGGCGGCGTCCAGGGGCACCAAATAGGCAACAAGCTGCTTTTCGCCGGGCAGGTCGGTGCGGACCATCACCACCCGGTCCTTCACTTCGCCCAACTGGCTGATGGCAGCCTCGATCTCGCCCAGTTCCACGCGGAATCCCCGGACCTTTACCTGCCCGTCGCCGCGGCCGATGAAGTCGATGGTGCCATCGGGAAGCCAGCGCGCCAGGTCGCCGGTGCGGTAAAGCTTGGACCCATGATCTGTGCTGAACGGATTGGGCACGAACTGCGCTGCCGTAAGTTCGGGTTTGCCCCAATACCCCAGGGCAAGGCCTTCACCTCCGGTGTACAATTCCCCCTTCTCACCCACTGCCACGGGTTCCATCCGCTCGTTGAGGATGTACACCGTGGTGTTGGCAATTGGTTTCCCGATGGGGATGCGGGTTTGTGATGCGGCCACTTCGTCAATGGCGTGGCAACAGGTGAAGGTGGTGTTCTCCGTTGGCCCGTAACCGTTGATCAACACCCCGGGCCCCACCACGCGCAGGGCGCGTTTCACATGCGGCACGCTCAGTACGTCGCCGCCGGTGAGAATGTGCTTTAGTCCCTTGAGCGATTCCGCATGTTCATCCACCAGTAGATTGAACAATCCGGCGGTGAACCAAACGGTGGTCACCTGGTGCCGCCGGATGGTGTCGGTGATCTCCTGCAACGTGGGTTTTTGCTGGGGCTGCAACACCAGGCTGGCACCGTTCAGCAAGGCCCCCCATAGCTCCAAGGTGGAAGCGTCGAAGGAGATGTTGGAGAGCTGCAGGAAGGTGAGGTCCGGTCCGAAAGGCAGAAAGTTCTGGTTGCGTACTAGTCGCACCACGGCACGGTGCGGCACCACCACGCCCTTGGGCTTCCCTGTTGACCCCGAGGTATACATGATGTACGCGGCCCCTTCCGGCTTGCCCAACGGAGGTTGCTGCGTAGGAGGTGCCTGTACCGCATCTTCCAAAAGCATCACGCGGGCGTTGTGCGGCGGCAGTTGGCCGGTCAAATGACCTTGGGTCAAGAGGACCTTGACGGCCGTGTCACTGAACATGTACTCCAACCGGTCGGGGGGGTAGCTCGGATCGAAGGGAACAAAGGCGGCACCGCAGTGGAGTATGGCCAGCATGGCCGCCACCATGTCGGGGCATCGGTCCGTGCAAAGCCCCACGGGGTCGCCGGGCTTCACGCCGGCGGAGCGAAGGGCACCAGCCACCGAAAGCATGCGGTGCCGTATTTCCCCGTAGGTGATCTCCCGGTCGGCGGCCACCAAGGCCACAGACCCGGCATGGGCGGATGCGATCTCCCCGAACAAGGCGTCCATGCCCTTATCGCGCGGAATGGGAGTGTCCATGCCATGCCATTCAGCCGGTGGAAGCGTCGTCTCCGGTGCACCTTCGCCATCGGATGACAACAGGCGAAGGGGCAAAGTGCTGTTGGCAATGATCCTGGAGGCCACCTTGCTCAATTGCCACATCCAGTCCCGGATGGTATCGGCATCGAACAGGTCGGAGTTGTAACTCCACTCCAGGATCAGTGAATCCCCCTGGCCGGTGGCGTTCAGGAACAGTTCAAAATTCTCGTAGTGCCTGGGGTTGCTAACGAAGCGGTGCTTCAAGCCGTTGAAGGCCACGCCGTCATCCATGTTCATGTCGATGTTGAACACCACGGGCACCAGCGGGATGCGCCCCGGCTCCCGCGGCACCCGCAACTTCTGCAACAAGGTGCCGAAGGTGTATTTCTGGTGGTCAAATGCATCCAGAACCTGGCTCTTGCGTTGCTTCAGATAAGCATCGAATGGCTGCTCCTCGTCCACGTGGCTGCGCAGGGCGAGCAGGTTCACGCAGTGCCCCACCAGGTGCTTCATGTCCAAGTCGCTCTGGCCTGCTGCGGGCAGCCCCGTAACAATGTCGACGGAGCCGGTCAGCTTCGCCAACAATACTTCAAAGGCGCTGAGAAGGACTGTGACGAAACTGGCGCCGTTCCGGGTGGCCACGGTGCGAAGGCCACGTACCAGCACAGGGTCGAGCGGCAGGTCCAGCCGGTGGCCGTTGAATGTTTTTCGGGTTGGCCTGGGCCGGTCCGTGGGCAAGTCCATGCGCGGAACCGATCCTTTGAACTGGTCCATCCAGTACCTCTCCACTGCGACATGCCCCGGACTTTTCGAGAAATCCAAGGTGGCCAACACGTAGTTGCTGAATGGAACGGCTGCCGGAAGGTTGGGTAGGACGCCTGCCGCCCGCGCGTTGTACAATTGGCTGGTCTCCGCCATCAGGATGCCCAGGCTCCAACCGTCGATCACGGCATGGTGGCCGCTCATGCGCAATACATGTTCCAGAGCGCCGGTCTTCACAAGCACGACACGGAACAAAGGGCCGTGCACCAGGTTGAAGGGACTGCGCATATCCCGCTCCGCAAGTTCGGCCATGCGTTTGTCACGGCTTGGGCCGTCAAGGGCGGAAAGGTCGTGGAAGGGAATGGCCAGCTCCACATGGTCGGAAACGATCATGCGCATGCCGTTCGCGCTGATCACACTGCGCAGGCTCTCGTGCCGTTCCACCAGGTCCCGCAGGGCTTGCTCCAGTGCAACGCGTTCCAAGTCGCCCTCCAGGACAAGCGATATGCTTTCCACATAAGCGCAATTGGCATCATCGCCCATCTCGGAAGCGGCGAACACTTCCATTTGTGCCTCCGTGGTGGGTATCGTACGGAGGATGGCCGGCCCGGTGAACGGATTATGGTCCACGGCTATTCGTTTGATCTCCGGAATAAAATTCTCCATCCTGCTCTATGTCCTTCGCGGATATGCGTTGTGGTGCGCGTCAAATTTCTTCCGGTACAAGCATCAGGTATTTCCCAGGCCGTGCGTCATCGGGCACGAACCAGGCCGGCTCGCCGTCCGCTGTGCGCCCCAAGCGCGCGCCTGGCACCGGGGGGGCTGTGGCATCTTCCACTCGTTCACGCGCCTTTCGCGCATGGCCGTTCAGGGAATTGTTCACCACCGGCAACTGGTAGGTGCGCTCCGGCATGAAGCCTGAGGCACGCAATTCCTGGCAGGTCTTCTCCAGCGCTTGCAGGATGAACTCCACGTCCGCCACCGTGTGCGACGTGGTGAGGAAGTGCGGAAAGTCCAGCACATGCACGCCGTGCAGGCGCATCAGCATGAAGAAGAACTCGGTGTAGTGGACGCTCTCGTCGTACTTGGTCTTGAACGCACTGCCGAAGTTGTTCCAGCAGTAGGGCAGCTGGTACTTTTCAAAAATTGCGTTGGCGCGGGCCACCATGCCCTCCGTCATTTCGTTGAGGCGCTTCTGCAAGTCGGGTCCTTCGTGCTTCATATACAGCAGCGAGGCCTTCATGGCGGCCAGCGTCAGCGGGTGCCGCACGAAGGTGCCGGCGAAGTAGGTCACGCCCGCCTCGGGCACGCTCGCGTCCCCGAAGCGCCAGTCGCCGCCGTCCAGCGCGTCCATCCACGGGCGGCTGCCGATCATGGCGCCGATGGGCATGCCGCCGCCGATCACCTTGCCGTAGGTGCCGATGTCAGCCTTGATGCCGAATAGGCCCTGCGCGCCGTTGGGGTGCGTGCGGAAGCCGGTTATCACCTCGTCGAAGATCAACGCGGTGCCATGCTCCTTGGTGATCCGTCGCACCTCGCGCAAAAAGTCCACCGGGCGGAAATCCATGCGGCGGCTCTGCACCGGTTCCACCAGTACAGCTGCCGCTTCATGGCAGCGCTGCTTGATGATCTCCAGGCTTTCGGGCGTACCGTAGTCCAGCACCAGCATGTTCTGCACCGCCTCGGGCATGATGCCGGGCGCGCCGGGGTAGCTCTTGTGGCTCTTGCTGCCGCGAATGATCACTTCGTCGTTGATGCCGTGATAGCTGCCGCTGAAGGAGATGATCAGGCTGCGGCCCGTTACCGTGCGGGCCATGCGCATCGCGCCCAGTACGGCTTCGCTGCCGGTGTTGCACACCGCTGCGCGTTCGGCGCCGGTGAGCTCGCAGAGCAGGTTGCTCACTTCCGCCGCCAGCGGCGACATGGGGCCGATGCTGGCATCCTGGTCAGCTTGTTCCTGCACGGCTTTGCGGATGAAGTCGGGCATGTAGCCGAACATCGAGCTGCCGAAGCCGCTGAGGATGTCCACGTATTCATGGCCGTCAATGTCCCAGATGTGCGCGCCCCGGCTGCGGTCCACCACTACTTGGTAGGTGAGTTCCTTGGTTTGCGGCTTGAAGCCGGTGACCACGCGCGGGTCCGCCATGTGCTGGCGATGGGCCTGCGTGAAGGCCTTGCTCTTGGCGGTCTTAGCCGTGTAGCGCTGCACGAAGTCATCGAACCAGGCGCGCTGCTGCGGGGTGAAGTCGTCCTCTTTTTCCTTGCTGATGCGGGCTTGGGCACCGAAGACTTTCTTCAGTTCGGGGGCATCTTCGATGGCGGAAACAGTTGTCGGTTGTTGGCTCTCCGTTGTCCGGGCGCTGACAACCGACAACTGTGAACTGACAACTGATCCCACCCCATTCGCCAAAAAGTGCTCCGCCAATTTCTCTAAGTTCGGCAGCTCTTCGTTCAATTGCCGGAACGAAATCTTCACGCCGAACTTCTTGCTCAACGAGGTGGCCACCTGCGTGAGGAAGAGCGAGTCCAGGCCCATCTCCAGGAAGGTCTCCTCGTTGCTCGCTTCAGCGAGTTCCAAGCCGGAGCTTTCTTCCAGCAGGTGTTTGATCTGTGCGATCAGTTGGTCCTTGGGTGCAAGGCTGGCATCCGCCAGCCCGGTGGACGGGGTTGACACGGTGGCCTCACCGTGTCCACCCGGTCCACCTACTGCGGCTTGCAGAGCCGCAGGTTGCACCCAGTGCCGCACCCGTTCAAAAGCATACGTAGGCAGGCTGATCCGCCTGCGCTCCTCGTCTTCGTAAAACTTGCCCCAGTCGATCAGCACGCCGCTCTGCCATAGGCCACCCACGGCCTTCAGCAGTTGCGTGAGTTCATTGCCGTTGCCTGCGGCACTTCCAAGGGAGGATACCGCCACCTGCTTCTTGCTGTCCGTGCTCTGTTGCCGCGCCAGGGTGGTGGCCGTGGTGCGCGGGCCCACCTCCAGCATCACCCTGTTCGCGTCGCTCCACGCGAACTTCACGGCTTGCGCAAAGCGCACCGTGGCGCGGATGTGATTGCTCCAGTATGTGGGTGAAGTGGCCTCGTCGTCCTTCAGCCATTCAGCGGTCACCGTGCTCACGATCGGAATGCGCGGTGCGTTCAATTTCACGCTTTCGACAACCTGCTTGTACGGCGCCACCATGGCGTCCATCATCGGGCTGTGGAAAGCGTGGCTGGTCACGAGCAGTTTGCAGGTGATGCCGGTCTTCTCCAGCTCGGCCTGCAACTTGGCGATGGCCTCGTGCGGACCGCTGGCCACGCACAACTGCGGACCGTTGTTCGCCGCGATGC
>ERZ795041.218-NODE-218-length-22556-cov-4.527221_pt1 | contig 22556 bp, 17 predicted proteins | sample MGYA00375125_ERZ795041 | MGnify/ENA primary metagenome ERZ795041 (study PRJEB30170, sample SAMN03074214) | activated sludge metagenome | biome: Common Effluent Treatment Plant; feature: Wastewater; material: Activated sludge; isolation source: activated biomass in...
TCAATTTTCGGCTGATGATATTGGTAATAATCACTTTAGCGGTGGAGCCTTTTTTATATCCGGCAGCCTTTCCATTCAAAATAGTTCCCGCGGGCACATTATATACATTTACAGTTTCACTGTTTACTACTTTCTTATCTTTTTTCCAGTAGTCCACACGCAATGTTACTTTTTCTAGCAATGCATTTGTATTATTTCTTACCGGTATTTCAAAAGGTTCTATTCCTTCATCCTTATTCGTTTTAATATCCAGTTTACCAATGGTGATATAACTTGCCCAGTTATTACGATAATTCCTGGCTTTTGCCATTGCAGCCGCTTCTGCCTCTTGTTGTTTTTTTATAGCGGCCTCCTGTTCTTTTTGTTTTGCTTTCAAAGCATCAGCCTTTTGTTTAGCAGTATTGGTTGTGGTTTTTGAATTTGTTGTCAGTGTTGGTTTATCCTTTGCAGGTAAATTCTTAGTCGGGTCATTTGTGTTCGCCTCTGTGCTGGTTTCATTTGTAGTTTCGGTATTTACAGGCGCTGCGGTGTCGGCCGCCATACTACTATCATTGCTATTTTGGGTAGCTGCGTTTTCTTGCAAATATTGATCAAGCGAAGTACTATCTGCTGCCAGATCAACCTTTGGCATTCCGGATTTTGCTTTCTCCATATTTTGATAAACCAAAAAGCCAATACCACCCAGTGCAGCCAATAATACTATCCAGGATACACCGGCAGTTTTTTTCTTTGTCTTTACTTCAGCAGTGGGTGTAGGTTTTGGAGTTGCTGCTATTTGTGGTGCTTCGGAAGCTGCAGTTGCAGTACTTACAACAGCACCGGCATTAGTAGAAATGGATGCGAAAGAAACCCAATCAGAAACATCTTCCCATCTTACCTGAGTATCCGGCGATAAATTTTGTGCAACTAATTCTTCAAAACTAAAAGGGCCCTGCTCCCCTGCTTCTGTTCTAATAAATAACTTTTTCATTTTTGTCGGTTTAAGGTTTAATAAAAATGAGGATGCGGAAAAAGTTTCAACAGGGGCAGAAAGGATGCATAAATATACAATATAATAGAAAATTGCGTAGTGCCTTTTTTAAAATTCATAATTTTCATCTAATCTGTTTATTGCTTAACTTAGTCACATCTCCATACTACTTATCCTTTTTTTCTTCACTATAAAATTGCAATCAAATGGCAAGATCTCATCACAGAAAAAAACACAAAACGCATCTTCAATCATTTAAACACGCACATGATACTTCTGTATCGCAAGCATCAAAAAGTAAAAGCAGCGCAAAAATTGTTTTTGCACTGGGTGGTGCTATTGCAGCTTTTGTTGCCAGCTATTTTGCTGCCGATGGTAGTTTGTTGTGGATGACGCTGGCAACCCTGGGTGGCGCAGCCGCCGGATATTTTATTGGTAAAAGAGTGGACGAGGGAAAAGCCTGATCATTTTTTAAATGAAATAGTGGAATAAAAAATTATCTGATACCGTCCCAAACCTGTAAATTGTTTGCTCAAAACCTAACTTACTTTTTGAATTATGGGAGACTTTCAAATAAAGAAAAATCCTAAGCAATACGATGTTGTAATTGTTGGCTCGGGTGCAGGTGGCGGTATGGCTGCCTATATACTATCTAAGGCCGGATTAAAAGTGTGTATTGTAGAAGCAGGATATTATTATGATCCGCAAAAAAATATTACACAGTTAAAAAATCCCTGGGATAGCCCAAGACGTGGCGCCTCTACCAAGCTTCGCCCCTTTGGCGATTTTGATGCCTGCTATGGCGGCTGGGATATAGATGGCGAACCTTTTACAAAAGAAAAAGACACCGACTGGGCCTGGTGGCGTGCACGTATGCTGGGTGGCCGTACCAATCACTGGGGTAGAATATCGCTTCGTTTTGGCCCACATGATTTTAAAAGAAGAAGTATTGACGGACTTGGCGACGACTGGCCTATTGGCTACGAAGATGTAAAACCATTTTATGACAGAGTTGATAAATTGATTGGAATATTTGGCACCAATGAAGGATTGGAAAATGATCCGGATGGATTTTTTTTAAAACCTCCAAAGCCACGCTTGCATGAATTGTTTATAAAAAATGCTGCTACACAAGCCGGCGTAAGGGTAATTCCTTCCCGTCTTTCTATATTAACTGAGCCAATAGAAAATGATGCCGAAAGAGCCGCTTGTTTTTTTTGCGGCCAGTGCAATCGTAATTGCAGTATAGCCAAAGCTGATTATTCATCTACCAAAGTGTTGATAAAGCCTGCCATTAAAACAGGTAATGTAGATATTAATGCCAATGCAATGGCTCGTGAAGTGCTTACGAATAAAGAAGGATTGGCAACCGGCGTGTCCTATATCAACAAAGAAGATATGCAGGAATATCAGGTATCGGGCAGTGTGGTTATCGTAGCAGCAAGCGCCTGCGAAAGTGCAAGGCTTTTACTCAATTCAAAATCGCAAAGACATCCCAATGGTCTTGCCAATAGCAGCGATGTTGTTGGAAAATACTTACATGATTCTACCGGCGCTGCATTGGGTGGCATTCTTCCTCAGTTATTTGACAGAAAGCGATATAATGAAGATGGTGTAGGTGGAATGCATATTTACTCGCCCTGGTGGCTTGATAATAAAAAATTAGATTTTCCTCGTGGTTATCATATTGAATATTGGGGCGGCATGGGGCAACCTTCTTACGGTTTTAGCTGGGGAATTGAAAACCTGAATGGCAAATACATTGTAAAAGGAAAACAAAAAGAAGCCGGTGGCTATGGCGCTTCGCTGAAAGAGGATTATCGTTATTTCTACGGCTGCGGTGTAGGTATGGCCGGCCGTGGTGAAGCGATTCCGCTTGAAAGCAACTATTGCGCTATTGACCCCAATACAGTTGACAGCTACGGAATACCTGTTTTAAAATTTAATGTGAAGTGGAGTGAGCATGAAATAAAACAAGCTAAACACATGAAAGAAACCTTTAAAGAAGTGATGCACAATATGGGAGCTGTGATAACCTGGGGTGGAGATGATGATGAAAAAAATCAATGGGGACTTAGCAAACCGGGCGAAATCATTCATGAAGCAGGAACCGTACGCATGGGCAATGATGCAAAAAAATCGGCTCTCAACAAATGGAGTCAGGCACATGATTGTAAAAATCTTTTTTGTGTAGATGGGGGTCAGTTTGTATCGCAGGCCGATAAAAATATTACCTGGACCATTCTTGCATTAAGCATGAGAGCCAGCGAATACATCATTGAAGAAAAAAAGAAAAATAATTTATAACATTTTACATTTCTACAACCGTAAAAATTAAAATATGGACAGACGTAAATCTTTAAAACTCATTGCGGCCGGTGCAGTGGCAGCACCTATGGCAATTGCGGCTTGTAAAGCAGATAATAATAAAGATGGTCAAGAAAATAAAGTTGCAGACAATAAATTCAATCTTGATCGCAATCCTGATGAACTGAAGCATGAAAATAAATTGCTGTCGGAGGAAAAGTTTTTTACGCCGCACGAAATGGCCACTATTACCATATTGGCCGATATCATCATCCCAAAAGATGACGTAAGCGGTAGTGCATCGGAGGCTAAAGTGCCGGAGTTTATTGAATTTATTGTACACGATATGCCCAATCATCAGGTGCCTTTAAAAGGGGGATTAAGATGGCTCGATATGCATTGTCTTAAAACATATAATCTTTCATTTAAAGATTGCAGCAATACACAACAAATGGAAGTTGTGAATGCAATCGCATTTCCCAAAAAAGCAAAACCTGAAATGGGACAAGGTGTTAAATTTTTCAGCCTGATGCGAGACCTTACGGCTACCGGTTTTTACACATCCGAAATGGGCGTAAAAGATCTGGGCTATGTAGGTAATACGCCTACGCAATGGAATGGTGTACCTAATGATGTTTTAAAACAATATAAACTGGCTTATACTGATAAAGAATTAAAAGAATGTGTCAGTTTTAATAAAGCCGGATAAGATTTTTATTTTTTTGATTTTTATCAGGCAACTTTTCATTTTTTTTGTGCGACTTGTTTTTATTACTTAAAACCTTTCTTATGCCACACAAACTATTTTTATCAATTTTTCTATTTGGATTTTTTGCGGCTTCCGCCCAAAACTATGTAACCCTGCATGAAGACTGCAACTATGCAGGAAAACAATATTATTTAGAGCCCGGAACCTATAAACGTTATCAAATGAAAATTGATAACGACCAGTTATCATCCATGCAAATACCCTCGGGTATGAAGGTTACTATATATACCGATGATGATTTTCAGGGAAATTCAAAAACATTTACAGGCAACATCTCTTGTTTGGAAGCTGCCTGGAGTGATCAGGCTTCTTCCCTTGTGGTGGAGGGCAATAATTATCAACCAGGATATAATCAAAACGATTATGTGGTGTTTTATAACGATTGTTATTCTAAAGGTGACTCCAAAACCTTGAAACCCGGCACATATACTGCAACAGAACTGGGTGTTTTCAATCAAAACATTTCTTCCTTTGCCATTTATGGTAATCTGAGAGTAAGAGCATACATCACCAGCGATAATGCTTCCGGTTATTTTGGAACATTTGATGCTTCACAATCCTGCCTCAGCGATAATTATAATGACAAAATCCGTTCACTGGTTATAGAATACAAACCCAATAACACTTACCCGGGAAATAACAATAATATTGGCAATAATAATGTTGCCACCTTTTATACCGATTGTAATTACACAGGCAACAGCATCCGTTTACAACCCGGCTATTATCAGGGCGATAAATTGGGATTGTTCCGCTACGATATTTCATCGGTTGAAATACCTGCAAATTTGAAAGTAAAAGTTTTTACTAATGAAACTATGTCAGGTTCCAGTAGTTTATTATCTGGCACCGTCAACTGCCTGAACTATAACCTGAATAACCGCATTGGTTCAATCGTTATTGAAGAGGCCGGATATATTGGCAACAATAATAATATGCCTCCGACAAGCGATGTAATCATTTACACCGATGGCAACTACAAAGGTCAGTCCGCAACATTATTACCGGGTACATATAAATCCATGTCGCAAGCAGGTTTTCCCGATAATGCTTTAAGTTCTTTAGTAGTGCCCGACGGTTATAGAGTGGTGCTATACGAACAAGAAAATTTTGGAGGCAAGTCTTACACCATTACTGCATCCAAATCCGGATTTTCATTTTCCGGATGGAACGACAAAGCCTCATCCATTAAAGTGTTCAGAGATCGATAATAATTTTTAACTACAACAGTTAGTTGTGGTTTCAGATTTTTTTAGGCTTGTTTCGCAATTACATAAATCACCGAACTGCATTTTTGAACATTGTTCATTGCTTTAAAGTTGGACTTAAGTCCATTAAAGAAAGAACCTGCTAATTTCGCTTTTCCATGCTTATACTTGCTGCTAAGCATTGAAACATAAAAACTATCAAACCACATAGGCTTGTATTTCAAAATCTGCATTCCATGCTGCGATATCAGTACTTTCATGGCTTGTGGCGAAAAATGATACAAGTGGCGAGGCACATCCCAGGCAGCCCAATATTCTTTATATATTGCTGCATCGACCGATGTATAATTGGGCACCGCAATAAATAACCGTCCATCCTTTTTCAATAAATTATGGAGTTGTTGTACATAAGCTTGTAATTCGTGTACATGTTCGAGCACATGCCAAAGTGTAATGGCATCAAAAGATTCAGGCTCCTGCTGCCATAGCAGCGACATATTTTGCAATTCAATTCCATAGCTTTTTTTCGCTATCATTCTTGCATCTTCATCCGGCTCCAATCCGGTTACAATCCATTCATGCTGCTTCATTTCATTTACAAATGCTCCTGTTCCACTGCCTATATCCAACAGTTGCCCTTTTCTCAAACCCGTTTCTTTTTGAATTAGTTTTCTTTTTGACTTTAATGTTTTCTTTCTTACCGTCTGGTACAACTTGTTGATAAGTCCTTTTGAAGTATCTGTATGTGAAATATATTCTTCAGATTTATAATAGGGCCCAATATGTGCCGCATCCGGCACATCTTGTGTAAAACGCAACTGACAGTTGCTGCAATGAAATATTTCAAAGCTTTCATTGCTTACCGTGTAATCATTGGCAGTTAAAACCTTACCGATAGCATCAGAACCGCATACCGGACAATTTTGATAATGTACTTTTTGATTCATTTGTTTCTTTCCTGTCAAATAATTATAAAGCTAAAAACGGAGCATTCGGAAAAATTGAAGCCAGCGGAATTGTATTTCCAGGTGAAAACCCGTTTGTAATCATATACCAAACAATAAATGCAACCGTAATCACGAAAAGAATCAATGGCAAAATCCACCATCTTGATTTGCTGCCTGCCGGAGACTGAAGTAGTTCCTGCATCTCGACCGATGATTTTTCTTCCGCTCCTACCCTTATTGTATGCGAAGCATGTTCTCTTATTATTTTTTCGGCAATTATTGAAGTTTCAGGTGTTTCAATATTAGCAGCAGTAAAATTTATCTTACCTCCCATACCTTTTTTCAACTCACCTACATGATCCCATTTCACTATTGCCCCATCGCTTATTTGCTTTTTTAAGTCAAATAAAAAATCGTTGAACTTTATGATGGCTTCCCGCTCTGAAATTGTAAGTGCCCCACCCAACCATTTGAAAAATGAACCGGAGTGCGGCAAAGTGTCTTGTTGTAATGATATTGAATAAGCAGGTGCCTGAATTTGTTTATTTACAAAATCACTCTGCGCCGAAGTTCTTTCCAGCACAAAACGTCCCACTCCGGGTAGCGACAATTGATGATTAATAATCAAATACCGATAAAGCGCTGCAAACATTATTTTTTATTCTTTTGGGCAAACGAAAATACGATGCCCCCGGCAAAGTTGAACCCATAAGTTGGATATTGATTCCAGCGTTGGTATTCTTTATTAAAAATATTATTGAATTGCGCCCAAAGGTTCAGATTCTTAGTAATCTTAAACTCAAGACCTGCATTCAGGTCGGCAGCGCCTGTAAGGTTGCCTACTGTACTATCGCTCTTCATATAAGGTGCACCGCCCCAAGCAAAAACATCGGCTTTCAACCACAAATCTTTTATGACTTGCACACGTAGATTAGTATTAAACTCAAGCGGCAACATGCCCCATGCTTTTTCGTTTGACTTTAAACCTGTAAACTGATTGAACTGCAATCCGGTCAACAATGAAAGTTTTTCACCAATATTATAGCCCAACTGACCACCCAGATTTACCACATTTATCTGTGGTTCATAAACGATATTAAATGATTTGGCTCCTTTTCCGGGCGCAAAATCATTGATGAAAAGCGGTTGATTATTCAGTTTATTAAACCCAACCTTGGCAGCATAACTAAAATGATCTCCGGCTGTACCTTTAAATCCGGCAAACCGTTCTTCTATCCATGTGTTTTTTAAACTTCCCGGAACATTTAGCCACGGATTTTCTGAAGCCAGATATTGATAATTTGTTTTTCTTATATAACCGGTCCAGCCAAGCTGAAACATGAATCTTTGATCGCCGCTGCTGAATTGCGCCAGCACATTAGGAAACATTTTAAATGTTTTATTGTCCCATGAAGGTCTGATACCCAATTCTGCATTAAATTTTTGAGTTTTTACCAACACCGATGGTGAAACATAATACATCGTATTGTTGATTACAGATTTATCCTTCGGTGAAAAACGGGTAAGATCAAATGTAACTCCCAGATTTACAGTAAATATTTTACCTATCGTTTTCTGCAAAGGCAGATTAAGCACTGTATTGCTTTCAGCGTTTTTCAATTTATCATTAAACACATCAATCTTTACTTCGGGCCAATAGGTAAGTCCAAATGCTGTTTTCTTAATATTGTGTAAAGCTACCCTACCACTTATCGTTTGAAATTGCTGTCGCAGTGAATCTTCAGCAAATACCAATGAAGCCGGCTGATAACCGTACTTATATGTACGATGTTGCGACATACCCACAGCCGCATCAATCTGATGTTTGCCCGAAATAAAATAGCCATTGAATTTTACATCAGTATTGGTAAATTTCTGAAAATCTCTTTTCCCGTCGGAGCCTACATGCTTAGCATAAATATTCAATCCCGCTGTTTTCCCATCGCCCAACGAAAAACCGGCTTGCAAAAATGGAGTACGTAAACTTCCAAAACCAATCTTTACATAACTGCTATTATCAAAACGGCCACCGGTGTCTATATCAAGCGCCAATGGCTTTAATGAACCGGGTTGATAGGCAAATAATAAATTCTGATTGGGAATATCATAGTTCAGTTTTGCCTTGCTGGTATCCACATCGGGCGGCGCAGCCGGAAAATTAATTTTTGCCGACTCTCGCAACACCGGTTTGAAGCTTGAGATAATATCAATACCGTTTTTTGTAGTGTCTTTCTGCGCCTTTGTTTTTGCACCACACAAAATAACGGATGCAAAAATGAATGATTTATATATAATAGTTTTGTTCATTTCCTTTCTTTTTAATTGTTCAGTTTACTGGATTTACTTTCTTCCGCTATTACTTCATTCAACTTCGCTTGTGCTTCGGCTTTTAATTCGGGATTCAGCGTATTCTCTACTACACTTTGCAGTGTTGCTTTTGCATTGAAGTAATCTTTTTCCTTAAAATAAATTTCACCAATCAAAATGTATGCTTTCGTAATCCAGTAGTCATAAGAACCGGATTTATTGATGGTTTCCATAGCCGCTTTCTCAGCATCTTTCAATTTGTTTAGCTCAAAATATCCATTAGCAATACCATACCTTGCCTCTGCCGCCAGTCCGGCCTTGTTTAATTGTATTACTGATTTAAAATTAGTAATTGCCTCTGCATATTGTCCGCTTGCCTCCAGCGATTTTGCAATAGCCATATTAGCCAGTGCTTTATCATCGGCACTGCTTCCTTTGGCCGCAGTTAAGTCTTTTGCATTTTGCAAAGCATCAGCCCATTTTTGAAGTTGATATTGGCTTCGCAAAATGCCCCTCATTGCCTCCAGCTTATTTTCCTGGCTGGTAGTCAGTTCTTTTAGCTGTGTATAATAACGCTCTGCTGCTGCATAATTCTTTTTCTCAAAGAATGAAATACGACCGGCTACCAGCATGGCCCTTTCTGCATATTGATTGGGTGCATTGTTTACTATGTAATCATAATGCTGCAATGCCCGATCCCAGTCTTTCTTTGTATTATAAATCTCGGCCAGATTATTATGTGCATCTAACACATGAGCACCTTGTGGAAATTTTTGTAAATAGGAATTGAAGGCATTGATAGCTTCATTCAGTTTCTGATCGTCGAAATATTTTTCGGCGGCATCGTAAGTAAGTCCGTCCTCTACATCCGCATTTAGTGGTCTTCCTATTTCCCGCATATAGGATGCATATTCATCAGGCTTTCCAACTTCTATATAAATAGTTTTTATATTATCAAGCGCATCTTCTGCCTGTAGCGAATTTGGGTACTGCGATACAATTTCTTTAAACTGTTTTAAAGCATTTTCATTCTCATCGTTGTTGTAATAAGCCGTTCCCAGTTTCAACTTGGCTATTGCCTTTATAGTAGCATTAACGTCGCTTTGAATTACATTATTCAAATAAGGAATGGCGTCTCTAAACTGCTCGTCAGCCATATAAGTATTGGCAATTTCCAGATTTGCATCTGTCGTCAATGATGATTTAGGAAATTTTCTAATCATCGTGTTCATCATTGCTATCTTTTGTTTCGGCTCTTTTACTCCCGCAAGCATTGCAAGCTGGAATGTTGCATAATCTTCTGCCGGCCACGAAAACTTAACCACATTATCATACATCGCTTTTGCGCCAGTGTAATTCTTCTGCATATAGTAACAATCTGCTGTACGTATGTAGGCATCTTGCGTAAATGCATCAGAATTCAACGCAGGGTTTTTTGAATATGGCTCAAAATAAGAAAGTGCAACGGGATAGTTCTCCTTTCTCAAATAACAATAACCAAGGTTGTATCTCGCATTTTTAAGATTTGCTTCACCGCTTGCAGGTGAACCGGCACTTACATACAACTGATAATATTTAATGGCAGTATCTAATTCTTTATTTCGATAACCAATTTCGCCTTTCCAAAATTGTGCTAAGGGCAACACAGAACGGTTATAAGGATCAGCCAGCACTTTAGTCAGTAATGCGTCCGCTTCAGAAAGTTGTCCGTCATTGATCAATTCAGTTGCACGACCATATAATATTCTGGGATAAATTTTCTTTGAATAATCCGAAGGCTTTTCTAAACTTTCTATCATCGCCTGTGCATCTTTAAAATTATTGGTACCGGCCAGTACAGCCACCATCAGGTCTTTTGCTTCTGTATTATATTTTGAATTGGGATAATCTGCTATAAATGAACTTAAACTATTCAGTGCTTCATCCTGAAAGCCGAGCTCATACGAAAGTTTGGCGTATTGATATTTTGCAATTTCTTTCTGCTCCGGATTACTGCTGTTTGATGCGCAAAACAAAAACGCATTTCGTGCATTAGATTTCTGTCCGGTTTTTAAATAAGCATCGCCCAGTAAGTACATAGCATGCTGACTTAATGAATCATCCTTGCCACTCAACTGTTTGAAGCCGTCAATAGATTTTGAATAATTGGCAGCCTGATAATAACAATAAGATAACTCATACAAATCCTCACGACGCACTTTTTTGGATCTGCTTACATAATCTTCCAGATAAGGAAGCGCTTTTGCATATTCTCTTTTTTCAAAATACGCATGTCCAATCAGTTGTTTCAATTCCAGGTCGTAGTATTGTGAGTTGGCCCCGGCCTGTAGTTTTTGCTGAATATAATTGATAGCTTCATCTTTCTTTCCTTGTATGTAATAAATCTGTGCAATATAATATGGCACTACATTGGCGTAGTTCTTTTCGTTTTCTACTACTCGAAAACTTTCCAAAGCTTCTTTATATTGTTTGTCCCTAAATGCCAGAAATCCGTAATAATAATTAGCGTCAATATAATTGGGATCTGTTTTTATCGTGCGGATGCTGTTAAATAAAGGTTTTGCCTTTGCAAAGTCTTGCAAGTTGAAATATGCATAACCTTGATGAAATTTCATATCTGCAATTTCACGGTTGCTGAGGTTGGCTATATTTGATTGTTCGTATTGCGCAACGGCTTCATTAAATTTTTGCTGGCGGAAATAATACTCAGCCAGATGAAAGTTCATCATCTGCACCCGTGCATTATTGGGTTGCAGATTGATAAATTCCTGTGCCTGTTCTTCTGCATTTTCTTCATTCTGCATCAGTGCACAAACTGTAGTGTAATAATTTATTTCTTGTACCGTAATTGTTGAATTTACTTTATCGGTTTCCCGTACATCGTGCTGCAATTCCCTCAACAGCGGATAAGCCAGACTGTATTGCTCCTTCTGAAAATACGATTTGGCCTCTTTAAATTTGGCTTCAGGATCGGAATAATAACGGGTTTGCTGAGCTATAAGAGAATGACTGAATAAGACAGCTATAAAAATGAGTCGATAATGCTTCATTAATGATTTCCTTTATTTCGGTGATTAAACGTTGCGAATATTCAAAATATTTCAAGGTAAACCAAACATCATTCCAAACAGATGTGGATAATTGCAGGAAAGAGATTGCTTTAACATTTTATTGGTTTTTTAAAGAGCATCCATGCTCACATTCTTTTCATTATTATTGCATTCAATATGTTTACCTCCGAAACAAATATACGGGTACGATATGCCGAAACCGATCAAATGGGTGTAGTCTATCACAGCAATTATTTTTTATACTTCGAATCAGCCCGTGCCGAATCCATTCGACACATGGGCTTTACCTATGCCGATATGGAAAAAATGGGCATCATCATGCCTGTAGTAGATGTGCATTGCCGATACCTGCGACCTGCAAAATATGATGACCTGCTTACCATAAAAACGATTTTGAAAGAACTACCCCTTCATCATAAAATTGAATTTTTTCAGGAAGTTTATAATGAAGCAAATGTATTACTGGCATCCGCAAAAATTACTTTGTACTTTATGGAAGCAAACGACATGAAACGTACCAACATCCCTGAGATGTTTTATAATTTTCTAAAACCATACTTTAATTAATTTTAGTATGGAGCATACCGAGCCAGTTTCTGAAAACGCTCAACCGGCAGTTGCTGCTGATGTCTATGTAGCATATCCACCAAAATATTTGCCTGCTGCAAACAATACCAATATCTGGATTAAATCAATCGTCAGTCTTGCACTTTATTTGGTGTTAGGCTATTTTATTTTTCCGGATGTAAAGATTTTAATCCTCATTACCATCGTGGTGCTGATACACGAACTGGGACATTTTCTGGCCATGAAATATTTTGGATATAAAGATTTAGGAATGTTCTTTATTCCGCTGCTGGGTGCTTATGTTTCAGGTACCAAAAAAGAAATTTCACAAAGAGAATCTGCCATTATTTTGCTTGCAGGCCCGCTGCCCGGCATTATCATCGGACTGCTTTTGCAAATACCTATCGGGCATCAGCCCCATGCCGTATTTGCAGGAGTCCCGTTACAATATATTTCTTTGCTTTTTGTTTTTCTGAACATCATCAACCTGTTGCCCATTTACCCATTGGATGGTGGTCAGTTGCTCAACAGGGTGTTCTTAAATGAAAACGAAACGATATCACGCATTTTCATCCTCATTTCTATTGTTGTCATTTGTTGGTTTGCCTGGAAACATAATTTTCCTTTTCTATTGATATTTCCGGTAATGATGGTGGCACGTATGTTTGGCGAAAAACAACAAAACCGGCTTGAACAAAAAGTTGAATACAGCGGCATCAATACTAATATTGATTACGAAGAATTGCCGGATAAAGACTATTGGGAAATCAGAAAAATTGTAATTGAAGAAATTCAAATGTTTAAAGACATTACACCCGGACCTCCTTTCGAATACAGTCACAAAGAAGAAAAAATAATGAATGTCATTCAAAACCTCATGCATCGCTATTTAATTCAGGATGTTTCGGTTTTGGGTAAACTGCTGATTTTTATCATTTGGGTACTTGCTGCTGCCTCACCCTGGCTTTTCAAAATGAATTTGAGTTTTTTTAATCAGTTTCTTCGTTAAACCCGGTGATAGTCGCCCCGCCTGTTTTTGATGGCCATTTTAATATCTTTTGCCGAAAGTTTTTCAGCAACAGCACGTTGGGCTAATGCCAAAAATTCATCGTCGCTTGCAAAGCGCAGGGCGATAATCTGGCTCAATCTTAAATTTTTATCAATGGGTTTACCAGATAAAATATAATGGCGAAAGTTTTCTTCGGCTCTTATGGCTCTGTCTTGCGCCTTCAATGCAAATGCACGGGCATACCAGACAAGCCCAACCAATACAAAGCCACCGATGAGCATAACAATAGCCATTTGCCTGATCATTTTTTCTTCGGCCTGAAAGAAAGTAATCAAACAACCCGCCAGATAAGCCAGCAGTAATAAATATGTTGCACCATGATAACCTGCTACCAGGCGAGTGTGATTTTTAAAGTTTTGTTCATTCATATTTTTTGATTAAGAAAATAAAATTAGTGAAATGATGAATATGAATGTGATGCAGCTGCTTGAGGTTTTTTCCATTCCGGAAATTTTTGCAATGCGCTGACTGTATTGAAGGCATTAAAAGTAAATAAAAGTAGAGGCTCTTGCGAACACGAACCATGGATAGATAAGAAAAAAAAATTGTAGCGTATAATAGATCAAAATCAAATGCTAAAATAGCAACCTCATCTTCTCCTACTTCAATGCATCCAAAACCTGATACATTTTATTTACAACAGGTGCTGTTTTGCCGCTGTAGTTATTTATCAAAAATGAAAAAATATATTCGCCTCCGCTTTTGCTTTTATGATAACCACAAAATCCTTTTACATCGCTTATGGTACCGCTTTTCATTTTCATGCCATTGTAAATGGGTAATGCATCATAAAATGCGGGGAACCATTTTTTTGTTTTGGCATACTGCAATATAGCTACTTGAGCATGTGTGGTTACCCGGTTCAATGGAGAAAGGCCGGAGCCATCATAAATATTCAAAGCATCATTGTCAATGCCGGCTTTTACCCAAAACCTTTTTATTGTTGCTACACCATTCTCTGTATTTCCTTCTTTATTATCATTTAGTGCCAATGTTTTTATCAATGCTTCGCCATACAGGTTTACACTTTTTCGCAAAAACCAATAAACAATGGAATCAAGCGATGGAGAAGCAATAGAATCAAGTATTTTATTTTTGAATACAGCAGAACTTTGTTGCCTTGCAATCTCATCATTGAGTTTATTATCAAAATTTACATTTATGCCATTTGCCATTAAATATTGTGAAACCTCATATACAAATTGTTTTGACGGTTGTGGCATAGAGCCGGAAATTGTAAAACTGCCGACACCTGCCGGAATAGTACCTGTTGCAAAACCTGATTGACTATTGGGCGCTACATAAATGTATCCATTATCGCCACTGCCTGCTGCGCCGGTTTTTATATAATTTTCCAGATGAAATCCCTGCAGCATTGGTTTTGCTTTAATGATTGAGGTAGTGTCACCCGGCTTTGCTCCCGGCTTTAATATAAGATCGTATTGATTTTCTTTCCAGTTGAACCCCCGGGCACCTGCACCATAATAATTTCCAATATCCTGCCATATCCATCCATCAGGAAGTGGATTTACGCCCCATTCATTTTCGTCAACGAGTATATCTCCAGATATTTTTTTAATACCTGCTTTATCTAAAATTGATTTTATTTTTTTTAAAACAGAGGAATCTGAAGTATTGTTCCATCTAGTACTACCCAACGTAGGATCGCCGCTGGCTTTGAAAATGAGGTCCCCTTTCAGTTCACCATTTACGATTTCACCATTGTAAGCAAGATAGGTTTGGTATCTAAAATTTTGTCCCAGCATTTCAAATGCACTGGCTGCCGTTATAATTTTTTGGGTAGATGCAGGTGCCAGCCCCGTTTGTGCCTGTTTATCAAATACAGGTTTTCCGGTAGTAGCATCCAATACATAAAGTGAGCTGATGGCGTGTAGAAGCTGACTGTCATTTTCAAACTGCTGAAAGGTTTTTTGCAATCGCAACGATACATCCTGAGCCAAAAGAGAAAACTGTAAAAGCAATAAAGCAATACATGAGAAAAGGTTTTTAAGCATCATCACAATTTTAAAGTCTGAAATTAAAAAGATTTACTTTTGAGGAAAGAAAAAAAATGGTTAAATCATTTTATTGCGAAATAATCAACATTTTATTCTGACTCAACTTGCCACATCAATTCTAAATTTAAACATTGAATCCATTAATAATTCAAATATAACTTGAAACAAATAACCGCATCCATCATAACCATCGGCGATGAATTACTGATTGGACAAACCATTGATACCAATTCTGCTTTTATAGCTCAGGAGTTGAACAAGATTGGTGTTTGGGTAAAAAGAAGAGTGGCCGTAGGCGACAATGAATCCGATATTTGGCAGGCATTAGATGATGAGGGAAAAAATGCTGATATCATCATCATCACAGGCGGACTGGGCCCTACAGCCGATGATATAACCAAACCCTTGCTATGTAAATATTTTGGAGGCAAATTGATATTAAATCATGAGGTGCTGGCTCATGTTACTTATCTTTTTGAGAAAGTATATCGCAGACCCGGACCATTATTGGAGGCCAACAAAAAGCAGGCAGAGGTGCCTGATGTCTGTACTGTTTTGCACAATGCCCGGGGTACAGCACCTGGCATGATGTTTCATAAGGATGGAAAGGTTTTTTTCTCATTACCTGGTGTGCCACACGAAATGAAAGGATTGATTTTGAATGAAATAATGCCCGTAATTAAAAATCAATTTAAGATGCCTGCTGTACTTCATCGTACAGCCTTTACGGTAGGTGCAGGAGAAACAATGCTGGCAGAAATGCTCAAAGAATTTGAACCGGCACTCCCCGCTTCCATCAAATTAGCCTATCTGCCATCGTATGGAATGGTGAAGCTGCGGCTTACCACCATTGCTGTCACCAATGAAGCTGGTGAAAAAGAAATAGAACCCTATTTTGAAAAACTTCAGGAATTGGTAATGGAATACCTGGTAACCAATAAAGATGAAGGTCTTGAAAATGTGGTAGGTGATATTTTAAAACAAAAAGCCAAAACGATGTGCACGGCTGAAAGTTGCACTGGTGGTTATATAGCACATCGTATTACTTCAGTACCCGGTTCGTCGGCCTATTTTTTAGGCAGCATTATCAGCTATGCCAATAGCGTGAAAGAAAACTTATTACATGTATCGCCACACACACTGTCAATAAAAGGAGCTGTAAGCAGAGAAACCGTTACCGAAATGGTAGCCGGTGCATTATATAAATTAAAAACCGATTATGCTTTAGCAGTTTCAGGCATTATGGGCCCCGGTGGTGGCAGTGAGGAAAAACCGGTGGGGACAGTGTGGATAGCAGCAGGTAATAAAGAAAAAACGGAAACGACCCGGTTGAATCTGAGATTTGACCGTAATAGAAACATTGAGATGACTGCTACGTATGCTTTGAATTTTTTGAGAAAGTTTATACTAAACAATCCATAACCGGTGGGCAAATGGGATTAGCCGGAAAACTTTAACTTTGACAATTATTAAAAGAACAATACACTCTTAATTTTTTAAACTCATATATGGCAATCGTTGATTTAATAATGCCCAAACTCGGTGAAAGCATCATGGAAGCCACAATTTTAAAATGGCACAAACAACCCGGTGATGCAGTAAAAATGGACGAAACCGTTTTGGACATAGCAACAGATAAAGTGGACAGCGAAGTGCCCAGTACAGTAGCCGGTGTTATTGATGCCATTTTATTTAACGTAAATGATGTAGTGCCTATTGGTGCAGCGATTGCCCGCATCAGAACTGCCGATGCCGATGCTCCGGTCGTAAATCCGGTAGTAGTAACCCCGGTTGCTCAAGCAGTTCAAGCGCCTGCTCAAGAAGCCGTAGTAGTAGAAACTATTCAAACAGCTAAGTCGGCCAATGGCGGTTCGACAAATCGTTTTTATTCACCTTTGGTTTTAAATATAGCTGCCAGCGAAGGCGTAAGCATGGCAGAACTGGAGGCAATTCCCGGTACCGGAAATGAAGGCAGAGTTACCAAAAAAGATATTCTGCAATATGTAAGCACTCGCAAAGCCGGTGGTGCAAAATCAATACCCGGCGGACAAAGAGATCCCATGGTTATTCCGATTGCTAAAGTGCAACCGGATACAAGTGGGACCAATACAACCGCCAATGCAATAACTACCTATACAGGAAATGTAGAAGTAATAGAAATGGACAGAATGCGCAAGCTGATTGCCGATCACATGGTGCGCAGCAAACATACCAGTCCGCATGTAACCAGTTTTACAGAATCAGATGTTACCAACTTAGTTATGTGGCGCGACAAAGTGAAAAAAGATTTTGAAAAAAGAGAAAGCACCAAAATTACTTTTACCCCATTATTTATAGAAGCAATTGTACGTTGTATTAAAAAATTTCCGTTGATCAATTGCTCACTTGATGGTGATAAGATTATTGTAAAAAAAGACATCAATATAGGAATGGCAACTGCCCTGCCCAGCGGCAACCTGATAGTACCCGTAATAAAAAATGCTGATCAGCTAAATTTAGTAGGCTTAGCCAGACAGGTAAATTCGCTTGCAGATAATGCAAGAAACGGAAAACTAAAAGCCGATGATACTACCGGCGGTACTTTTACTTTAACCAATGTGGGAACCTTTGGCAGCTTGATGGGTACACCCATTATCAATCAACCACAAGTGGCAATATTGGCTGTTGGTGCCATTAAAAAACGCCCGGTTGTAATTGAAACACCACATGGCGACAGTATTGCCATCAGACACATGATGTACCTGAGTATGAGCTACGATCATAGAATTGTTGATGGAAGTCTGGGTGCTACTTTCCTCACTGCGGTTGCAAAAGAGCTTGAGCATTTTAATGGCGAAAGAGAATATTAATTTGATGGTTTTCCATATTTCTCATTCTTAAACCGATAGGTATTCCCTTTTCTTTTCAGAATAAAGAGATTGTCGAATATCTTTTCATCCAAATCACCGGGTACTACTTTCTTACCGGCTATTAAATTGCACAGATCATCCACTGTGTTAGAATGGCCCACAATCAAGATATTTCCTTTTTTAATCGCTTTAATCTTTTCTATAAATTTTTCAGTCGAGTCGGACTTGCTGCTGTAAATTTCTATGGGCAATCCCAAAGTAAGTTCTTTTAATGGGCTTGCTGTTGATATGGTACGCAAAGTATTGGTAGAAAAAATATGTGTGATGCCCTTGCCTCCTAATATTTCTTTTAGCTTGAGTGCCCGCTCCTGCCCTTGCAATGAAAGTGGGGGGTCTTTTATTGTTTTCATAGTTGTAGATTCAATCCCCGATTCTTTTTCAGCATGTCGTACAATATAAATTGTGTTGCCACATGATGAAATGGTAAATGCTAAAAGAAAGTAAAGAAACAGACGCATAAAAAATTATTAACAGCCTGAAGATAAACTTCTCTTTTGGTTTTCGCGTCTTTTTGATAAATTAGTTAAACAAAATCCGTTAAGTTATGAAGTCATTATCCGAAACCTGGTTTGCCGAAGGCCGTATAGATTTTGAACTCAAGAAATATACCTTACTCGCCTATCTTCAGGAAATCAATTTGTATTTTAATGAGAACAAATTGTATCCACAATTAGCCGATATTATTTTTCATTACAATAACATCGTGGCTTTCAGAGAAAATAAAAAACACTTGCAAGAGCATTTTCCAAAAAAGCTTACGGGTTTTCAAATGGAGAAACTTCAATTGCTTTATGAAAAAATGATTGAAGATTGCGAATTGATGCAGGAGTTGGAAGACATCATTCATTATGCATCCGGAAAATTAAAACAAACCATTTCCAATGGCACCGAGATTTATGAATTTGTAGAATATAATATTGATATTGCTCCTGTTGGTCTTATTCCGCTTGAGGTGAACGAGGGATATTTCTTTCTGAGCAGCGGCAATCCACATCAAACTTCCGTTTATCATTACCGGCTTACCTTATTTGAAAAGCACGATGAAAAATACAGAAGTATGCGCACCTTATTTATTGACGACTGGACACGAAGTATTTCTTCTACATACGAGCACATCAAATCGGAATTGATAAAAAAACACAAGCACTTGCCCAACCCGGCCGTTTATGCAATAGAAACGATGCTACAATTTCCGGTTGAAGAAACATTGTTGCCCATTGTAAAGCGTAGCCTGGTTAAGTTTATTGCAGCTGCTTGATGTCTATTAATATTAAATTGGGAACAATTAATCTTCAATTTCCAAACCCCAGTCTTTTCCTTTGTTTACCGCCGGTACACCTTCGGTAATCCACTTTGCAGGCTTCTCACCTTTCAATATCCAGTCAAAAAACTGTTGCATTCTTATTTGATAATCGAGCATATCCTGTCTTTGTGTAAGACCGTGTCCTTGTCCGTTGTAGTTGAGCATCCATACTTGTTTGCCCAATCTTCTTAAGCCGGTGAACAATTCAATTCCCTGATACCAAGGCACGGCACCATCTGCATCGTTGTGCAATATGACCATGGGTGCGGTTACTTTATCCAAATGAAATAGCGGTGAGTTTTCCAAATATAGTGGTAACCCATTCCATAATGTTTTACCAATGCGACTTTGCGTTTTCTCGTATTGAAACTGGCGGTTAGCGCCACTCTCCCATCTGATGCCGCCATAAGCACTGGTCATATTTGCAACCGGTGCACCGGCCCACACAGCTTTAAACAACTTTGTCATAGTAGCCAATTGTGCAGCCTGATAGCCTCCCCAGCTATGACCCTGTATTGCAATCTTTGTACTATCGGCCCATCCTTTTTTTACAATAGCTCTTGCTCCACTTGCAATATAATCATAAGCATTTTTACCGGGGTGGCCTGTTGTGTATTCAATATCCGGCATAAAAACAATATAGCCGCGGCTTACAAAAAAAGGAACATTCACCGCACTGCGAATAGGCGCCGGTTCTTTATAATCATGTAAGCCATCGCTCAACTTTTCGTAGAAATAACAAATCATCGGGTATTTTTTTGTTGCCGAAAAATTTTCGGGCTTATACACTATACCTGTTGCTTCTTTGCCATTATAGGCTTTCCATTTAAACAATTCGGCACTGCCCCAGTTGTATTCTTTCTGCTGCGGGTTTATGGAAGAAAGTTTTGAACCATCAGGGCCTTCCTCGGTTTGATGCCAGTAAAATAAATCAGGCGATTCGGTAAATGATTCGCGGGTAAAAATATAATCATTCACATGCTTCGCTTTTGCCACTGCGCTTATCATATATTTTGCGTCAGATTGTATAGGCAGCAAGTAGTTGGCCATATTATCGCTAAATGTAGTGTACCACAATCCGGCATCCTTGTTATTTTCATTAAATGAAGTGAATGTCATCTGTTGTCCTTCTTTTATAAATTTTTCTTCGGGATCGGTTTGCAGATATCTATATCGCCACTTTTTTGTTCTGTTACCTATCAGGTATTGAGGAGCCACCTTTGAATCCATATTTATTTTCCAGATTCCATAACGATCATAAACCAGAACAGCCTGATCTCCTGCTGTCCATTTCACGATACCGTAATTGAATGGTGCATCAGGCATATCCCAGTCTTCCTGAAATAAAGGCGATTTAATTTTTTCAGAAATATTTCTGACTGACTGGCCATCCCATACAAAATAATTTTTTGCCAGTCTATCGTACCATAAAATATATTTTCCGGTTGATGATGGATAAAGCTGACCAAACAAATCTTTTTTAACCAGTTTCTTATCGCCGGAAGCTGGCGCAATGGTATAAATATCCTTTTTAGTAGTCCCCATCCACTGGCTTTCAATTCTTTTACCCACATCGGAAACGCCAATGAAGTTATCACCATCACCCTCATTTGTTGGTATGACGATAGGAATATCTTTGGTTCCCAGTTGTTTTATCTCTTTGTTATTTATGTCATAAACTGCCAAAAAATTTTCCTGTTGTGCGGCACGCAAACGCAAGGGTGTGGTTTGCACTGTTTGCAGGTAATCATCTTTATAATGCCAGATGTCAAGTTTAGCATGTTCAAAATCAACCAATGTAGTATCTCTGGCAGCTTGTATAGGTGCCGTACCAAAAAACAGACGCTTGCCGCTTTTGCTAAAATTCAGATTTGCAAATTCGCTTACTGTCATTCCTAATTGCATACCCACTGAAAATTTATCAACAAGTAAAGTAGCAGAGTCCATACCTTCTTTAAAATACCAGAGTTTATAAAATTTTTGTAAGTTTTTGGGAGCCGCATCTCTTTCGGCTACATAAGCCAACTGGTCACCATCATCCGTCATTGCAAAATTTTTAAAATCATTTCCTTGTTTACTTAGCCATACTGTCTTACCCGATGGGCAATCATATAAAACCACCTTTGCCACACTATTTGAATCCTTCGGATCTTTTGCCACCTCCATCAACAGCTTGTTGTTCTTATTACTAAAATAATATTCTAAAACATGATTGAAAGTTTTCTCTTCTCCATTTGTCAGGTTTCTAAGTACAAGGTCAGCACCCGTATCTCCGCCTGAAGCGGTTGTGCCATCGCCATCAGCATCTGTGTACTGTTCATCATCATCTTTTTGCTTTTTCTTTTTGGGAAAATTCTGAATGACAGCTTGCAAAGAATCAATAATTAGTTCTAAACTATCTGCCGTTTTTTTAAATGTATTTTCCGGTTTTGCCGCATCTGGCTTTTTTTTGGTAACGGCGTCTTTATCAGTTTCTACCTGATAAGCCAGCCAGCCAAAGGATTCTTTAGGTGTTTTATAATTTTTAAGATTCGCTCGTTTCCATATATTAGATTGGCCCAACTCCAGTATGCCCAATGAGTCTTTTGGAAATTCCGCTGGTTTTTTCTTTTTTAGCTTAGCTTCTCTGGTGTCTTTATAAAAGGGTTTAATTTTAAAGACTACATAGCGGTTGTCTTCTGTTATTTTCGCATCATAACCACGGGGTATATTTATTTTATTTTTAGCGTCGGCCGATTGAATGATGAGTTCATTATCGCCTTGTTGTGGATCTATGGTATAAACAATCCATTTCCCATCATTGCTAATCATTCGCTCGCCAATATGTTGCCATCCGTCATATACCGAATGATCCAATGGTTTTTTTTGTGCCATTGAACTTAAAGCAACAATGAGCAAAAGACAGGATAAGCCAAGTTTATTTGCACTCATAATGGTTGATTGTGTGGTTTTAAAAATTGAACCTAAGTTAAGGGTTTCTCAAATATTTTTATCGGGCTTTGTTGCTACTACGATTCCATATTCCCAAAACCTCTTTTTCATACCAATATATTGGCACTTACAAGCCTCTATATTTTTCTTTTGCATCTCAGTAGCCGGTTTTGAAAAGTT